>Ga0209164_1000777_pt1 | contig 56531 bp, 37 predicted proteins | sample MTBNYHSulfiMetaG_FD_187458 | JGI IMG/M metagenome (GOLD analysis project Ga0209164, IMG submission 187458) | Enrichment culture microbial communities from rom New York Harbor, USA that are MTBE-degrading - MTBE-NYH (New York Harbor Sulfidogenic)... | ecosystem: Environmental > Aquatic > Marine >... | reverse complement strand
GCGTAGCAGACCTCCGCCACTCCCCCCTTTCGCGGACGAAGCCCTGCACAGGCGTATTCAAGCCGGGGTGCGCCATGCCAGCATTCTCCCCCATTTCGTCTTGCGACCGGATACTGTGACGTCTCTGAGCAGTCGCATCCGCAGCTTGCGCCACAACGCCCGTCAGTCTAGAATCTGAGTCGCGAGCATGCCGTTGGGCTGCTTCGCGAGAGGCACACCTGCGCGGGAAGCCACTCCAGGGGTCGCAGTGACCGCAGCCCGTTCAAGGTGCAAAGACCTCAGATGCTCCATGACGAGCCAGAGTGCCCTACGGCCTCGTTAGGACGTGTCTGAGGAAGTGGATTCCCAAACGAAAGGGGTATAAGCTACATGGACACCAGGACCTATCCCGAGTTCAGCATACGCTATCCACTGCTCCTGACAACCATTATGCACCGGCCGGTGAGCCTCAAGCCGGACGAAACAGGCGTCGTCTACAGGAACCCCGACACCGCGCAGTACTTCAGGTTCACCTGGCGGCAGTGGTACGAGCGCACGTGCCGCCTGGCGAACGCCCTCAAGAGCCTCGGCGTACAGCCTGGACGTCCCAGCAAGCCAGGCGACAGAGTGGCCACCATGGCTCTCAATCACCACCGCCACCTGGAGCTCTACTATGCGGTCTCCTGTACCGGCGCAGTGCTCCACGCGGTCAACACGAGGCTTTCCCTCGACCACATAGCCCACACCATCAGGCATGCTGAAGACAAGGCCATATTCTTCGACGACTCGGCCCTGCCCCTGCTGGAGGCGATAGCCGACCGGGTGGCACCTCCTGTCGAGAAGTTCGTCTACATGTCAGATGAAACGGACAGACTAAGCATGAAGGCCAATGCTGTGTGCGACTACGAGGCGCTGCTCAAGGAGCACCCATCGCAATTTGAATGGCCGCACCTCGACGAGGATACCTACGCCACCCTCTGTTACACCACCGGCACCACCGGTGCGCCAAAAGGGGCCATGTTCACACACCGACAGCTCTATCTTATGATAATGCACCAGATGGCCCACGCCAGTTTCGATGCGTCTCCCGCGGTCATGCCCCTTGGCGAGTCCTCCACAATCATGATCAACGTGCCTCTATTCCACGTACACGGCTGGGGAGTACCGTACTCGAGTGTCTTCGGAGCAAGCAAGATAGTGCTGCCGGGCAGGTTCACCCCTCAGGGTTTCTGCGAGCTGGTGGAAACCGAGAGGGTAACCAATACCAACCTGGTGCCAACCATGCTGGCCATGCTCATCGAGTTCCCGGACCTGGGCACTTACGACCTGAGCAGCCTGGTGCACATCAGCGTTGGTGGCGGTGCCTTGCCACTGGGTTTGAAGGCCAAGGCAGAGCAGCTGATCCCGGGGTTCACCGCCACATCGGCCTATGGCATGACTGAGACCGCCCCCTCGACAGTCCGCTCTTTCATAACGCACTCCCTCAGGCACCTGCCACAGGAGAAGCTGGACGAGTATACGGTCAAGACCGGCATACCCCTTCCCGGCATCAGGGTTGAGGTTGTCGATGAGGAGAACAGGCCGGTGCCACACGACGACGAGACCATCGGAGAGATAGTGATCAGAGGGCCCTGGGTAATGGAGGAGTACTATCGCGACCCGGAGAGGACAGCCGAAGTGTGGCGGGACGGGTGGTTCCATACCGGTGACGTGGCCAGGGTCGATGAGAAGGGTTACATAACCATCGCCGACCGGGTGACCGACGTGATACGAAGCGGCTCGGAGATGGTCCCCACCGTGCTGCTGGAGAACCTGACGGCGACAGCCGACTATGTTCTCGAGGCAGCCTACGTGGGCGTCCCGGACCCCATCTGGGGAGAGAGGCCTCTGGGCATCATAAAGCTCGTGCCCGGTGCGATGGAGCGCGAGGAAGACATATGTGAGTTCCTCAAGGTCGAGGGGGTGAAGAAGGGCAGGATAACCAGGTGGATGCTTCCCGATTTCATGCTGATCACCGACGACATTCCCAAGACCAGCGTGGGGAAATATGACAAGATCGCCATCAAGAAGAGACTGGACGAGTTCCTGGCGAAGGCCAGAAGAGTACGTGACCTGTAAGACGCAGCGGATCATTGTCTATCAGGCACGGTGGCGTTTCACCCTCACCAGACGCAGGGAGCACTTCCCTCTCCCTTGTAGGGGGAGGGCTTGGGTGAACATCAGCCACACGTGCCTCGGGCCGCTGGCCGGTGGGTGATGTTCACCTCAATGCCTGTTGAAGCCGCCAATGCAGGTATGCTAGAATCCCTAACACAAGGTCCCGTTAGGATAGCGGCACCCGCTCTTAGTACAGCCAATATCCTGTCCTAACGATGGGGCCCACCCGTGCTTGAACGACCCGTCCAGGATGGCCCCGCGATTGCATCAGGAAGAGCAGGAATGAACTACATCGTCTTGGTCAAACAGGTGCCCGACATAAGGAACATTCCCACCGAGGCCTGGGATTGGGAAAAGGGCACGTTGAAACGAGGGTTGCTCGACAACGTCTGCAATGAACTTGACAAACAAGCTCTGGCTCTTGCGCTGGGGATGAGGGAGAAACGTAGCGGCAAGATGGTCACTTTGACCATGGGGCCGCCTTTTGCCGAAGACGTCTTGAGATACGCTCTGTCCGTCGGTGCTGACTTGGGCGTGCTGCTTACCGACAGGAAGCTCGGAGGTGCTGATACAGCGGCTACAGCTTACCCGTTGGCCCAGGCAATAAGAAGGGTCGAGAAAGAGATATTCGATGGTGACACGGACTACATCGTCGTCACCGGCATGCAGTCCGTCGATGGCGATACCGCCCAAGTCCCCCCACAGATCGCGGAAGAGCTTGGAATAGTCCACATAGCCTACGCCACATCCTTTCGATTTGCCGAGGGAAAGCTGATGGTCGAAAGGATAACAAGAAGAGGGTCCCAAACGGTTGTCCCCGATAGGTATCCTTGTCTGGTGACGGTTACCAAGTGGACAGAGCCACCCTATGCCTCTTTCAGCAGAACAAGGTGGGCCCATGCACAGCGGATTCACCAGTGGAGTGCGGCAGACATAGATGCCGATGAATCCCGCATTGGGCTGACCGGCTCCCGCACGACGGTCTACAGGATCTTCTCACCGAAAGAGCTTAGCAAGAGGGTCTGTGTCTTTGAGAACGACATGGGAAAACTGGTGAGTATGCTAAGAGAAGCCTACGCTCGTCGGGCGCAGGGTACTGAAGAAGAGGACAAAGGGCCGGCATACCGTCTGCCGGAAGGGAAGAAGCCCCACTATACAGGAGACGTCTGGATCTATGCCGAACAGGAGGGGGGAGAAATAAATCCCGCCTCGCTGGAGCTGCTCGGGGAAGCAACCGAACTGGCCAAGCCCCTGAACGAAAAGGTCGGTGCGGTGCTCGCGGGCAAAGACATAAGGGCTCTGGCCGATGTGCTGATAGCACGGGGCGCGGACAGAGTCTATCTCGCTGAACACGAACTGCTCGAGAACTTCCTGCCCGTTCCCTACACCAAAGCCATCGCGCAACTGATTGACAAATACAGACCCCAGATCATGCTGTTCAGCGCTACACCCCTGGGCAGGGAGCTTGGCCCGCGGGTTGCCTACAGGTCACAATCAGGACTGACCGCCGATTGCACCGGGCTGGACATAGTGGACTTCCAGAGAGGCAACGAGGAATTCATTGCAGTGCTCAGGCAGACAAGGCCGGCCCTGGGTGGCAACATAATGGCCTCCATTATCACCCAGAACTCAATGGTGCAGATGTCCACGGCGCGACCGGGTGTACTGCGAGCCCTGGAGCCCAGTAATGAACGGACGGGGGAAATCATCGAACACGCACTTAACATAACACGGTCAGACCTGGGAGCCGAGATCGCTTCCGCCGACATCCGTGAGCCTGCCTCCGGCATTGCCGACGCCGGGGCAATCGCCTGTGGTGGTGCCGGCTGCAAGACAAGGGAGAACTTCGAGAAGTACATAGTCCCGCTGGCTGAGAGCCTGGGCAGATTCCTCGGAGAGAAGGCTATGGTGGGCGCTTCCAGGGCAGCCGTCGAGTTGGGATTCACTGAGCGCAGCCAGCAGGTAGGTCAGACCGGTCAAACAGTCAAGCCCAGGGTATACGTTGCCGTCGGCGTTTCCGGTGCGGTCCAGCATCTGACGGGTATGCAGAACTCAGACATCATTATAGCGGTAAACAGAGACCAGAAAGCACCAATTTTCCGGGCGGCTGATTTCGGAGTGGTGGGCGATATGGAGGAGGTAGTCCCTGAGCTCATCAAGGCTCTGAACTCAAGTGGAGCCCCGGGGGGCGATGGTGAATGAACTGAAGGGGATGGACGTGCTCTTTGTCGGAGCCGGTCCGGCGAGCTTGGCTGGAGCCATAAGACTGAAACAGCTCATTAACGATAAGGGCAGACACGAATCAGTCGTGGTTATCGAGAAAGCGGACCAGATCGGGCAGCACAACCTGTCTGGCGCGCTCTTTGAAGCTGACGTTCTGGACGAACTGGTCCCCGGCTGGACAGAAAGAAAGGATGCCTTCGTCACTAAGACACTGGGCAACACGGTGAAGACAGACGAGACCGTTCTTCTGCTGGGAGACAGGCTCGCAATGAGGCTGCCAAACTCGATTGTGCCGCGATACATGCACCACAAAGGCGATCATACTCTTTCGGTCAGTGAGATGGTGAGGTGGTTGGGCGGAATTGCCACGACACTTGGTGTTGAAATCTACACCGGTTTCGCCGCCAAAGAGATGGTGTATGAGGGCAACAGGGTCAGGGGTGTGAAGCTTGGCGATAAGGGGCTGAACAAGGAAGGCGAGAGGCAGTCAAACTACATGCCGGGGGACGTACTCGAGGCGAAAGTGACCGTCCTCGGCGAAGGTTCCCTCGGCCAGCTGTCAGAAGATATCGTCAGCAGACTCAACCTCGCGAATGAAGCAAACCCCCAGGTACATTCTCTCGGCGTCAAGGAAATCATCAGGCTACCACAGAAGAACAACTTCGGGGCCAATCGCGTGGTGCACACCTTCGGCTTCCCAAACAAGGCATTGACCCCTGATGTCTTTGGCGGCGGCACCATCTACAGCATGGACGCGAACACTGTCGCGCTCGCCCTTGTCCTGGCTCTGGACTGGAGGTACTGCGACCTCAGTCCTCAACTGGAACTGCAGCTCTTCAAATCCCACAGGTTCGTAAGGAGGTTGATCGAAGGAGGGGAGGTCATAGCATACGGCGCCAAGACCCTCCCCGAGGGCGGCTTCTACGCACTGCCGGGACTGGTCGCCGACGGTGCCATTATCATCGGAGATGCCGCCGGGCTGACCAGCGTCAAGAAGCTTAAGGGACTGCACTATGCCATGAAGTCGGGCATCATTGCCGCCGAGGCCATCTTCAAGGCTATCGGAAAGCACGATTTCTCTAAGAGCACGCTGCAGAGCTACGAAGAGCTGCTGGACACGAGCTGGGTTATGAGAGATATCCGCTCCGCCAGGAACTACCGGCACGTTTTCTCCAAAGCAGGAAGGGCCGGATTGTACTTCGGCGCGCCTCTGTCCCTTGTGCAGCAGTGGCTTCCCTTCAGGTTGGCAACGGAACCGGACTACACCGCCATGACAAAGGCCAAGCTGAACCGGCGGTATGCCGGTGGCATTGACCGCCTAACCGCCGTCAGCCTTTCCGGCACGACACATCGTGAAGAGGAACCTTCCCACATCACGTTCTCCGATGCAACCAAGTGCAGACGCTGCAGAGAGGAGTACGGGTGTCATCCCTGCGTCTTCTTCTGCCCGGCGGAGGTGTACAAAGCCAGCGAGGACGGTGAAGTCGTCCTGAGTCCGTCCAACTGCGTACACTGCCAGACGTGTCGCGTCAAATGCCCCCACCAAATCATACAGTGGCAGGTTCCCGAAGGGGGAGACGGGCCAAGATACAAGGTGATGTAGTTGACAGCTCAGAGAAACACCACGTACTGTGGAAGAGCATGTCGCAGGCCAGAGCGCTCTTGTCCTGTCGTCGATGCCGGGAGGGCAGCTGGGCCGCCCAGCCTGCGAATGCCGCTGGGCGGCAACACGAACGGGACGGGAACTACCATCCATCGTGCTGTCCCGATCAGCGCGAAGGCACTTGCCAAACGCAAGAGCACACGTGGGCCTATACCATGTGCGCCGATAGAGGGGGATACATGAAAAAGGCTACTGCCTTGATTGAAGAGGTCATCAAGGAACACAAGAGTGTGCTTGAGAAGGTACGTAGGCTGGACCAGATGGTCGGCGACGCCGAGGCATTGTCTGGACTCGACGAAGCTCGGGATACGTTCGTTCCGGGCAGGTTCAACCAGATGGAGAAGCTGGCGGGGCTTAGGGAGTTGTTTGATTCGCTTGACGAGGGGCTCAAAGGACACTTCGAACGTGAGGAGTCGGCGGTGCTTGGCGCCTTCGTGGAGCAGGGTGATAGGGAGCTCGTATCCTCGTTCCGGTCGCTGATGCAGGAACACACGGAGCTCAGGAATCGCCTTGCCACCACGAAGGAGTCCTTGTCTCAGCTGTCCAGTGGAGAATTGTCCGCGCACCATTGGCAGGCGACAGCACATGACTTGCGCGCCTACATAGCCCATACGCGCAAGCTGCTCCAGGCGCATGCTGAAGCCGAGCAGGAACTGCTGCTGGCATTGCGCCAGCGGCTGGCCAACGCCGGGTAGACCCGAGAGCCGTCAGCGAACAGGTCCAAACAGTGAGTGGGCAGCAGCGGGGAGTGAGAGTGTCGGCCCGCGCCCTATCTCTGTATTTCTCTTGCCTGCACAACGGACACGCCAATTCCCCGGTGCCTTTCAGATGGACCACCTGCCTTCTAGGCTTCGGACAAGGCCGGCGCAGAGAACTCAGATTGGTGAGCCCAAGGTCGCAGCCAACCAGCACAGCCGTGACGGGGCCACGAAGGTGTTGATCGTGCAGGCAAACACGCCGCCAAGTTGATCTACCCGAGGGATGCGATTATCATCTACTGCGCAATCATCATGGCCGTCGTGGCAATCGCGGTAGGGCTGCATGATACTCAGTGTGCCAGGAGTGAACACCTCTCGCATCCTGGCCACCGTCGGTGCGGCAGCCTTAGCAGTTGGCTTCGCGGCAGGGACATAAACGGCACCAAGCACTACCTTCCCAACAGCAAGGTGGCACTGGCCAGCAACATGACGCGGGACCGGTCGCCGCATGAGGCTGAATGTCTCTGTTGCCTGCAAGGAGAACCTTGGTCGGGTCTTTGAAGTGATAAACGAGGTGTGCCAAGAGCTTGAGGATGACCCAGAGTGGGGTCAGGACATGCTTGACCACGCCGATCTCACCGGCGGTGCCACATGCATCGTGAGACGGCGTGCGTCGCTCCGTAGTGCCCGATGCTGCTGGAAGAGGCTACCGTGAAGCAAAGGTGAGGCGGGTCGCCTTCCACTGGATTGCGGGCCAAACGAACTAGAAGGTGAGTGCACGTTGTCTATCGTGGTCTGGCTGGTAGTCTTCGTCGCAAGTCTGGCTATTCTCATCATCGCGGCACGCTACTTCACAATCGCCGCCGAGAGAATCGGCGTCTACTTGCGCATTCCTCCCTTCATCGTCGGCGTTACCATCGTGGCGATAGGAACGTCCCTCCCCGAATTGCTCTCATCGGTCCTTGCTGTTGTCCGAGGATCCTCTGAGATCGTGGCGGGCAATGTGATCGGCTCCAACGTGGCGAACATATTCCTTATCCTGGGAGTGGCTGCCATCGTGGGCAGGAGACTGCACATCACCTACGAACTGGTCCATATCGACCTGCCTTTACTGGTGGGCTCTGCGTTTCTGCTGGCGGCGGCCATCTGGTACGGCGGATTCAGCCTGTTTGATGCCCTTCTTTGCCTTGCCGTCTTCGCTATCTACCTGCACTACACGGTGACGGTGGAGAGGAAACGCGAGGATGTCGGCTCCCGAGACGCAAACGGCAAGCCGGCTCGGAGAAAGCTGGGGCGCAGCACGCTGCCCATTCTGATTGTCTCAGCAGGCTTCCTCTACCTGGGTGCGGAGTATACGGTCACGTCAGTCATCAAGCTGTCAGAGATACTCCACGTCGGCACCGAGATCATCGCCGTGAGCGCCGTCGCCCTGGGCACATCGCTGCCTGAGCTGTTTGTGAGCATTGTCGCCGCACGAAGAGGAAATGCCGATATCGCCGTGGGCAACATACTGGGCTCAAATATCTTCAACGCCCTCGTTGTGATGGGAATACCGGGCCTCATTGGGACTCTTGTCGTACCGGAGACCATGATCACGTTCGCCCTGCCGATGATGCTGATAGCGACTCTGCTGTACGTGTTCATCACGACTGACAGGCAGATCACCAAGTGGGAGGGTCTCCTGCTTGTGGTCTTCTACGTCTTCTTCGTCGGAACGCTGTTCAATCTGACGTGACGCTGGAGCCGATCACTGCGGTTGGCACAGGGCTGCCTTTCGCTCTGCAGGCTTCTCCCAGTCATCCGGTGTCAAGATCGAGGCCTTGTTCTCTGAGCGTCCCCCACTCTCATCGCTTCGGGTGATGAAGGCATGCGACCGCGTCGTGGGCAATGATAGCCGCCTCGTCCACGGGTATGATGTAGACCTGTATCCCGGCACCATCCACGCTTATCGCTCCTTCAGAGCCGATAGCCACTGCGTTCCGCTCCCGGTCCAGGGTCAGCCCGCACCAGTCCAGGCCGTCGCATATGCGCGCTCGCACCGCTGGCGCGTTCTCGCCGATGCCACCACCGAAGACGATGGCATCGGCTCCGCCGAGAACCCCGAGGTACGCGCCAACGTACTTGCGCACCCGATAGCAGAACATATCGAGTGCCAGAGAAGCACGCGCATTGCCTTGTTGCTCTGCCTCCAGCAGTTCCCGTATGTCTCTGGACAGCCCTGACACGCCGAGAAGACCCGACCTGGTATTGAGCCAGTCTTCCACTTGCCCAGTGTCCGCGCTCTCATTCCGGGCCAGGAAGGCTACCAGCGACGGATCGATATCCCCAGTGCGTGTCCCCATCATCAACCCCTCCAATGGCGTGAAGCCCATCGATGTGTCCACTGAACAACCCCGGTCAATAGCTGTGGCGGAGCATCCATTGCCCAGTTGGAGCGTTATCAGCTTCGTCTGGTTGGAGGGCGTAGCAGTGATTGTGGCAAGGCGCTCCATCATGTAGCGATGGGCTATGCCGTGAAACCCGTACCGCCGGATGCCGTACTTGGTCGCCAGCTCATGAGGGATAGGGTACTGGGAGGCCCGTTGTGGAATAGTACGGTGAAAGGTGGTATCGAAGACGGCCACCATCGGCACCAACGGACCGAGCACGCCTCGTGTGACGCGAATGGCTTGAAGCGCCGGCTCGTTGTGGAGCGGCGCCAGCTGGCTCACCGCCTCCACTGACGCTATGACGTCATCGTCGATGATGGTGGGTTCGACAAAGCGGTCACCGCCGTGGACGACACGGTGCCCTATCGCCTCCACACCGGTTCCGGCGGCGATGCCTCGGGACTGGAGCCAGTCAAGCACGAGTTGAGCCGCGTGGCCATGGTCGCGCACTCGGGCGGCTTCGTGGTGCTCCTCGCCTCCCTGTGCGGTGAACCGCAGTGACGAGTCACCACCGATCCTGTCAACCATGCCGCCAGCCAGCATGTGCCTATCGCCAAGTGCAGTGGTCTCCTCCTCAAGGTGGAGAAGCTGGAACTTGAGGGTAGAACTGCCGCAATTGACGGCGAGGACTTTCATAGGGTGGTCCTGTGAACGAAAACGGTTGATGGACTGCATTCTACGTCAGCGCTGTCTGCTGTCAAGTCCTACCTTGGGAGGTCAGGAGCCTCCATTGTGGGCAGCGCATCCTGAACGTTTGGCCAGGGTCAAGTCGCTTCGCTCGGTTTCGCTAGCGCCTCCGCCGTGACTATGGCTCAAGTCCCAGCGTGCCTGCCCGCTTCCCTGCGAGCCTGGCGAAGCGACACAGGATCCGCTGCTGCCAAATGGGGACTTCTCGTGGTTCTTCAAGAATTGCATAGACCAAGGGACTGGGCAGCAGTCGGAGTAGAATGCTATCATAGGCGGGTTACCAAGCGTGTGAGGTGTAGGCATGCAGGCCAGATTGAGATTCCTTGGAGCAGCTCAGAACGTCACTGGCTCTCGGTACTGTCTCCAGGTCAACGACCTGAGGCTTCTGATAGACTGCGGTCTGTACCAAGAGAGGGAGTATCGGAGCAGGAACTGGGACCCTTTCCCCGTGCCGCCTGAGACCTTGGACGCTGTGCTGCTGACTCACGCCCACCTCGACCATTGCGGCCTGTTGCCCAAGCTGGTTCGTGATGGCTTTCGAGGGCCAATCTACTGCACCGCAGCCACCTCCGACATCGCCGAGATAATGCTGCGGGATGCAGCAAGACTGCAGGAGGAGGACGCAGCATTTAAGAAGAGGAGACACGAACGGGAAGGAAGGAAGGGGCCCTTCCCGGAGCTTCCTCTCTATACGCTGGAAGACGCCGAGGCGTCATTGCCTTTGTTCTCACCGGTCAGCTACAAACAGCCTGTCCACGTGGGTGATGGGGTGGAGGTCACTTTCCATGATGCCGGTCACGTGTTTGGGTCTTCAATGATCATGGTTGAGGTGGGGCAAGGCGTGGAGCGAAGAACGATTCTCTTCTCGGGTGACGTAGGAAGGTGCGACAAGCCGATTCTGCGTGACCCGACCTTCTTCGGCGAGGCGGACTACGTTGTGGTCGAATCGACCTACGGTGACAGGTTGCATGAGAATCCTGAGGAGGTTGGGTCCCGCCTTGCAGAGGTAGTCGATCAGACCCTGCAGAGCGGGGGCAACATTCTCATTCCCAGTTTCGCCCTGGAAAGGGCTCAGGAGGTACTGTACCGCTTGAATGAACTGCGCCACGCAGGCCGCATACCGCGCATGCTAGTCTTTCTTGATAGCCCAATGGCAGTCAGTATTACCGACGTGTTCAAACGACACCCGGAACTGTACGACCAGGAGATGGCGGAGCTGGTTGACCAGAACAGGTCTCCTTTTGACTTCCCTGGACTCAAGATGATCCGAACCGTAGATGAGTCAAAAGCCATTAACAGTATCAAAGGCACTGCCATCATCATAGCGGGCTCAGGGATGTGCACCGGAGGGAGAATCAAGCACCATCTGGTAACGAACATCGCGCGTCGAGAGAGCACTGTGCTGTTCGTTGGATACCAGGCGCAAGGCACACTCGGACGTCACATTGTCGATGGCGCGGACAGCGTGAGGATACTGGGCCAGCCCTACCGTGTGCGCGCAAAAATAGCACAGATACATGGGTTCTCGGCTCACGCCGACAGGGATGAGCTGTTCAGATGGCTTTCCGAGATCAAGAGGGGGCCCAAGCACGTGTTCGTCACACATGGAGAGCCACAGGTAGCTGAGTCGTTCAGCGATTTCGTCAGGGGGAAGACCGGGTGGGACATATCTGTGCCAGCATACGGCGCGGAAGTATCACTCGCGTGACCTCAACAGAGGCCGTTTGCCCATCGATTGCAGGTCTTCACAACATAGTAGGACACGATGCCGGCGGATCGCGGTCTGATGCAGCCCGGATGGGATTGCGGCGACCAGGCCGAGCCAGGAGGAGACAGAGATGGAGAGCGAGAGGGCAGAGAGAATTCGAACTGAGGAGAGGGTGAGCCTTTATCGCAAGAGGAACCGGCTGGCGGATCGCTGGGCCGCCGGCTACGGACCGATCCGGCATTCCACCGAGACACAGCACTCGGTCTTCGCCATGGCGGACCTCCTCGAAGCGAGGGGAGAGGCAGGAGACGGGGTCCCCTTGTTTGAGGTGCTCCATGCGGCAGACCGAACGGCCAGCGCCGCCATGTGGGTGGTCGCCCATGAGACATATGCGCAGAACGTCTACCTTGATGGACGCGAACTCGCGTCTGAAGACTTCAAGCCGCGGCCCGAAGGGCACACCGGTGGCGCCCTCAACATGGTGCCAGCCTACGTCGGCTACATGGCCATCAATGCCATCACCGGCCATACGCGTTCGTGGATCATGGGGCAGGGCCACTGTGTGGCCGCGGTCGATACGGTGAACCTGCTCTTGAGCAATATGACCCCGGCCCACGCGGAACGCTACTCACTTACAGATGAAGGCCTGACACGGTATGTTCGGGACTTCTACTCCTATCGTCTGGGCGACGATGGCAAACAGGACTCACCGCTGGGCAGCCACGTCAACGCCCACACCGCCGGCGGGCTGGCCGAAGGTGGCTACCTGGGGTTCACCGAGATCCAGTACGTCCATATGCCCTTGCCTGGCGAACGGCTGGTGGCCTTCCTCAGCGACGGAGCGTTCGAGGAGCAGCGCGGCAGCGATTGGGTGCCTCGTTGGTGGCGGCCCGACGACTGTGGGCTGGTGACTCCCATCATGATCAACAATGGAAGGCGCATAGACCAGAGGACCACCATGTCGCAGCAGGGTGGCATCGACTGGTTTGAGCGGCACCTGAGGGTGAATAGCTTCGACCCTATTGTTTTCGATGGCAGGGACCCGGCGGCCTTCGCGTGGGCCATTTTCGAGATGGAGTGCCGCCTTGAGGCGCTTACCGAGGCGCTGCTCTCCGGCCAGGAGCGCTACCCGGCACCACTACCCTACGGCATAGCGGTGGCCCCCAAGGGGGCTGGGTTCTACGGCGAGGGCACCAACCTGGCGCACAATCTTCCCCTCGGTGGCAATCCACATACCGATATCGTGGCCGCCCGCCGTTTCAACGAGAGCGCACGACGGCTGTGGGTGCCGCTCCGCGAACTGAAGAAGGCTTGCGACAGGATGCAGCAGCATGGAACCTCAGGCCGCCCGCAAGAGCGGGACCATCCTCTGGCCCGGCGTGAAGTGGAGTTGCGCCAGGTACCGCGTCTCGTGTCGCGCAAGGTGCCCAAGGACAGGAGAGATGCGTCAAGCTGGACGAGGTTCTCGCCGATGTACGCTGTGGATGCCATGTTCGTGGCCGCAGTGCAGGCCAATCCGCATCTGAGACCACGAGTGGGCAACCCTGACGAGATGCGCTCCAATCGCCTGTTGAAGACACTTGATGCACTCAAGTTCCGCGTCACCGATCCCGAGACCAGAGGCATTCCCGAGCATGTGAACGGCGCGGTCATTACCGCCCTGAACGAGGAGGCGGTCGCCGCAGCAGCGCTGGCCAACAAGGGCGGCATCAACCTCATTGCTACCTACGAGGCATTTGGCGCCAAGATGCACGGGGTGGTTCGGCAGGAGATCATCTTCGCCAATCACTGCAAAGAGCAAGGGTGCCCCCAGCGTTGGCTATCAATACCTCTTGTCCTCACATCGCACACCTGGGAAAATGCCAAGAACGAGCTTTCCCACCAGGATCCAGCTATGGCTGAGGCCATGCTGAACGAGCTTTCCGATGTGTCACGGGTGCTCTTCGTACCGGACTACAACACAGCCGCGGTGGTGACGCAAGGCGTCTACCAGTGCTGCGGGCAGATTTGGACGCTGGTGGTGCCGAAGATGGACCTGGTGGCAGACCTGTTCACGCCGGACGAGGCGGCGCAGTTGCTGGAGAAGGGTGCCATACGGTTGGACTGGGCAGGTCACCGCGTTCAGAAGCAGCAATTGGTGCTGACTGCCCTTGGCTCCTACCAGCTTGAAGAGACGCTCAAGGCGTCGCTTCGCCTCGCGGAGCGGGACGTTGCCCACTCCGTGGTCTGCATGATGGAGCCAGGCAGGTTCCGGGATCCTCGCACCGAGGGGGAGCGAGCGCACGCCGCGCCGGCCGACCTACGTGCCGAGCTGTACCCGCAATCAGTGCCAGTTCGAGTGTTCGTCACGCACACCCGGCCAGAGCCGCTCCTCGGCGTGCTGCAGCCGTTGCACACCGGCAGCGGAAGGACCGCTGGCCTGGGGTTCCTGGGACAGGGTGGCACACTCACCGTTCCCGGGATGCTCTTCGTCAATCGCTGTACGTGGGCGCATGTTCTCCTCGAAGCGGCGCGCCTGCTGTCGATGTCCCGCGAGGATTTGCTCACCGCCGATGAACTGGCCGCTGTTGATGGCAGGGCGTGCCCCGAGGGAGTGATTATCTACAGGTGAATCCGACTGGCTGGGGACTAATACGATGGGGCACACACCAAGCTTCTCGTGACGGGTTCTGATGGTATACTGTGGTGAAGCCGGTGTAACCCCTGTGTGACTCTACAGGAGGAAGAATTGACAAGAGTGTCCGCAGAGCCGCTACTGCCCAAGCGGATAGAGCGATTGAGTGAGCTTGCCAACAACCTGTGGTGGAGCTGGCACCCGCAAGCCCGTGACCTGTTCCGTGCGCTGGACTACCCGTTGTGGAGGGCCAGCGGTCACAACCCGGTGAAGCAACTGGCGGATATTGCGCCGGAGCGGCTGAGCGTCGCTTCTAACGATCCGCTCTTCCTCCAGCTCTATGACTCGGTGATGGGGGACTTCGATGAAGGGATGACCACTTCGGGCAAGTGGTTCTCGTCTAGCCACCGCAACAACGCGAAAGGTCTGGTAGCCTACTTCTCCATGGAATTCGCCATCCACAACTCCCTTCGGACCTATGCGGGGGGGCTGGGCATCCTTGCCGGGGATATCTGTAAAGAGGCTAGCGACCTTGGCGTGCCCCTTGTGGGCATCAGCTTCATGTACCCACAGGGCTATTTTCACCAGCACATTGATGCCGATGGCTGGCAGGTGGAGATCGACGAGCAGCTAAGTTTTGACGAGACACCCATCAAGCCAGTGCTCACTGCGCAGGGAAGCAGGCTTATGGTGGCAATCCGGCTTGGGGATCGGCCTTTATCGGTGGCTGTATGGCAGGTCCATGTCGGCAGCACAATGGTGTATCTACTCGACACCGATGTGGAAGGCAACCTGGCGGAGGACCGCCAGTTGGCATCTCGCCTCTATTGCGCGGACCGAGAACAGCGGATCGCGCAGGAGATCGTTCTCGGCGTTGCCGGTGTACGCGTGCTCCGAGCACTGGGCATTCGTCCTTCCGTATGGCATGCGAACGAGGGCCACACCGCCTTCATGATGCTCGAACGTGTACGTGAATACATTGCGGCTGGCGTTCCTTTCCCGCAAGCCACGCGACGGGTAGGAGCCTCGACAGTGTTCACCACCCATACCCCGGTGCCAGCGGGGACGGAGATGTTTCCTATCGAACTGGTGGACAAGTACCTCCACGGCTGGTGGGATTCTCTAGGCATCAGCCGTGGCGAGTTCTTGAACCTGGCGCAGTCCGCTAACCGCGCTGACACAGGGTTCAACATGACCGTGCTCGGCCTCAGGCTGGCTGATCATCGCAACGCGGTGAGCCGGCTTCATGGCACGGTGGCACGCCGCATGTGGGCCGGGCTGTGGCCCGACATGGTTCAGGACAAGGTGCCAATCAGACACGTGACAAATGGGGTCCACGTCCCCACGTGGCTTGCACCGGAATTCAGGCGCCTCTACGACGACTACCTCGGCGAAGGCTGGCTGGAGAAGCACGACGACGCTGAGCTGTGGGACAAGGTGTTTGATGTCCCCAACAGCCAGCTTTGGAATGTACGTCGGCGCTTGAAAACCAAACTCATTGCCGCAATCATGGAGCGTGCCCAGAAGTCGTGGCGCGACGGCGACCTTACGGCTGAGCAAATCATGATGATGGGTACCTTGCTCGATGTCGAGGTATTGACAATAGGCTTTGCCCGCCGCTTTGCCGCATACAAACGGGCGGCACTGGTTCTTGAGGATATCGGGCGACTCGAGCGCATAGTCACCGACCCATTGCATCCGGTTCAGATAGTGTTTGCTGGCAAGGCACACCCCGCCGATTTCGAAGCCAAGTACCTCATTCAGAAGGTTTATTCGCTTGCTAAGGACCGCAGGTTCCAGGGTCGAATCGCCTTCGTCGAGGACTACGATATGCACCTTGCCCACTACTTGACTCAGGGGGTTGACCTCTGGCTGAATACCCCTGTCCCCGTAGCCGAAGCGTGTGGTACCAGCGGGATGAAGGCGGCGCTCAACGGCGTTCCTCACCTGAGCGTTCCGGGCGGCTGGTGGTGCGAAGGGTACAACGGTCGCAATGGGTGGATACTTGGCGAGTGTGCCAACCCGTCGTCGCAGGACAAGTCAGCGGCTGACGCCATGGCGCTCTATGAGTTGCTGGAGGAAAAGGTGGTGCCGCTGTACTACGAGAGAGACCGCAGAGGCATCCCCCACGGATGGATCCATCTGGTAAAGGAGGCTATACGCTCCGTCGCCCCGGCTTTCTCTGCCCGGCGCATGGTCAGGGAGTACACCACGGAGATGTACTTGCCAGCGGCGCGAACACTCGGGGATTGAACTATGCCAATGCGCCCTATCTGGCCCCTTCACGTCTTCCCACAACAGCCCGGCAGAGACGCTCATTCGGCACCTCTTGCCTCGTCCAAGGTTGATGGCTGATCGACCTCCTCGGCGCCGGTCATCGCCAGGGCCTCTTCAGCCACCTTCTCAGGCAGGGATGCTTCAACCTCGGCCACTTCGACAGGCCCCAGAGCGATAGCCGCTTCCAGAGCACCTCGAGCGAGGTGGACGGCAGCTTCCTCACCCGAGATGTCAGCCTGGGTGGCTTCCTGCTTGGCCGCCTTCATGGCCGCCCCAACGGCCACCGCGACGTCAGCTTCTGTCTCGCTCGCACCTTGGACCACGCCCTGGCCTGCTCCCCGCAGCACGTCCCTCGGGTCCACGCCGGGTTGCCGCATACCCCGCATTACACCGAGAACGGCTTGACGCGCAAGCTGCCCTCCAGTGAGCTCCGTCTGGTCCGCGGCATGCATCGCTCCACGGGCTGCGTGCTGCGCCACCTCAGCGCTGTAGACCCTGTCCGGGTAAGCGCTCCGCCACGCCCCGTTGACCACCCCTTCCAGGGCTTTGGTCACCCCAGCCGTCGCCCTGCGGCCGCGCGCCGCTCCGACGATGGACAGCCGCACCGCTTCGGCAAACTGATGTGCAGTGACCCCCAGCGCGATATCCACGCCGGGCAGGGGCACACGTCTCAGATAGCCGAAGGGGAACTGGGTGAGGAAGTTGAGCCCTGGGGTCGTGCTCATCGGCCGCGCGAACTGCCTCATCGGCGCCATAAGGGCGTCCAACAGGACACCACGGCTCACCTCACCCTCCTCCCGGACAGTTGCCAGCAGATAGAGAGTGATGACACCGACGAGGAAAGCGACGCCGAACAGGAAATCAAGACCGGTGAGCGAAACGGCTGGCAACCGGATGGTGTAAGCAGGGTCGATCCACGCGAACGTGATGCTGAGTTGCCGTACGCTGAAGAAGTCGGCGAAGCGGCCTCCAAGTAGCGGCCCGAGGCCGTAACCCAGATTGGTGGCCAGTCCGGCAAGCGCCAGATATGCAGTGGCTTGCCCTTGAGGAGCCAGCTTCATGCCAATGGTGCCGATCGTCACACTGACGCCAGCGGCGGCAACGCCGGCGAATATGTGCAGTATCACCAACAGGGGGATGGTCATGAAGTAGCGCTCCGGCATGGTGGTGAAGGTCCAGCCGAGAATCACCAGTAGATAGAGAGAGGCACACGCCGCCAGCACTGCCTTCATTCCCAAGCGGTCAGCCAAGGGGCCCCACACGCGGAGAAACAGGACGTTGGCAGCCTGGCTGAGCATACTAAAGCCAATGACTGCGGAGACGGGCAGCCCCAGACGTTGCAGCATATAGACCGCAAAGAAAGGAATTGCCAGGTTCAAGGAGAATCCCCACAGGAAGAGGAAAAGCACCAGTCGGCGGTAGTTCGCGTCGCGGATAGGGGCGCCAATGGTCGAGAGAAGGGAAGGCTGTGCCCCCATGGGACGCTGCATCAAAGGCTCCGGCATCATTGCCATGAAGAGCGGACTGGCCAGCCCCAGCACCAGGGCACCAGCGAGCAAGGGATAGGCATAGCCATAGGCTGCGGTCTCCGCTGGGTTGTGCCCCACCCAGTAGTCGGCAAACAGGGCCGCTGCCAGACCGAATACCATGGCCGCCACGTTGGCCAGCATCAGACGACGGGCGAAGAAGGTGCCCAATATGCGCTGAGGCACGAGGTCTCGGATCCAGCTATTCCACGCACCGTTGGTCACGCCGTTGAGTGCGCTGCGAAGGGCGATCGCCACAAGAAGCGCCGACATGGCGCCAGCGCCGGGCACTCTCAGATAGAAGGGGATGAGGGCGATAGGCAGCCACAGAAGCTGGGCAAGAAGCCAGGTGGACACCGCAATTGCCTTGCGTCTCCGCAACTTCTCTACCAGAGCGACGGTCGGCAGTTGAACCAGCTGGCCCAGAAACGGCAGGGCGGCAAGGATGCCGATCTGCAGGTTGTTGGCGCCGAGCATCAGAGCAAAGGCAGTGAGGAATCCACTCGTGGTGATGCTGCCAAAACCCAAGGAGACAATCCCCTCTCTGGTAAGCCAGCGTAGCCCGCCAGCCACCTCCTCATCGGAGATAGTAGGTCTGGGGGCAAAGACTCCTCTGATTGCCGTTGCCAGGTTCATCACGCGCCAACCGAATCGATTCTATTACGGCAGATGCTGTCACCACAAGCCGCAGCAGCAGAACATGAAGCAGCCTCTCCCGTACCAGGAGAGGCTCTGTCGCATCTCGGTCTCCGCTGCCTGCCTCTTTGAGGTGGTCTTCTTGGCCTGCGTCTTCACCCGCCCTCAGCGCGTTTCCTTCGCATTAGCCGCACACGTTCCTTGCGTACGCGTGGGGCAGGCCCGGGTCCGGGCCGCTTCATCTACGACCCGCATTGCGGTTGTCGGCTCACTGTCAGCAGCTCCCACCCGCCTGCGTCCTGAGCCAGACGCGCACCATCAAGCAGTCGCTCGACTTTCCTACCTCGCATCCGCTTGAACCGAGCCACCCATCCGTGGGTGGGATCGGGCAGGAACCCGTCCTCGGTGAGCACCACTATTCGTTCCGAGTAGGGGCATGGATCAAGACAACGGTAGCCCCCCATAGGAGCCCACTGTCCGGCGTAGTAGGTCTGATTCTCCTTCGTACGAGTACCGGTTTCCATGCGATTCTCCTGCGTATACCCGTGTAAACACGCCCGCGGCGGACTCCGCCAACGCTGTCTCACCACGAGCACCGCATGCTTGGCATGGCGGGCCCCTCCCTGGGCAACGCTACCCAATCTGTACGCGTGCCGCTTACCCCGTGTTCTGGGTTAGCTTGCTGGATAGAAATACCACCCTCTCCGCTACCTTTTTCGCCGCAACAGCCCTGTTTGTGGACTTGCGCAGATCCCTCGCTAGCTTACTGTCCCCGATCACGTCGTCCACCCAATTGCCGAAGTCGCTCTTCTCCTTGTCCGAGTGGTAGGCGAACGTCTCGTCGGTCATTGTGGCCAGAGCGTCTTCCAGTTCCCGCATGGTACGCAGGGTGCGGTTATCACAGCACCAGAACGCTTTGTCCTGAGGTACCTTGCCAAGCAACCTTTCCGCCTCTTCCCTTAGGATCCTTGCCATAGCTTTCAACCTCCCCTTGAACTCATAGAATCGCCGCGACTAGGCGGGGTTCCTGCCGTAGCCAACACGCGATGCCCAACCACTTGGTTCTTAATCCCACCAGCGGACTCGCCTTCGACTGGCGGCCGTGCTTTCCTGTACACTCCCACAATCTCCGCCAATGACTCAACCAGCAATGGCTGAGGTTCAACAGGCACAGGCCTGCCGCGGAGAACCCCCTGAACCCGCGCCTGATTCTCGACCTTGGCTATCAGGTTCAGCACCGCTGCATCCCACGTGAAGTTGCGCGCAGTGCGCCTCGCTGCTCGCCGCATTCTCATTGCCTCTTCGGGATAGTCACGGAGGTACATCACATAGGCCACCACCTCATCGGGGTCCGCTGTCTCCAGCACGAATGAGTTGACGAAGGGTATGGCATAGTCCTCACCGGTACCGCCGACAAAGGCGATGCCGCCGGCGGCCATCGCCTCCAGGCCGACTATTCCGAAAGGCTCGTGGCCGCTATTCGCCAGCACAGCGTCCGAAGCATGATAGAGCAGGCGGAGGAAGCTCTGCGGCAGGTGAAATCTCACATCGATCACATCGGCAGGCGCTGCCTCCCGCAACGCAGTGAGAAAGCCGTCGGGTGACCCCGGACTCGTCCTCGCTTCTCTGACGGCCAAACCCATTGACTTGGCGCGGCGCATGACCTCCCTGCCGTGAGGTTCCATGCCGCCGCGGGCGACAAGGACGGTCTGCAATCCCTTGTCCCTGAGCCGGGCTGCCGCAGCCACGGCCTCATTCCAGCACTTGTCTGGGTCCCACCGCGCCACCTTGCACAGAAGGCAGTCACCACCAAGCGCCTGTCTCACCTGCGTAGCCGCACTGGCGTCAACCTTGCGCAGCGAGCTCTTCGGTATGCCGTTGGGCACCACCAGAGGATTCACGCCCATGCGCCTCATCACATGCTTCATGTACCGGCTTACCGTGGTGATGGTTGTGGTGTAGCTCAGTCTCGCCCAATCGATGCGGTCGAAGGAGAAAGTGTTATTGGCATTCCAGAACATCGCAGCCTTGTCACGCAGACCATCGTCGTACAGAGCATCGCTGAGGCGGCACACGGCCTCTGCGGTGTGCCATTCCTCCGCCAGAATCACTACCATCTTCCCCCGGGCGACAGCCGGCTTCACGATCCTGTCCTTGACAAAGGGAGGGATGGACTCGTTGAAGTCGTACAGCTTCTCGTTCTCGCCTTCGTACACCCCATTCGGGTAGTACTCGCTTATCCATTGGCACCAGCGATGCAGGGTAACCTTGTCCCCGTGCCGCAACTCCACGCCCGGCAGGCGGGGGTCGCCCACGAAGAAGAGGTGCGTGTTGAAGCCCATTCTCGCCAGAGTCGCTGACAGATGGTTCACTCTGACACCAAGACCGCCGGCCAGCGAATAGCTGTCCGACCCCTCGAAGGAGAGTATCACGAACTCCGCATTCTCAGGAGTGATATTCCTCTGCCTCAATCTCAATGACCCCCGTCGCCACTTCTCTTAACGCGGTTCGCTTGCACATATGACCCAAGCGTGGGGCATTAGACTAGCTTGCCTGTCGCTATCTGTCAAGTCAGCAGCGACCGCGCCCCCCTTGGCTTTCGATTGGAGCATAGGTGGTGAACTGCAATACTGCATCCGCCGAAGCGCCTATCCTGACCGTGCAGAACCTCAGTTCTCGTCCTCCACCGCACGCAGACCCGCTAGGTAGTTCGTGCAATCGTCGCCACGGCACGCCGTCGCCACACCAACGTGGCTATGGAAGAACCCGGCAACGCACGTGCCTGCGACACAGGTGCACTCGTTGACTGACTTCATCTTCCTCTTGACGCGGTTCGCCGCCACACATGACGCAAGCGCAGTGCACTTCCTCGTGCCAACCCGGATGCGGTGCGTCCACCGCAGTAGGTACGCCGGACCCACAGAAATCGGCACAACAGGTCTTGACAAATCCCAGGAACTGTGGAACAATATGTGCACTCTGATTCATGAGATAGCCAACATGAAATATGATACATGTTCATTTAAACAGGAAGGGGCGTTCATGGCTTATTATGCATGCCTTTTCTGCTGTTTGTCAAGAGCTTACCGCAGCGAATTTGAGGAGATGATGTAATGAGTGAATGGACCTTTCTCACCAATCACGGTCTGGTTCTGGCGGTGATTTTCCAGCATCCGCTCAGCACCGCCCGAGAGATCGGTGACGCCGTGGGCATCACCGAAAGAGCCACCCACAAGATCGTGAATGACCTCGAGGAGGCAGGCTATGTCACCAGGGCGAGGGAGGGCAGGCGCAACCACTACACCATACACCCGGGAGTGCCATTGAGAGACGCGGTTTCGGACGTCGAGGTCGGGGAACTGCTCAATCTGCTGACGGGAAGGCGGCGAAGGCGGCGGCGGGCCGGCGCTGAAGCAGGAGTGGCCCAGGGTAATGCCCCATGAACTGACGTGGCGGGAGTCATGGTGTGGCAAGATGTCGCCGCCATGTGCAGTAACGCCACGCAATGAGCGAAAGACGGCGGAGGCGGACAATGATGGCGCCCTAAGTTGTAAACGGACAGTACCCGGTGATCGGGCGACCAATAATTTCAAGGAGGAGTTACGTGACAGAGGAGAATGTTGGCAAAACAGGGGAGGGGCACGCCCGCAAAGGAGCTCAGGGCGCAGAGGAGGAGACCACACCTGCGAGGCGCCGACGCCCGAGTCCCGAGATCATGGTGAAGCCACTTCCCGTGATCCTCGACGAGATGCAGGAACATATCGAGGCAGCCGAGGAGGCTGCGAGGCGGGCCGAGATGGCGGCCAGGGCCGCGCGAGAGGCAGCCGGAGCAGCCCACAGGGCGTCTGAGGATGCAGAGGCCATGGCCGAGGAGGCCCGGCTGGCGGGAGAGCGGGCCGCGGATGAGGCAACCCGGGCTGCTGACGATGCAGCAACACGGTCGCGCGAGGCGGCTGACGACGCGATAGCCTCCGCCAAGGAGGCAGCACGTCGCGCTGAGGAGGCCGAGCGCGAAGCCAAGGCCACCGCCGATGCAGCGGCAAGGGCTGCGGAAAGGGCCGCTGAGGAGGCAGCGAAGAAGGCCGAGAGGGCTGCCGAGGACGCGGCGAAGAGGGCGGAGAAGGCGTCAGGCGTCGCCGTCGACTCGGCCGCGAAGGCCTCAGCTGCCTCTGCCGAAGCGGCCAGGAAGGCTGAGGCGGCAGCGAGGGAAGCGGGCGAGACTGCTCAAAAAGCGTCTGAGGCGGCGAGGGAAGCCGCTGAGGCCCGCGCCAGGGCGGCGGAGGAAGCAGCCAAGCGTGCTGAGGAGGCAAGCGACACAGCGAGACGGGCGGCCGAGGAGGCTATTGCCAAGGCGGAAGAAACGGCCAGACACGCCGAAGACGCCGCTCAGGAAGCCATGCGGAAAGCGGAGGAGGCGGCTGCCAAGGCTGAGGAAGCGAGCCTGATGGCCCAGCAGGTGGCTGCTGCTGGCAGGGACGCCGTCCAGGAGGCCATTGACCTGGCCAAAGCCGCTGCCAGGCACGCCGACGAAGCCGCCGCATCCGCCAGGGCAGCGAGCGCTGAGGTGGCCGAGGTACCCTCCCGAGAGACGGCGAGGAAAGCCGACGAGGCGGGCGCCGAGGCAAAGAGGGTCGCGGCCGCTGCCTATCGTGTAGCCGACGAGACTGACAGACAAGCCGGCGTGGCGGCGATGGCTGGCGAGCAGGCCATCCAGGCGGCCACCGAGGTGTCGGAGCCAATCGCGTCAAGGGTGGAGGCGGCAGGTACGGAGGCCAAAGAGGCGGCAGAGAAGGCCTTCCAGGTCGCTGATGAGACACGCCACCAGGCGGAGCTTGCCGAAAGGGCTGGCGAGGAAGCCATCACGGCGGCGAGCCAGGCTCTCCTTCGCCTTGTCGGTGACGCCGAGGAAATGGCGAGGAGCGCCAAGGAAGCCGCCGAGGCCGCTGGGGCTGCTGCCGTGGCCGCTGGGGCTGCTGCCGAGGCAGCTTCCCTGCGGGCTGCGCAGGAGGCTGGTACCAAGGCGGAAGAGGCGCGGCAGGCGGCAGCCAAGGCCAGCGCAAGGGCAGAGGAGGTGTCTCACGCTGTCGAAGAATCGACTCGCCGCAGCGAAGAAGCCGGTAAGAGGGCTGAGGAAGCAGCCGGCCGTGCCGAGGCTGCTCAGCAGGTGATGAGGGGTGAAGCTGCCGCCAGAGCGGAGGAGGCGAAGAAGGCAGCCGCCGAGGCTCTAGCCAAGGCCGAACAGGTGGCCCGGGCGGCAAAGGCCGCTGCCGAGGAAGCCTCCAAGAAGGCTGAAGAGGCCGCTGCCGCAGCCGCAGCCGCGTCTCGCGAAGCGGTGAGCAAGGCCGAGCAGGCTGCCAAGGCAGCGGAGCGAGCCGCAACGAAGGCTACCGTCGAGGGGGCGGAACGCGCCGATGCAGCCGCCACCAGAGCTGCCGAGGCTGAGAAGGCGGCGGCCGAGGCGTTAGCCAAGGCCGAGCAGATGGCCCGGGAGGCCGCGCTTGCCGGTGAGGAAGCGGAGAAGAAAATACAGGCGCTGGCCGAGAGAGCGGTCAGGCGCTATGTTACGTCGTGGGAGGCCATTGCGGTCCTGGCGGTGATGGTGCTGTCGATTGTAATGGCGTCCGTCGCCATAAGCGTCGGACTGGGAGGCATGGCACCGTAGCCCCAGGCCGCTGGCCAGACCAGCCACGGTTACATGGTACTTAGACGTGCCGGACGGACCGAACAGGCGAAGACCTGCGGCACGGAATTGAATAGCGAGGAGCCTGGCTCCAGCACAGAACAAGGCTGAGCGTTTGCTACACGCACCCGCTCAGCCTTCTTGTGTTCATCAACCGATGTGGGGTCTGGCTGCCAGACGGCACACCCTCTGGCAGGTGACTTCTGTTGTTCGACACAACCGCGCTGGTGGGCATCACGAGAGAGAAGGAAGAAGGGAGTGCCACAGGCCAGCGTGCAGTCCACCTAGAGATGTATGCCGACTTCTTTGATCCCGGCGTGCACGCCGAGCCACCAGGCCACCCACAGGTATCTGCTCAGGGCCTCTTTCGACATTGGCTCCGCTCCAGGCCCGGCATGGGGCAAAGACCCCGTCTGCCTTGACCATAGCGCATCGGCTAGTAGCCCTAGGAAATCGTCGACTGCTGTAACGAACTCCTTGCTGCTCATCATCGAATCGACAGGCTCAAGGAGATAGTGAAGAATGGTATCGAGCACGCGGGCGTCATCCGGCGTCTGGGCCGCCTCCTCGACGAGACCCTCCGCCAGTTCAAAGGCCTCGTCCCGACACAGTGCCGCCTTCTCCTGCAACAGCGCAGCATAGTGTGATGTGCGGAGGACTGCATTCCAATCGTTTGTCATCTAACCCATTGAAGCAACCCGACGCCCGGTACCTGCCCCTGTGCAGCGGAATACTATCCCATACCTTGGGGGATAATCAAGTGGGTCCCGAGGAGCTCCACTCGCTGCAACTGCGCTCGATGGGAAGGGGCGGCGGGGCCACCACCTTTCCTGCGGACATTGTAGTGGGTAGGGCACTTGCAGTCAAGGTAGAGTGGCCGAAAGGAGCGGGTGGCTGCCGTACTCCATCACACATGAAGTATCTCGTTGGCCGAGTACGACGTGACTCACGGATGCATGCCGCCGGCGACCACTTCGTTCGTAGCGTCAGGCAACGTCCGAAGCAGTGCCGGACAGCAGCGCAACCGGGAACCGGTCGAAGACGCCAGACAGAGGAAGTATCCCGATGCCGCAATCCGCCTCAATTCTCTCAGCAGTCAGCAGATGAAGCCACTGCCCTGGTGCCCCATCGGGAAGCTGCAGATAGTCACCGCCCCAGACAATGGCTCGCAACGGAAGCACTCCCGCCGGGACCAGGCTCACCACCATTCGCGGCACCACGGCAAGAACCCATTGACATCCCAGCCGCCGGGCGAAAGCCACAACGTTGTCCTGCTTCGAGCCGCACGCGTAGACTGGTATATAGTCGCCCTCGGCAAAGAGCTCGGGGTTGGCCTGACGGAAGCGAAGCGCCCTGTAGGTCAGATACAGCTTGACGCGGCCATCGTCCCACTTCTGCAACAGCTCCTCCAGCAAGCTGGTGATGCCTTCGTGTTCCCGTCGTCTCAAATCGTCGAGCAGATTGCTCCGCCTGGTGAAGTCGACAGCCTTCCGGTTGTCCGGGTCCACCAGACTGAAGTCCCACAGCTCCGTACCCTGATAGAAATCAGGCACCCCAGGTGACGCTATCTTGAGCAGAGTCTGTGTCAGGGCATTCAGCATACCGTAGAAGGCAATCCTCTTCTGGAATTCGACGAAGTCGGGCAGAAAGTCTGTGGAGCCATCCTCCCCCAGTATGGCTTCCACGAAACCTGTGAGCACGGCCTCATAGGCTTCGTCAACACAGATCCAGCTCGTGTTTTGCCTGGCTTCTCGCGCCGCCTTGACCACATAGGCCAGTACTCGCTGCTTGAACTCGGCGACCTCTGTCTGTCGGAGCGGCCACGCTCCAAGCAACGTCTGATACAGATGGGTTTCCTCGTTCGAGTCTGGAACCAGTCTGCCATCGATGACCTGCTTCCTTGCTCGATTCCAGTCACTCCATCGCTTCTGACTTTTCGACCACTCGTCGGGGAGTTCGGAAAGCACGCTGATCCTGGCGCGCACGTCTTCACTGCGCTTGGTATCGTGTGTGGATGTGGCGCTCAGGGCATGACGCCACTCATCTAGTCGCGACTGATTGTGACGGTGAAACGCCGACACGCAGAAACCGGTCGCGTCGGGGTGGGCCCCTACCTCATTGCGCGACAGCAGCACATTGTAGGTATAGAGCGCGGTGTCTTCGAACCCCTTCGCCATAGCCGGCCCGGTGAACTGCTGCCATTGCATCACGAATTGAAGCCAGGCGCTCTTTCGATGCGGAGGCAATGATGCTGAAAAATCGAGAAGAAGGACGCGGCCGAGCAAGCGAAGCCCACAACTACATGCACCTTCGCTTCGCCTCTCCGCGTCTTCGAGAGAACGGGCGATGTAGCTACGGTCGCACGTGGCGATATGGAAGTCCCGCACATAGGTCCGATACACCGGACAGCAGGCAGTCACCTCCAGTATCGCCCGCATCAGTTCATCCCGGCTGACGTCACGGGCCTGTTCGTCTTCCTGTGCCAAGGCACGGAGCCTCCGCGCCAGCCGCGCCAGCTCCGCCACAAACAGCTTCTCGATGACCTTCTTCTTCTGCTCGTAGGCCACGTCTACAAAGCACGAGTCACAACCGGTGGAATCCTCATATGTAGCGCGCAGGCTATCGTAGCCCCGCGGGTTCACGAATACACCATTGACGGCGTTCAGGAACTCGTATCCGGTTGTGCCGTAGACGAGCCATTCCTGCGGTAGGTCCTCATCCGCTCCGAGGACCTTCTCCACAACAACGTAGATGGCCTTTTCAGCCTCCTCCCGCGAAGAGCCCTGTGCGGCGCCGTCCTGCAGCCGGTGCAAGTAGGCCTGAGGGTCATACAGGCCGTCGATATGGTCGACTCGCAGGCCGGTGACTTGGCCTCTCTGGACCATGCGGAAAACCAAGGCATGACTCGCTTCGAAGACTTCCACGTCCTCTACCCTGACCCCGACCAGGTCGCTGATATCGAAAAAGCGGCGGTAGTTGATACTTGCTGCGCCGGTACGCCAGAACTCAAGCTGGTATGCCTGCTCACCCAGAAGTTGCCCCATGAGCAGGCGACCACATGCGTCTCGCTGCATCTCATTGAACGCCTCTAGATTGTCATCGACGAGGCTCTTGAACTGGGGCTGAGCCTGATACAGCCGCCACAGCCTGTCCTTGATGGTCTCGCTGCCCCGGTATCTGGCCTGGACCGTCTTCGGCGTGGTTGCAGTGCGCGGGGGCAATTGCTCCACGGTGTCGAGAAGACGTATGAATTCACCCAGCCAGTTCTCCGCCTCTTCTACGCGCTGTCCCAACGTGTCACGGCGACAGCCAAGGACTGTACCGTATGACCCGGGGTCGAGCGGTAGCCTGAACCCGCTACAGTCCACAAACAGGCCACCCTCGTCGAGCCTCAATCTGAAATGACCTCCCTCCAGTGCCTGCTGAAACGGCGCTGCCAGGATGGGAAGCAGCACTTTGCCCTCCAAGGTCCCCTTCTCGAAACCGGAACTCCAGTCGATGTCGAAATAGGGAGCGAAGCGGGAACTGGGACCGTTCTCCAGCACGTCCATCCACCATAGGTTCTGTGGAGAGGCCGCCATGTGGTTGGGTACTATGTCCAGGAGCAGCCCCATTCCGCACCGTCGCAACTCGTTCGTCAGTGCTTCGAACTGCTCCTCGGTGCCGAGTTCTCGATTCAGTGAAAGTGCATCTGTCACATCGTAGCCGTGTGGGCTGCCATACCTGGCCTGGAGAATGGGGGAAGCATAGAGGTCACTGATGCCCAGTTCGCGAAGATACGGTATCAATGCCCTCGCGTCTTCGAAGCCGAATTCAGGGTTGAACTGGACACGATAGGTAGCGGTGGGGACTCTGATGCCGGTCATCAATCGACCCGGACCAGAAGTCTCTCGCCGAGTGCTTTGAAGCAGTCGAGCCAGCTTCGGGCCTCTCTGTTGCCCAGTTCGGCCTTCTCACGAACCTGGGGGTATGTCGTTTGCAGGACGTCGTAGTAGACGTTCTGGGCCTTTCTGTATTCGACCTCAAAGGGCACTGACCTCGCTATGTCCACGACGCCATCGAAGCTCTGGAGTGCTTGCACATTCTCGGGCTCCACTCGAAACTGTTCGGCCACGCGCCCGAGCGTGTCTTCGAGTGCGTGGCTCAGGCCCGGGGTGTCGATCTCAATCTGCCACACCTCGACGGCCTCTAGAAGGGCCTGGATGCCGTCAACGTCCAGCACCTCTGCTTCGAAAGCCCGGCGAAGGTCCAGGTTGAGAATGAGCTCGGCAGCCGACTGAAGGGCCCTGGGAAGCGGTGTTCCCAGGTCGGCGAGGAAGCGCATAAGGGGGCAGTGCTGCTCGTAGATAGTGCGGTGCATCGCCTCTACGTCCGCCAGTGTCGGCGCCAGGATGTATTCCAGCACCTTGCGCTGCTCGTCACGGAAGAGCGACCTTGCGGTGTAGGCCGAGGTCCCGAAATGCCTGTCCATCAATCGGATTACCTCAGGAAAGTCGGCCACGGCGAACGCGTCAGATACCTCTTGCAGCATGAGCTTGTATGACGCCTCGCCCTGGTACTCCCGCACACCTGCATTGAGGTTATGATCACCGAAGTGGAGCACGCCGAAGGACAGAGCAGCGGACTCCCCCGTGATTTCGGAGGTGAAGTTCGCCCGTCCCACCGCGAGTTTGGCCCGTCCCACCTCAAACAGTTGGTAGTCGCCCACGCTGACGCGAAAACAGAAGATGCTGGGCGCTTCTCCATACTCCTCGAACAAAGAACTGATGACGTAGTGGGCGGCGACCTTTGTCAGTTCCACCATCGCGGGTCTGACGAACTTCTCATATATGTAGCGCCCATCGAGGTGCTGGCGGATGTTGCTTTTCGCTTTCTCCAGAATCTCCAGGAAGCGAGGCTCAACGTCATCGCCAAGGACTTCCTGCGCCAGTTGTAGTGCCCGCCCGGCGTACTGCATGACCTGAACGGTCTCTATCCCCGATAGCTCCTCGAAGAACCAGCCGCAACTGGTGAACATGAGCATGGCGTGGCGCTGTAGCTCCAGCAGCTTGAGCACTGTGGTCGTCTCCGCTTGGTCAATGGCGCGAGCTGCATGCTGAGCCAGGAATCGCTCGATGCTGTCGGCAGAGCGATCCAGGATGACATCGATGTACTGGTCACGCGCCACCCACGGGTTCTTCAACAACTGACTTGCCCCGTCGGCATACATCGGTGCAAGCGTATCGCGAAGCCAGTCCAGGGCCTCGCGCAGCGGCGCCCGCCATGCCTGATTCCACCTGGGGTGCTGACCTGTGGTGCACCCACAATCACCACGCCACCTCTCGATTCCATGGGCGCAGCTCCAGGACGTGTTCTCGAAGACCTCCACCTCGTGTGTGGGTGGATGCTTCTCCAGGTATTCACCGTAGTTTGTCAGTCGTGCCAGGTTATTGGACTCGATGTAGTGCAGGGCATAAGCCAATGCCATGTCGCCGTAGCGATGGTGGTGCCCGTAGGTCTCACCGTCGGTGGCGATGTGGACCAGTTGAGGCCAGTCTTCCTGGTCGGAGAAGGCTTCCACGAGGCGACTGGCGACGTTCTCACCGCTGGTGAGAAGGCCCTCAAAGGCAACGGCACGCGCGATGGCCCCGTGGTAGAAGAACAAGGCGATCTTGCGGCCTGACGGCAAATGCAACTCGTAAGCTGTGGTGGGGTCAATGGTTCCTTGGCTCACGTCATGCCACGCTGTCTCGCCGATTCTGCGTACGCGACTGGCTTGACCGGGAGCAAGGATAGTGAAGCGGAGGCCCAGTTCTGCCATGATATCGAGAGTCTCGAAGTCCACCGCCGTCTCCGGGAGCCACATGCCCTCCGGCTTGCGGCCAAAACGGTGCTCGAAGTCACGAATCCCCCAGAGCACCTGAGTGTACTTGTCGCGCTGGTTTGCCAACGGCATGATCATGTGGTTATAGGGCTGGGCCAGAGATGAACCATGCCCAGAGAAGGCATCCTGGCTTCTCTTGTCCGCATCCAGCACGGCCTGGTACACGGCGGGGGCGCTGTACTCCATCCAGGCGAGCAGGGTTGGTCCGAAGTTGAAGCTGATCTTGGCGTAGTTGTCCACGATTCCCACGATACGGTTCTCCGTATCCAGGATGCGAGAGGTGGCATTGGGCTCGTAGCACTCGGTGGTGATCCTCTCATTCCAGTCATGGTAGGGATATGCCGAGTCCTGAAGCTCAATGGCCTCGAGCCACGGGTTCTCCCGCGGCGGCTGATAGAAATGGCCATGAATGCAGACGTATCGCTCCATCTAGGTCTCCTGTACACGTTTTAGCAAGCTGAAAGCGGTGGGGGCCAGTGTGAGCCTGACACTTCCTCGAGAGTCTATTCCTTCGGGGGTCATGCTCCCTGGACCGCCCCACGCTGGCTCGGCCGAGTCGAGAATCCTGCGCCAGTGCCCGCTGGGGATTGGCAGCGTGGGCGACGCAGGGATGTCGCCGAAGCTGAAGGCGATGACGACTTCATCGTCTTCGCTACAGCGGCGGACGAACACCACCCGTTCCTCTTCGCAGCCTGTGACTTCAAGTCCCTCTTTACTGAGATGCGCGAGCGCAGGGACAGTGCGGCGCAGCTTGATGAGTTCCCCGTGAAACCGCAAGAGAGTCTGGTGAAAGGTCTCGCGCTGTAGCTCGTGGTTGAGCTTGGCACGTAGAAACGTGGACTCGTCCTGAGGGTCGGGCGGCTCGCCCTGCCACTTGAAAGCGGCGAACTCCTCCCTTCGCCCACGCCGAACGGCTTCAATAAGGTCCGGGTCGGAATGGTTGACGAAATAGAAGAACGGGGCGAATTCTCCGTATTCCTCACCCATGAAGATGAGGGGAAGGAAGGGCGAGAGCAGTGTTACACCGGCAGCCAGCTTCAACTTCTCCAAAGAAACGAGCTGGCTCAGGCGTTCGCCCAGCAAGCGGTTCCCCACCTGGTCGTGGTTCTGGGCAAAGACAACCATCTTCGACGGCGGTACGTCGCGAGAAGACGAGCCATGCCGCCGCCGACAGTAGGCCGAGTACTGGCCTGAGTACACAAAGCCCTCGCGGAGAGCTTTCACTAGATGCTGAAGCTCGCCGAAGTCCTGGTAGTACCCGGTGCGCTCGCCAGTCAACAGGGCATGCAAGGAGTGGTGGAAGTCCTCGTTCCACTGGGCGTCCAACCCATAGCCCCCAACTCCACGGGGGCGCACCAGCCGGACATCGTTGGCCGCGCTCTCGGCGATGAGATAAACGTTGCGATGGAGGCGTTTCGCCTCCTCGTGCACGCAGGCGGCAAGCTCCTCGATGAAGGGGTAGGAAGAAGTATCCAGGATGGCATGCAGTGCGTCAAGCCGAAGTGCATCCACATGGAACTCGCTTACCCACCGAAGCGCGTTCTTGATGAAGAAGCGCCGCACCTCGTCGCTGTGCGGCCCATCGAAGTTCAGGGCCCGTCCCCATGGGGTCTGATAGCGGGCAGTGAAATAGGGGCCGAAGTCCTCCAGGTAGTTCCCTTCCGGCCCCATGTGGTTGTACACCACATCAAGGACGATTGCCATCCCTCGCTGATGACACGCGTTGACCAGTCTCTTGAGGCCTTGCGGACCGCCATATGAGTTCTGCACTGCATACGGATAGGCCCCGTCATAGCCCCAGTTGCGCGTGCCGGGGAACTGGGCGATAGGCATCAACTCGATAGCGGTGACGCCCAACTCAGCCAGTTCGTCCAGATGATCGATGACGGCGTCGAAGGTGCCGTTATCGGTGAACGTGCCTACGTGAAGCTCATAGGTGATGTAGTTATCAAGTGGCGGTCCCTGCCACGAATCGTCCTGCCAGGGAAACCGTGAATCGACCACCTGCGAAGGGCCGTGCACTCCTTGCGGTTGAAAAGACGATGCCGGATCGGGGCGGCCCACGTTGCCGTTCAACCGGTACAGGTACAGGCTTTCGGCCTCCACCCCTTCGACTGCGGTGGTCCAATACCTCCTGTCGTGTGGCTCCATAGGAATGAGGCAATCGTTGGGGCTCATGAGGTGCAACTCAACCTTCGCTGGGGTCGGGGCCCACACGCAGAATCGGCACTTTCCGTCCCCCAGATACGTCGCTCCCAGACTGGGCTCGTAGCTCACTGCCTGCCCCTCTCGCTCTTGAGGAAAACGACGGCCAGGGGTGGCAGGGTGAGGTTCAGTGAGTAGGGACGCCCATGCATGGGCACTGGCGCCGCCTCAACCCCACCCATGTTGCCATACCCGCTCCCCCCGTATGTCTCGGCGTCGCTGTTCAGGACTTCACTCCAGGTGCCGGCCTTGGGAGCGCCAAGGCGGTAGTTGAGCCGCGGAACTGGTGTGAAGTTGCAGGCGATGAGGACGATGTCGTCAGCCAACTGACCTGTGCGCATGAAGCTCAGTACGCTAGTATCGGCGTCGCTGGAGTCTATCCATTCAAATCCTGATGGATTGCAGTCAAACTGGTGAAGTGACGGTTCATGCCTGTACAGATAGTTCAGGTCCCGCACCCACCTCTGGAGCCCAGCGTGGGGAGGGTATTGGAGCAGATGCCACTCGAGACTGTCGTCATGACTCCATTCACGCCACTGACCGAACTCTGCGCCCATGAACAGTAGCTTCTTCCCCGGCTGCCCGTACATGTAGCCCAGCAGCAGTCTCAGGTTAGCGAATTTCCGCCAATCGTCCCCCGGCATCTTCGCCAGCAACGAGCCTTTGCCATGGACCACTTCGTCGTGGGAAAGCGGTAGAATGAAGTTCTCGCTGAAGGCGTACAGTTGCCTGAAGGTCAACTCGTTGTGGTGGTACTTCCTGAAGACAGGATCCTGACTCATGTACTCCAGGGTATCGTGCATCCAGCCCATGTCCCACTTGTAGCCGAAGCCCAGGCCGCCCACGTAGGTCGGCTTGGATACCATAGGCCAGGCAGTCGACTCCTCAGCCACGGTCTGGGCACCAGCGTAGCGCCCGTAGACCTCCTCATTGAAACGCTGCAAGAAGGCAATGGCCTCCAGGTTCTCGCGCCCCCCGTATCTGTTTGGTATCCACTCTCCTTCCCTTCGCGAGTAGTCCAGGTACAGCATTGAGGCAACCGCGTCGACACGCAGGCCGTCCACGTGGTACTTGTCCAGCCAGAAGAACGCGCTACTCAGAAGGAAACTGCAGACTTCACTTCGGCCGTAGTTGAAGATGAAACTGTCCCAGTCAGGGTGCAACCCCTTCCGAGGGTCGGCATGCTCGTAGAGATGGGACCCGTCAAAAAAGGCGAGGCCGTGCTCGTCCGTGGGGAAATGCGAGGGTACCCAGTCCAGTATTACCCCGATGCCATGCTGGTGCAAATGGTCAATCAGGTACATGAAGTCCTGTGGTGTCCCGTAGCGACTGGTAGGAGCAAAGTAACCTGTTGTCTGGTAACCCCATGAACCGTAGAAGGGGTGCTCCATAACGGGGAGGAACTCCACATGGGTGAAACCCATGTCCTGGACATACCGGGTCAACAGCGGTGCCAACTCGCGGTAGCTGAAGAAGCGGCCGCCATCGTCAAGTTCGCGCCGCCACGACCCAAGATGGACCTCGTAGATGGCAACGGGAGCATCCAACCCGCTGTGGCATTGGCGTTCCTTCATCCATGCGTCATCCCCCCAGTTATACCCCAGGTCCCAGACGATTGAAGCGGTCTCAGGCGACACTTGGTCATAAACGGCGAATGGGTCTGTCTTGTCCACCCGATAGCCTTTGTAGCGAGACGCGATGTGGAACTTGTAGAGAGCACCCTTGCCCACGCCAGGCACGAAGCCTTCCCAAATGCCCGACCGACCCATGGGGCGCAAACAATGGCTCGTCTTGTCCCAGTCGTTGAAGTCGCCTATCACGTTGACCTGCCTCGCATCCGGTGCCCATACCGCGAAGTAGGTTCCCTCAGACGCACCTGTAGCGGTGAGGTGGGCCCCCAGCTTCTCGTAGAGGCGGTAGTGGGACCCTTCGTTGAACAGGTATAGGTCGTCGTCGGTGAGTAGCGTCGTGTCATAAGCGACGCTGCCAGCCACGGTTCTGCCTTCGCCGGCCTTCTCCTGTCCTCTGCCCTTCGCGTGGTTTATCGTGGCGTCCCCCTTCTAAGTCGGTCTACTTCGCGCAGTACCTCTGCCACCTCGGGCAACCGGCACAGCGTCTCCAACCGATACTGTGATTTGCGTCGCCAATTGGGGCACTCGTCGGTGGTGCCTGGCATGTTCTGAGCTTCTGTTTCGAGCCACAGGTCCTCCAGATTGACCACAACGAGCCGGGCCTGACTTGCGCTCAGAAAAGCCAAGACGGCCATCAGAATCGCTTTGCAGTCGTCTGAGCCGCGCCGAGCGAACCCTCTGCGCTGCAGGAACCTTACCAGCGCGCGTTTGAGACGCTCTCTCTCCTTCCGCTCGTATCTCGATGCTGCCCTGTCCAGCAGACCCAGTTCCACGCGCTGCTCTATGTCGAGGCCTTGCCAGTACGCGGCAAACGGAGGCATGTCGTGCGTATTGACACTGGCTATGGAACGGGATGGGACTGCTCGAGCCCCCTTCGCTGAATCAGAGGAAAGCTCGTACTGCAGCACGTAGCTGCGATAGAGGCCATGTCGCTTCATTGCAGGTCTGACATACGGGGGAACGGTCCCCAGATCTTCACCTTCAACAATGGTCTCGTTTCGGTGGGACTCAAGCGCAATGATGGCGTACAGGTCGTCAGTAGGGTAACGGACGTACACACCTTGCTCTGGCTCCATCCCTTTGGGGATCCAGAAGAGGCGGTGCAGGCCCAAGACATGGTCGATCCTGAGGATGGAAGGGAACCGCATATGATGTCGCAGGCAGGCGATGAAGTATCCGTAGCCTTGTTCCCGAATTCTGCCGGGGTGCAACGGTGGGGATGCCCAGTCTTGGCCTGCGGTGAAGACGGCGTCGGGAGGAGCTCCAGCCGTGACATCGGGGACGAAGCAGTCCTGGTTGCGCCACACGTCGTAGCCGTGCGGGTGAACCCCCAGGGGGAAATCGAGGCAAAGCTTCGCCCCGTCATTGTCCGCCTCTTCCAGAAGGGCCTGCACCTGCTGCTGTGCCGCCCACTGGGCGTAGAGATGATAGCGGCTGGCGGCCTCATCGCAGTCACCCTTCTGCAGCTGTCCTTTCCTCAATCGCTGGGGCCATCGTGGCCAGGGGGCGCGCCGTTGTTCTAACGTCGCCCGAAAGCGAGCGTAGTCCTCCACGCCTGGATGTGTCCTCACGAAGTCTCGCAGGCCTTCGAGGCGGCCGGACGATTCGTAGAACAGGGAGCGGCACAACTCCTCGAGCACCTGGCGCTTCAATGCCATCTGGGTCTCATAATCGACAAACGGGGATTCGCGCTGGATCGCGATGTCCCTCCGCAGCGATGTTGACTCCAGGAGAGCTTGGGCTGACGCTGACCTCTCCAGTTCTGGCAGTCGGGTGACGTCGATATAGAACTCGTTCCACATGAGGCGGCTCACCGGTGTGTAGGGACTGGGCTCGAACGGTTCGTCCAGGAAGGTAGAGAGGAGCGGCAGGGTGGCCACTACATCACCACCAACTTCAGCAACCCAGGCGGCCAGGGACTCGAGGTCGGAGTAGTCACCGGCACCCCAGCTCCGTTGCGAATGAGCAGCGTACAGCGGTAGGAAAACGCCCCAGCTGCGCTGGCTCATACCGCCGTCGAAGCCAAAGGCCCTGCTTGGGGTGGATATGACGAGGCTCTGGCAGCACCTGCCTGCTGTCTTCAGGTGGAGCCGGTGGTATCCGTTGGGCAGCTTCCCGGGCAGCGTGAACCGCTTGGCCACGTAGCGCGCCCCACTGACTTCGGCCCCGGTCATGTCGGGAAGGTCATCGAGGCCACAGGTCCATGCTCTAGAATCACCGTTCTCAAGTTGTAGCTCGCAGGCCACGGACCCGCTCGATTCGGCCGCAGGCAGACGCACCTCCAGTTCAACCGGGGCTCCATCCCAGGCAACCACTACTGGCTCGATGCAGCGCTCCCACAGTGCCTGCCTTCGTTCTTCAAGCGCAGAGGGAACGTCTTCGAGGGAATCCACAGCAGCGCCCAGTGCCCGCAGCACGTGCAGAAGGGCCTGGGGCAACGCTTGATGTCGACGATGGAACACATCATAGTAGGCCGTCTGAACATCGTAGAGACGCGCTAGTTGGTGGAGGAGACGGGTCGTTGGGGGGCTGCTCATACCACGCTCTCCAGCAGTTGAAGGATGCCACGGAGCGGTACCCTGACCCAGTCGGGGCGGTTGTTCAACTCGTAGCCCAGCTCGTACACCGCTTTCTCAAGGAGGTATAAGTCCAGCAGGGTCCCCAGTCCGTCGCGGCTGGAAGGCAGCAGCTCACTTCCATCCATAGCCGCGAGATACGAGTTGAGAAAGGCCGCCGACACCCAGACGTGCCACAGTCGCGCCCACTGCTCGAGAATGGGCAAGTCCTCCGGGCGAATGACGGTTGACGCCCGCCCCAGGAGCGCAGCATGGACCGCATAGTCGAAGGAACGTATCATACCTGCGACGTCGGTGAGAGGAGAGCGCTTCAGCCGGCGCTCTCCCAGAGGTCGTGCCGGCTCGCCTTCGAAATCGATGATGACGAAGTCCTTGCCGGTGTAGAGAACCTGACCGAGGTGATAGTCTCCGTGACACCTCGTGCGCATGGCTGCAGCTTTGCGCTTGAGGGCAATATCGAACTTGGCGATGATGTCTCCTTGAAGATCAAGGACTCTCATCGCCTCTTTCACTGCATCCTCGGGAAGAGTCTCGAGACGCTGGCGCAAAAGCAATAGCACGAGTGTGGTCAGGCTTCGCATATGATGAAACACGGACCGTTGATAGCCCACGGTGAACGGCTCAGGCGCGAAGTCTGGGTCGTCCCGGTTCGAGGCCAGCGCCAGGTGCAGTTCACCGGTTCGCTGCCCCAACAGCCGGGCCGACGACACATAGACGCCGGCCGCCTCCCTGACAATCAGGGGGAAGTCAGACTCGCTCAGTTCTATCAGCGGCTTGTTGGGGGGTGGAGGCATGCTTGCTTCGGGGTGTGCCAACACAGTCTCGCAGTAGTGGCCGAGAGAGTCCAGCGTGTACTTCCATGCGTCTCCCTCGTTCGGCACGTATTCCTGCAGGACGCCGACAGTCATGGGCTGTGCGCGGCGACCGGGATAGTACTCGATGCCGCCTGCCACGTGGGGAGTATGGGGAAAGAACACCCTCTCGGTAAGGAAACGCCCCACCTCCAAATCAGGATTCGTCCCTTCCTGCAGACGCCGAAACACCTTCAGTATAAGCCTGTCCGCGTAGACCACCGATGTGTTGCTCTGTTCAGCCTTCAGCAAGGCGGGTTCCAGAGAAGTCTTGGCGGGTCCGCGCAATCTGCGGAAGTATCGAGTAGGTGAGGCGCGCACTTCGGCTAGGCCTGCCTTGAAGCGCCGCCGTCCTCCAATGGCCCCCAGCAGCGCCTTGTCGAAATCGCTGCTCGCCAGCGCATCATAGAGTACGCCTTCCTTATCGCCGTTGAGGCCTGTCAGTCTGAGACGCGCGACAACCGCCTTCGGCGTCTCTGCCACCACTCGGTTGGCCTCCTCCCCCGATGCGAAGGCAAGGGGGAGAAGATACGTCTCCGGTTCTCCCTCCGAGTACTCGATGCTGACGAGAGTGAGATACGCAACAGACCCGTCGTATGGGACCGGCACGGAATCCCGTATCTCACAGGACTGGATGCCTCGAGCCTTCCCGCCAAACCAGCGGCAGCCACGTATGTAGCTCAGCAGTAGCGCTTCCATCGCGGGCCGCAGCCGCTTGCGGAAGATGCTCCTCCACTGCCCGGCCACGGCAAGGACCGGTGTCTCCTCCCTGGCGCCCGGGGCTTGAAGGGGTACCTGCGGGGCCGGTCTTGGCTGCAGCGAGAACCAGTAGAAGTCGTACGGACCAAGGGTGATGAAATAGGGTGTCTCCCCGATCGGGGGGAAGTCGGCCTGTCCGAACACCTCTGTTGGCACCAACCCGGTGAATTCGGCCAGGTTCAGGGAGGTATGTTGCGCCAGGCGAGAGAGATTGGCCACAACCAGGATGGTCTCGTTCTCACAGCGCCGCAGGAAAGCCAGGACCTTGCGGTTCTCTGGCAAGAGGAATTCGATACTGCCCCGACTCAAAGCCCTGAAACGCTTCCGCAGCGCAATGATCCGTTTCATCCACCAGAGCAGCGAGTCCGGATTGCCCTGCTGTGCCTCAACATTGACCGCTTCGTAGTGGTACTCAGGGTCTATGATTACCGGCAGGTACAACCTCTGTGGGTTGGCACGTGAGAAGCCGGCATTCCTGTCAGCGCTCCACTGCATCGGTGTGCGAACCCCATTCCGATCGCCGAGATAGAAGTTGTCGCCCATGCCGATCTCGTCACCATAGTAGATGATGGGCGTGCCCGGCAGGCAGTAGAGCAGGCTGTTCATCAGCTGGATCTTCTTTCTGTCGTTGTTGAGCAGAGGAGCGAGGCGGCGACGAATGCCGAGGTTGACTCTGGCCTGACTATCGTGGGCATAGACGCGGTACATGTAGTCCCTTTCCTCGTCGGTGACCATCTCCAGGGTCAACTCGTCGTGGTTGCGCAGGAAGAGACCCCACTGGCACACGTCGGGAATGGCTGGCGTTTCCTGAAGGATATCGACAATGGGAAAGCGATCCTCCATGCGGATGGCCATGAACAAGCGGGGCATCAAGGGGAAATGGAAGGCCATGTGGCACTCATCACCGTCACCGAAGTAGGCAGCGGCATCCTCGGGCCACTGATTCGCCTCGCCGAGCAGCATGCTGTTCTTGAATCGCTCATCCACGTGCCGACGCAGCTCTTTCAGGAAGGCATGGGTTTCAGACAGGTTCTCGCAGTTCGTGCCCTCTCTCTCGTAGAGGTAGGGGACAGCGTCCAGGCGAAGGCCAGACACACCCATGCCGAGCCAGAAGTCGACTGCGCGCAGCATTGCCTGCTGCACCAGGTGACTGTCGTAGTTGAGGTCCGGCTGGTGAGAGAAGAAGCGGTGCCAGTAGTATGCCTTCGCCTCGTGGTCCCAGGTCCAGTTTGACGGCTCGAAGTCCTTGAAGATGATGCGGGCATCTCTATACCGCTCTGGAGTATCGCTCCATACGTAGAACTCCCGCCAACGGCTTCCCGGTCGGGACCGGCGCGCACGCCGAAACCACGGGTGCTGATCGGAAGTGTGGTTGAGCACGAGTTCGTTGATGACGCGCAGCCCACGCCAGTTGGCCTCACGGAGGAAGGCTTTGAAGTCGCGCAGCGTGCCGTAGCTGGGATGCACTTCGGTGTAGCTGGCGATGTCATATCCGTCGTCCCTGAGGGGAGAGGGATAGAAGGGGAGGAGCCATATGGCAGTAACGCCGAGGTCCTGAAGATAGTCCAGTTTCTCGGTTAGACCACGGAAGTCCCCGATGCCGTCACCGTCGCTGTCATGAAAAGCCCGGACGTGCAACTCATAGATGACGGCGTCCTTGTACCAAAGGGCTTCGTCATCCAGCCACAGGGATTTCTCTCGACGTGTCATCATGGAAGCGGACCCTGCATGTGGTAGTCAGAATCGCGTTCCGTCCGGACGCGGCGAAGCACGCGGAAGATGTGAGCCGGAACGACGTGCGGATTGAGCTCGATGTAGTTCGTCGCACCGTGCCATAGGTACCGCCCGTCGCCCAGCAAATCGTGGACCTGATAGGGCTCTCGTGAATCCAGGCCAAGTGGCTCCAGGTCGACGTTGACCCACCCTGACTGTGTGTGGTGCGGGTCAAGATTCACCGCGACGAGAACGACATTGGAGAGGTCTTCGGTCTGCTTGCTGTAGCAGATGAGTTGTTCGTTGTCCACTTCGTGGAAACGGAGGCTCCAGTCGCTGTGAAGGGCAGGGTTGTCCCGCCGTATTCGGTTGACCCGAGCGATGAGGTCTTTCAAGCTCCCAGGTGCGTCCACGTCCCAATTCTTTATTTCGTACTTCTCGGAGTTCAAATACTCCTCGCTTCCCGGCTCGCGCGGACGGTTTTCACAAAGCTCGAAGGCTGGGCCATAGATGCCGTAGTTGGCCCCCAGCGTCGCGGCCATCACCAGGCGTGTAATGAAGGCGGGGCGCCCGCCAACCTGCAGGTACTCCGTGAGGATATCGGGCGTGTTTGTCCAGAGACTGGGGCGGAAGAACTCGCGTACATCGGTCTGGGTGAGCTCAGTGAAGTACTGGGTCAGTTCCCACTTGGTGTTTCGCCATGCAAAATAGGTATATGACTGGGTGAAGCCGAGCTTGGCCAGCCGGTACATGACCTTGGGCCTGGTGAATGCCTCTGAAAGGAATATGACCTCCGGATACATTCGTTTGATGTTGTGTATCAGCCATTCCCAGAACTCAAATGGCTTGGTATGGGGGTTGTCGACGCGGAAGATACGTATCCCCTGCTCAATCCAGTAGATGACGATGCTCTTCATCTCCTCCCACAGCTCTTGCCAGTTCTCGGTCTCAAAGTCGAGCGGGTAGATGTCCTGGTACTTCTTCGGCGGATTCTCCGCATACTGCACACTTCCGTCCGGCCGATGGCGGAACCACTCCGGGTGCGCAACAACATAGGGATGGTCGGGCGTGCAATGGAAGGCGAGATCCAGGGCGACCTCAATGCCATACTGCCTGGCACTGGAAATCAGCTGCCGCAAGTCATCGAGCGTGCCCAGCTGCGGATGGATGGCCTTGTGCCCCCCTTCCTCGGCCCCGATCGCCCAAGGACTGCCGGGGTCATTCGGGCCCGCAGTCTCAACATTGTTGCTGCCTTTTCGATAAGTGCGTCCAATCGGGTGGATGGGTGGGAGATAGAGCACGTCGAAGCCCATGGAGGCAACGTAGGGCAGACGCCGCTCGCAGTCTGCGAAGGTACCGTGCCGCCCTGGCTTCCGGGCACAGGACCGCGGGAACATCTCATACCAGGCGCTGAAGCGAGCCTTCTCCCGGTCAACCACGATCTCCAGTTCCTTGGGGTAGGAGGTAGCGAGGGCTCTTGCGGAGTACCTACCGACGAGGTCGGCCACCTCATCGCTGAGGGCTACCTCAGCCGCAGCGGTCTCCGGGTTGCTCCGTGAGCTCAAAGCCGTGGCCCAGGTCTGCAGCATGCCGGCATCCGCGCTAGAGGCTTGCCGGCTCGCTTCTTCCAGCAGAGAAGCCCCGACCAGCAAGTCCACCGAGACGTTCTGCTCCGCAGCAATTTTCTTCCCCAGGTCGCGCCGCCATGACTTGAAACGGTCAACCCCTGCTGAGATGGTATAGAAGTACCTCCCGGTCTCGAGCACCCTGAAGGCACCCCGCCAGCGGTCATTGACCAGTGGCTCCATGGGCACCTCGCTCCACTGGGAGTCATCATGTCGGCGATACAGGAGGACTGCCGACAGGGCGTCTTGGCCGTCGGCGAATACGTCAGCCTCGACAACCACGGTCTCGCCCACGATCCGCTTCGCCGGAAAGCGGCCACCGTCGATCTCGGGCTGCACCGCCTCAATGACTACCCTCTTGCTTCCCTCTGCTGCTTCCATCACTCCACCAGGCCGTTCTGCTTGAATCATAACCCAGCATCGCCCAACAATCAAACCAGCGTCCCGCAACCCACTGACCCCGCTGGGCCGCTGCATGCAGTGGCCGAGGCTGCTTATGGCATAGCATCGATGCGGGGCCCCTGATGGCAGCCATGGCAGGAGTGTATGTGCCGCGTCGACCGAGAGGCAGCCGCATTGCGTGCCAGACTACGCTCCGCTGCTCATGTAGGCGTTCTCCAGGTACTGGAACATCATCCGCTGGGCATTGTAATAGGAACCATTCAGTGCAATGGCCCAGCGCATGACCTTGGCATACTCGATTGGCTGTCGGTAATAGGTGGGAATGATCAACCGCTCCAGCTTGTCGTACAGAGAAGTAGCCTCTGCCCATGTATCGCTCCCTGTCTCAGATCTATCCCCGATTGACCAACCGGTCACCCCTTCCACATGGCCTTCAATCCACCAGCCGTCAAGAACGCTGAGGCTCGGAACCCCGTTGAGGGCAGCCTTCATGCCACTCGTGCCTGAAGCCTCGTGAGGCTTCAGCGGGGTGTTGAGCCACAGGTCTACGCCTGAGCAAACGTACTTCGCCAAAGCCATATCATACTCTTCGAGGTAGACGGTGCGGATATCACTTCTGAGCGCGCTGGCGGCCTGATGGATACGCTGGATGAGGGTCTTCCCACTCTCGTCTCTTGGGTGAGCCTTGCCGCCGTATATTATCTGCAAGGGGCCGACGTGTTGCGCTATTGCCCTCAGACGCTCGATGTCAGAGAAGAGCAGGTCCGCCCGCTTGTAACCAGTAGCCCGCCGCGCGAAGCCCAGCGTCATCATCTGAGAGTCGAGCGCCAGCCCGGTCCGTTGTGCCACGGCTGTCAGAAGCTGCTCCTTCGCCTGCGCGTGCGCTCGCTGGATCTCATCAAGGGGGATGGCCACGATATAGCGCAGGTAGTTGTTGTCGTGGCGCCACTCGGGGATATGCCGGTCATACAGGACGGAAAAGGGCTCCGACGTCCATGTAAGCGCATGCACCCCATTGGTTATCGAGTTTATTGGATAGCTCGGAAACATCCCGCGTGAGATTTCCTCGTGCCGCATCGACACACCGTTGATGTAGCGTGAGAAGACGAGGGCGAGGTGCGTCATGTTGAGCTCCCCGTCGAGGAAACAGTCGGCGCTGGCCAGCAGCTCAGTCTGCTCTGCGCCGAGGACGCGACGCACAAGGTCGACGGGGAACTTGTCATGTCCCGCCGGCACCGGCGTGTGAGTGGTGAACACGCATTGCTTGCGAACAGCCTCCCGGACCTCGTTGCTCGGTACGTGACCACCGTGTGCGTCGTTGCGCTCCGCAAGCAGGGCCAGTACGAGAAGGGCCGAGTGCCCCTCATTCATGTGGTACGCTTGCACGCCGCTGTGGCCCAGAGCGCGGAGCATGGCCACCCCACCCAGACCCAGCACCACCTCCTGGGACAGGCGGTAGCGGTCATCCCCGCCATAGAGATGGTCGGTGAGCCTCTGGTCCCACGGCGTGTTCTCCGCCAGGGCAGTGTCGAGGAAGTACACCGGCACCTTGTGGCCAAAAACGCCTTTCACGCTATAGACCCAGCCGCGGATTCGAACCTGTCTTCCCTCGACTGCAACTGACACTACATTGGGCAGGACCTGCAGGTGCTCCTCAGGACTCCATTCCGCGGGGCTTTCCGACTGGTTGCCCCACTCATCGATGTGTTGCCGAAAGTAGCCTTTGCGATGGAGCAGAGTCACGCCGACGAGGGGCAAACCCATATCCGCCGCGCTGCGGAGTGTGTCCCCGGCCAGCACGCCAAGGCCGCCGCTATAGGTTGGCATGGCCGGGTCGATGCCGACCTCCATAGAGAAATAGGCGACTCTCGGCTCGCGGTCATCTCTGGTCAACATTGATCGTACGAAACGCTCCAGAACGCTGGCACAGCAAAAGATGTGTGGAATAGCATTGTATAGCCCGACTGCACTTTGTCAAGGAGGCGCCCCGGAGACTGGCAACACCAGCGGACCGAGCTGCGGTCTACACATCACCACGCTTCTCGCTGTCAACAGGTGTTCTCAGGCAGCGCCACGCGCGGCCTTGCTGGATGAAGTGGCCATCTTACTCAACTCAGCCCTCTCTCATTGCGGCCGTCTCTCCTCGGCTGAAACGCACTGCGGCCCTGCAGCGCCACGATGAGAGATATTCTCTGTGGTGCGGCAGCACGGTGTCCAGGGACGGTGCCAACCACCGAGTTGATTAAGCCCGTACGTATCGCTATTATGTCGGCACCAAGGTGAAGACACCGCCGCGACGAAACCGTATGCACTGGCCGGTGCCGATTAGTACTATCACATTGGGGGTGATGCATGCCATACATAGCCTACTATCTGAACCCTGAAGGTAAGCTTCAGTTTGACCTGAGCGACGAGGAGATTCGCCAGTACTTCGAATCGAAACAGGGGTTGTTGTGGGTCGACATCTGTGAGACCACAACGGAGGACGGAGCGTTCCTCGAGCGCGTCTTCGGCTTCCATCATCTCGCCATCGAGGACTGCATGAGCACCAACGTCCACGCACCGAAGATCGACGAGTTCGACGACTACCTCTTCATTGTGGTCCATGGCATCAACCACCAGGCGGAGGCGGACATCGTCGAGACGGCGGAACTGGCGCTGTTTCTCGGGTCTCATTTCGTGGTGAGCAACCACAACTTCCCGCTCTACAGCGTCTCCTACGTCAGCCATGTGGTGCGGGACACCGGACGCCCGATGAGGCGCGGTGCGGATTTCCTGGCTCACGCGCTGGTCGATGCGCTGGTCGACAACGTGCTGCCGACGGTTGACGCCATCAGTGACGCAGCGGAGGCAATCGAGGAAGAGGCGATTCGCTCTCCCAGGCAATCCACCATTGAGGCGATACTCAAGTTCAAGCGTTCCACACTCCGCCTGCATCGAGTCATGGCCCCACAGCGAGAGATCATGTACCGCCTGAGCCGCGGCGAATTCACCCTCATAGGACCCGAAGCACAGCTCTTCTACCGGGACGTCTACGACCACATAGTGCGTATCCAGGACATGAACCAGACGCTACGAGACAGGGCGGACAACGCACTGTCCACGTACCTGTCATCCCTGGCAAACCGACAGAACGAGACCATGAGAGTCCTGTCGATGGTGGCGACCATATTCCTTCCTCTGGCGCTTCTCGCCGGGGTGTACGGGATGAACTTCGACAACATGCCCGAGCTGCATTGCTCCTGGGCGTACTTCGTCGTCCTTGGCTTCATGGCGCTCGTAGTGGCTGTCGCCGTGTACTGGTTCTGGGCACGGAATTGGGTCACCTGGGGCAAACGGAAGGTCACTCGTGTGGCACCGTTCGCCGTCGATCCACATAGACTGCTGGGCCATCTCAGCCACTGGGGAAGGCCGCGTTGAACCGGCGATTCCACAAGAGGAACAAACCCCGCCACTCTGCTGTAAGTGGCAGCAGGTGTGTGGAGGGCCATTCACTGCCCCAGCAAGGTTGAGTGGCATGTGTTTGGCTGAGTTGCGCACTGAACACGCGTGAGGCTACAATCTTGACGTCATGATCCCGCGCGGTGCACGTTGACACAGGCAAACGATCAGGAGGTGAGTCGATGGCGGACATGAGAACCATGCTACACGAAGATGACATACCGTCCGAGTGGTACAACATCATACCCGACCTCCCCTTTGACCTGCCGCCCGCTACCAGCCCGACCACGGGATACCCCATAGGGCCTCACGACCTAACCGACCTGTTCCCAAAGGAACTGGCGAATCAGGAATTGGACAGGGAGCGGCGCGCCGTCAGGATTCCCCAGCCGGTGCGGGAGCTGTACAGGCTGTGGCGCCCTACGCCTTTGTTCCGTGCCAAGCGATTCGAAGAGGCGCTGGACACGCCGGCCCGCATCTACTACAAGTACGAGGGGACGAGTCCGTCGGGAAGCCATGAGCTCAACACCGCGGTGCCTCAGGCCTTCTACTGCAGTCAGGAGGGCGTGAAGCGAATGACCACCGGCACCGGGGCAGGGGAGTGGGGCATCGCCCTGGCCATGGCATGCAAGTTCTTCAAGATGGAATGCAAGGTGCACATGGTTAGGCTCAGCTACGAGCGGAAACTCTACGGCAGAATAATGATGGACATCTGGGGAGCCGAGGTGGTGCCCAGTCCAGTCCAGCCCTTGCCACGGGGCAAGAAGGAGGAGTCGGCAAGTCCCCCTGTCGAGACAAGCCTGGGCGTCGCCATCAGCGAGTCAGCGTCCGAGGCCATGGGTGATGCCGACACGAAATACTCGCTGGGCAGCGTTCTGAACCACGTGGTGCTTCACCAGACCATCATCGGCCTCGAAGCCAGGAAGCAGATGGAAATCGTCGGGTCCTATCCCGACATAGTCATTGGCTGTGTCGGGGGCGGCAGTAATTTCGCTGGCCTGGCCTTCCCCTTCATAAGAGACAGCCTGAAGAAGAAGAGGAGCCGTTTCATCGCCGCTGAGCCGGCGGCGGTGCCCACTCTGACCGGTGGCACGTATGCCTACGACTATCCTGATACCAGCGGTGTAATGCCGATGCTCAAGATGCATACGCTGGGCCACGATTTCGTGCCACCCCCCATTCGAGCGGGTGCCATGCGCTACCATGGCATGTCTCCCGTGGTGAGCGCCCTTTATGACGACAAGGTGATCGAGGCGGTCGCCTTCGGGCAGGATGACGTCCTCGAGGCCGCTATCCTTTTCACCCATAGTGAAGGGATTGTCCCCGCCCCCGAGTCGGCGTACGCCATCAAAGCGACGGCTGTAGAGGCGCTTGCCTGCAAATCGGCAAGGCAAAGCAAGGTCATCCTGTTCGCCCTCAATGCCCATGGGTACTTCGATCTTGAAGCCTATGCGGAGTATCTCGCCAAGAAAGAATGACAAGATGGCCGCCGGGGGCACGGGCGAAGAGGGAGCACCAGCAAACGTGCCCCAAACTGATTCGCAACGTGCGGGAAGATGTCCTTCTGCAGGCAGAAGCACTGAGCCTGATGACGCTGCGTTGCCTCTAGCCCCAGGTCACTCCATTAGTGCCCCATCCTTGGCCTTTCCAGACAGCAGCCGCTTCAATGCTTTCGCATCCCCGTACGCCAAGAGGCGGTCACCAGCGGCTATCTTCTCGTCATCCCCCGGTTTCGCCAGCAGGCCCGCCATCCGGTAGATGGCCAGGATTCTCACGCCCTCTGCGCTGCTCGCCTCGGCCACGGACAGCCCCACGATTCTCGATTTGCCATGGGTTCTGACGAGATAGACGCTCCTCTCCTGCGACACTTGAAATATCATCTCCACAGGCGGCGCTCCGCGCAGCACGTACCTTTGCAGCGGCCTCCGCAGCCGCCGTGCAATCCAGTTGCCCACCCCACTCCTAAGGATGAGCTGATAAAGAATGAAGACGGCGGCGACGATTATGGCAAGACGTATAAAGAACCATGAGTAGCCGCTGACCTGCGTGAAGGACGCCACGAGCGTCGCGATCACGGTCACAAGCCCGGCGTTTCCAAAGATTATGAGCAGGGTGATGATCCGCCGCCTGTCACGGTACCTCACCACACGCTCGGCCTCCCTCGTGGTGAAGCCCGTCCCCGTGAAGGCGGACAGTGCCTGGAACTTGGCGATGTCGTACTCCATTCCGGTCAGATGGAGCGCGAATGCCGCGATACGCACTACGATGAAGGACACCAGTATTGCCACCAGCAGAATCCCTACATAAGCCATAGGCAGCACCTCCCAAGCGCGGAATGCTCCGCCGCTTCACGTCGGGCTCTATCCCGTCTCCTATTGCGACGCAGTCTCTGGTCGCGAGCGCTTCCGTTTCCTCCAGCCCAGTGCCTTGAGGAAATCGCCGACCACGACCTCACCGTGCGTCTCGTGACGAAGCGATAGGTCGGGGTTGACGGAATACTCTACCCCTCTACCTATCCTGCTCTTGGTGACATAGCCACTCGCATACAGGTCCGCAATCAGTCTGCGCACCGCTCTCTCCGTAATACCGACTTCTCGCGCGATCTCCCTGCCACTCATCCGGGGGTGCCTTGCGATGAGACTCAGCACAATGGCGTGGTTGGTCAGAAACGTCCATTCCTTCAAGTCACAACCCTCCCTCCACTAATTCGGCAGTTCCCAAACAGAACCCGTTGACAGTCAGCGAAATAGGTGCTAGACTTTGTATGACACTTCTATCATGATAGCAACAGCATGATATATTCGCCTTATGCGCTGGCTTCCTTAGACATACCACAAGCCGCCGGACATTGCAAGCCCAAGGGCACCCAGCACGCAGGCTGGAGCGATAGGAGCCCAAGACGAACTCTTACAATTCGTCGAAGCGAAGAAGCCCTCCACGTCCAATTGCAGACGCGTCACTTAACCGAGCCAGAGACGGTTGGGTTCAAGCACGCCCCAGAGTCACAGTCGACGGAAGCCCAAGCAATCGTCATTGAGGAAGTGGATGGCTGGTGTTCGGTGGGAAAGAGTCCCCAGAAGTCAATGAGCTGCGCGCTTTCAGCGGTTCGCCCAGGGGGCGCCAAGAGTTGAGATGACATAGCCACATCGTAGTCTGCAGGAGAGTCACGAAGGAGGTCAACAATGGTGTTCTGGAGAAAGAAACAGCTAGCGGCAGAACCCGCTGCGGGGGGCTCAACAGCCCCGGCTTCCGTCGCCATCGGGCCAGGGGCGATCGGCACGCCGAAGGCGCATGCAGAAGAAAAGGAAGTGCAACAGAAGTCGCCATCGCCAGCGTCAATCGAGGTCCAGATCCTCACCCGCAAAGAGATCGAGGAGAGGATCTCACAGCTGAGTGAACCAGGCAGTATCGTCTTCTTCTACCTGTCGGGCAGTCCGGCATCGGGGGGCCCCCTCGGCCAAGGTGCAGCTGTGATTGAACTCAACCCAGACTACCCAGGCAAGAACCAGAAGAAGTACACACTCTATGTGGACCATGTAGACGGCCTGCAGCCGGTGGGCAAGAGGCAGAAGATGATCACCTCTGACAAAGCGAGAGAGCTTGCCTCTTGGGTGAAGGATAGACATAACAAGAGGTAGGGCGGCTGGTCGTCTGCGACCTTTTCTGAGCTAGCCGGTCTCAATCGGTGTGAGCGGAACTGAGGGGAGAAGCAAAGGGCTTTCCCGTCACGAAGCATCCTTGGACGCTGCGCCGTTGCGGCATACGCCGCTCTGGCTGCCACATGACGCTCAGTGCTCTTCGCGGATTGGGCCAGGTGGCACAACGCTCACGACAGCCCCAGGTTCTATAGGAGGCCGTTGACGCAGGGAGCCTCTCTCTCCCGGGGCCAACAGTGCATGAGTGGTTGGCCAAGGTCAGAGGGATGACTTGTGCCTCATTCAGGCTAAGGCATCTCCTCCAACTCGTAGTCCTCCAGCCCCTTCGCCGGCCGCCGCCTGCCCCCGCGAAGGAAAAGCACCACGACAACGCCAACGACGGCGATGATGCCCACCACTATGAGAAGGGTGTACCACCACTGCCAGCCACCAGCCTCCTCCTCCCCATCGGCGAGAACCGCCCAGTCACTCACGTGATTTGCGGCAGCGCAAATGATACCCCCGTGGACATAGACTATTGTCGGCAGGTCCCGCCATTCACCAGTGTCCTCATCGAAATATGCGATGGCGAGAAGCGCCGGGTCACAATCTGCGGCAGCCAAATCGGCAGTCGAATACTCAATGCATATGGTCAGGTCGGCATCAAGCTCCGTCGCTTCTTCCCCGTCCACCGTCACCGTTATGCGGAAGCACGTGTCGCCGATGCGAAACCCTTCAGGGGCTTCACCGCAGGCAATGTACTCTATGAGTACCTCAGCATCTTCGGAGAACGCCCCCGCTCCGAACTCAAGGGTGATCCTGCCGTCCTCGGTTGACACGCTGCCGCCACCGGGCGGGACCGTGCCCTCGCCGGCGACGGGAGTTGTGGTAGGCGTAGGCGTAGGCGTAGGCGTAGGCGTGGGCGCAGGTGTCGGCGTCACGCCAGGCGTGGCGGTTTCATCAAGCATGGGCGTCGGTGTGGTCAACGGCCACCAAGCAGCCGTGGGCGTAGCCGTGGGTGTCGATGTGGGCCCGGGCGTTGGTGTGGTCAACGGCCACCAGGCAGCCGTGGGCGTAGCTGTGGGTGTCGCCAGGGGGCCAGGCGTCGGTGTAGGCATGGGCGTCGGTGTAGGCATGGGCGTCGCCGTGGGCGCAGGTGTACCTGTGGGTGTAGGTGTAGGCCACACCCAATAAGCCCCTCCCGGCACAGCCATTACCAGGCTCAAGCTCAGCACCAGCACCAGGGCAAATAAGACAGTAAAGATTTTCCTCTTCATGACGTCACCCTACGTTCCCTTTGATTTGAGGCATGCACCTCACAGAAATGCTTTCCATCCATAAGTCTCAAGCCGTCTATTCTATAGCCAAGGAAACTCGCAGCGAATATCATGTATCACAAGGGAGGCCTCATTGTCAAACAGCGGGCGATAGCCCAATCCAGTACGATTGTCTCTGACTGGCGACACTGGTCCAGTGCACCCTGTTTCAACGTTTCCCGGGTTGACCGATTCGGGCTTAGCCAAGTGCAGTGGTGTGAGGTCCTCTATGATGGCCTTGGTCGGAGGAGCAAAGCGGCCATGACTCTTTGTTCTTCACATCCCACCTCTTGCCATAGGGCGGAGGTGGCCCAACCCATGGCACATCCCACGGTCCGGCTCTTGCCATTCAACCAAGGAGGCCTGCGCCTTACCCTTACACATCCACCTCATGGTGCACCGCAACGAAAGGGCCAGCACACGTCCGTCTGTTTCCTCTGGCAGCTTGCCATAGGTCCTGGAGACTCTTGCACGAAGCGCGTCAGGAGGCGCCGATCCACCCCTTCGTTGTCCAAGCCCTTCTCTGAATCAACCGAAAGCTCGTTGAGCGTCTCTTGGCTTGACATCTTCTCCAACTGTGCGCCGTCGACCTGTACCGACATTTCAGCCGCCGGGCTGGTTCACGGCATGACACAACCTCCACTACCGCCCCTCAACAGTGGGTGGCCGCGCCTGCGCTCTTCGTCGGTGTGCCCCGACCACATGTGCGACAGTGCCCCGAAAAACGTTGCCTTGTCCCAACGTTTGCCATCATGACACCCGGTACGTAGCGAACCACCTGGGAGTTGCGTGGTCCCGTTTCAACTGGTTTAAGGAACCGATACACGCCATCTCGCGGAACACGCGGCAGAGGAATCTGGTCCTTTGCCTTCCCACTTTCTTGACTAATCCACCGGCTTGCCCTAGCATACGGACGCACCGCAGGCCCATTGTCGTGCTGCAAACGCGGATGCCAAGTACAGAGGAGGCCGCATGTTCAAGAGGATTCTTGTTTGCCTGGATGGTTCGCTCTTGGCTGGGCAGGTCATGCCATACGCTGTGGAACACGCTGCCCGATTTGAGGCGAAGCTTGTCCTGCTGCGTGTTGTTACGCTCAGCACCAGCGCGAAAATGGCTCCGGTACCCGAAACGGGAATGGGGGCGCCTTCGGGGTCCATCATCCAAGGCGAAATGGAGAGGCAGGAAAAAGAGGCTTGGGCCTATCTGGAGGATGCAGCGCAGCGGCTGCGTGAAGAAGGACTTGAGGTAGAGACCGCTGTCTTGTCGGGAATGCCAGCGGAAATGATTGTCGCCTTCGCAGCGGAGAATGCCATCGACCTTATAGCGATAGCCACCCACGGCCATGGTAGCCTGGGACGATTAGTGTTCGGCAGCGTTGCCGACCAGGTGATAAGGAACTCAACCACCCCCCTTCTTGTAGTCAAGCCCAGACAAGCCCAGGACTAGCGCGCATGCAGACTGCGCGCTAGTCGTCTGACTGGGGAGGCAGGATGCGATTGCGAAGACTGGTGCTCGACGTTCTCATATCTCATGAGCCAAACGTGCTTGAATACGCAGAGAGGATTAGTGAACTGCAAGGAGTCGATGGACTCACACTGCATGTGTCAGCGATGGACGAGAGAACGAGAACAGTAGAGACCACTGTCGAGGGTGAGGACCTGTCTTTCGAGTCCATCAAAGAGGTGGTCGATGAACTCGGGGGATCGATCCATGCTGTCGACGAGGTTTCAGCAGGTGCCAGGGGCGTGACCCGCGAACGTCTGACCGAGGACACCCATGGTCAGTAGTCTTCTCCGTGGCTTTGTCGATGGGTCTCTGTCGACGCTCGGTATCGTCATCGGGGCGACCAGCGCTACGCCGGCGATCATTATTGCCGCTGCAGTTGGGGGACGGTGGCTAACGGCATCTCCAATGTCTTGAGCGCGTTTGGCCTCCCCTTTTTGGTGCCATCCATAATGTTAGTTTTGTGGATTCACCGTTACCAGGGCAAATTCTCCTGCGAGAGCACCTGACATGCTATCGCCTCTATGCGCACTCTCTTCCGTCATATATCTCCTGCTCTGTAAACGTTCACTGCAAGATATACTATAACAGCCACTGAATTTCCTAGTACCGCTGCAGATCAAGCCAGGAGGACAATACACATTCGCCCACCATAATATGCAGCCCATAACTTAACATCCATCGGAACAAATAAGGCAGGCCCCGTTCTCGGAAACCTGCCTTCAATCCATGTCGTTAGTTCCGCTATTAGCCTGTTTCTAGTTGTGAGCTCTGCACCTTACCAGGTAGACTCCTCCGGCTGCAATAACCACGGCCAGTGCAATCCATGGTGCTATTAAGCCGACCTTGTTCACTGGATAATCCTTACCACCTACAGCCTGAGTGGGGCATTCGTAGCAATCTGTAGGAATCGTGGGAATGGGGTTGGTCGTCAGCCAAGGTTCATATGAGACATCGTCTGAGATATTCTGGCCACTGCCGGGGCCTACAGTGCTTGGGCCATCCCAGCAACCCCACCAGTTGTCGACGGCGTTGAATTCTTCGCTACTGTTGTTCTGCAATCCACACTCAGTGTTGCACACGATAGCATTGAAACGGACAGTATAATCGGACCCGAAGTTGCCTGCGCCCTCTTCCACCAAGATACCGATGTCGTTATATCCGATGTAGTTATTTTCTATAACTACATCGGCCCAGTCCACCACTCCCTTACGCACCGTGATGCCCGTAAGCGAGTAGCGAAGTTCATTGCCTCGGATTAGGACGTTCTCGTAGGGAATGTCGTTGTACAGGCGGATGGCACCCCTGCCGCTAGAAATAGGGAAGTCCAAGCCTGCACTTTCGATAATATTGTCCTCGATGGTGAGCCCTGTCTCGCTTAAGCCATCGATATTGATGGCCTGACACCCTGTGCGCTTGATTTGGTTGCCACTAATGAGAGTGTTTATGTAGTTTCCGAGTAGTGGTGGGTCAGCGCCCAGAATGACGGCGGAATATCCCATGTCCGTGAACAGATTATTGACTATCTCCAGACCATCGGCGCCAAAGGCGAGGTGGACGCCGCTCATATCAGTGTCCTTAATCCAGTTACGTTCGACTACGAAGTTGTTGGTTGGTGTAAGAGGCCAGATGACATGGTTATGGCCGCTTTCGGGTTTTCCTATGATGATGTTGTTTCTGATAGTGTTGTTGTCATCCGTTATCTCGATTCTACCCACATTTTGGATTGTGAACCCATCCATCGTCATGCCACCTGCGTTGGATACTATTTTGTTTCCCTGGGCATCAATAATGGATTCGTCAACAACATCACGACCTTGATACCAACCATCTCCGCCCATGGCTCCCCTGGCATCAATACCTGCTTGGGCACCAAGCAGTTGTAGGCCAGTCAACCCTGCTGGTATTGTCATTGCCTCATCATAAGTCCCCTCTGCTACGTGTACTGTGCCCCCGGAATCTACAGCGTTTACGCCGGCTTGAATACTGTCAAAGGCATCATAGCCCCAGGTGTGTCCGTCGTTCCCACAGCCATTACAGTAGTCGTCATCTACCCAGACATCTGCTGGCTGAGCCATCGCCGGTACTGCCATCAACAAACTCAGGCTCAAGACCAGCACCAGGGCAAACAATATACCAAAGATTTTTCTTTTCATCTTTCGTTTCCTCTTGCTAGACAGGTACTCATGGAGACTTTCTTCGTTGCTTGTTCTCATTCTGAAGAAATGGCTTTTGAAACCACCAAACAGACTATTCATTGTTGGCTCATTATCCCTTTTCTCGGAAACCTGCCTGCAATCTATGTCGCTAGTTCGGTTATTGGCCTATTTCCAGTTGTGAGCTCTGCACCTTACCAGGTAGACTCCTCCAGCCGCAATGACCACGGCCAGTGCAATCCATGGTGCTATTAAGCCAACCTTGTTCACTGGATAGTCCGTACCACCTACGGCCTGAGTGGGGCATTCGTAGCAATCTGTAGGAATCGTCGGAATGGGGTTGGTCGTCAACCAAGGCTCATACAAGACACCGTCTGAGATATTCTGACCACTGCCGGGGCCTACAGTGCTTGGGCCGTCCCGGCAACCCCACCAGTTGTTTATGGCGTCAAAGTCGTCAAACGGATCGTTGTTCTGAGTGCCTTCAACAGTATTACAGACAATGCTGTTATGATGTGCTTGATTGCCCGCAGCGGCGTGTTCGGTTACTAGTATGCCATCGCCGTTATACCCTATGTAATTATTTTCCATACTAACGCCAGTCAGTATGGCAGTAGAACTACCTGCACGCAGATACACTCCCGTGTTATTTTCCTTAATCGTACAATCGATCACGGTGACATCGGACAACTCCGAGTTACTAGCCGCGTAGAGGTACAAACCGTAACCTACACCCTCACCAATACTGCCGTTAAGGGTGCAATTTTCGATTGTTAGATCCGAGAGAGTCCACCCCAAATACGAGATCACCCATAAGTTCCACTTTGGATTGTTGTTAGCGGTAACGTTACGGAATATGATGGGGTCAGTAATACTGCCGTCTGTGATGCCAGGTGCCTCGCCGTTAGTAGCAAAAGCGATGCCTTCCTCCGAATTGTTGCTGGCGGAGGCATCAGTAATCGAGAACGGGCCATAGGTATGCAAGACAACGCCACGCTTGTTGTTGTCGGCGGTGAAGCCGCTCAGCACATTGGGACGTTTGACATCAAATCTGTCAAATTGCTGCGCCCAGATTCCAACCCCGTTGGTACCGTCGCCATAGTTGCCATTGAAGCTGCCACCATTGATGGTTACACCAGTTATCGGAGCATTGAGATATAAACCGTGTAAGTTGCTGTCCATATATGTGTCAGTGATCGTCAGGCCGTCGATGGACGCGGTACTGCTCGTTCGGAAACCAGGGCCTGCGTTATTGCTAAATGCACAGTTGAGGATTTCCATATCTTTCGCTACGCCAGACCATCCGGCCGCAACGCCGCGGCCATCATTGCCGACCGAGGCTACGTTATTGAATGTGATGTAACTGCCTACGCTTGATATTTGGATGCCATCGGAACCGGAACCGGTGCCAGCGACACGTATATTGCTGAGCGTGAGTCGCTCGCTGTCGGAGTTACCACTGGCCTGGACTTTCACAACCGGCGTGCTGGCATCAGTTGAGGTGATAATTGTGTTTGACGCAGGGTTATCACCGCTTCCAGCACCGTTAAGCGTTAGTCGTTTGTTTATGTCGATGTTTTCCGCATAAGTCCCTGCGGCCACATTGATGGTGTCACCGGAGATTGCAGCATTAATAGCATCCTGAATACTCTCACCAGGGTTTACGTTCCAAATGGCTGCCCCCACCGGCACCGCCGTCACCAGGCTGAAGCTCGCCACCAGCATCAGGGCAAATAATATACCAAAGACTGTCCTTTTCATCCTCCGAACCTCCTCCATTTATGTAAGTCTGGTCACAAACGTAGTCTTTCCAGCAGTCTTTCAATTTCACTCTGTCTTGTTCTACTGGCACCACCCGCTTTTCGGCTAATCACAACGCTAGCAGAAAGCACCGTGGGCTTTCGTCACTCGCACCCTTCGCTTTGCCAAGAGGAAGAGCCTCAACACTCTGACCAGTCGCCTGATTCAGGCATCACGGTGACAGTCTGCACAACTGAATCGCACTTCATCACTATAAGCTTGACCTCTCGAAAAATGCCGGCCATGCTTCCCATCTGGAGGTACCCAGAGCCATCATATTAACCTACTTCAACGACTAAGAGACCTACAGCACAACCTCCCCCAAAACCGTTCACGTTGATTTGCCGGCCGCTATATGCTATAAAAAAGTATACGGGTGCTGCGTGCGCCTGATGTCACGGCCCCGGTGAGTCACCACCTCACGCGGGGCCATTTTATATTCAAATAACAGCTATTGTCTGGTTCCACCTCCAAAAAATATAAAAACCGACCCTGCGGTCGGTTTCGCTACTGGCTCCACGGAACCCAAGCAGCCAAATACAGGCCCCGCTTCCTTGCCCCCGCTTTAGGAAAACCAGCCAGAACCTCTTTGACGAATGCCTAGCGCATTAGATTGGGATCTAGCGAACGACGCTGGACCACTTACTTGGGCCGTACTATGGCAGAAAACTGCTTGATGTACGATAAATTAGCTGTTTCTAACCTAAAGAGACATCTAATTTGACGGTTGTGTATTGTACCACAACTACGAGCATCTTGTCAACCATTTGTACTCATC
>Ga0209164_1000774_pt1 | contig 56758 bp, 48 predicted proteins | sample MTBNYHSulfiMetaG_FD_187458 | JGI IMG/M metagenome (GOLD analysis project Ga0209164, IMG submission 187458) | Enrichment culture microbial communities from rom New York Harbor, USA that are MTBE-degrading - MTBE-NYH (New York Harbor Sulfidogenic)... | ecosystem: Environmental > Aquatic > Marine >... | reverse complement strand
CGTGCCCTGCTGCCACTCACCGCCGTCGACGCGCCACTCCGTCGACGCCACGCCTGACAGCGCGTCAGACGCGCTCAAGGTGACCGTGGCGGTGCCGGTGTAGGAGGCCGCGGCGTTGGAGGTGGTGCTCGGCGCCGTCTTGTCGAGCATCACGTACTCGGTCTTGACCGCCTCGGCGTTTCCTCGCACGTCGACCGAGTAGTACTTGACCGGGGTCTGTCCCTCGTTCACAACCGCGAACGGGCCTGCGTACAGCACCGAGGGGTAGCTCGCGTTCGTTGAGTAGTACGTCGCCGCTACACCGGTGGTTGCATCGGTCGACGACAACGTCACCAGCACGTTGCTGTTCACCCACCCATCGGGGACATCGCTCGTGGTGACAGGCGCCTCAGTGTCCGGCACGATCTGCAACGAGCCCTCGACCAGGAACCTGTCGAGCGACATCTTCGTGCCCGACGAGGACGGGTTCTTCTGTCCGGTGCGCTCGATCAGCAGGTAGTGATAGCCGTTGGCGATCGTGCCCGAATCGAAGACCTTCTTGTTGTCTTGGCTGCTCGTGTTGAACAGGTCGAAGGTCTGCGGTGTGCCGTTGTCGAGCGTCAGCCGTATCTCCCCGTAATCGGGTCCCTTCTCTGCGTAGTACTCGATCTCCACGCCAGTGAAGTACACGTGGATCTGGGCCCCGTCGGCATCCGACCAAGCGTAGTGGCCGTTGCTCGAACCACCGTCGGACTCGATGGTCCACGAGTTCTTCAGGACGACGCGCTCGTGGCTCTCTTCGTAGTTCAATGTCCGGTAGCGAATGGAGAATGACTCCGAGTGAAGTTCCTCGGCATGTCCGGCGTTGTCCACCGAGTAGTACTCGAGTGTGTAATAGCCCCACCACTGCGCTTCGACCATTGTGCCGGTCTGCCAGGCTCCGCCGTTAAGTCTCCAGTACGTCTGCGCGACACCGGAGTGCGCGTCGAGCGGCGTGAGCGTTATGTACGCACTGTCGTAGTACAGGCCCACGTTGTCCGATGTGGTCGTCGGCGCGTCGTAGTCGATCTTGACCTGCTCGTAGATGGGGTCTTCGTAGTTGTCGCGCTGGTCCTTCGAGTAGTACGCGACGTTCGTGATCCCCGCGTTCGAGATCGTGAACGGTGCTGTGTAAATGTTGTACGAGGTACCGCCGTTGGTGGAGTAGTAGGTGACGGCCGGCGGGGAGACCGACTCGCTGGCCTCGAGTGTTACGGTGACGGGACTCGTCTGCCACCCCTCCGGGATGTTGGACGTGGTGACCGGCGGGTCGGTGTCAGGCGGCAAGATCTCGATGACGGCGGTGTGATAGTCCTCGATGTTGCCGGCTCCGTCGACCGCCCAGAACTTCACCGTGTGCCAACCATCCTGGAAGATGGTGACCTGGCTGCCGATCTTCGGCGAGGCGGAGTCCACCTGGTACCAGTAAGCGCTGACGCCGGAAAGCTCGTCGGTCGCGAAGAAGTGGATCGTCGCCTCGTCGATGTACGTGGCAATGGCGTCACTCGTGCTCGATGGCGGGGTGTTGTCGATTCGCAGTGGGACGGTGGTCATGGTCTCGACGTTGCCCCGCGCGTCCACCGAGTAGTAGCTCACGCTGTGGACGCCCTCGCCGACGACCGGGAAGGTGATGAAGTAAGTCGTCGTGGTCTCTTCCACGGAGAACTCGACCGTCTGGGTGACCCCATCCACCTCGTAGACGGTTTCGCGCACTCCGGATACCGCGTCGAACGCGATCAACTCGACGGTGAAGGTCTCTTCTCCCGAAGAGCCCGGGGTCCAACCGGAGGGGATGTTCGAGTCGGTGGTAGGCGGGTCGATGTCGACCGGGAGTATGTCAATCTCTTCGAAGCGGATCTGCTCTTCGTTGCCGGCGTTGTCGGCAGACTTGTACTCGAGTGTGTGATGTCCTTCGACACCTATGTAGATCGAGGTGCCCTGTACCCACGACCCGCCGTTAAGGCGGTATTCGGTGCGGGCTATGCCGGAGAGGTTGTCGGTCGCCTCGAGTGTCACGGTGCCCGATTCGACGTAGCTTCCCTGCGCGTCAGAGGTTGTGACCGGTCGGGTCATGTCCAGGCGGACGGTAGCGGTCTTGGTGGTTTCCACGTTGCCGCGAGTGTCGACGGACCAGAAGCTCACCGTATGGATGCCCTCGGTCGCGACCGAGAACGGAACCGAGTACGTGGTCGTCGCACTGTCATCAACCTTGTAGTAGGTGGCTGCAACCCCGGTGATCGAGTCGGTCGCTGTGAGGCTGACCGTCGCCGGCGTGCGGTACCAGTTGGGGGAGATGTCGGAGGTCGTCACCGGCGGCTGGTCGTCGAAGGGCTCGACATCGAAGAACACCGTGTTGACGTCTTCGAGGTTTCCGGCGTGGTCCTCGGCCCAGAACTGGAGCTTGTGGCCGTCTCTCACGTTGACGGTTGTGATCGTCGTGCCGGTCTGCAGCGGACCGTCGTTGAGCCGCCACCACACGGTGTGCACACCCGACAGCTCGTCGGAAGCGGTCAGATGTATGGTTGCCGAGGAGATGTACGTTGCCTGCGCATCTGAGGTCGTGACAGGCTTCGTGTCGTCGATCCTGAGCAGCTCGGCCGTCGGCGTCTCCTCGTTACCGGCAGCATCCACCGAGTAGTACGTCACGGTGGTCGTGCCCTCGTGGGAGACAGGGACAGGGGCGGTGTACTCGACCGTCGGCGTCGTGCCGTCGGTAGAGTAGTACGTTGCCGCGACGGTCGAGCTCGCATCCACAGCCGTCAACGTCACGTTCCACGGGCCCGGCGTCCAGCCGCTCGGGATATTCGATGTCGTCACGGGCGGCACGAGGTCGTCGACATCGGGCACGTAATCGAACTTGGCGATCCAGTCATTCTCCGAGTCGGCCAGGTACAGGTTGCCGTCGTCATCGACAACAAGGTCCTCCACCCAACCGATGTCGCCGTACGAGTTGCCGTACTCGCCGAACGATTGCACGAAGTCGCCGTTGGCTTTGAACCGGACGATACGGGCGTTCATCGTGTCGGAGATGTAGACGGTGCCCAGAGCGTCGAGGGCGACTCCTTGCGGATTCTGGAAGGTGTCGGTGCCGCCGTCGGTCCAGCTCGAGATGGTGAGGAGCGGGACGCCTGCAGACGTGTACTTATACAGGCGGCTGTACATCGCGTCCACGACCCAGACGTTTCCGAACGCATCGCACGCGATACCGTCCGGTGCCGGCGGCATGCCGTCGGCCGGTACGGGGTCTGGCAGCGTCCAGCTGGTCAGATAGGTGCCCGAAGACGCGAACTTCTGGACCCGGCCGTTGTAGGTGTCGGCGACGTAGATGTTGTCGAAGCCGTCGACGGTCACGCCCATCGGATAGTCGAACTCGCTGTTGGCGCTGCCGTACGCCCCGAACGACGCAACGAAGTCGCCCGCCGAATCGAGGACCATGATGCGGTAGTTGTCCGAGTCGGCTACGATCACGCGCCCCGTGGAGTCGACAGCGACGCCTGCCGGCCACAGGAACTGGGGCGGGTCTTCGCCTGAGCCGGCAGATCCCCACACGGCGAGCGGCGTATCGGGGTCGGCGGGGCCGAACTTGGCGATTTGGTCGAACGAAGAGGTTTCGGCGTAGGCATAGTCGGTCTCGGTGATGTAGAGGTTCATCGCGTCGTCACGCGCAACAGCCTGCGGGTATCCACCACGACCTTCAGCGATGGTGCTGTCGAAGACGTATTGGTCGAGAGGCGAGGGCCCGACGTCCCCGTATGCCGGAGCTGGTATCGCTATGTAGCCGCCGGCAAGTATCAGACACAGAAGAACCCCGAGCCACCGTGTCCGCGTGATAGCGCCTGCCACCGAAAGCACCTCCGCCTCGTCCGCCCGGCGTTCCGGACGGAGCAGTCCATGCGCAACGTAGACGCTCGAGAGCGCCTAGTTGGTGTTTCGGCCTTTGAGCAGGGAAACGTTAGAGATTCGTGAGATTCGTCACAGCACGCCTGCCGGCGGTCCCGAAACTAGAAGAGGGTCTCCATCTCGGGGTCGAGACCTGCAGGTTCTCTCGCAGGCACGTGCGCCTCGTCAGGCATCAAGTTCTCCCCGTAGCCCACGAAGTCAGGCATTAGCGACGCGAGGTAGGCTTTCATGCCGGTCCGGTCGTTCAGACGGGCGAACATGCCCAGTGCGTTCAGCGTCTGGTCGAGGTCTTCGGGGGGCAACGGAAGCGCACCGATGCGGTCGATCTTTGGTCGGCCCGTGGGAATGAGCTCCTCTTCGGCGTCCGCGAGTACCTCGTGGAGTTTCTCGGCAGGCCGAAGACCGGTGAACTCGATGCGCGTGGTGGCGCCACTGAGCACGATCATCTTGCGGGCGAGGTCAACGATCTTGACCGGGTCGCCCATCTCCAGGACGAAGATCTCGCCCCCGGCGGAGATGGCCAGGGACTGCAGCACGAGGCGCGCGGCTTCGGGAATGGTCATGAAGTAGCGTGTGACCTCCGGATGCGTGACCCGCAACGGTCGTCCTCGGCGTAGTTGCTCCTCGAATAGAGGCACAACGCTACCTCGACTGCCCAGCACGTTGCCGAAGCGAACCGCACTCGCTCGAAGCCCTCGCGTACACGCATCGATAGCTACGCGCTCCGCGATCGCCTTACTAAGCCCCATGACGGTGGTCGGTGCGACAGCCTTGTCGGTGGAGATGAGGACGAAGTCCTCGACCCCGGCCGCTTCTGCAGCCCTCACCACGTTGCGCGTGCCTCCCACGTTGGTCTTGATCGCCTCGTCGGGGGCGATCTCCATGAGTGGGACGTGTTTGTAGGCGGCCGCGTGTATGACGATGTGCGGTCGCTCGACCAGGAAGATCTCGGTAAGCTTGCGGTCGTCGCGGATGTCGCAGATGTGCATGACCGGCTCGACATCCCCGCGGTCGAGCAGCTCCAAGTAGATCTCGTAGAGGCGTGTCTCGTCGATCTCGACGAGCAGAAGCCGCCGTGCACCGAACACGGCGAGCTGGCGACACAGCTCCGAGCCTATCGAACCTGCGGCGCCTGTCACGGCGACAGTCTTGCCGGCCAGCCGGTCACGAATCCCTTCCAGGTCGATGTCGACAGTGTCCCTGCCGAGTAGGTCCTCGACCTCGACTCGACGTAGAGTGTCTACCGCTGGTCCGGCTTGGATCGCGAGCGACGGTACGATTCGCACTTTGACGCCTGCGTCAGAGCACATGTCCAGGATGCGACGCCGCTGTTCCGAGGGTGCCGAGGGAATCGCGAGAAAGGCCTCGGAGACGCTGCGCTCCTCCGCAATCCGCGGTAGGTCTGACATCGGGCCCAATACACGCACTCCACGTATGAGTCGCCGGTGCAAGCCGTGGTCGTCGTCAAGGAAGCCGACGACGTTGAGATCGAGCTGGGGGCGGGATTCGATGTCTCTGAGTAGGAGCGAACCCGCGTCTCCCGCGCCTAGGATCACCACGGGTCGGGCGGTTGCACGTGACGATTGGGCCTGCACGTACATCACGAGCCGACCGAAGGAACGTATGGCCGCGGATCCCAAGAACACGAACAAACTCATGATGATGAGGGTGCTCAGGGGGACTGGGCGGCGCCCCGACTCGGGCGTGGCGAGTACAATCGCCGCGGTCATGATGGCCAGCCCCGAGGCGACCGAGAGGGCGAGCTTGAAGATGACGTCGATGCTCGCGTAGCGCCACACGTGGTGGTAAAGGCGGAAGAGCCAGAACATGGCGGGGAAGACCAAACTGGCTACCACGGCGGCTGGAACGACGTTCTGCAGGAAGTCGGGAGGAACAACGCCCTGGAACCGGATGAAGTACGCCGACACGGTGGACAGAGCGATAATCCCGACGTCGAGCAGGAGGATGCTGCCGGTCTGCCAAAGCCGGGACGTGAATGAATGCCTCGCCACCCCTTACCTCACCGCCTGCCGCATCACTTTGCCGACAGCATCGACCGTGTCAGCCATCTCTGTCGAGGTCAAGGTCGGGTGGACGAGAAACATGAGCGAGTTCTCTCCGAGGGTCTTGGCGATCGGGAGTCGTTCGGCTGGGCCAAGGTCACGGCGTACGAACGAGTCCTCCAGGTAGACCTCGGGGCACGAGCCTGTGAAGCACGGAATACCCTCTGCGTTGACTGCGGCAGCGATCCGGTCCCGGGTCCAGTCCTCGGCAAGCACGTCGGGTCGCACGAACGCGTAGTACTTGTAGTACGCGTGTCCTACACCGGAGGGGGGTACCGTGACGCGCAGACCGCGGATGCTGCCGAACCCGGCGTCGAGTTGGGCGGCGTGGGAGCGGCGAATGTCGAGCATCGCGGGCAGCTTCTTGAGGGCCGCAAGGCCGAGGGCGGCCTGCATCTCAGTCATGCGCCAATTGGAGCCGACTTCGTCGTTCAGCCAGCAGAACGCCACGCCCCAGGCGTCGGATTGCTGTTGGGCTGAGCGGGCGTAGGACTTGCCGTGGTCGCGCAGGCTCCATGCGCGTTGCCACACGTCATCGTCTGAGCACGTAAGCATTCCGCCTTCGCCACCCGTGGTGACGATCTTGTCTTGGCAGAACGAGAAAGCGGCGGCATCACCGAGCGAGCCCACCATCGCACCGTCCAAGGTGGCGCCGAGTGCTTGGGCACAGTCCTCGATGACGAAAAGGTCGTGGGCTGCGGCCAGTGCGCGGAGTTGGCGCATGGGAGCCGGCCATCCGCCAAGGTGGACGGCAATGACGCCGCGCGTACGGTCGGTGACACAGGCGGCTGCGCTCTCGACCGAGATGCACTGGGTGTCAGGGTCGACGTCGGCGAAGACGGGCACACCGCCAGCCAGGACCACCGCGTTGGCAGTGGCGACGAACGTGCGGGCGGGCACCAATACTTCGTCTCCGGTGTGCAGGTCCAAGGCGGCCAACGCCGCGTGCAAGGCGACGGTCCCGTTCATCATTGAAAGGGCGCTGCGCGTTCCTACATACGAGGCGAAGGACTCCTCAAACCGACGTCCCAACGGGCCGGTCCAGTAGTTGACCTTGCCTGAACGCAGCACATCAGCGACCGCATCGACATCGTCTTCGGTGAAGGACGGCCACGGCTGGAACGGGACCGTGCGAACGGGGTCCCCACCGTCGATCGCCAGACGCGTCACGAGTCCGATCCACCACCCTTCGCTGGTCGTTCAGTGCCGCGAAACGGCTCCATCGTGACCTCTTGGGAGGCGTCGACCCCTTCGCGGACGAGCACTTGCCTGACCGTCAACAGCAGTATCTTCCAGTCCAGCCAGTACGACCAGTTCTCCACGTACCACAGGTCGTAGTCGAACTTCTCCTCCCACGATAGCGCGTTGCGACCCTTCACCTGCGCCCAACCCGTGATCCCCGGTCGTACGGCGTGCCGGCGGGCCTGACGCTGGGTGTACAGCGGCAGGTACTCTGTCAACAGCGGCCGCGGCCCCACGAGACTCATCTGGCCCAGGAGAACGTTCCACAGCTCCGGTAGCTCGTCGAGACTGGACGCTCGCAGGAACGCTCCAAAGCGCGAGGTGCGCGCCTTGTCCGCGACGCCGATGTCTTCGGCAGAGGGTACCCCGTGCATCGTGCGGAACTTGTACATGACGAACGGCTTGCCTGAGATGCCGGGTCTGGTTTGCCGAAACAACACCGGTCTGCCGAGCGTACACAAGACGATCAGTCCGATGACGGCGAGCAGCGGCGATATCACCGCCAGTCCCACGGCGGCGCCGAACAGGTCGGTCAGGCGCTTTGGCGCGCTCTTGGCCGCTCGTGCGGGCGTGATGGCCGGGCCGCTCATTCGTCTGTTGCGCCCGGGCCGATCCGACGGGCGGGCACGCCGGCCACGGTGACGCCGGCCGCGATGTGGTCCGTGACGACGGCTCCAGCCCCGCACACGCTGTCGTCGCCCACCCTGACGCTCGGCAGAAGGACCGCGCCGGTCCCACACAGGCAGCGATCCCCCACGCGCGAGTAGCCACCCAGCATCACCCCGCCGGCTAGGTGCGTGTGCGCGCCGACGAAACAGTCGTGCGACACGTAGCACCCCACGTTGACCAAGACATTCTCGGCAACCCGCGCACCGGAAGTGATCACGGCGTTCTGCATCACGGCGGTTCCCGGGCCGATATCTGCGGAGGGGCTCACGCTCGCTGAGTGATGCACGAGAGGCTCGCACCGCAACGCGGCGGGGAGCATGGCCCACCACCGGTGTCTGAGCCTGCTGTCGCCGACCGCTACGACGGCGGAATCGACGTCAACGGCGTCGATCGTGCGGACGATCGGGAGTCCGTAGACGTGGCTTCCAGGTTCGTCCTCGGAAAACAACGCGACGACCTCATGGCCGAGTTCCCGGCACATGTCGGTCAGTTCGCGGGCGAATCCACCAGCTCCGAGCAGCAGAAGCCGCACTCTTCCTCCCTGTGTCGATATGCCGAGTCTGTACCACGTCGCGCCAGGTGACAAGGTCGCCCGGGCTAAGGAGAGGGTCTGTCCCCGCGGCGCACGGCGTCGGTTTGCGGGACGGAGGTGGCCTTCCCGCCGAACCCCACGCCGATCCACAGCACCGCGGCCTTCAGGTAGCCGAGCACCAGGGTGAGCAGGTTCGCGTTGAGCACAGGGGCTGCCTGTAGGCCCAGGAGCTGCGTGTACAACACCGTAGCAGTGCTCTCGCGTACGCCGATCCCGGCCATGCTGACAGGGACCCAGGCGGCCAACTGGGCGATCGTCTGGACGAACACGACCGCGAGAAGGTCAACGCGGGTTCCGAACGCCAGAAGCATGACCCACACGGAGATGCCCATAAGAAAGGCCCTGCCGACAGTGACGACGGTGTTCACGACCAGTACCCCAGGGCTGCCGGTCAGTATTGTGCCCGCGAATCGTGAGAAGCCGGCGAACTTGCTGCCGTGCTTGCCCAGGAGCCGGTCCCTCACGTACCCGCGAACGCGACGGTTCGCGATAGCGTACGCCAGCACACCCACCATGCCGAGAGCTAGGGCGGCTGCGAGGAGCGCTTGTTCACCTCCCACGTACAGGAGAATGCCGATTGCGCCGATACCTACCGTCACGAGAAACGTTATGAGCTTGTCGACCATGACGACGGCCAGTCCCAGACCGTACGAGACACCAAGGGGGGCGAGGAAATAGGCGAGGGTGAGGTCACCGAGTCGGCCGGGGGCGACAGCCCCGATGACCCAGGAGCGCAAGTAGGACACGAACACAGGTCTCTTCGGCAAGGACGGCTCCGCGGCATGCGTGAGCAAGATCACGTTGACGCCGCCCATCGCGATACCGGCGAACTGCAGGAAGAAGGATGCTGTCGCCAGCCCGATGTCGAGGCCTCGCAGTGCCGCCGCAAGCTCCCGGGGGCCCACCCACCACACCATCGTGGCGAGCAGCGCAGCCGATACAACGACCTTGAGCGCTGTTGAGACGGCCTTCTTCGGCCGAGAGGAATCGGCAGACATACGGGGATTGTACTCGACGGGGACGCCGGGCAAGAGCTTGGTGACGAATCGCACCTAACGGGTGGTGCTCGACGTTTGTGAGGGTAGGAAAAGCAGATAGGTTCCCTGGACGCGTTGGGAGGTACGTGTTCGGTGAGGTTGATAGTCGTAGTCGGTGCACGGCCCAACTTCGTGAAAATCGGCCCGCTGCTCCCTGAGCTGGAGCGCGCCGGTCACGACGTCGACGTCGCGTTCACCGGGTCCAGAGAGACGCAGCGCAGCTCCGCCGGTGGCGGCAGCGTGACCTTCTACGGCGTCGCCGTCGCATCCCCGAAGTGGTTCCTCGACATTGGCGTGGGTACCGCGGGTGTGCAGACCGGCCGCGCGCTCATCGCGCTCGAAGAGCTTCTCGCCGAAGAGACGCCCGACGGTGTGGTCGTGGTGGGTGACGTGAACTCCACGCTCGCCGCCGCGATCGCGGCCGCCAAGCTGCACGTCCCTGTCATCCACCTCGAAGCGGGTCTACGATGCGGGGACCTGACGTGTCCTGAAGAAGTCAACCGCGTGCTCATCAGCCGAATCGCCAGCGTTCACCTGGCGCCTGCCGAGAGGGCCGTTATCAACCTGGAGAAGGAGTGCATCCCTGCAGAGCGCGTGGCTTTCGTGGGCAACATCATGGCCGAATCCGTCTTGCGGCACCTGGACGACATCAAGCGCCTTGACGCTGCTGAGGCATTCGGTCTGAAGAAGAAGGAGTACGTGCTCGCAGTAGTGCATCGCGACGAGAACATGGGGAACGCCGAACACCTCTCAGGCATCATGGCAGCTCTTGCACACGTGAAGTCCCCGGTCCTCATGCCGGATGCCGAGGGATTGCGCGCATCTTTGGCCCAATTCGAGATAGAACCGGGCGAGAACACCACGGTCGTGGATGCGGTCGGCTACCGCGAGATGCTTGCCCTGGAGCGGGACGCGATGGTGATAGTGACCGACTCGGGGGGCATCCAGGAGGAAGCCTGCATGGTCGGCACGCCGTGTGTCACAGTGCGGCCGGTGACCGAGCACGTCGCGACCCTGGAGGTCGGAGCGAACCGGCTTTCCGAACCCACCGTGGAAGACCTGACAGCGGCCATCGCCGCGGCGAGAGCCGATGCAAACGGGTGGGTCGCCCCGAAGCGTTGGGACAAGGCGGTCTCCGACAGGATCGTGCGCGCGATTCGCAAAGGCATCGGGCCCGTTGCCTGAGTTGACCGGGGCCCGACACCGCCGGCGTCCGAGCACCTTCCGGCGCTATACTGCCGAGGAACACCACAACGAACAGGGGGTGTTGCGTGCGCATACTCGTGACCGGAGGCGCCGGCTACATCGGCTCGATCACCGCTCGTTTACTGCTCGACGCAGGCCATGACGTCGTGGTCATCGACACGCTGGAGCGGGGATTCGCCGACGCAGTCGATCCGCGTGCGGAGTTCGTGAAGGGCTCTATCGGGGATTCGCGCTCGGTCTCTTCGGCAATGGAGGGGTGCGATGCGGTGATGCACCTTGCTGGCTACATCGAGGTTGCCGAGTCACAGCGAGATCCCGCGCGCTACTTCCGGGGCAACGCGTTCGAGCCGCTAGCCATGTTAGAGGCGATGGTCGCGCAGGGGGTGAAGGCCATCGCGTTCTCGTCGACGGCGGCGGTGTACGGCGAGCCCGAGGCGGTTCCGATCCTGGAGAGCGCGCCGACGCGGCCGATCAACGTGTACGGCGCGAGCAAGCGGATGTTCGAACGGATGCTGGACTGGTTCGGGACGGTGCACGGGGTGCGCTCGATCCGCCTGCGCTACTTCAACGTTGCTGGCGCGTGGCCGGACGGCTCGATCGGCGAGGCACACGATCCTGAGACCCACATCATTCCGCGGCTGCTGGGCTCGCTCGCAGAGGGCACGAACGCGTTCGAGGTCTTCGGCGGCGACTATCCCACGCCCGACGGCACGTGCGTGCGCGACTACATCCACGTGTGTGATCTCGCCGACGCGCACCGGACCGCCCTGGAGGCGCTTGCCGACCGGCACGAAGGTGGCGTGTTCAACCTCGGGAACGGCGAGGGGTACAGCAACCTTCAAGTTGTCCGGACGTGCGCGGGCGTTGTCGGACGCGAGGTGGACGTCACGATCGCTCCCCGGCGCCCGGGGGATCCCGCGGTGCTGGTCGCCTCGTCCGAGCGCGCCCGCAAGGAGTTGGGTTGGACCCCGCAACGGCCTGAGCTGCGCCAGATCGTGGGCGACGCGTGGAGCTGGCATTCCACCCACCCCGAGGGCTACCGCTCCGCAGAATAGGTGCTAGAATATCCTTCGCCCCGGACGGGGCCACATACGGGCGATTGGCTCAGGGGGAGAGCGCTTCCTTCACACGGAAGAGGTCGTTGGTTCAAATCCAACATCGCCCACCATGATGTTTTGAAGCCCTCGGCAGCCGCCGGGGGCTTCTTGCGTGGCGGGGATGTGGCTCGCGGTCGCGGCGTCTGTGGCGCACACGGGTGACACCGGCCTCCAGCCGGCCTCGCTCACCGTCAACAGCCGGGTTCGCCGGGGTGTCCGCAGCAGTCGTTGAAGCGCGCGACCTTCCTACCGGAGTTGCGCATCACTAGCCAGACCTTCTTGGGAAGCGGCATCGGCGCGCGCAGGTTCCGGCGGAACGCGCTCGCCGAAGGTTTGGTTCCGCTCCCGCACACCGGGGATCAGCTCGCAGCCCAGTTGATGGCCTCGGAGTACGAGGGGTGGATGCCGAGGGTGCCGGCGATGTCGTCCTGCGTGGCGTGCATGCGGAGCGCAAGAGCGAGACCGTGGATCATGTCGCTTGCCGTCGGGCCCGCGATGTGGGCGCCCAGTAGGCGACCGTCGTCTTCCGCGAAGAGAAGCTTCACAAGTCCGTCGCGCTCGTCGTCTACGATCGCCGCGCCTAGGTACTCGAAGGTGGTCTTGCCGACCCGGTACGAGATGCCTGCCTCACGCGCTTGGGCTTCGGTCAGCCCGACCTGCGCGACCTGGGGAACGGTGAACACGGTGGTCGGTACCGATGCGTAGTCGGGCATGCGGGGTTCGCCGGTTTCGATGGAGGCCGCCACGAGGCGACCTTCGTAGTTGGCCACGGGTGTCTGCATCATGGTGCCCGCCGCGTCTCCGGCGGCCCAGACACGCTCGTTCGTGGTGCGAAGACTCTCGTCGAGCACCAGGTGACCGTGGTCGTCGCGGTCGATACCGGCGACCTCAAGGTCGAGGTCCTCCAGGGCAGGCCTGCGGCCGGTGGCCATCAGGACGCGAGTGAACGTGCCGCTGTGGCGCTCGAGACTATCGGCGCACGTCCAGGAGGCTTCCAGCGCACCCGTTTCGCCCGCCACATCGCCGACCCGGCAGCCAAGGTGGATGGTCACCCCCATGCGCTCGAGATGACGGTGGGCGACCGCTGCCGTGTCGGCGTCTGAAGCGGGGAGGAGGCGGTCGGTGGAGCTGACAATGGTCACGGACGTGCCGAAGGAGGCGTAGATGCCGGCGAACTCCATGCCGATGTAGCCGCCGCCCACGATCAGCAATGAATCGGGTATCTCGGTGAACCGGAGCGCGTCGTCGCTGGTGTCCGTGAGCTCCACGCCGGGAATCGGTGGCATGACCGAGTGCGAGCCGGTCGCGATGATGATGCGGCCAGCGGTCAGGATCTTGCCGTCCACGCTCACCTCGGACTCGGACACGAATCGGGCATTCCCTTCGATGAGCGTGATCCCAGCGTCCCGCACGATCTGTGGCTGATCGCCCGCGTACGTTTCCTGCGCGTGCCACTTCCACGCAAGGACGCCCTGCCAGTCGTATTGGGGAGTCCCGCACTCGACGCCGAACTGCTCGGCTTCAAGCGCGGTTCGATACACGCGAGCGGCATGGTAGAGCGCCTTCTTCGGCATGCAGCCGCGCCACAGGCACAGACCGCCGACCCGGTCTCGTTCGACAAGCGTCACATCCCATCCACTCGATGCAAGTGAGCGACCGGCGGCCCGACCTGCGGTGCCGCCGCCCAGGATGAGTACCGACCCGCGGTTGTCCATAGGATTCTCCCTGGTAGACTGAGCTGTTGTGATTATTGCCCTCGACAAGGTCGCGAAAACGTACGGGGACAGGACCCTGTTCCGGGACGTGTCGCTGCAAATGAACGCGCGCGATCGTTACGCGCTCGTCGGCCCGAACGGCGCCGGCAAGACCACCCTGCTCGAGATCATGGGTGGAGTCCAGTCACCGGACACCGGCAAGGTCCTGCGCGCGAAAGACGTGGTCACCGGGTATCTTCGGCAGGAAGCTATCGAGATGCACGGGCGTACGGTGCTGGCCGAGGCTATGGCAGCTGCCGAGGAGGTCACGAGCATCGAGCACCGCCTCGAGGTGCTGCGCGCCGAGCTCCAGTCTGCCGAGGGAACCGAACAGCAACGGCTATTGCGCGAGTACGGCCGGCTTCACGAACGGTTCGAGGCAGCCGGCGGCTACAGCATCGAAACCGAGGCCCGGGTCGTGCTGACCGGCCTGGGCTTCGGCGAGCGCGACATGAGCCGGGGTGTCGAGGAGTTCTCCGGCGGCTGGCTGATGCGGATCGCCCTGGCCAAGCTGCTGTTGCGTCGGCCAGACGTGCTGTTGCTCGACGAGCCGACGAACCACCTGGACTTGGAATCGGTCGTGTGGCTGGAGTCCTTCCTGAGGGGCTACGAGGGCGCCATCGTGCTTGTGAGCCACGACCGCAGCTTCATGGAGGGGCTCGTCGATCATGTTGTGGAGATCGAGATGGGGCGGGTCACCACCTACACCGGCACCTTCTCCGACTTCGAGGCGCAGCGCGAGCTCGCCGCCGAACAACTACGCGCGGCGTACGAGAAACAGCAACGCGAGATCGCGCACATGCAGAAGTTCGTGGACCGCTTCCGCTACAAGGACAGCAAGGCGCGTCAGGCCCAAGAGCGGCTCAAGCGGCTTGAGAAGATGGAGAGGATCGAGCTTCCGGAGCACCGCAAGCGGGTCCGGTTCCGGTTTCCGCAGCCGCCGCGCACTGGCGACCGTGTGATCCGGCTTTCCGGGGTGCGCAAGGCCTACGGTGACAACGTCGTGTACGACAAGCTCGATTTCGAGCTGTTCCGCGGTGACAAGGTCGCGCTGGTCGGTCCGAACGGCGCGGGCAAGTCCACGCTGCTCAAGATGCTTGCGGGCGTCCTGGATGCCGATGAGGGCACACGTGAGCTTGGCGCGCACGTGACCGTCTCCTATTTCGCCCAACACCAGCTTGAGGCTTTGGACACCGCCAAGACCGTTTTCGAGGAGCTCGACGCAGTCGCGCCCGGGTGGACGCAAGAGGAGGTCCGAAAGCTCCTGGGCGCGTTTCTGTTCGCCGGCGATGACGTCGACAAGCGCGTCTCCGTCCTGTCCGGTGGTGAGCGGTGCCGCCTGGCTCTTGCGAAGATGCTTGTAGAGCCCGCTCCGCTCTTGTGTTTGGACGAACCCACGAACCATTTGGACATGACATCGTCGGACGTGCTCGAGGGGGCGCTACGTACTTTCGAAGGCACACTCGTGCTCATCACGCACGACCGACACCTCATTCGCGCAGTGGCGAACAAGATCGTTGAGGTCCGGGACGGGTCGGTAACAGTGTACGAGGGCGACTACGACTACTACCTGTGGAAATCGCAGCAAGCCCCGGGCACGCTTTCCGATCCCACAGCGCAAGCTGCAGCTGAGCGCATGCGCTCCCGGGCGCGGGGGGCTGCGAAGGAGCGCAAGCGCGAGCAAGCCGAGCGCCGAAACGAGTTGCACCGTAAGACGAAGGACCTGCGACGCCGCCTTGCCGCCTACGACCGTGAGCTGTCGGCGCTGTCCGAGCGCAAGACGCTGCTGGAGGAGGAACTCGCGTCGCGGGACGTCTACGAGAACGACGCCCGCTACGAGGAGTTGCTGGAGCAGTACGCCCATGCGGCCGCGCGAGTCTCGGAAATCGAACCGGAGTGGCTGGATACCGCCCAGGCACTTGAGGAGATCGAACGAACGGGTCACAGTCCGGGGGCGTGATACATGCTTGTGCACATCGGGTGCAGGTTCCGGCATCTTTGTGCACAAACCAGGCAGGATTTCCGCAGTGAGTTTGTAACGATATTTACAAGGAGCGAGTGTTGCGACTAGAATGCGCTATTCGCGGGGGTAACGTGAGGGGTATCGCTGCGAGTGGGCAGGGGCATGTAGATCCGCTTGTCTGACGACACTTTGTAACAGCGAGTTACAAGTTTGCTTTGGACAGGCGCAAGGGGGTCAAGGTGCCGAGTAGCTCGATGGAGAGCGTACTCTTTGTGGTCGGCGCTGCGGTCGCAGCGGTCGGCTTCATCGCACTTGTGTTCGGGATCAACAAGCTGCTGTCGCCCCGCAATCCCACCGATGAGAAGCTCATGCCGTACGAGTGCGGCATGGAGCCTGCGGGCATCCCCTGGGCGACCGTGCGGGTGCGATACGCCACCGTAGCGCTGCTGTTCGTTCTGTTCGACGCCGAGGCGGTCCTCCTGTTTGCGGTAGCCGCCCGCCTGCGGGGGAGCGCGGTCGCGCTGGTGGAGGTCGGCGTGTTCACTGGGTTCCTCGTCCTTGGTCTGGCGATCGCCTGGCGCAAGGGAGCACTCACGTGGCGCTTGTAGACGACATCGGCGCCAGTCTGGACAGATCTGCGGGCGGGATCATTCTCACGAGTCTTGACGCGGTGATCGATTGGGCGCGTGGCAGGTCGCTTTGGGCGATGCCCATGGGGACGGCGTGCTGTGCGATGGAGCTGATCGCAGCGTCGTTCAGCAAGTTCGACTTCGACCGCCACGGCACGTTTCCTAGGCCGGATCCTCGGCACACCGATGTGATGGTGGTCGCCGGCACGATCACGCGCAAGATGGCTCCGGCGGTCAAGCGGCTCTACGAGCAGATGGCCGACCCCAAGTGGGTGATCGCGATGGGCAACTGCGCGGTGTCGGGCGGCATCTTCTACTACGACACGTACTCCGTGGTGCGGGGCGTAGACGAGTTCCTGCCGGTAGACGTATACATCGCAGGATGTCCACCGCGGCCGGAGGCGCTCCAAGACGCGGTGCTCCAACTCCGGGAGATGATCAAGACGGAATCCATCGCACATGGCGCCCGACGGCAACGTCAACTGCTCCTGCCGACGCTTGGGGACGTGTCGTTCGGCGAGCGTCCCGGGTCGGGAGAAGGTGAGCGCGGGTGAAGATCCAACAGCTTCGCGAGCACCTGTGCGAAACGTATCCCGAGCTGTGTCCGCTGTTCTCGATCGAGTTCGGTGACGGAGTCCTGCTCGTGGAGTGTGACCAGCTGTACAAGGCCGCTTCCGACCTCAAGGCGCTCGGCTTCGACAGGCTGGGGATGCTTACGGCTGTTGACCGTGGAGAGACCTTCGAGATGGTGTATCGGCTCACCTCGCGGTCCATGTCTGCAGCCATCTTCTTGAAGTGCCACGTCCCGCGTGAGGCCCCGCGCACCCAATCGCTCGTCGCCTTGTGGCCCGCCGCACTGTGGCAGGAGCGCGAGACATACGACATGTTCGGCATTGAGTTCGAGGGGCATCCCGACCTGCGAAGGATATTGCTGCCGGAAGACTGGGTGGGTTTCCCGCTGCGCAAGGACTACTCCGACGACCGTATCGTGCGTCGGCCCGACTACATCTGATCGTGCGCGGAGGAGGTGGATGCGATGGCGGTTCTCGAGATCGAAGAGCGGTGTGAGATCACGAACGAAGCAGGGCACGTGATCGAGGAGCTGGTCGTCAACGTCGGCCCGTCGCATCCGTCGACTCACGGCGTGTGTCGAGTGATCGTCCACCTCGACGGCGAGGTCATCACGAAGGCTGAGCCGGTCATCGGCTATTTGCACCGCGGCATCGAGAAGATGACCGAGAACCGCACGTACCTGCAGGTCGTCCCGCTCACCGACCGCCTCGACTACGTCGGGTCGATGTACGCGAACTGGGCGTATTGCCGAGCGGTGGAGCGTCTCGCGGGCGTTCGCATCCCCGAACGCGCGGAGTACCTGCGCGTGATCGTGTGCGAGATGCAGCGCATCGCCAGCCACATGATGGCCCTTGGCTCCGCAGCCGCCGATACTGGCGCTGCCACCATGTTCATCTACGCCTTCGACGAGCGCGAGCGCATCGTCGAGTTGTTCGAGGAGCTGTGCGGCGCGCGCCTGACCTACAACTACGTCCGTCCAGGCGGCGTGAGCTTCGACACGCCGGAGGGGTGGACCGACACGTTGCTGGAGTTCACTCGCAAGCACCGCCCGGTGCTCGACCAGATGGACAAGCTGTTCTTCGGCAATGTGATAACGCGAGGCCGCATGAAGGGCATCGGCGTGTTGTCCGCCGAGGACGCCGTGGGCTGGGGCGCGTCGGGTCCTGTGGCTCGAGGGTCGGGTGTCAACTGGGACCTGCGCAAACACGACCCGTACTCGGTGTACCCGCTGTTCGACTTCGACGTGCCGACCGGGAGCAACGGCGACGCTTACGACCGCGCTAGGGTGCGCTTGTTCGAGTGCTACGAGTCGTGCCGGATCATCGAGCAGGCTGTCGCGCAGATGACGCCGGGTCGCGTGAAGGCGGAGGGCTTCCCGCGCTTGCTTGCGCCTCGCCCGGGCGACGCCTACGACCACATCGAGAGCGCACGCGGTTCGCTCGGCGTCTACATAGTGTCCGACGGCAGCCCAAGGCCGTACCGTGTGAAGTTCCGCTCACCGGCGTTCTGCAACCTTGCGTTGCTTCCGCTCCTTTCGGAAGGCCATCTGCTCTCCGATCTCGTTGTCGTTCTCGGTTCCCTCGACCCGGTGTTCGGGGAGGTGGACCGGTGAGCGGCTTTCTGTGGGGTGTGGTCTTGGGCCTTGCGGGCTGCGTTGTGATCGCGATCGGGACGCTTCTCGGCGTGTGGTGGGAGCGAAAGGTATCCGCGCGCATACAGATGCGTCTCGGCCCGCAGACGCTCGGGCCGTTCGGCCTGCTGCAGACCGCCGCAGACATGCTCAAGCTGCTGCTCAAAGAAGACGTCACTCCCCGTCAGGCAGACGCGCGGCTGTTCCGGGTTGCGCCGTTCGTCGTGTTCGCGCCCGTGGCCGTCGGGCTGATGGTCGTCCCCTTCGCCGCCGGCTGGGCCCCGCTAGACACCTCGGTCGGCATGCTGTTCTTCCTGGCGGTGCCGGGTCTGTCGGCGATCGGGATGGTGGTCGCCGGATGGTCCTCGCGCAACACCTATGCCACGCTCGGTGGCCTGCGCGGCGCCGCCCAGATGGTCTCCTACGAACTGCCGAGGACCCTGTCGGTGCTCGCGGTGGTGCTGCTTGCCGGCTCCATGCGCCCCCTCGACGTGATCGCAGAGTGGCGCTGGTGGTGGATACCGCTCAACGCCATCGGCCTGCTCGTGTACTTCATCTCGTCGATCGCCGAGGTCAACCGCGGACCGTTCGACTTGCCCGAGGCCGAGTCCGAGCTGGTAGCAGGCTACTTCGCCGACTACACAGGCATCCGCTGGGCCATTTTCATGCTCTCGGAGTACGGGGCCGCCCTGGCGGCCGGCCTGTTCGGCGCCGCGGTGTTCTTCGGCGGGCCAGGGATCCTGCCCGGACCGCTCGGCATCGCGCTGTTCGTTGCCATCGCGATCGGGTTCGTGACCTTGATGATGTGGGTGAAGTGGACGTTTCCTCGCATGCGTCCGGACCAGCTCATGAACACCGCTTGGAAGGTGCTCACGCCGATGGCGCTGGTCCAGATCGTGATCGTGGGCGCGGTGATCCCGTGGCTGTAGAGAACCACGACCGTCGCTACGAGGTAGGCGCGCCGGACCGCACGCCCGAAGTCGTGCCGCTGAGCGTGAACGTGACCGACGAGTTCCCGACGGGAGTGACCGGGTTCCTCGCGCGCTGGAAATCGCTGTTCACGGGGCTCGGGATCACCGGGTCGCGAGTCGCAGGCGGGACCAAGACGCTGCGCTACCCGTTCGAGAAGGTGGAGCTGTCGCCCCGTTGGCGCGGTGCACTCAAGCTCACCGGCGCGCTGGGCCGGCACGAGATCCCGATCGTGCGCACCCCGTCCCCCGAGTACAACGCGACCATCGCGTCCATGTATGCCGAGGAGCGGCTGGCGCCGTGCGCGGGGAACTGCCCGGCCAACGTCGATGCTCGTGGCCAGAACTACTACATTGCGGAGGGCCAGGCCGCGGAAGCCTACGAGCTCGTGCGCGACCGCAACATCATGCCCGGCGTGCTGGGCCGGATATGCCATCACCCGTGCGAGAGTGCATGCAGGCGCAACTACTACGACGATCCGATCGCCATCCGTCCGCTGCACCGCATCGCCTACGAGGAGTTCCAGAAGGTGCGCGATCAGCGGCTGCAGCCGCTGCCGATCACCCGGCAGGAGAGTGTGGCGATCATCGGGTCGGGGCCGTCCGGCCTTGCGGCCGCATACGATTTGCTCAAGCTCGGTTACCGCGTGGTCGTCTTCGAGAAGGAACACAAGCCCGGCGGGGCGCTGTACTCCGGTGTTCCCTCGTACCGCCTCCCCAGGGAGGTGCTCCACGGCGAGATCGACGACCTCGTCTCACTCGGCGTGGACCTGAAGTGTGGCGTCGAGATCGGCAAGGACGTGCCGATCGAGCACCTCCTCGGCGAGTTTGATGCAGTGCTGATCGCCGTAGGCCTGCAAGAGAGCCGCCTGCTGCCGATTCCCGGCACAGACGCTGAAGGTGTTGTGGGGGCGCTGCCGTTCCTGCGCGCGGCGAACTGGAAGGGCGAGGCGGACGTGAAGGGCAAGCGGGTGCTCGTGATCGGCGGCGGCAACGTTGCGGTCGATTGCGCCCGTTGCGCCCTGCGGGTCGGTGCGACCGAAGTCCGCCTTGCGTGTCTCGAGGGTGACGAGGAGATGCCGTGTCACCCATGGGAGATCGAGGAAGCGCTGGACGAGGGCGTGATCTCGATGTGCTCCCTGGGTCCCCAAGAGGTCCTCGCCGAAGACGGTCACGTCGTGGGTATGCGCATGCGCGAGTGCCTCTCCGTGTTCGACGCGCACGGGCGCTTCGCGCCGCAGTTCGGTGACGAGTACACCACCATCGACGCCGACATCGTCATTTTCGCGATCGGCCAGGCCCCGGCATTGCGTGATGTGATCGCCGGCTCGGAGCTGGTGTTGGAGGAGCGTGGCCTGCTGCCGGTAGACGGCACCTTGTTCACCACCGCCATGCCCAACGTGTTCGCTTGCGGCGAGGTCGTTACCGGACCGGGCAGCGCGATCGCCTCCATCGCCACCGGCCACGAAGCGGCCACTTCGATCCACAGATATCTGGAGGGCAGCAGTCTTTCCGAGGGACGTGTGTCCCGACCGGTGCCGGTCTACGAGCGCTACATGCCTGCAGACTCGGAGGCGGTGGAGGAATCGAGGCGTCGTGTCGAGATGCCGATGGCGCGTCCCGAGGACCGCGCCACGGACTTCAGGCAAGTGGAACTCGGGTTTACTCACCTCGAAGGTCTGAACGAGGCTGCCCGGTGCCTGCGCTGCCAGTCTGAGGTGTGCGTGGGGTGCACGTTCTGCGCCCGCACGTGTCCGGACTACGCCATCCAGGTCGAGCGCGTCGATGACCCAGGCGAACGCCGGTTGACCCGTTACGAGCTCGACCTCACGAAATGTTGCTTCTGCGGCTTGTGCGCAGAGCAATGCCCGACCAATGCGTTGCAGCACACCGGCCAGTACGAGTTGTCGTTCTACCACCGCGACCTTGCGATCTTCGACGTGGACGAGATGCTTCGCCCGGACAGCGGTCAGACCCGGGCAACAGGGCAAGACGGCACACACGGTCCCCATGTCGACGAGGAGGTCGGCCGATGAGCGAACTCGTTCGCAACGCCGGCTACATCGCCCTTTCGGTGATTGCCGCTGCAGGCGCCCTCACCGTTGTGTTCTCGCGCGACGTGATGCGCATGGCCGCCGGACTCGCGGTCTTCCTGCTGTCGGTCGCTGGGCTCTTCGGGCTGCACGCCCTGTCGTTCCTGGCAGTGGCGCAGATCTTCTTGTACGTGGGCGGTGTGCTGATCGTGGTGCTGTTCGCGATCATGCTCGTCCACCGCTCGGACGAGGGTCGACCTGCGCTCGAGTCGCGGCACGACATCGGGTCGCTTTCGGTGGCGCTGGGCGTGTTCGTTCTCGTGTCGTTCTCGCTGTGGGACGTGGCTCCTCGGCTTGGCGATGTATCTCCTGGTGCCGGCACCGACGCGCTGGGCGACGTGATCCTAGGCCCGCTGCTTCCGCATTTCGAGGCTGCAGGCGTGCTGCTCTTGATCGCGCTGATCGCCGTTCTCGTGGTGATGGGGGGCGATTCCGAGTGAGCGTGGTGGTCATCCCCGCCGGGCTGTTCGCGATCGGCCTGTACGGCGTGCTGTCACGCCGTGACCTTGTGGCCGTTCTCGCGTCCGTGGAGATCATGCTGGGCTCCGCGACGCTGCTGCTCGTCTCGCTGGCCACGCGCCTTGGGACGGTCGACGGCAGCACCGCGGGCGTCGAGGCGATCGGCCTGTTCGTGCTGGTCGTGGCCGCGGCCGAAGCGGCGGTCGGCTTGGCCATCCTGGTGACGGTCGCCTACCGCGTGCGCACCACTCGCGTCGACGAGCTCGTGGAGGTGAAAGGCTAGCGTATGGGCTTCCTCCTCGACAATGCGTGGCTCGCCGTGGTCGTGCCGTTCGCGCTAGCACTTCTCGTGGGGGTGTTCGGCCGGTTCGCTGAACGCGCGGTGCCGTGGGTGACGCTCCTGGCTCCGCTCACGGTGCTTGCGACCGGCGTGTCCGCCACGATGCGCGCGATCGAAGCTGCCGAGGAAGGCACGCTGTCCGCGATGGCCGAAGAGGTCGCCGGGTCAACCGGGTGGCTCTTCGGAGGGCTGGACCGCGCCGTGTCGGTCGGCTGGTCGGTAGACGGGCTGACCGCGATCATGCTCGTGGTCGTGGGCCTGGTCGCCGCGATGGTCGTGATGTTCTCGGTCGGCTACATGCACGGCGAGAGCGGACTGCCCCGCTACTTCGCCCTGCTTGCCCTTTTCAGTGGCTCGATGACGGCGCTCGTGCTCGCCGACGGGTTGGTGGGACTTTTCATAGGATGGGAACTCGTGGGTGCGTGCTCGTACCTGCTTATCGGCTTCTGGTTCGAGAAGCCCTCGGCTGCCGCCGCTGCGGTGAAAGCGTTCCTGACCACGCGCGTGGGGGATGTCGGGCTGCTGCTCGGTATCGCGTTGCTGTGGCGTGAGACCGGTCGGCTGGACTACCCGGCCGTCTACGCTGCGGCCGAAACGCTCGCACCCGGCGTTCTGGCGACCGTGGCATTGCTGCTGTTCGTGGGGGCGGCGGGTAAGTCCGCGCAGTTCCCGCTGCATATCTGGTTGCCGGACGCGATGGAAGGTCCCACTCCCGTTTCGGCTCTGATCCACGCCGCCACCATGGTTGCGGCAGGCGTGTTCCTGATCGCCCGCGTTTGGCCGCTGTACGAGGCGAGTCCCGAGGCCCGAGGCGTGATCCTCGCGATCGGGGCGTTCACGGCTTTGGCGGCCGCTACGATCGGCGTGGCACAGACCGACATCAAGAAGGTGCTTGCATACTCGACGATAAGCCAGCTCGGGTTCATGTTCGCCGCGCTGGGCGCCGGTGCGTACGTCGCGGCGATGTTCCACCTCACGACACACGCGGGCTTCAAGGCCCTTCTCTTCTTGGGCTCGGGAAGCGTCATCCACGGTACCGGGACCCAAGACCTGCGTGAGATGGGCGGCTTGCGCAAGAGCATGCCTATCACCACTATCACTTGGATCGCCGGTGCGGCTGCGCTTGCCGGAGTGCCGCCGCTTGCCGGCTTCTTCAGCAAGGACGAAGTGCTTCACGCCGTATGGACGCACAACCTGGTCGCTGGCGTCGCGCTGTTCGCGGCCAGCTTGCTGACGGCCTTCTACATCACGCGCGCGACGCGCCTGGCGTTCTTCGACGAGTACCGAGGTGACGGGCACCCGCACGAGGGCGGCTGGGTCATGAAGCTTCCGCTGATCGTGCTGGGTCTCGCAGCTGTGGGCGCGGGATTGCTGGGCCACCGTATTGCCGAGCTTCTCGGAGAGCACGGCGAGGCTATCGACCCCGTGACGGCGGTCCTGTCGGTCGGCGTCGCCGTGGTCGGCATCGCCGCGGCGTGGTTCGCCTACCGCGACGCAGCCGTTTCCGAGAGCGACCGCGAGACCCGCTGGCCAGCGCTATGGGGCACGCTTCGCGCGGCGTACGGGTTCGATGGGTTCGTGATGCGTTTCGTGGTCTCGCCGACAGCTGCCTTGTGCCGCGGAGCATACCGGTTCGTGGACCGCGCGGTGATCGATTGGGCCGCAGAGGGTGTGGGAGCCGCAGCGCGTAAGGTCGGCTCATGGTTCGCTGCCCTGCAGGGCGGAGACGTCCAGTGGTACGCGGCGCTGCTCGGTGCCGGGACGGTCCTGCTCATGGCGCTCGCGATGATGGGGTGGCGATGACCGTGATCAACGTCGACCTGCTCGTCATCGTCCCGCTCGTGGCCGCTTTGGCTGCTGCCGTGGCGGGGAGGGCCGCTCGTTGGGTATCGCTGGCCGGCTCCGTGGCCACGCTCGGCGTGCTCGCATCGCTTGCAGGCAGCGGGGTCTTCACGGGCCAAGCGGTGTCGGGCGCGGCCGGTGTGGCGAGTGTGGTCCCGTTCTGGGCTCTGGTGATGGACGGCTTGTCCACACCGCTGGTCGCACTGACCGCATTCTTGGGGCTGATCGCCGTGCTCGCGTCGTGGGGCGTTAGCGAGCGTCCCGCCCCCCACCACGCGCTCCTGCTCGCTCTCGAAGCCGCCGTGATGGGCGTATTCCTTGCCGAGGACATCATTCTGTTCTACGTGTTCTGGGAGGCCGTGCTCATCCCGATGTACTTCTTGATCGGCGTGTGGGGACACGAGCGGCGCCGTCACGCGGCCACTAAGTTCTTCCTGTACACGTTGGCCGCGAGCGCGCTCATGCTCGTCGGCATACTGATGGCGTGGTTCGCCGCGGGCACGAGCCGCATCCCGGACATGGCTGCCGACCCGTCGGTCCTGCCGGCGACCGCGGTGTTCTGGCTGCTCACCATCGGGATGCTCGTGAAGATCCCGGTGGTCCCGCTCCACACGTGGTTGCCCGACGCGCACGTGGAGGCGCCGACGGCCGGATCCATCATGCTTGCCGGTGTGCTGCTGAAGATGGGCGGCTACGGGTTGATACGGCTGGTGATCCCCCTGGCACCTACGGAGTTCGCGCTCCAGCAGCCGTTCTTCGCCGCGCTCGGCATCATCGGCATAGTCTGGGGTGCTGCGATGGCCTTCGCCCAGACCGACCTGAAGCGCTTGGTTGCATACTCCTCGGTCGCGCACATGGGCTTCGTGGTCCTCGCGATCTCGACCGGCACCGCCGCCGGACTCTCGGGTGCGATGCTGGGGATGGTGAGCCACGGTGTGGTCGCAGCACTGCTGTTCTTGCTCGTCGGCCAACTTTACGAGCGGGCGCACACGCGCGAGATCGCCCGGTTCGGCGGGCTCGGCAAGATCGTTCCGGGGTGGGCCTCCGCGCTCACGTTCGGCGCTCTTGCGTCGCTCGGTCTGCCGGGACTGTCAGGCTTTCCCGGCGAGTTCGTGGCCGTGATCGAGGGATTCCGGTCGTTCGAGTGGTGGGTGCTGCCGGCAACCGTTGGCGTGGTGCTGGGTGCTGCGTACAACCTGCGAGCCGTGCGAGAGGTCAACCACGGACCAAGAAGCGGGGAGTGGGCGACCCTTGCGGACCTCGGGCCGGCTGACTGGGTCCCGGTCGTGCTTCTGATGGTGCCGATCGTGGTGCTGGGCGTGTGGCCCGCCTTGGTCACCGACATAGCCGAGCACGCACTGGCAGCCATCGCGATGCTCGTGAGCGGGGGGATGTGACGTGACGGACGCCATGCGGATCGTCATCCCCGTGCTGCTGGCGGTCGCCGGAGGGCTAGCGGGCGTGCTTACCGACGCGTTCGGCGGGCGCAGGGCCGGAGTGGCGCTGAGCGCCATCGGTCCTGCGGTAGGCGCCGGCTATGCGGCGTGGCTGGTCTACACCCTTGACGGCAACGTCATCGCCTACAACGTGATCGTGGGCGGTGGCGGGTTCTCGGGCATCCCGGCGATCGTGCTTGCGCTTGCGGCGTTGTCGATAGTCGGCGGCTGGGCGTGGTTCACGACATCTCCGGCGGGCGGATCGGCCGCCGCGCTCGTAGCGCTGTCAGGTGCGGCCGCGGCCGCACTGTCAGGCGCGGTCGATATGGTGTTCATCCTGGTGGCTCTCGAATGCCTCGCTCTGGCCGCATACGCTCTTGTAGCGCAGTCGCACAACGCGCGTGCCGATGAGGCGGCTATGAAGTACGTGGTCCAAGGGGCCGTGGCGACCAGCTTGTTCGTACTCGGGACCGCCGTCTTGGTCGGCGTGTACGGCGGCCAAAGCACGATCTTCGCTATCCAAGCTACCGCTGCGCGTGCCGAGGGCATGACACCTTTGGCGGGTGCGATGGCGCTCGTAGTTGCGGCCTTCGCATACAAGCTGGGCGGGTTCCCGTTCCACTCCTGGGCCCCAGATGCCTTCGAGACCGCTCCTCCTGCATCGGCCGGGTATATGGCCGGGGCGCCGAAGGTCGCCGCGGTTCTTGCGGCGTTCCTGGTCTCGAGTCTGCTGTTCGGGGCCACGCTGTTGCCGTCGTGGCAGCTGTCGTGGGAGATCGCGGGCATCTCGATCGACATAGACCAGCCCCGCATCGCCATGGCCTGGGCGGTCCTTGCGGCCGGCTCCATGATCTTCGGCAATCTCGCCGCACTGCGGCAGCGTTCGTACGGGCGCATGCTCGGCTACTCGGGCATCGCCCAGGTTGGCTACGCGATGATAGGCCTGACCATAGGCGAAAGAGTCGTGGGCAGCACCATGCTGCTGATGTCGGCGTACGCGTTCGCCGCGCTCGCTGCTTTCTTGGGTGCCGAAGCGCTGCGATGCCGACGGCCCGGATGGGACGGCACGATCGACGGGATGGCGGGATTCGGACGCTCCAACTCGGTCGCAGGCCTTGCTGTCGCCGTTGCGATGTTCTCGCTGACGGGAATCCCGCTTACCGCGGGCTTCTGGGGCAAGTTGCTCGTGTTCGGCGCCGCGGTCGGGTTCGGCTGGACCTGGCTGGTGGTCATCGGCGTCTTGGGGTCGGTGGTGTCGTTCGGCTACTACGGCGCGGTGCTGCGTGCGATGTACTTCGAGCCTGCGGCCGAGACACCTTCTGCCGACGAGATCGCAACCTGTGGTCGTGCTGCCACGTGGACGGCGGGGGCGGCAGCGCTGGCTGTGATCGCGATAGGCATCACGCCGCTGATCTGGGGCTTGGAGTTCGTGCAGCGTTTCCTGGCCTTCGGCTAGGGAGCGAAGCCGCAGAGCAGAAACAGGGGAATTCTTTCACAATTACCCTTGTTATCTGAGCGAGAGGCTTTTAGAATGGGTCTCGAGTTGCATGCGAATGCAACCCCTTACCCCTGAGCCTCAAGGTGCCGGCCTTGGGGCTCCCCCTTTTCTCCGGCGCCTGACTCCGGGCGAAACCCGACCCCAAGAGCGGGCGCTCGCGTGCAATGTGAGAGTTCCCTTAGAGCAGCTCCAATGCGGTAAAGTCGGGCCACGAGCGCGCCGATACTGACAGCAGCATGATAATCTCCGAGGAGCAGGTCAGAAGAGCACTCGAGTACCTGCAGACGTCAAAGCGCGAAGGCGCACCAGACACGGGTCCTTTCGTTGGCCCGCAGATTCCGACCGAACTGATCGACCGCATTCGGGACGCCGTTTCCACGGCACCAGACACCCGCGAGGACCGCATCGCTCACGCACGCGAGCTCCTTGCAGGCACGGGGCCGACGAGCGTCGAAGTGGCCGAGAAGATGATCGGGCGGATCGTTTCGGACTCTCTACGGTAGGTGTGCGCCGACCCCAGGTGAGCCCTCCGGTGGCGCCGTTTCGCGTTCTCCCCCCATAATAGGTACGAGCCCACTGACGAGGAGGAGACGTGAGTTCGAGACCCCTGCGATCGCTCATGACCGTGATCATGAACCTGGTGTTCGTCTTGGCGATACTCGAAGCCGCCCGGCTGGTTGTCGCGTTCTTCGGCGCGCTGTCCTCGCAGGCGTGGGGCGAGATGATCATCACCGTCACCGACTACTTCACCATCCCGTTCGGCGTTGTCGCCTACAAGACACCATACGGGGGCGTGTTCGATGTGGACGCCGGGCTGACCGTCGTGGTCTTCTTGCTCCTCGAATGGGTCTTGAGTCTGGTGCGTAACCGCGCGTAGGCGCGCTTTGCCGTTGAAGCGGTATGCGCGGCCGGAGTGCACTCTCTTGAACGGGAGGACCTGTGACCTACACTCATGAACGCCTCGGTGAGGTGCTGATCGACGAGGGGCTGCTGACCCAAGAGCAGCTGGCCGAGGTGCTCGAGCAACAGGCGCGCGAGGGAGGCAAGCTGGGCGAGATACTCGTGCGCGAGCTCATACTCAGCGAGGAGCAACTCGCGGCCGCGCTGGCGCACCAGAAGGGTTTGCAGCACGTGAACCTCGCCGCGTACGCGGTGGACCGCGGGGCAGCAAGTCTGGTCTCCGAGCGTTTCGCGTCACTGCGAGACGTTGTGCCTATCGCCTTTGACGAGGACAGACTCCTGGTCGCCATGGCAGACCCCCTCGACATCGAGACACTTGATGATGTGGAGATGCGGACCGGTTTGAAGGTGACCCCCGTCGTTGCCAGCGCCTCTCAGATTCGGCTTGCCATCGGCAAGTACATCTCATCGGCTGATGCATTCGCCGACGTGGTCTCCTCGATCGAGGAAGAGGACATCGAGGAGGAAGTCAAGAACGCCGAAGAGGTGCCGGTCGTGCGGCTCGTGAACCAACTGATCCGCGAGGCGGTCCACGATGAGGCGTCGGACATCCACGTGGAGCCCACCGAGGGTGGACTGGTGATCAGGTCTCGCGTTGACGGCGTATTAGGCGAGGTCATGAGGCTGCCCTCGGCAGCTCGAGCGGGTATGACGAGCCGGGTCAAGATCATGGCCGACATGGACATCGCGGAGCGGCGGCGTCCGCAAGACGGGCGCATCGCCGTGCGGGTCGATTCACGGCCCGTCGACATCCGCGTGGCGAGTCTACCCACCCCGTTCGGCGAGAGTCTCGTTCTGCGCATCCTGAACACCGAACTCGCCTTCCGTTCGGTCAGCGACCTGGGCTTGAACGCCGAGAGGCGCAAGATGCTAGACCGGCTGCTGAGCAAGCCGTACGGCGCCATAATGATTGCCGGACCCACCGGGTCGGGTAAGTCTACGACCCTGTACGCAGCGCTCCAGGAGCTCAACGACCCGAGGCGCAAGATCATCACCGTCGAAGACCCCATCGAGTACCAGATGGAGGGCGTCACGCAGGTCGCCATCAACCCCAAGATCGGCCTGACCTTCGCATCTGGTCTGCGCACCATCTTGCGCTCGGACCCCGACATCGTGATGGTGGGCGAGGTGCGCGATCCCGAGACCGCGGAGATCGCCGTGCGCTCGGCTTTGACCGGGCACCTGGTGCTCTCCTCGATCCACACCAACGATGCGCCCTCGGCGCTTACGCGCCTTACCGACATGGGCGTTCCGGCGTACATCACGTCCTCCGGCCTACTCGGGGTGGTCGCGCAGCGCCTGGTGCGCAAGCTGTGCCCTGAGTGCAAGAAGCGAGTCAAGGTTTCTGGCGCCCGTCTGGTGGCAGCCGGCTTCACCGCGCAAGAGTCGAAGGAGGCGCAGATTTACGGGGCCGTCGGGTGCGAGACGTGCGGAGACTCCGGCTACAGGGGACGTGTCGGCGTGTTCGAGATCATGGAGCTCGATGAGGACATCGTGCGGCTGTTTCTGAACCGTGCACCTGCCGAGGAGCTGAGGGCGGTTGCGCGCGAGAAGGGTATGACGTCATTAAGGCGCGATGCTCTGGACAAGGTCGCTGTCGGTATCACGAGTCTCGAGGAGATCGACCGGGTGGTGATCTAGATGTCGCGTGCACCTCGCGCGATCGTGCTGGTCCTGGACAGTGTCGGTGTCGGCGCGCTGCCTGACGCTGCCGACTACGGGGACGAGGGCTCCGACACGGTGGGCAACACTTCGCGCGCAGTCGGCGGCTTGAAGATGCCCAACCTCGGCGAGATGGGTCTAGGCAACATCACCGACATCGAGGGCGTTGCTCCGAACGATGCGCCGCACGCCTCGTGGGGCCGCTGTGCCGAGTATTCGGCAGGCAAGGACACCACGACGGGCCACTGGGAGATGATGGGTCTGCACGTGACCAAACCGTTTCCCACGTATCCAGATGGATTCCCGGCCCAGGTCATGGACGAGTTCTCTTCGCGTACAGGCCGAGGATGGCTCGGCAACTACCCGGCTTCCGGCACCGAGATCATCCAGCAGCTCGGTGACGAGCACGTGGCCACGGGCGATCCGATCGTGTACACGAGCGCGGACTCCGTGTTCCAGATCGCCGCTCACGAGGAGGTCATCCCCATCGATGAGCTGTACCGGATATGCGGGATCGCCCGCGAGATGCTGCACGGGGACCATCCAGTGGGGCGTGTGATCGCCCGCCCGTTCGTGGGGCCGAACGAGGACGGTCTCTACGTGCGTACGCACCGCAGGCGAGACTTCGCCATCAAGCCTTTCGAGCCTACAGTGCTCGACCGGCTCGACGAGATCCGCGTGACCTCGTACGGCGTGGGCAAGATCGGCGAGATCTTTGGCTGGCAGGGTATATGTGAGTCCCCGCACGTGACCGACAACATGGACGGGTTCGACAAGCTCGTGGAGCGTGTCTCGTCGGACACCGAAGGGTTCGTTTTCGCAAACCTTGTCGATTTCGACATGCTGTGGGGCCATCGCAACAACGCGAAGGCGTACGCGGCGGGGCTTGAAGCCGTGGACAAACGCATGCCGGAGTTGCTCGACGCCATGCGCGAGGGGGACCTGCTCATGATCACGGCGGACCACGGCTGCGATCCCACCACGGAGTCGACCGACCATAGCCGCGAATACACGCCGCTGATCGCGAAGATGAAAGGCGTGGAGGTCGGTGTCGACCTGGGGACGCGGAGTACGTTTTCCGACATCGGCGAGACCGTGCTGGACTTCTACGGGATACCCGGCCGGTGCGGCAGGGGGGAGTCGTTTCTCGCGGAGGTGCGCGACGCCGGGTGAGTGTCTTGAGCCGTGAGGTGAGGGCATCGTGAATGCCCGAGGACGGGAGTGTGACCGGTGGGCAAGCCTACCTTCGAGGAACTGATCGAGTGCAAGCGGGATGGGCACGCCCATACGCCTGAGGAGCTCGATCGGCTCGTGCAGGGCTACGTGAACGCCGAGGTGCCCGACTACCAGATGGCCGCGTGGCTGATGGCCGCCTACCTGCAGGGGCTCGACGCCGATGAGACCGTCGCGCTGACAGATGCGATGGTGCGATCGGGACGGGTGCTGGACCTGTCAGCGATCGAGGGCACGAAGGTCGACAAGCACTCGACCGGCGGCGTTGCAGACACCACAACGCTCGTTCTCGCGCCCCTGGTGGCCTCGTGCGGGGTCCCGGTCGCCAAGATGAGCGGCCGCGGACTCGGTCACACGGGCGGCACGCTGGACAAGCTCGAGTCGATACCCGGCTTCCGTGTCGAGTTGTCGGCCGAGGAGTTCGTTGCGCAGGTGCAGCGCGTGGGCGTGGCTGTGATCGCGCAGTCTCCCGACATCGACCCTGCCGACAAGATGATGTACGCCCTGCGTGACGTGACGGCTACCGTGCCGTCCATCCCGTTGATCGTCGGGTCGATCATCTCCAAGAAGATCGCCGGCGGTGCGGACGCGGTCGTGCTCGACGTGAAGGTCGGCTCCGGGGCGTTCATGAAGACAGAGGACGATGCTCGTGAGCTCGCGTCGGAGCTGACGCGCGTGGGTCATGCTCTCGGCCGGGACGTCGTGTGCTTCATGACCGACATGAACCAACCGCTCGGGATGGCAGTCGGCAACGCACTCGAGGTGCAAGAGGCGATCGACACGCTGCGCGGCGAAGGCCCCGTCGCGCTGACCGAGTTGTGCCTGGTCTTCGGGATCAAGATGCTTCAGCTCGGAGGCATCGAACTCGACCCCGCACGTGCTCGAGAGCAGCTTCAACGCGCGATGTCGAGTGGCTCCGCGCTCGATACGTTTCGCTCATGGATCGACGCCCAAGGTGGCGACGCGACGATCGTCGATAGCCCAGACAGACTGCCGGCGGCTGCCTTCACGCGCACGGTGGCTGCCTGGGCTCGCGGCTACGTGACCTCCTTCAACGCAGAGGGGATCGGGCGCGCGGCCATGCTTCTTGGCGCTGGGCGTCCCACGACGGACGCAACGATCGACCCTGCGGCAGGCCTCGTGCTCCAGGTCCGCATTGGAGACGAGCTCGAAGAGGGGCAGCCGCTCGCGGTGCTACACGCCAACGCAGAGGGACTCTTCGACCAGGCGGAGGAACGCCTTCGCGCCTCCATCCGAATCGACTCGGAACGCGTCCCGCCTCCGCCACTCTTCCACGAGATGTAGCGGCCCGATGCAGATCGTCGTCGGACACGCGAACCCGGATTTCGACGCGTACGCGGCCACCGTTGCCGCAACGAAGTTGTTCCCCGGCGCTAGGGGCGTGTTCTTGGGCACGCAGAACGCAAACGTTCGCGCCTTTCACAACTTGCACCAGGACTTCTTGCAGTTCGTCGAGTTGCGAGGCCTGGAGCTGTCGGAGATCACGCGCCTGGTCATGGTGGATACGCGCGACCCGGACCGGATCGGCGAGCTCGGGACGGTTGCCCAAGACCCTGACGTCGAGGTCATCGTCTACGACCACCACCCTCCCGCCGAAGGCGACTTGAAGGATGCCGACGAACGTGGGCTGCAGGTGGGCGCCATTACCTCTGTGCTCGTGCATGAGATACGCCGCCGCGGTATACCCCTCACGCCGCTCGAGGCCTCGCTGATGCTCCTGGGTATCCACGAAGACACCGGCTCGCTCACGTATCCCGGATCGACGGCTTATGACGCTGATGCGGCCGCGTTCCTCATGGCCGCCGGAGCCGACGTCGAGGTGCTCAACCAGTTTCTAAGCCGTACCCTCGATGAGCAGCAGCGCGGCTTGCTGGACGCGTTGCTCGAGTCGCTCGAGGTGTGGGACATCAACGGCCAGCAGGTTGCCGTCGGCACTGCGATTGCCGAGGAATACGTGGACTCTGCCAGCGTGCTCACGCATTACATCGTCGAGGACATGGGGTATCGGGTGGCGGTCGCGATCGTCCAGATGCCCCAACGGCTGCAGATCGTTGCGCGCAGCCGCTTGCACGAGATCGACGTGGGCGCGGTCATGACGCGCGTGGGCGGCGGAGGTCACGCGCAGGCGGCCTCGGCAGGGTTCCGGGAGTTGACTGTCGCCGAGGCCCTGAAGCGGGTCCGAGAGGCGCTAGAGGCCGAGGTGAAGCCCCCACTGGTTGCCGAGCAGATCATGTCCTCACCCGTGCGCACCATCGATCCGGAATTGACGATGGCCGAGGCGGGCCAACTCATGGCGCGCTGGGGACATGGTGGGCTCCCTGTGGTCGAAGACGAGCGTCTGGCAGGCCTGGTCACACGCAAGGATGTGGACAAGGCCGAGCGGCACCAGCTCGGTCATGCGCCAGTGAAGGGGTTCATGGCTCGCGAGGTCATCACCGTCACGCCGCGCACGGACCTTCCCACGCTCGAGCGTCTCTTGGCGGGCCAGGGCATCGGGCGTGTGCCGGTCACCGAGGACGGCGAGATCGTGGGTATCGTGACGCGCAAGGACCTTCTTCGCGCCGAACACGGCGATGAGTACCTTGACCGGCGTGTCCCGCGGGCGCGGGCGAAGTCCACCGAACGGTTCCTGTCGTCGGTGGAGTCACTGTTGCCCGAAGACGCGCGTCACGCCATGAAGGTCCTGGGTGAGCTGGCACAAGAGAGCGGATTGCGCGCGCACGTGGTGGGCGGATTCGTGCGCGACATGCTGCTCGGGCGCCGCAATCTCGACATCGACATGGTCATCGAGGGGGATGCGGTCGAGTTCGCACAGCTCGCCGGGGACCGCACGGGCGCACGCGTGAAGGTGCACCGGCGGTTCGGCACCGCGGTGCTGGTGTTCTCTCGCGAGCTTCACGTGGACGTCACGAGTGCGCGCACCGAGTATTACACCCGGCCTGGGGCACTCCCGACCGTGGAGCGGTCGTCTCTTCGGCAGGACTTGTTCAGGCGGGACTTCTCCATCAACGCGATGGCCGCGTGCGTGAACCCGGAGTGCTACGGTGCGATCGCCGACCCGTTCGGCGGCTTGCGCGACCTCGAGCGCGGCACGGTGCGGGTGCTTCACTCGCTTTCGTTCGTGGAGGACCCGACGCGCGTGCTGCGGGCCGCGCGCTTCGAGAAGCGTTACGGGTTCGAGATGGACGGGTCGACCGAGCAGCTTGCACGCAGGGCGGTCGAGATGCAGATGCTCGATGAGGTCAGCGGCGCTCGATTGCGCGAGGAGATGCTCGACATCATCGACGAGGAGACTCCGTCGGTCGCGTTCGAACGCTTGAACGACCTTGGGGTGCTCCCGGTCCTGCTCTACGAGGGCGCAGACCCCTCGCGCGCGATCGATGCGTTGGCATCGGTGGAACGTGCGTACCGGCGGCTTGAGGGACGCCTGCAGCGCTCGCCGCGCCGCCGAGTCACGCTTGTCGCTGCGCTCGCCGCTGGGGCCGACCGCGCCCAGGCCGAGCGCTGGTTGAAGCACCTGCGCTTCGGCAAGGAGTATGCCGCCCCCACCGTCGCAATCGCGGACAAGGCGCCGTCAATGGGGCGGGCGCTAAAGGACCGCCGAAAGATGCGCGACAGCCGCCTGTACCACACGTGCGAGGGCGTCCCTGACGAGGCGCTCGTGTACGTGTGGGCCGTCGGCGACGACCGCGTGCGCTCGAGAGTGGAGCGCTACATCGATGTCGTGTCGAGGCTGCAACTCGAGGTCACCGGCCAGGACCTGATCGACATGGGCCTAAAGCCCGGGCCGCGCTTCTCCGCTATACTGGCGCAGGCCCGCGACGACCGGCTGGACGGCAGGGCGGTCGGACGCGAGGCGGAGCTTGCCAATCTCAGGCGGCTCGTCGCCAAGAACGCGCGAAGCCGCAGCCCGCGCAAGACCACGTAGGCCAAGGAATCCGGAGCCGAACAACGTATGGAGTCCAGCGAACTGATCGTCCGCGCCATCACCTTTGCCGTGGTCATTCCAGCGATCGTGTTCCACGAGGTCTCGCACGGGTATGTCGCGTACCTGCTTGGAGACCCGACGGCCAAGGACCGCGGCCGGTTGTCCCTCAACCCGATACGTCACATCGACCCGTTCGGCACGATCCTGCTGCCCCTGCTGATGGTCGCGATGTTCGGCTTCGGTTTCGGGTACGCCAAGCCAGTACCGGTCAACCCGGGCTTCTTCAAGGACCGCCGCAAGGGCATGTTTCTGACCGGTATCGCCGGTCCGACCACGAACCTGGCACTGGCCGCGCTCGGCGGAGTGGTGTTCCGCATCCTGTACGCGCTTGCGCCCGGCGGCATCGGCGTGTGGTACGTCTACATCCTGATCACCCTTCAGATGTTCACGCTGATGAACCTGGTTCTCATGTTCTTCAACCTTATCCCGATACCGCCCCTTGACGGCTCGCGAATCCTGCCGCTGTTCCTGAGCGATAGGGCTATGGTCCGCTACGCACAGGTCGAGCGCTACGGCTTCATCATCCTGTTCGCGGTGTTGTTCCTCGCGCCCCGTTTGCTCGGTTTCGACCCCATCGACTGGTACTTCTCTGTTACCGTCGACCCGCTTGCCTCACTGTTCCTCGGCACGTTCTAGACGGTCCGATGCGGTACAATCCGGGGCGTTCGCACGACCTGCTCTGACGCCTGGAACGAGGGGACGCAGACGTTCTATGCCCAAGAAGCGCATCCTGACCGGTTATCGCCCGACCGGACGACTCACGCTCGGCCACTGGTTCGGCAACCTGCTCAACATGCGCGAGCTGCAGGAGGAGTACGAGGCGTACTACTTCGTGGCCGACTGGCACGCGCTGACCTCGGACTGGCAAGACACCTCGGGTATTCGGCGTTTCACCGAAGAGATGGTGCTCGACTGGGTGGCAGCGGGTATCGACCCGCAGCGCGCTACCATCTACCGGCAGTCCGACGTCCCCGAGGTCGCGGAGCTTACGCTCTACCTCACGATGGTCACGCCGATGGCGTGGCTCGAGCGCGTGCCCAGCTACAAGGAGCAGCGCGAGCAGATCACAGACAAGGACCTGTCCAACGCGGGCTTCTTCCTGTACCCGTTGCTGCAGGCCGCGGACATCACGATCGTGGCCGGCGACATCGTGCCGGTGGGCGAGGACCAGCTGCCGCACCTGGAGCTCACGCGCGAGGTCGTGCGCCGCTTCAACAACCAGTACGGCGACCTGCTCGTCGAACCGCAGGCCAAGATAGCGCGCGAGGGTGCGCGCGTGCCCGGCACCGACGGGCGCAAGATGTCGAAGTCGTACGGCAACGCGATCTACCTGTCGGAATCTGCCGAGGAGACCGCCGGCAAGGTGATGGGTATGGTCACCGACCCTGCGCGCAAGCGCAAAGACGATCCGGGCAACCCCGACATCTGCCCGCTGCACCAGATCCACAAGCTTATCGCCCCGGCCGACCAAACCGCCGAGTGGGACCGGTGCTGCAGGGTGGCTGAGTGCGGCTGCGTCGCGCACAAACGCGCTCTGGCCGAGGAGCTCAACGCCTACCTTGCCGATTTCCGTGCACGCCGTGCCGAGCTGGCTGCCGAACCTGGTGCGGCGTGGGACATCCTCACTGACGGCGCCGCGCGGGTGCGTCCTGCCGTCGAGGAGCTCATGGGCTCGGTGCGCCGCGCGTTGCACGTCGACGCCGGGTAGCGACGCGAAGGCGGCCCACCATGGCATACACCGTCAAGACACAAGCCTTCGAGGGGCCGTTCGACCTGCTGCTACACCTTGTGTCCAAGCAGAAACTCGACGTGAACGCGATCAGCGTAATCGAGATCACCGACCAGTATCTCGAGTTCGTCGAGCGCATGAACGACTTGGACCTCGATGTCGCAAGCGACTTCCTGCTGGTCGCCGCGACGCTACTGGAGATCAAGGCCGCGAGTCTGCTGCCGCAACCGGTGGAGTACGTCGGCGACGAGCTCGACGACCTGTCGCCGGAAGAAGCGCGCGAGCTACTTGTGGAGCGGCTGCTCACGTACAAGCAGTTCAAGAACGTCGCAGGTGAGCTGAACGCCCGCATGGAGTCCGAGGCCCGGATGCATCCTCGGCAGGCGGGGTTGGAGGAGCGCTTCCTCAAGCTCATGCCCGACTTTCTCGAGGGCGTGACGCTGCACGGCCTGGCGGTCATCTGCGCCGACTTGATCCACAAGCGCGAGGTGTTCTTGCTGCAGGCGGAACACGTGGCTGCCCGGCCGATATCGCTTGAGCTGCACGCCGAGGCCGTGTTCCGCGCCCTCTCGCGCAAGAAGCGCACCTCGCTGCGCGAGCTGGTTGCCGAAGACCCTCGGCCGGAGATGATCGTGGTCACGTTGCTGGCGATCCTCGAACTGTACAAGCGTGGCACCGCGGACTTGCGCCAGGACGAGGCGTTCGACGATATCATCGTGAGCATCATCGACCGGGAGGGTGATTCCTAAGGTGACCGTTCCCACTTCCTTGCGGGGCGCGATCGAGGCGCTGCTGTTCGTTTCCGACGAGCCGGTCTCCTCGGCAAGGATCGCCCGCATGCTCGACTCCGGCGAATCCGAGGTCGTCTCCGCGTTGCGCGAGATCGCCGAGGAGTACCGCGAGCAGGAGCGAGGCTTCCAGCTGCGCGAGGTCGCGGGCGGGTGGCGCCTGTACACGCACCCGGCGTACCACGAGAAGATCGACGAGTACGTGCTGTCCTGGGACACGCGACGCCTTTCGCAAGCTGCGCTCGAGGCGCTCGCGGTCATCGCGTACCACCAGCCGGTCACGCGCACCAGCGTTAACGCGGTGCGAGGCGTGAACTCGGAGGGCGTGATCTCGTCTCTGGTGGAGAAAGGCCTCGTGCGCGAGGTTGGGCGTGACAAGAACCAGGGCAATGCGATCCTGTACGGCACCACGCGCAGCTTCTTGGAGAAGTTCGGCCTGGCAGACCTCGACGAACTGCCGCCGCTCGAGGAGTTCGCCCCCGACCCGCGCACCGAGCGCGCCATCCGTGAGCGGCTGAATGCCCTGGACGGCTCGTCACTGGCCGAGGAGGTCGCTGCCGAGGTCGATGTCGATGTCGCAGGTGAGGCCGAGGTCGCGGAAGAGAAGGCCGACGCCGGGGCCGAGTTCGAGCCGGCGCCCGCCGACGATGCCGACGCCGACGACGCCGCCACGACGTGAACGAGCCGGCGGACTCGGGGGAGCGTGTCGTCCCGATGCGCCTGCAGAAGTTCCTGGCGCGCGCCGGTGTTGCCTCGCGCCGCGGGTCTGAGGACCTGATCACCGCCGGCCGCGTTGCGGTCAATGGGGCAGTGATCACCGAACTGGGTGCGCGGGTGGACCCGCTCACCGACCGGGTCACGGTCGACGGCGAGACGGTCGACGCCGGTGGGGAGTCCGTCTACCTTCTGCTCCATAAGCCCGCCGATGTGGTGACGACCATGTCCGATCCCCAGGGCCGCCGCAGCATCCGCGAGTTCATGCCCGACGGCGTTCCCGGCCTGTTCCCGGTGGGACGACTCGACCGCGACACCACCGGGGCGCTTCTGCTCACCACCGACGGAGAGCTCGCGCACCGGCTCATGCACCCCCGGTATCATGTGCCAAAGCGATACGTCGCGCGCGTGCAGTGGTTGGCACGCGACGAGGAGCTCGATCCGTTGCGGACGGGCATTGTGCTCGACGACGGCCCGACCAAGCCGGCGCGTGCGCGTGTCGTGGAAGCGCACGACGCGTGGTCCGAGGTGGAGGTTGAGGTGTCCGAGGGGCGGAAACGGCAGGTCAAGCGGATGTTCGAGGCTATCGGTCACCCCGTGCTCACGCTGCACAGGGAAGCGTTCGGGCCATTGGAGCTCGGGGACCTTCCCGAGGGCGCGTGGCGGGAGTTGACCGCCGCTGAGGTCGCGGTCTTGCGCGAGAGCATGACGGAGGATGAGGGCTGAGCGATGGGCCTGATGGTGATCACAGGTGGTGCGCGCAGCGGCAAGTCGGCTGTCGCCGAGCGGGCGGTGGGGCAGTCTGAAGCCCCGGTAACGGTGACGGTCTTCGGCCAGCCGGACGACGATCCCGAGATGGCCGAACGCATCGCGCGGCACCAGGCGGATCGCCCCGACGGTTGGATACTGGTCGAGGCGACCGACTCGGTCGAGTGGACCGAGCGGGTCGGTGAGGGAACGCTGCTCGTGGACTGCCTTGGCACGCTGCTCGCCATGGTGATGGGCGAGGTGCTTGCCGAGGAGACCGGCGCCACCGAGGCTGAGGTCCCCCAGTTGCCGGCCGGGTTCGAGGCCGAGGTGGAACGGCGCTTCGCGGCGCTTGTGGGTTGGATCGTGAAGCGTGAGGGGAACACGGTGGTCGTGACCAACGAGGTGGGCGACGGGATCGTTCCGGCCTACCCGTCGGGCAGGGTGTTCCGAGACGTACTAGGACGCGCGAACCGCTCGCTGGTGACGCGGGCGCAGGTCGCCTACCTCGTGGTCGCGGGCCGCATCATCGATTTGACCGCTCTGCCGGCCAAGCCCAAGTGGCCTCGTCGGTGAGATGCGAACGGCGGGAGCGCGAATGAGCTTCGAGCAAGAGCTGCAAGCCACCATAGCCCAGGTACAGCCGACGGATCCGGATGCCGAGCGCCGGGCGTGGGAGCGGTTGGACTCGCTGACCAAGCCGCCGCGTTCCCTCGGCAAGATCGAGGGGATAGCGGCCAGGATCGCTCGCGTGCAGCGCAGCGTGCGCCCGGACGTGCAGGACAAGACGATCGTGCTCATGGCCGGAGACCACGGCGTGGTGACCGAAGGCGTCTCGCCGTACCCGCAGGACGTCACGTGGCAGATGGTCGCGAACTTCGCAGCGGGCGGAGCCGCCATCAACCAGTTCGCCGGAAGCGTTGAGGCCGAGCTGTGGCTGGTCGACGTGGGCGTGGCGACGGACGTGTCATACCTCGAGCACGTCCGAGACGAGAAGGTGGCGTTCGGCACGCAGAACATGGCGGTCGGGCCGGCGATGACGCGCGAGCAGGCTGCTCAGGCTGTCATGGTGGGTGTGCGGGTCGCCCGGGAGGCCGCCGCAGGAGGGATGCGACTGATCGGCACCGGCGAGATGGGAATCGGCAACTCGACCGCGGCTGCAGCGCTCACATGTGCCTACACCGGTGCCGATCCCGAGCGCGTCGTGGGCCCAGGGACCGGGCTGGACGGCGCAGGCATCACGCGCAAGATCGGGGTGGTGAAGGCGGCGCTGCACGCGAACAAGGCCGACACGCTCGACGCACTCGGCAAGCTGACCGCGGTCGGCGGGCTGGAGATTGCGGGCATCGCCGGTCTGGTGATCGGCGCTGCGGCTAGCGGGGTGTGTGTGGTGGCCGACGGCTTCATCTCCGGTACCGGCGCGCTTGCCGCTGCGCGGCTGTGCCCGACGTGCGCCGAGTACCTGTTCCCCTCGCACCTGTCCGCCGAGCCCGGCCACGCGCTCGTGCTCGAGGCGCTCGGCCTCGAGCCGATCCTGGACCTGGACATGCGTCTGGGAGAGGGCACCGGCGCCGCCTTGGCGATGGGCATCATCGATGCCGCATGCAGGATGCTCGCCGGCATGGCCACCTTCGAAGAGGCCGGCGTCGCCGAGGAGAGCGCGCAGTGACGCGACCACGCAACGCAAGGTTCGCAGACGCCATGGGACTCCTGACCATCTGGCCTGTTCGACCACGACCTGCCCAGGAGACACCCCGCGAAGGCATCGCGGACTGGTTTCCCCTTGTCGGCCTCGTGTGCGTGGCCCTGCCGACGGCCGCTCTCGCAGTGGCCGCATCCGCGCCGTACCTGCTCGGCGGATGGGACCCCGCAACCGGCATCGATCGGCTGTCGCTGCTCGCGGCGACACTCACCGTCGCGTCGTGGGCGCTGCTGTCGCGCTTCTTGCACTGGGACGGGCTGGCCGACGTGGCAGACGCTCTGTGGGGAGGACACACCCCGGCGCGCCGGCTCGAGATCGCGAAGGACAGCTCCGTTGGCGCGTTCGCGGTAGCCGGGACGGTGTTGGTTGCGCTCGTCACGGTGGCCGCACTGGCGGCGGTCGTGCGTCTTTCGGGCTATCTCGCGCTCGGAGTGCTGGTCGCCGTACCCGTCTTCGGCAGGCTGGCCGCGACGTTCGCCGCGTGGTTCGGCTCGCCTGCACGGCCCGACGGCTTGGGTCGCTCGGTCGCCGCGAAGCCTCGACTCGCGGGTGTGGTCGCGGTGGTTGTCGCACTCGCGGCTGCGGCGGCGCCGTGGTCGCTGCTGGTCCCCGCGCACGTCTCAGCCCCAGCTGCGGCGGTCTTCTGGGTCGCGGGGATAGTCTCCGCGGCAGTCGTACCACACCTGCTGTCGCGTCCGTTCGGTGGTGTCACCGGCGATGTCATGGGTGCGTCGGTCGTACTGACCGAGTGCGTTGCGCTCGTGACCATCGCGCTTATGGGAGGGTTGTGGACGTGACCGAGAGGCAGCTGCTCCTGGTGCGCCACCCCGAGACCGAGGCGAACGTGAACGGTCGCTGGGTCGGCCGAGGAAACGCGCCGTTCACCGACCTGGGGGAGGCACAGGTCGAGGCGGTTGTCGCGCGGATCGTGGAGTTCCGCCCCGACGCGGTGTACTCGAGCCCGCTCGACCGCGCCCGCATCCCCGCACAGCGTGCGGCCGCGGCTTTCGGGGTCCCACACGTCGTCGACGAGCGGTTGCACGAGCTGGATTTCGGCGAGGCTGAGGGCTTCACGCTCGACGAGGCGGCCGACGCCGGGATCGAGTTCCACTTCAAGGCCGAGGACCGGCCTGTCGCTGCCGGGGGCGAGTCGCGTCGGGACATCATGGACCGCACCGCGGCTTTCCTCGACGAGACGCTGGCCGACCACGAACGCGTGGCGGTGGTGACGCATGGGGGCGTGTTCCGCTCCGCCGTGGTACATCTCCTTGGCCTGCCACTCGACGCGATCTGGGCGTTCAACATTCGCAACGCGCAGATCGCCGAGATCACGCTAGGTGAGGACTGGACGCGCCTGGAGAGCTTCTACCAGGCCGAGGCGTAGACCGACCACACGCTCGGCCTTGTCGCACAATCCCAGACCTGCGACAATCCTCGGCAACCTCGAAGGGCAGCCACGGTCTCGCAGGGGAGGGTCGCGTGGACTACGATGCGCTCATACGCAGCGAGCTGGACGGCATGGTGCCGTACAGCCCCGGCTTGCGCGCGAGCGAGGTCCGCGAACGGTCCGGTAAGCAGACCGTCCTCAAGCTGTCGAGCAACGAGCACCCCTGCGGCCCGTTCCCGAGCGCGATCGCGGCGATGGAAGCCGTGCTCCCGCGCCTGAACCGGTACCCTGACGGCGGCTCCCGGGCGCTGCGCGAGGCGCTTTGCGAACGCCTGCAGCTCGCCGACTGCAACCTGGTCGTCGGTAACGGCAGCAACGAGATCATCCGCTTGATCGCCCAGGCGATACTGCGCCCCGGCGACGAGGTCGTGTTCGCCTGGCCGAGCTTCGTGGTCTACCCGATGGTGACGCAGATGTTCGGCGCGACCGCGGTGCGCGTAGCGCTTGCCGAGGGCGAGGTCCACGACCTCGACGCTATGCTCGCGGCGGTGACCGACCGGACCCGGCTGCTGTTCCTGTGCAACCCGAACAACCCGACGGGCACGATCTACCGGCGCGCCGAGTTCGAGCGGTTCCTCGACGCGGTGCCCGATCACGTGCTCGTGGTCGCCGATGAGGCCTACTTCGAGTTCGTGACCGATCCCGAGTACCCTGACTCGCTGCGCTACTTCGATGGGCAGCGTCCGCTGTGCGTGCTTCGCACGTTCTCGAAGATCTACTCGCTCGCCGGTTTGCGCATTGGGTACGGCGCGTGCCCCGAGCCGATCAAGCTCGCGTGCGACAAGATCCGCGAGCCGTTCAACGTGAACAGCCCCGCGCAGATCGCCGCATACTACTCGCTCGCCGATGATGAGGAAGTCGAGCGCCGACGGCGCGAGAACCAGGAGCAGAAGACCTACATCTATTCGGCCTTCGATCGGCTGTCAGTGCGCTACGTGCCGTCGGAAGCCAACTTTGTGTATCTGCTGACGGACAAGCCGGTCGAAGTATTCGAGGCCCTGCTGGCCGAGGGGGTCATCGCGCGCGACTTCGGCACCGCTCCGGCCTTGCGGCTGGGTATCGGCACGCCGGGGGACACTACGCTCGTCGTCGAGGCATTCGAACGCGTCGTCGAGAAGCTGGGCGGCATCTAGCCCCACGACTCTTCGCAGCGGACGGTGTGCTCGGCGACACGTCGGAGATAATCACTGCGAAGGAGTGAGCCATGCTTGTCGTGATGCGGGACCACGCGTCCCGAGAAGAGATCCAGCACGTCGTCGACCTTCTTGAAGAGGCCGGAGCCCAGGCGCACCTGTCCGGCGGCGAGGTCAAGACCATCATCGGCGTGATCGGCGACCGCGAGACGGTCTACGGCCTAGAACTTCAGGGCCTGCCGGGTGTCGAAGAAGTCATCCGAGTTCTCAAGCCATACAAGCTCGTGAGCCGCGATTTCAAGCCCGAGGACACTGTCGTGCACGTTGGGAAACACGTGTCGGTGGGCGGCGGCGCGATCGCGGTCATCGCCGGGCCGTGCTCGGTCGAGTCCGAGCAGCAGATGCTGGAGGTCGCGCGCTCGTGCAAAGCGGCAGGCGCCACAATGCTCCGCGGAGGCGCCTACAAGCCCCGCACGAGCCCATACGCGTTCCAGGGCATGGGCGTGGAGGGCCTGCGGCTTCTTCGGCAGGCAGCAGATGAGGTCGGTATGCCGATAGTGACCGAAGTGCTCGACGTGCGCGACGCCGATACGGTCGCCGAGTACGCCGACGTGCTGCAGGTCGGCGCCCGCAACATGCAGAACTTCATGATGCTCGACGAGCTGGGCAAGATGGGCAAACCGGTGCTGCTCAAGCGCGGCCTGTCGGCCACAATCGAGGAAGTGCTGTCGGCCGCCGAGTACATCCTCAAGGGCGGCAACCGCGACGTCGTCTTGTGCGAGCGGGGCATCCGCACCTTCGAGACCTATACGCGCAACACGCTCGACCTGGCGGCGGTCGCCGCGCTGAAGGGCCTCACGCACCTGCCGATCGTGGTCGACCCCTCGCACGCCACGGGGCGGCGCGAACTCGTCGCGGTGATGTGTCGCGCGGCGATCGTGGCCGGCGCCGACGGCGTGATGGTCGAGGTGCACCCCGATCCCGAGCATGCGAAATGTGACGGGCCGCAGTCGCTCGTGCCCGAGGACTTCGCCGAGCTGATGTCGTCGCTTACCCCGCTGATCGAACTCCAGGGTGCGACCCTCGGGTGGGAATGATGGCATTCGAGCGCATAGCCGTTGTGGGCGTGGGCCTGGTGGGCGGTTCGTTCGCAGCCGCCGCACGCGAGCTCTCGCCGCTTCTGCACGTGATCGGCGTGGACGTGGACGCCGATGCGCTGGCGTATGCGCGTGAACACTCCATCGTGGCCGAGACGGCCTCGCCGGACGAGGCGTTCGCGGCGGGGCTCTTTGGCCAGGATGGCGTGGATCTCGTGGTGCTCGCGACACCTGCGGCGAGCGTGGAGTCGTGGCTGGAGCGGTTGGGTGGTTCGGGATACGCGGGCGTCGTGACCGATGTCGCGTCGACCAAGTCGGCCGTCATCGCCGCTGCCGAGCGCTGGTTGGGGCCGAACGCGGCGTTCGTGGGCGGGCATCCGATGGCCGGCTCGGAGCAAAGCGGCGTGCGTGCAGCGAGCGCCGAGCTGTTCAAGGGCGCGTACTACGTGCTCACGCCGACCGCCTCGACCGACATGAACGCGTACCGTCGCATGCATTCGTTCGTGACCTCGCTGGGTGCGCGGGTGATCTCGGTTGACGCGCACGCCCACGACGAAGCCGTGGCGATCGTGAGTCACGTGCCGCACGTGACCGCCTCGGCGCTGGTGGAGCTCGCCAAGGCGCACGCCGGCGAGAGCGACGAGTTGCTGCGTCTTGCCGCGGGCGGCTTCAAGGACACCACGCGGATCGCGGCGGGCAGCGCCGAGCTGTGGACCGGCATCTGCCTGGACAACGCCCACGCGCTTGCCGAGGGCCTCGAGGAGTTGCGCGACGTGCTCGGTGAGTTCGCGGCAGCCGTGCGCGAACGCGATGCCGAGGCCGTGCACGCGTGGCTGGCTCGCGCGGCCGATGTCCGGCGTTCGCTGCCCGCGCAGTGGGTTCCCGCGACGTCGAACCTCACCGAGCTGCTCATCGCGGTCGTGGACCGGCCCGGCGTCATCAGCGAGGTGACCACCGCTGTCGGGCGCGCCGGCTGTAACATCGAAGCCATCGAGATCGACCACGTCTCCGAGGACAGCGCGGTGCTCGTGCTCGTGCTCACCGACGAAGGCGATTTCGACCGCCTGCTCGCCGACCTTACCGGCCGAGGATACGAACCGCGCACCCGCGCGTTGGAGGAGCGGCCATGATCGCGCATATCCGCCCCGCTGCACGGCCCCTGACCGGCGAGATCCGGGTCCCGGGCGACAAGTCGATATCGCACCGCGCTGTGTTGTTCGCCGCGATGGCCGAGGGGACGTCGCGACTCGCCGGCGTGCTCGACAGCGAGGACGTGCACTCCACGATCGCGGCGGTCGAGGCGCTCGGCGCTCGGGTGGTGCTCGAGCCGGCCGAAGACGGCGGGCTCGAGGGTACCGTCGCCGGGTGGGGGAGCGCAGGTCCGCGCGAGCCCGAGACCACACTTGATTGCGGCAACAGCGGCACTACCGCGCGGCTGCTCTCAGGCGTTCTTGCGGGGTGGCCCATCACGGCGACGCTTGTGGGAGACGAATCGCTGGCCTCGCGCCCCATGGCCCGCATAGCCGGTCCGCTCTCCGAGATGGGCGCTGGTTTCGTGACCACCGAGGGCCGCCTGCCGATGACGGTCACCGGCGGTGAGCTGACGCCGGTGGAGTACGATTCGCCCGTGGCAAGCGCGCAGGTGAAAAGCGCGGTGCTGCTTGCCGGCCTGCGCGCCTCGGGCCGCACGCTCGTGCGCGAGCCAGCGCAGAGCCGCGACCACACCGAGCGGATGCTGCCGCTGTTCGGCGTCGCGGTAGGCACCGATCCGGAGGCCAACGCCGCCTGGGTCGACGGCCCCGCTACCCCGGGCGCGGCCGACGTCGCAGTTCCAGGCGACCCTTCCTCGGCAGCTTTTATTGTGGTAGCGGCGCTGCTCGTGCCGGGCAGCGAGTTGCGCGTCATCGACGTAGCCCTCAACCCCACGCGAACGGGCTTCCTACGGGTGCTCGCGCGCATGGGTGCCGACATCGAGGTCGAGGTGGCGAAAGATGCGTCGGAGGCCGAACTGCGCGGCGACATCGTCGTGCGCCACACGCCCGAGCTGCGGGCGGTGACCGTAGAACCGGACGAGGTCCCGTCGCTGATCGACGAAGTGCCGATTCTGGCGCTTGCTGCGGCTCGCGCCGAGGGCCGCAGCATGTTCAAGGGCGTGGGCGAGTTGCGGGTCAAGGAGTCCGACCGGCTCGGCGCCATCATCGACGGTCTGGGCGCGCTCGGTGTGGATGCCACGACTGACGGCGAGTCGCTTGCTGTCGGTGCGGCGCTTGGCGGCACCGAGGGTTTCTCCGGCGCAGACATCGACGCGCGCGGCGACCATCGCCTGGCGATGACGTGGGCGGTCGCCGGTCTGGTCTGCGACAGCGAGGTGCGCGTGCACTCGTTCGAGTCGGTGGCGGTATCGTATCCTGGTTTCATCGATGACCTGGCGAAGCTGGGGGCGCGCTAGGCCAGTGGAAGGTAGCCCTCCCGGGACCCTCCTACGCAGCACCCGTCCAGGACCCGTCTTCGTGCACCGCGGCAACCGCTTTGTTGCGTCCGGCTCCTTTGGCCGCGTACAGTGCGGCGTCGGCCGCGCTGATCCCCGCCTGGATCGTCACTCCGTTGGCAGGCAGTGACGCGACACCGATCGACACGGTGACGAAGCACTCGCCGTGCTCCCATGCGACCGGCTGCTGCTCGATCGTGCGTTGCAGATCGTGCGCGCGCGACAGTGCGGCCTCCGTGGTGGCATTGACCATCACGACCAGGAACTCATCGCCGCCGTAGCGGCAGACCGTGTCAGACACTCGAGCGCTCGCGAGCACGATCTCGCTCACCATCTTCAGGGCGGCATCGCCCGCCGAGTGAGAGTAATCGTCGTTGACGTGCTTGAAGTCGTCGATATCCATAAGCAGGAGCGCAAGAGAGATGTCCTCGCGCTTGGCACGGGCGATCTCGCGCGGCAGGCTCTGGTCCAAGAACCTCCGGTTGTACAAGGTGGTGAGCGGGTCTTTGATCGCCTGCTCGTGCAGCTTCGCGTTGAGGGCAGTGATCTGCTCGTGGCTTCGGGCGAGATTCACGTTCGCGGACTGGAGAAGATCCCTGCTCCGCCGTTCGTCGGTCACGTCATGGAGCATGACCAGGTGGGCGACGCGCTGCTGCGAGCCTGTGTCGAGAGCCGTGATCTTGTAGTCGACGTAGCGGCAATCGTCTTGACAGCCTAGGGGCATGGCCGCCTGACCGACCTTGGTCGCGGGTCCGTCTGCCGTGTCTTTCAGAGAGGACACGGCGCCTGTTACGCCGCCCAGGAATGTCTCGGCAGGCTCGCCGACAGGCACTGTGCCGGTCACATGCAGCATAGTGAGTGCGGCGGGATTGGCATCGGCGACGAGATCCGCATGATCGAGAACGACGACTCCGTCGGACATCTGCTCGACCACGGCATCGCGTGCGAGCGGGAGTATGTCGAGGAGTTCGCCGCGAGAGAGGCTTGTGAACCACAGGGTGCCGGTCACCAGGAACGCGAGAGGAGCGAGGTCCAGGCCATCGAGGGACAAGAGGCGGGACTCCGAGATGAAGCTGGCGACGAGGGGAACGGCGGCGCCGATCAATAGCATCGCGGGCCGGGCGCGCCGGGACAGGGGAGCGCGGAAATATACCTGGACGATGATCGCGATGGCCAGCGCGATCATGGCGTATGCGTAGATCGTGAAGGCCCAGTACAGCGGGCCTGGCACCGAAGCGAAGTGCGTATGCGAGCCGACTTGCACGACGACGAACTTGGTGTGGTAGAGCCAACCGGGGTTGAGCCACACAACACTGGCCAGCGCGAACGGCGGGATCGCGAGTGCGGCGGTTCTGGATCGAGTGCGCCAGCTGTCGATCTTCGCGATGTCGAGGGCCATAGTGAGGGCTCCGACAGGCACCATCCACGTCCCCAGAGACATCATCTTGAGCCAAAACACGTGCTGCGGGCGCGTGGACGCCGACCACATGAGTGCCGAAGACACGCACCAGATGACCACACCGAGCATGAGAAACGCCAGCGGACGCGCCCCGCGGGTCTCCCTGTGCCGCCAGGCAAGGGCGGTGAGCGCCAGTGCGACCGCCGCAGCCAAAGCGAACAGCGTCACGTAGATGTCCTGGAGTTCAACCATGTAGCGCTCTCTGACTGCGTGAGGGCCCCGACTCTCCTGTATGTGCCCAGGTTCGGGTCCGGCCATGTCCGGAGTCTCTGATCGCGGTGGTCTGCGCGAAGCCGAGATCGCCCAGAGGCAGTCTATTCTTTGCGAGTCTCTGTCGTATCCTGGGTACCTGGAAGACCTCACGAGCTTGGAGCGCACCAGCATGATCGTTGCGATCGACGGACCTGCGGGTTCGGGCAAGTCCACGGTTGCCAAGGCTCTCGCCCGGCGCCTACACATGCATTACCTGGACACCGGCGCGATGTATCGAAGCGTCGCGTTGGCGGCTACGCAGCGCGGGATCGCGCTCGACGATGTCGAGGCGCTCGCGACGCTGGCGCGGGAGATCCGCATCGCGTTCGAGCACGACGAGGTCACCGGCCTCCCGACCCGCGTCATGGTCGACGGCGACGATGTCACGCTCGCGATCCGCACGCCGCAGATCGACGACGCGGTGAGCGCGGTCGCGCGTCTGCCGCAAGTTCGCGCGGCGATGGTCCCGATCCAGCGCGACGAGTCCGCGAGCGGCGGTCTGGTGGCCGAGGGGCGCGACATCGGCACGGTGGTCTTTCCCGACGCGGAGCTCAAGGTCTACCTCACGGCATCTGCCGAGGAACGTGCTCGGCGACGTCACATCGAGCTTGCCGACCGTGGCGAGCTCATCGGGGCCGACGCCGTGCGGGAGCGCATGGACGCGCGCGACACGGCCGATTCGAGCCGCGAGGCGGCACCGCTTGCCGCTGCAAAGGATGCCGTCTTGCTCGACACCACCGGCCTCACGATCGACGAGGTCGTCGAGCGTATCGCGCGGCTCGCCGAGGAGCGCGCGTGAGCGAGGACTCCGCGACATCAACGGCGGTCGCACCCGAATCGACGCCGCCCGCGCAGCCGCCCGCGCGATTCGCCCGCGCCCTGCGCGCCACTGCGGCGAAGCTGCTGTTGGCACTGTTCAGGGTGCGTGCGATCGACATGGACCGAATCCCCGCGAGCGGCGCGATCCTCGCGGGCAACCATGTCTCGTACGCCGACCCTGTCTTGCTGTGGTGCGCAGCGCCGCGGCTCGTGCACTTCATGGGGAAGGCGGAACTGTGGGAGATCCCCGTGGTAGGCCGGTTGCTCACCAGCGTGCGGGCGTTCCCGGTGCGGCGCGGCTCGGCGGACCGGGAAGCGATCTCGGCCGCGACGCGCCTTCTGAAATCAGGCGAACTCGTCGGCATATTTCCGGAAGGCACGCGCGTCAGGGGGTCCGACGTGCTCGGCGAAGGCCAGGAGGGCGTGGCGTTCATCGCGATGCGTGCCGGCGTGCCGATCGTCCCCATCGGAATCGACGGCACGAACCGCATCATGCCCGAGGGTACACACATGCTACGCTTCCCACGGGTGACGATGTGCTTTGGCGAGCCCATCGCATTGGACACGTACGCTGACCTGCCGCGTAAGGAGCGGCTGGTGGCGATCACCCGCGAGTTGATGGAGCGCATCACCTCGGAGCTCGAGCGCGCGAGAGAGGCGTAGGCAACGGCAATGCGAGTGGAAGTAGCGAAGCACGCAGGCGTCTGCTACGGAGTCGAGCGGGCGCTCCGCCTGGCCGAGGAGGCCGCTGCACTGGGCGCGAACGTGCGCACTCTCGGCCCGCTCATCCACAACCCGCAGGCGGTCGCCGAGCTGCGCGAGCAAGGCGTGGAGGTCGCGGCGTGCCTAGATGAGGCCGACGACGGCACGCTCATCATCCGCTCGCACGGCGTGGACCCCGCCATCATCGCCCAGGCCGAACAGCGCGGGCTCGACGTGGTCGACGCCACGTGCCCGTTCGTGACCGCCGCCCATACGTGCGCGCGCGAGCTCGCCGAACAAGGCATGAGCGTGATCATCGTCGGCGAGGAGGACCACCCCGAGGTCGAGGGCATCCAGGCGCACGCAGGCGGCACGGCGCTCATCGTGCAATCTGCCGCCGATTTGCCCGAGCGTCTGCCCTCGCGCAAGGTCGGCGTCGTCGTGCAGACCACGCAGTCGCTGCAGCGCCTCCAGGGCGTGGTCGACGCGCTGCTCCCGCGCGTCAACGAGCTGCGCGTGTGCAACACCATCTGCAGCGCTACAGCCAAGCGTCAGCTCTCTGCCGAGGAACTCGCGCGCACCGTCGACGTCATGGTCGTCGTCGGCGGGCACAACTCCGGCAACACGACCCGGCTGGCGGAGATCTGCCGCGAGGTGAACCCGCGCACGCACCACGTGGAGACCGCCGAGGAGCTCGACCCCGCGTGGTTCGCGGGCGCCGAGTCGGTGGGCGTGACGGCGGGTGCCTCCACGCCGGACAAGCAGATGGCCGGCGTGGTGCGCGCTATCGAGAAGCTGGGCTAGGTCGGTGGCTGGCTCGCCGACACCGGCCGCGAGCAGCGCACCGAACCCCGGCGGACTCGTTCGGTCCGTCGATTCGGGCAGCCCTGCCGAGCGAGCGGGGATGGCGCCCGGCCTGCGCGTGCTTGCGGTGGGCGGCCAGCCCGTGCGCGACATCTTGGATTGGACGTGGCTGACCTCGGAAGACGAGGTCCTCGTGACCGTCGCGGAGCCCGATGGCGGGGTGCGCGACATCGCCCTCGCCCGCGCGGCTCAGGAGCCCTGGGGCGCTACCTTCGCTGAGGCGCTCTTCGACGGCATACGCACGTGCTCCAACCGCTGCGTGTTCTGCTTCATGCGCCAGCTACCGACGGGTCTGCGCCCGAGTCTGTACGTGCGCGACGACGATTTCCGACTGTCGTTCCTGCACGGCAACTTCATCACGCTCACGAACCTGACCGACGAAGACGTCGAGCGGATCGCGGAGCAGCGCCTGACGCCGCTGCACATCTCGCTGCACGCCGTAGACCCCGAGGTTCGCGCCCGGCTCGTGTGCGCACGAGGCCGGGACCTCGCCCTGGAGCGCTTCGACGAGCTGCTCGACGCAGGGATCGACTTGCACGTGCAGATCGTGCTGGTGCCCGGCATCAACGACGACGAACAACTCGGCCGCTCACTGCGATGGTTGGCCGAGCGCGAGGGCGTGGCGTCGGTCGGTGTCGTGCCGCTCGGCTACACTCGGTATCAGACCGCGTTCACCCGCTCCTACGACGATGCTGCTTCCGCCGGGCGTGTCCTCGAAGCGCTCGAACCCTGGCAGGAGGCGTTCCGGGCCCAACACGGCATCACATGGGTGCAGGCTGCCGACGAGCTCTACCTGAACGCCGGCGTCGCGATACCCCCCGCCGAGCACTACGACGGACTCCCACAGTACGAGAACGGCATCGGCATGGTGCGCGTCTTCCTCGACGAGTGGGACGCCGCCGGGGAGCGAGACACAGCCCGGGAGCCGGAGGCCGCGCGCACGACCGTGGTGACGGGCGAGCTGTTCGCGCCGGTTCTCGACGGACTTGTACGGGCGGCCGACCTCGCGCACGTCCGCATGCTCGTGGTGCCGAACGCGTTCTTCGGCGGGAACGTGAATGTCGCAGGGCTGCTGACAGGCGCCGACATCGCCGCGGCGATCAGCGCCGACGCCGACGGCCCCGACGCCCGCTACCTCGTCCCCGACGCCGTCTTGAGCGCCGAGGGCCTCACGCTCGACGACATGACCTTCGCCGACCTCGCGCAAGCCGCCGGTGCGGCCGTGCGTCTGGTATCCTCGGACGCTACGCATCTTGCCGAGGAGCTCTTCGGCAGATCGAACCGTGGAAGCGAGTGACGATGACCCTCCCGATCGTGGCAGTCGTGGGCCGCCCCAACGTGGGCAAGTCCACCTTCGTAAACCGAATAGCCCAGGCCAGCGACGCGATCGTGCACGAATCGCGCGGGGTCACGCGCGACCGCAGCTACCATCGCGCGGACTGGAACGGCCGCGAGTTCATGCTCATCGATACGGGCGGCATCGAGACCGGCACCGACGATCCGTTCGTGCATTCGATCACCGACCAGGCCATGGTCGCTGCCCGCGAGGCCGACGTGATCGTGGTGCTGGTAGACGGCCAGGTCGGTGTGGCGCCCGGCGATGACGAGGTCGCGCGGCTGTTGCACAAGGTCAAGCCGCCCGTATTCCTGGCGGTCAACAAGCTCGACACCCCGAACCGCGAGGAAGCGATCCACGACTTCTGGTCGCTGGGTCTTGGCGACCCGTGGCCGGTCTCGGCCCTGCACGGGCACGGCAGCGGCGACCTGCTCGACGCGATCGTCGAGGCGCTGCCCCCCGCCGAGCCGCACGTCGAGACCGAGGCCATCGACATCGCCATCATCGGCAGGCCGAACGCGGGCAAGTCCTCGCTGCTCAACCGTCTCGCTGGCGTGGAGCGCGCGATCGTGAGCGACGTGCCCGGCACGACACGCGATGCGCTCGACATCATGATCGAGCGCGACGGGCGCAACTACCGGCTCGTGGACACCGCCGGTATCCGGCGCAAGTCACAGATCGACGAGAGCGTGGAGTACTACGGCTTCGTCCGCGCCATGCGGGCGATCGACCACGCCGACGTGGCGCTGCTCGTGATCGACTGCACCATCGGCATCACCGACCAGGACCAGCGGATCGCCCGATTCGCCGAGGAGCGCGGATGCGCGCTGGTGTTGCTCCTGAACAAATGGGACCTGGTCACCGACCAGGAGCAGCGAGACGAGCTCGAATACCAGGTCCAAGAGAGTCTCGGTTTCGTGAGCTATGCCCCGCTGATCCGGCTGTCGGCGCTGACCGGCGCCAAGGTCGGCCGCGTGTTCGACACGGTGAACCGCGCGTACGCCTCCTACACGCAACAAATCTCCACGAGCGCGCTCAACCGCTTGCTCACAGAGATGCGTGAGTTCGGGCATACCGTGAGCAAGGGCAACCAGACGCTGCGGCTGCACTACGTCACCCAAACCGGTACGGCACCGCCCGTGTTCACATTCTTCGCTAACAAGCCCCGACTTGCCGACGAGACCTTCCGCCGCTACGTGGAGAATCGCCTCCGCGGCCAATTCGACCTCGAGGGCACGCCGGTCCGCATCCGTTTCCGCTCGAAGGACTGAGTCGATGCCGATCTGGTTTCTCGTCACGATCGCACTAGTCGCGGCCTACCTGATAGGCGCTGTCCCGTTCGCGCTGATCGTGGGCAAGCTCTCTCGCGGCGTCGACCTGCGCGAGCACGGGTCGGGCAATCTTGGCGCTACGAACGCCGTACGCGTGCTGGGGTGGAAGCTGGGCCTGCTGGCGCTGGCGTTGGACGTGGCCAAGGGGGCAGCGGCGGTCGGCCTCGCGGTGGGGTTTGCGGCTATAGCGCCCGGGGGCAACGCGTACGACCTCACCATGATCGGTGCGCTCATCGCCGCCATGGCCGGTCATTCGTACTCTCCCTACGTACGCTTCACAGGTGGCAAGGGAGTGGCGGTCGCGGCCGGTGGTGTGCTGATAATCACCCCACTTGCGTGGCCCATCCTGTTGCTGACCTTCTTGGCGGTTACCGCGGCATGGCGAATGGTGTCCTTGGGATCGATCGTCGTCGCGGTCGAGTTCCCCTTGCTGTGCTTGTGGCTGTACCCCGACCGCACGCCAGTGGTTGCCCTGTCGTTCTTGGCTGCTGCGCTCGTGGTGTGGCGCCACCGCTCCAACCTCAAGCGCATCGCGCACGGAGAAGAAGCTAGAATCAGTCTCGGGAGTAGGGCGCAGGCGGAGCGAGGGGAAGACGAATGAGGATCACCGTCGTCGGAGCGGGGTCGTGGGGAACGGGCGCCTCTGCGCTGCTAGGCGGCAAAGGCCACACGGTCCGCATCTGGGCACGGGAACCCGAGATCGCCGAAGGCATCAACGCCGAGCGTCGCAACCCGGTCTACCTGCCCGACGTAGCACTACCGGACGACCTGTACGCGACTGCCGACATCGAGGACGCACTCCTAGGCGCCGAGGCAGTCGTGATGGTGACTCCCAGCATCGGCGTTCGCTCCACCGCGCAAGCTATGCGCGACTCCTTGCCAACCGACACCCCGGTCGTGATTCTCTCGAAAGGCGTCGAGCAAGGCACACTCATGCTCATGACCGAGGTGCTCGAAGACGTACTGGGGAACCGTGAACGCATCGCCGGGCTTTCAGGGCCCAACCATGCCGAGGAAGTGAGCCGCAACATCCCTTCGGCCACGGTCGTCGCCGCCTATGACGAGCGCGTGGGCTACCTGTTCCGAGACGTGTTCATGACGCCCACGTTCCGTGTGTACACCAATCCCGATGTCGTCGGTGTGGAGCTTTGCGGCGCGTCCAAGAACGTGATCGCGGTTGCCGCCGGCATGTCAGACGGCATGGGCTACGGCGACAACACGAAGGCCACGCTGATGACGCGCGGACTCGCCGAGATGGCGCGTCTCGGCCGCAGCATGGGAGCCAACCCGCTCACGTACATGGGCCTTGCCGGTGTCGGCGACCTGATCGCCACGTGCACTTCGCGGCACAGCCGCAACCGCGGCTTGGGCGAACACGTCGCTTGCGGCGGGACGGTGGCCAGCTACGAAGGCGAAACCCAGATGGTGGCCGAGGGCGCAGCGAGCTGCATCTCCGTTTCCGAGCTCGGCAAGCGCGAAGGTGTGGAACTGCCGATCACTGACCAGGTACGCTCCATACTGCACGAAGGCGGCTCGCTCGAGTCAGCCGGTGCCGCGCTGATGGGCCGCGAGGCCCGCGACGAACTGCACGGCATGGGACTGGCCGAGGACTGACGTCGCCCGCACGACCACGCACCGACCGGGAAGGGACGCGACATGACCGACCGAATCCTGATGGCACCGTCGATCCTGTCGGCGGACTTCTCGAACCTGGGTGAGGCGGTCACGCGGATTTGCGTGGGCGGCGCCGACATGGTCCACGTCGACGTCATGGACGGCCACTTCGTCCCGAACCTCACGATCGGCCCTCCGGTCGTGCGCGCGCTCAAGAGCGCCACCGACGCTCCGCTCGACGTGCACCTCATGATCGACAACGCCGATTCGGCAGTGGAGTGGTACCTGGACGCGGGGGCCGACATGGTGACCGTGCACGTCGAGGCGTGCACACACCTGGACCGCGTGCTGCAGACGATCCGCGAGGCAGGTGCGAAGGCAGGCGTCTCTTTCAACCCCGCGACCCCGGTCGAGCACGCGCGAGACGTCCTGGGCATCACAGACATGCTGCTGGTGATGAGCGTCAACCCTGGGTTCGGAGGCCAGGCGTTCATCCCGTACAGCGTGCAGCGCGTGCGTCGGCTTGCAGCGATGTGCGCTGAGGAAGGCGTGTGCCCGCTCATTCAGGTCGACGGCGGCATCGATCCGACCACCGCGCCGCTGGTAGCTGAAGCCGGGGCACGCGTGCTGGTAGCCGGCAGCGCGATCTTCGGCCAGGACGACCCGGTCGCTGCCATGAACGCGATCCGGGACGCTGCGCAAGCCGCCATCTAGTCCGTCGCGGGTGCGCGGGTGCGTGTGCTACACTCTCACCTGCAACTTTCTTCAGGGCGGGGTGGAAATCCCCACCGGCGGTGAAAGCCCGCGAACCCCGAGAGGGGCCGATCCGGTGAGATTCCGGAGCCGACGGTCACAGTCCGGACGGGAGAAGGAAGGTCTAAGCGCCATATGCGCTTGTTCGGCGATGATGCTGCCTCCATTCGTGACGAGTTCCTTCGGCGTGCCTACGAACTTGCCGAACTCGGCCGAGGAACCACGTCCCCCAACCCGCTCGTTGGCTGCGTGATCGTGCGCGACGGCCGCGTGCTGGGAGAGGGGCACCACGCCGTGGCCGGTGGCCCGCACGCGGAAGTCGCAGCGCTCCAGGCAGCCGGCGAGGCGGCCCGCGATGCGACCGCGTACGTGACACTCGAGCCGTGCAATCACCACGGCAGGACCCCGCCGTGTACTGACGCTCTGATCGCCGCCGGCGTGGCTGCGGTCGTGATCGGCATGGCCGACCCGAACAGTGAAGTGGCCGGTGGGGGAGCGCAGCGCTTACGCGAGGCCGGCATATTGGTCTCGTTTGCCGAAGACCCCACACCGTTCCGCGCGCAGAACGAGCCGTGGCTGCATTACCTTGAGACTGGGCTGCCATGGGTGCGCGTTAAGACGGCGGTGTCCCTCGACGGGCATCCGGCGCTGCGTCGTGATGCTCGCGCGGCGATCTCAGGTGCGCAGTCCCGTCGGCTCACGATGCGCCTTCGCGCTCAGGCCGACGCGGTCGTCGTCGGAGCGCACACCGCGCGCGTGGACGACCCGTCCCTGCTCGTACGCGATGAGGCGGGGATGCCTGCGGAGCGGCAACCGCTGCGGGTGGTGCTTGCGCGCAACGCTGCACCCGATGCGTCGCTGCTGCGAGACGGGTTCGGGCCGGCCGTTGCGCTGCTGCCCGAGGAGTGGG
>Ga0209164_1000772_pt1 | contig 57130 bp, 50 predicted proteins | sample MTBNYHSulfiMetaG_FD_187458 | JGI IMG/M metagenome (GOLD analysis project Ga0209164, IMG submission 187458) | Enrichment culture microbial communities from rom New York Harbor, USA that are MTBE-degrading - MTBE-NYH (New York Harbor Sulfidogenic)... | ecosystem: Environmental > Aquatic > Marine >... | reverse complement strand
ATTAGTAAAATCAAGTTTGCTAAGGTGGTTCATGGCAAGCCTCCTGTTATTTAATTTTGGGGTTATAAAAACTAACTTATACCGTAAACCCTGAGACTTGCCTTCTAATTTTTAATCATAAGGTCTGCGAATACCCTGAAGGGCACAGGTGCGGGAATCCAGAAGGGTGGCTCATGAAGCGATAGAACTGAGCTACTTGTTACCTACCCCTGGATTCCGCATCAAGTGCGGAATGACAATAGTGGGGCCACGGCATGACAAAAAAAGAATGCCTCTTTATTTATGTCGTTCATTATAGTTTTTCCCCGGGAAAATTAAAAATTAACCTCCCAAAGTTCCTATTTCCAGCTTGCCTCCAACACCCCAGGAATTTCAGCGATGTCACGAATTACCGCGCCGCTTTGCATTCGATCTCTCATTCGCACGTTAAATGTAATCTCCGATTGCCCGGTCTCCTGAGAAAGAGAATACGCTTTATTCTGAATTCGAATATGTTCTTTTTTTAAGATTGCCTGGCAGCGTGATTCGACATCTTCAGCTTTCTCTAAGGGGGCAGCTATTTGAACAGCATGGTATACGACGGGATGAAAGCGGTGTTCGAGCCACTGGAGAGTAATTAATACCATCAAGATGCTTCCGGTTGATAAGAGCGCTAAAGCATAACATCCCTCGCCAATCACAATCCCCAGCGCTGCCGCAAACCAGATGCAGGCCGCGGTCGTAATTCCCCGGACCAAGTCCCCGAGCCGAATAATTGCGCCCGCCCCCAGAAAACCGATCCCGGTCATAATACCGGCCACAATTCTTCCTGGATCAATGTTAATGCGAATATCAGCGGGGAGGGGATAAGGGAGCTGCACATGGCTTTTGGACGCTAACATGATTATCGTGGCGCTGACACAGACTAATATATGGGTACGCAGTCCCGCGGGTCTTCCGTGAATCTCCCGTTCCAACCCTATAGCGCCCCCGAGAATAAACGCCAGAGCCAATCTGACCCAGGTTTCGCCATTGAGCATCACTGCTTCCGCAAAACTTCCCATGTTTTTCTCCTGCTAAAGAAAATTTAAGCTTTTTTCTTGTTAAAGCTGATTGTGTATAGGGATTTTTTCAAACCTCTCTTGCGGAGTCAAGCTCTTTTTGTGGACAATCGGAAAGAAGTGAAAGAAATTTAATAAAAAAGGGCGAGAATTTACCTCGCCCTTGGTATGCGTCAATGAATAAATCTCGTTAGAAAATTTTCTAACGGGGTAAAAGGATGGCTTTCGGAATTATTTGCCGAACAACACGGAAAGACCGGCGCCCGTAAACCACTCCGTTCTTTTCTTATCTAATCCGAGATAAACATCATCATCAACATAAGTCTTTCCATCCACGTCAAACACCCGGTAACCGCCTTTGATAAAAGGCTCAAAGGTTAAGCCGGCAAACTTCTTGGTTGCCCCTAAGGAACCCTCAATTCCCCAGGTTTTGCCGTCGAGGGGCAGGGTGCCGCCAAATATCCCGCTACCATTGTAACCAATGGAAACCCCATAATCATCAGACCGCACCCAGCCATAGAAGAAATCCAATCCTCCGCGCACAATACAGTCAGCAGATACCACCTGCTCACCCGCGAGCTTCAGCACCAGCCGGTGCTCTTTGTGATAAGGGAACTTGTTAAAGTTGGCGTTAATGTAGTCGCCTTCAAATTCTCCCAAAAATCCAAGTTTATCGCGTGACTGGAGATAATTGTAGTAAATCCCGGCCCCAATCCGGCCGCAGCCTTCGCGCGCATGTTCTATCCCGCCGCCGGCTTTAACATCCATGGTCCTCACAACGTGTTTATATTTTAGATTAACCCCAGTATTGTCCGTATCATAGTCCCAACCGCCTGGGTCACCTTCATATTCGTAGAACAAAACTGGTCCGTTGCCATCTCGGTCTTTTTTAGTATACCCGACACTTACCAGGAGGGGAAGGGTAAGCGTGTCGTTGACATGATGCCGGATCCAAAGGTCGGACCCAACCCGGTAACCACTCACATCTCCCTTCATGGTATCACGAACCCCCATTCCCCCTTCTTCAAAGTCGCTGCCATCGTACATTTCATAGCGCTGGATTAGTCCCGCGTGAATCTTATACTTATTGTTCGAATCCGCGGAAAGGATACCGGCGCCATACACGGTCCAGTCAACATCGGTTGCGTTGAATTTCTTATTTAACCCTATTTTCCCCGACATTTCCCAGTACTGGGAATCGTAAGGCACCATAAAAGGCAATGTCGTGCCCACACCCTGTATACCTAGAGTGTATTGCCCATAATACTCACTGAAGTCTTCGTATTCCGAATAGCTGAGCCATTCTTTTTGGTATTCGTCCCGGTAAGCCACTCCCAGCTCAACGCCCAGGTTTGCGCTTTTGACCGGCTGGCCGTAGATAAGTCTCAAGGCAAAGTTGTCCAGACGGGAGTCAGCATCAGATTTTACGCCAAAATTATATCCCAATAAACTTACATCACTATCAAAATCTCCGTCCTTCCTGTCATAGGCAAAGAAAACACCCATTCTTCCTTTGGCTAAAGGAAACGAAGCCCCGATAAGGGAATTATGGTCATACTCCCGGGCTGAGGTGGCATTGCTCCCGAGAATTGGAATGGTAGGGCCGCCAAGAATCCCGACATCGATGTTAGAATCCATGTGGATCAAGTCCGTGTAGGTGAACTGGTAATCAAGATAATACTGTACCCCTTCACCGGAAACAATCTTGGCCGGGTGAATAAGAAAATCCGACTCATCTCCGATCAGACCCAAGGGCTTCCCCATACCTGCCATCCTGCCCTGCCAGGCATAGGAAGTGCCTGCCAGAGCCACTACAACAAAAAACATCAGTACCGCCACAAAAACCTTTTTCATACTCTCTCTCCTTTCTTTTTATCGACGATTTCTCTCTCACAAAAAAATTTTGTTGACTAAAATTAGTTTTTAAAAAAAATCTTGTCAACCCTAAAAAAATGTTTTGAAAGATTGATTCACTTAACCAGGCGAAATCTAATATTAATTTTTTTTAGTTTTAGAAAAGCTCTATTTTTTATTTCTTGACATTGGGCAAAATTATAAAATAGAATAATTTCACTTCATTAACTACCTAATGAAATAAAGGTTGTTGCTCGGTTGTTCTTTAACTATTTGATTTTATGGCCTTTTAGGCACGTAGCTCAGGGGGAGAGCGCTACCTTGACGCGGTAGAAGTCGGCGGTTCGAAACCGCCCGTGCCTATTTTTAAACCAGTTTTATTCTGTTATCGGGGCGGCATCATGACTGGTTCTCCATGTATGATGCCTTTTTGTTGTCCCCTTAAATAATAGAGGCTGTGGCACAATTCAAAAACAGGGGGTAGCCGCAGCCTTTAGGCTGCGTAACATATTGAAATCAAATATCCAAGTAGGGGCACGGCGCGCCGTGCCCCTACTACTACCAAAATATGTATTACGACACCGTCTCCTAAGGGGGAGAAAATTTGGCGGAAAAAATTACTATAAAATTTATAGACGGCAAAGAGCAAGACTTCCCAAAAGGGATGACCCTTATTGAGATCATTACGCGACAAGGGAACGCGGACCAAAAGTATATCGCCGGCAAAGTAAACGGGGAGATGCGCGATCTTTCTTTTCCGGTAACGGAAAGCGCGGAAGTAGAGTTTATCAGCATCGACTCAGAAAAAGGCCTTGATATCTTAAGACACAGCGCCTCCCACATTATGGCTCAGGCAGTTCAGGAGGTATTTAAAGGCGCCAAAGTCGCTATCGGCCCGGCGATTGAAAACGGGTTTTATTACGATTTTGACTACACACGGCCGTTTACTATTGAAGACTTAGAAGCCATTGAAAATAAGATGCAGGAGATCATTGACCGGAATTATCCTTTTGTCCGGGATGAAAAGGATCGCGAAACTGCCATAAAATTTTTCCAGGACCGCGATGAAGATTATAAGGTAAGTATCCTCCGCGAACTTCCCGAGGAAAATGTTTCCCTTTATCGGGACGGTGATTTTGTTGACCTTTGCCGAGGGCCTCACCTGCCTTCTACCGGGTGGGTTAAGGCGTTTAAACTTACCGGGGTCGCGGGCGCCTACTGGCGAGGTGATGAACGAAACCCGATGCTTCAGCGAATCTATGGCACTGCTTTTCCCACTCCACAAGGACTTGAAGAGCACCTCAATCGCCTGGAAGAAGCGAAAAAACGGGATCATCGGAAACTGGGAAAAGAGCTTGATCTTTTTAGTATTCAGGATGAAGCCGGAGCCGGGTTGATCATTTACCATCCCAACGGAGCGCTGTTACGAACTCTTCTTGAGGATTTCGAAAAAAAAGAGCACTTAAAAAGAGGCTACCAGATTGTGAAAGGTCCCCAGATTCTTAAACTGGACTTATGGAAAAAATCAGGCCATTGGGATAATTACCGGGAAAATATGTATTTTACCGAAGTCGACAACCAGCAATATGGTCTAAAACCCATGAATTGTCTTGCTCATATGATGATTTATAAAACGAAAATAAGAAGTTACCGTGATTTACCTATCCGGTATTTTGAGCTGGGAACTGTTCATCGCCATGAAAAAACCGGGGTGCTCCACGGGTTGTTGCGGGTGAGAGAATTTACGCAGGATGATGCCCATATCATCTGCGCTCCTGATCAGCTTAAAAATGAAATAAAAGGAATTATTGACTTTGTGCGGGATGTTATGAGAATATTTGATTTCTCTTATGAGATGGAGCTAAGTACCCGTCCCCAAAAATCTATCGGCAGCGATGAGGACTGGGAAAATGCCACTCAGGCGCTTATGGATGTGCTGAAGGAAACAGCAATTCCTTTTTCCATTGACGAAGGCGCCGGCGCTTTTTATGGGCCAAAAATTGATGTTAAATTAAGAGATAGTCTAGGACGAGCCTGGCAGTGTTCTACGATCCAGTGTGATTTTACCCTTCCTGAACGCTTTGATTTAACCTATGTTGGCGCTGATGGGGAGCGTCACCGACCAGTCATGATTCATCGAGTCATCGTGGGGGCGTTGGAGCGTTTTTTAGGGGTTTTAATTGAGCATTATGGAGGAGCTTTTCCCTTGTGGCTCGCTCCGGTGCAGATGGTTGTTCTTCCCATCACTGAGCGGCAGCACGCTTATGGTGAAGAGATTTATCACTTAATCAAAGAAAAAAATTTGCGGGTAGAAAAAGATTTTCGTAATGAAAAACTGGGATTCCGAATTAGGGAAGCGCAGCTTAAAAAAATCCCGTATATGCTGGTCATTGGCGACCGAGAAGTAGAAAACCGAGGAGTATCCCCCCGCACCCGCGAGGGTAACGATCTGAAATTCATGAGTTTAGAGAATTTTTTGAATAATTTAAAAACAGAAATGATCTTTTAGGGAGGAGGTGATCGGAATAGTTACTGAGAAAACCAGAATAAATTATGAGATTCGCTGTCCGGCGATCCTTTTGATTGATATGGAGGGAAAACAGTTAGGGGTTATGCCTCCTCAAGAAGCCATGAGACGCGCTGAGGAACAAGGTTTAGATTTGGTCGAAGTGGCGCCTAACGCCAATCCTCCGGTCTGTCGAATAATGGATTACGGAAAATTCAAATACCAGCAGCGGAAAAAAGCTCAGGAAACCCGGAAAAAGAAAGTTCATTCAACTACCACGGTCAAAGAGATTAAACTCCGGCCCAGGACGGAAGACCATGACTTATTTTTTAAAATCCGTAATCTGAAAAAATTTTTAGCTAACCGGAACAAAATCAAAATTTCTTTACAATTTAGAGGCCGGGAAATGGCTCACCTTGAGTTGGGGAAAAAAATGATGGACAGAATTGTGGAAGAAATTAAAGAGGTGGCGGTCATAGAGCAAGGGGCCAAGCTGGAAGGCCGTTTTATGACGATGGTGGTAGGTCCTAAGAGTTGAGCCTACCTTTCAGCAAACGAAAAAATCGAAAAAATTATTGTTCCCAAGAGTTATTGGTAATAAGGGAACTCTTCGGGGGAAAAGAGGATTTTTTTATTTTGAAGGAGTAAAAGGGATGCCAAAGTTAAAAACTAACAAGGGCGCTGCTAAACGTTTTCGCTTAACCAGCAAGGGTAGAGTGAAACGAAAAAAAGCATATAAAAGCCATATCTTAACCAAAAAAGCGCCTAAAAGGAAACGGACTTTGAGAAAAACGGCTTTAATCAATAAACGGGATGAAAAAAATATTCGACGACTGATTCCCTACAAGTAGAGACTGTGTCGCAATTCAAAAACAGGGGGTAGCCGCAGTCCTGCTGAAAGCGGGATTAGGCTGCGTAACTTATTGAAATCAAATATCCAAGTAGGGGCACGGCGCGCCGTGCCCCTACTACTACCAAAATATGTATTACGACACAGCCACGTAAAGAGGTAGAAAAGGTATCGTTGCCGCTTGTGTTTTGTTTGTGAAGCTTAAAACCACCCCACGACGCACAACGAACTTCATACATTTTAATGAACAAGAAAGGAAAAAAATACCATGCCACGAGCAACGAACAATGTCGCTTCCCGAAAGCGAAGAAAAAGGATTCTTAAACTTGCCAAGGGCTATCGAGGCGCACGCGGAAGCTTACTCCGAAGCGCGTCTGAGGCAGTTGATCGGGCATTAAAATTTGCCTACCGGGATCGAAGAGTTAAGAAGCGTGAATTCAGGAGTCTTTGGATTGCGAGGGTTAATGCTGCGGCTCGGATCAACAACCTCTCCTACAGCAAACTGATCATGGGGTTAAGAAAAGCAGATGTGATCCTTGATCGGAAGATATTAGCTGATTTAGCGGTCAATGATCCTCATGTATTTTCCGGTATTGCCGCTCTGGCGAAGCAATATGTTTAGCTCACGCCACATTGAACAGCACCAATCTTCCTGATTTTTTCTTATTATCGTGAATTGCAGAAAAATTGATTAGCCGATAAAAGTTATTGGTTTTGATTCTATACTCAAACTTGATGAAGTCGTAAAAAGTTGAAGATCAGACGGCACAGTAAAAAGCTTCAGATGCAAGGCGCGCAAATCCGACGGAATGAGGCGTACTTACCTGTACGCCGCAATGACTGAGGATGCAGCGCAACGCCGCAGATGAACTTTTTACGAAGTCGTCAAACTTAGTTTTGATAACGCGAAAAGCCGAACCGGAAAAAACTAAATTTAGAATTTTCGAAATTTATGCAAGAAGAAATTAATAAAATTAGGCTCGAAGCGGAAAAAGAATTACAGGACGCGAGCGAAGAGCGCCAGGTAGAGGATATCCGGGTTCGCTACATCGGGAAAAAGGGGAAAATAACAACTCTTCTTAAGGGGCTCAAGGACATTTCCCAAGAAGAAAGACCTTTAATTGGCGGATTAGCTAACCGGCTTAAGCAAGATTTAGAGCAAGGGATTGCCGAGGCAATTAAACAATTCATCCGAAAAAAACAGGATGAGCGCCTTGCACAAGAGCGCATTGATGTCACGCTCCCCGGTCGCCGCATCCCTTTGGGGGCAAAACATCCTATCTCCCAAATTACCGAGAGAGTGGTTGAAATCTTTACCTCCCTCGGCTTCAACCTCGCTCAAGGCCCGGAGGTAGAGCTGGATTATTATAATTTTGAAGCCCTTAATATCCCCAAGCATCACCCTGCCCGGGATATGCATGATACGTTTTATATTTCCGAGGAGGTTCTCCTTCGCACCCATACCTCACCGGTGCAGATTCGGGTCATGGAAAAACAACCTCCTCCGGTCAGGATTATCTGCCTGGGAAAAGTTTATCGTCGCGATTCCGATATCTCCCACACTCCTATGTTTCACCAGGTCGAGGGCCTTTTGGTTGATGAAAAGGTTTCGTTTGGAGACCTTAAAGGGGTGTTAACCGCTTTTATCCATCAGATGTTTGCTCCTGATACGCTGATCCGTTTTCGCCCCAGCTTTTTTCCCTTCACTGAACCGAGTGCCGAGGTAGACATCCAATGTGTGATGTGCAAAGGGAAAGGCTGTCGGGTTTGCTCGCAGAGCGGCTGGCTGGAAATTTTAGGCTCAGGCATGGTAAATCCAGCGGTCTTTCGAATGGTAGGATATGATCCGGAAAACGTGATTGGTTTTGCCTTTGGCATGGGCATTGAACGAATTGCCATGCTGAAGTTTGGGATAGATGATATCCGACTTTTCTTTGAAAATGATGTTCGTTTCCTGAGACAATTTTAAGAAAGGAGTCAGAAGTCAGGAGTCAGTAGTCAGTAGGTTGAAAAAATATTCTGAATCCCGACTCCTGTCTCCTGACTTCCTGTTTTTGATACTACTCAATTTTTTAAAGGACGCGAGATTGTTAGTTAGTTATAACTGGTTAAAAGAGTATGTAGTTTTTGATGCTACGCCCGAGGAACTAGCCCACCGGTTAACGATGGCGGGTTTGGAGGTTTCAAGTCTTTCCTGCATCGGAGAAGAGTTTGAACATATTCGGATTGCCAGAATTGAAGAGATTTCTCCTCATCCCAATGCCGATAAACTATCCCTCTGCCGGATTTTTGACGGCAAAAAGGTTTTAAGCATAGTTTGCGGAGCCCACAACATGAAAGCGGGAGATACGGTAGCCCTCGCTCCAATAGGAACCACCTTACCTAATGGAGTTAAAATCAAAGCTTCAAAGATTCGGGGGGTCTTTTCCGAGGGCATGCTTTGTTCAGAAGAAGAGCTTAAGCTTGAAGAAAAGTCTCCCGGCATCATGATCCTTTCTTCGGACCTGGAAATCGGAAAAGATTTAGCGTCCGCCTTAATGCTCAAGGACTATGTATTGGAAATTGATTTAACCCCTAATCGGGCTGACTGTTTCTCGATGATCGGGATTGCCCGTGAAGTGGCAGCTTTCTATGACACGCGCGTTATGTTGCCTTCAGTTAACGTGGTTGAGGAAGAAGAAGGGGTTGAACAATTCATTAGCGTAGCTATTGAAGCGCCCGAACTTTGTCCCCGATACACTGCCCGTTATGTCTCCAATGTTACAATAAAACCTTCTCCCCTCTGGATGCGGCGGCGATTGGAGTTGGCAGGTATTCGATCCTTAAACAACGTGGTGGATGTAACCAACTACATTCTCCTTGAATGGGGGCAACCAATGCATGCCTTTGATTATACTTTTCTGGATCGGGGAAAAATAATCGTTAAAAAAGCAGCACCCGGGGAGAAATTTTTTACCCTCGATAATAAAGAACGGCTCCTTGATGAAGACGTGCTCATGATTTGTGATTCTTCTAAGTCGGTTGCTCTCGGGGGAGTAATGGGGGGTCTCAATACTGAGGTAACGGAACAAACCAGTTCTTTGCTTTTAGAAAGCGCTTATTTCAATCCTCAAAATATTTCGAAGACTTCCAGGAAATTAGGGATTAAAACCGAGTCTTCTTTAAGATTTGAAAAAGGGGTTGATTCTGAATCAGTTGTCCCTGCTTTAAACCGAGCTGCTCAGCTTATTGCCGAATTAGCGAATGGAAAAGTTGCTCAGGGAGTCATTGATGTTTATTCCCATCCTATTCCCACTCCTCCGCAAGTAAGGGTTAATACACAGAGAGTAAACCTGATTTTAGGCACCAAGATTCCTTTTGCAACCATGGCCAATTACCTTGAGCGTTTAGGCATAAAGGTTGAATCGCACGACCAGGAAAAACTACTGGTTACTATCCCTTCTCACCGAAAAGATTTAAAAGAGGAAATTGATCTGGTTGAGGAACTCGCTCGCGTCCATGGCTACGACAAAATTCCTGAAACCTTGCCGGGTATGAGCATCCCTGACGAAAAAGGGAAAGCCTCCTTTTATCAGGAAACGGAAGTCCGATCTTTATTAAGCAATAATGGGTTTTTCGAAGTTATAACCTATAGCTTCATTTCTCCGGAGATGCTTAGATCGCTCAATATTCCTGACGATCATCCCTTCTGCCGATTTATCAGTATCTCTAATCCCTTGTCTAAAGATCAGTCCGTGATGAGGACCACGCTTCTCCCGGGGCTTTTGTCGACCGTCGTCACAAACCACAATCATAAAAATATGGACCTAAAAATTTTCGAAATGGGAAAGGTTTTTTTTCGAGAAGAAAAAACCCTTCTCCCACAGGAAAAATTCGTGCTCAGTGGGTTGGTCTGCGGTCTTCGGGCTGAAGAAGCCTGGAACCACCCGCAAGAAGAGACTGATTTCTATGATTTAAAAGGTTTTTTAGAGAATATTTTTCACATTTTTTCTTTAAAAAACGTTAATTTTCAAATAGATAAGTCTATTCCGTATTTTCATCCTGGTTTATCCTCCCGGATAGTGATTGAGGGTGATCTGATAGGGGTCATCGGTGAGGTTCATCCCCATGTTCTTGATTATTTAGAAATTTCTAAAAAAATTTTTGTTTTTGAGGTTGACTTTGGGAAAATTATCCATTATTGTGATAAAAAAGAAAAAAGGGCGAACCCACTCCCGAAGTTTCCCTCAGTCTCACGAGATAGTGCTTTAATCGTGGATGAGGGCATTGGGTGCCAAACAATTGTGGAAGCGATTGTTAGCGCAAAGGTCAAGTATTTGCAAGACATAAAGGTATTTGATCTCTATCGAGGAGATCCGATCCCGTACGGGAAAAAAAGTTTGGCCTTTCGTATGATGTTTCAGTCCCCAGATCGAAGTTTAAGTGATGAGGAAGTGAATGTGCTTTTTGAAAAGATACTTTCTCATCTAAAGAATAAAATGGAGATAGAGTTAAGAACATAAAGGAGAGGTGAAAAAATGACTAAAGCAGATATTATTGAAAGTATTTACGAAAAAGTCGGTTTATCCAAAGAAGAATCTTCAAGAATTGTTGAACTCGTTTTGGAGACTTTAAAAGACACTTTGGAAACCGGAGAAAAAGTAAAAATTTCCGGATTCGGTAATTTTGTGGTCCGGACAAAACGCTCTCGAAGGGGAAGGAATCCTCAAACAGGAGACGAGATCCAGATAACTGCTCGCAAAGTATTAACGTTTAAATCAAGTCCGATACTGAAGAGGGCACTCAATGAACGATAAGTTATTGCCTCTCGAAAACTTCATAGAAAAAACTAAAGAAGAAGGAAAAATCCCGGATAAACTCTATTTCCGAATAAGCGAGGTCAGCAAACTAACCGCCTTGGAACCATACGTTCTGCGGTATTGGGAATCAGAATTTAAAGTGATCAAGCCCATCCGGACAAAATCCAGACATCGGCTGTATCGAAGGAAAGATTTAGAAATACTTTTTGAGATAAAAAAACTTCTTTACGAGGAACAATATACAATTGCGGGGGCTAAAAAACGATTAGAGGAAATAGCGCGGGAAGAAAAAAAGGATTTGGGAGCAAATCCTGACGAAAGCGATTATAAAAAAATTTTACATGCTACCTTAAAAGAGCTCAAAGCTCTCCGAAAATTACTTGCCAACAAATAATCTTTATTTCTCATCAGAGTCACCCCTTGTTTTTATTTGGACCCCTCGCTGATATGACTTTTAAGGGGTGATGGTAGTCTATCAATTGATTTTTATTTTTTACCTCCTCTTTCCCCTGCAATAACACTTTTGCAAAAAAAAGAGCCGCTTATTTTTGTGGCTAACTCTGTACGATGTCTCATAAAAAACAGGTGTTTTTACTTGATTTATCGTGATAATTTTGATTTGTTAACAATAAGAAATGATTGACTTTTCCTCGTGCTCTTACGTTGAAAAAAATTCCATGATATTTCTACCGAGAAAATAGCTTAGGAGGTGCTGCCATGATAAATCCCCTGCGTTACAATGTTGCTGATGCGAGATTGACTTTTAACGGCCGTCATGAGTTGATTCCAATGAGTAAAGACAAGGTGTCTACCTTTAACTTACGACATCAAGAGGTGCTTTCCTTTTATGGCCTTGAGCTTATTGCCGGCACAGTTTTCATAATTGACGATCACGGCAATGGACGTTCCAACCTTGGTGTTTTTAGAAGCAAACAACTCCGTCAGGCAGTGATTTTAGCAGCAGCTCTTCCGGCAGTGGCGGTTGCTATCGACGGTTTCGGAGCTTTGAAAAATGTTTCCAAGGACCTCCAGACCCCGGCTCTTATTGAACGGTTAAAACGCCGCAACGATCGAACTGCAGCCCAAGTGATGAGCGAAGTGCTTCAGATTACTACCGAGACATTTGATGTCGGGGAAGAAGTGATTGTCGAGAGTATCATCACAGAGGGGGTACGAGTAAAACCCGGAATAGAAATCGGGGGCAACCCCACCATCCCGGTGGGTGCGCTTTTTGGCAAAAATGAGCACTGCGGTCGCTATGGCCGTGGATTGAATAAAGAAGTGAGCAAGCTTTCCATGGGATCGGATGTCATTGACGGCACGGGCAAGACGGTCAAAGGAGGTCACAGTTCACTTACTGCTCTTTTTATTACTGAATCGGGCTTTAAAAGACACCTGCCCGACATTTACGTGGAGCGTTGGATGACCGGTGCTCTGTTTCCCGAATTTAACCCCAGGGAAACGAATCTCCAGGAGGAAGTCAAAATTATCGCTGATGCCTGCGGGAAAAAAGATTTCTCCGAAATCACCGCATACTTTCTTGACCGGCCGCGTCATCATCCGACTATGGACAGGCTTAATGCGCTCGGGGTCGCCACTCCTTTTGACAAGGATGGTGATCTTTTTCCCGCCTTGGTTATGGGACTTGCAGGTCTTTGTTTTCCTGATGGACGCGGCTTACACAGTATGATTGGCGAGATCGGCGGGAGCGCAGAATGGGTTGTTGGGTCCCTTCCTTTGGTTTGGCGGGGAGGACAAAGCCTCGGAATGCTTACAAGTCAGAGTTCATTGACCCGAAAGGATCTTTCCCCGGAAGAATTGTGGAATGAGCGGTTTCATTATACTGAGGAGGAACTCATATTACTCCAGGATGCTCGGTTTGAACAGAAGCCGTTTTTCACCGTTAACGACATCATGGAAAATCCTTTTGCAGGAGGAGTCAGCGCTTTTTGCGCGATCTCTGATAATTACTTTTTCCCCCCTTTGGAGGGAGTTAACGTTGAACGCGAGCAGGGACTTATAACAACCAATACCCTCATGATCAATTCACTTGGCAATATAGAACACTGGCAACTCACCTTCAAGTGTGTCGAAGGGTTTGATGTGACCGCTGAGAAAATGAGATCGCCTAAAGCCGAGTTGCGTGCCTTCGATAAGGCAAGAATCGAGGAGGAAGTCAAAACCATGGCGGGTGACGACGTTAAGCGTTTTCGGCTTAAGCAGTTTTTTGTTAACGATTACTATCCGGCTATTATTCACACTGCCGGTAAGATGATTGTGCTTGAAAAGACCGTTGAAGCCCTGATTGCGCGCGGTGCCTTTAGCGAACTCGATCGAGACATCGTCAAAGCCACGACAAAAGCGGTCCCAGAATGGTTTACTGCTGCAGCCTGATAATATCACGCTATTTATAGGGTCGTAAGTTTGTTTGTTATCTTTAGAAATGATTTTCTTGGAGAAATTTTTTGGTTATTGTTGAAAATATTTTATCATACATAATGGCCAATTTATGACCATAGAAAGGAGATTACGCCTATGAAAACTACTTTAAGTGTAATCAAAGCGGATATTGGAAGTGTCGGCGGCCATCTAAAACCCAGTGAGCGTCTTATTGACCGGGTTCGAGAATCCCTCAATGATAATCAAGGCGGAATGGTCAATGATTTATATATTGGGCATACAGGAGATGACATTGCAATTCTTTTCAGCCATCAACAGGGAGTGGGAAGTGATAAAATTCATAAATTAGCCTGGGATGCTTTTCTGGCAGGCACAGAAATAGCGAAAGAGCAAGGGCTTTATGGCGCCGGTCAAGATCTTCTCAAAGACGCCTTTTCCGGCAATGTCAAAGGAATGGGGCCGGCAGTAGCCGAGATGGAATTTGAGGAACGCCCTAATGAACCATTTTTGCTTTTTTGTGCAGACAAAACCGATCCAGGAGCTTATAACCTGCCTCTTTATTTGGGTTTTGCTGACCCCATGCATAATTCAGGCTTAATGCTTTCTCCGAGCATGAGTAAAGGGTTTACGTTCACCATCATGGATGTCGCCCACACTGAAGGGGATAAAACGATAGAGCTTAATGCTCCTGAAGAAATCTACGATATTGCGGCATTGCTCCGTGACAATGAAAGATTTGTCATTGAGTCTATCCATTCACGGGAAACAGGTGATATTGCCGCGTCGGTGAGCACTACACGGCTTCACAATATTGCCGGCAAATATACGGGCAAAGATGACCCGGTAATGCTCGTAAGAGTCCAAGGAGCCTTTCCCGCTACGGGTGAGGTTCTTTCTCCTTTCTCCATTGGCCATTACGTTGCCGGTTTTATGCGCGGCTCTCACATTGGCCCTTTAATGCCGGTGGTCAAAAATTCTTCAGTATCCTATTTTGACGGCCCTCCGGTTGTAAGTTGCCTTGCTTTTTGCGTCCATAAAGGGAAATTGACCACCCCAGCTGATGCTTTTGATCATCCCTACTGGGACTGGGTTCGGAACCGAATCGCCGGGAAAGCCACGGAAATTCGGGCTCAGGGGTTTTTCGGAGCAGCCATGCTTCCCTACTCGGAACTGGAATACGGGGGGATCGTGGCGAAAATGAATAAACTCGAAAAAAAATTTACGGTAAAAAAACCCGTATAAAAAAATTTGGTAACGACATCTTTCCTTTTCGCTTAAAGACTGCGTCACAATTCACAAACATGTGGGGGTAGCCGCAGTCCCGCTGAAAGCGGGATGAGGCTGCGTAACTTATTGAAATCAAATATCCAAGTAGGGGCACGGCGCGCCGTGCCCCTACTACTACCAAAATATGTTTTACGATACAGTCTCTTAAGGGTGGGGAATAGACCCCCCCTTTAAGTGAACACCAGTACTCCTTTACAGATATAATTCTTAACATCCCTATGCAAAGAGCACTACTTCTATTCTTTGAGGGCCTTGATTTCTCTGCTGACCGGTGTTTTCTTGTGTCGAAAAAGGTTGTCAATGCTGATTTTCCTTGACAGCAGCAATCGGAGAGGTTAATATTTCTAAAATTTTAACGTATCCCCCTGACAAGGTATAATAATGCAATGTAACGAAACAAACAAGAGCATCCCTTGGATAGGCTTACTCAGCATTGTGGTGATGTTTTTTGGATTAAGCATGGGTTGCGTTTATTCCTCTTATGATAGAGGGGGGCCGCCGCCCTGGGCACCTGCTCATGGTTATCGGGCAAAGCATCAATACCTTTATTACCCTTCTGTTTCTGTATATTTTGACATTGACAGAAAGGTGTATTTCTATCAGGACAGAGGCAAATGGAAAGGGGGCAACTCGCGCCCTAACTCGCTTTATCTCAGAAAAGATGAAGCGGTACACCTCGATATGGATACAGATAAACCCTACAAGTTCCATAAGGATGTAACAAAACGGTACCCTCCAAAAAAATGGGAGAAAGAAAAAGACCATAAACATAATGAGTGGTCTAAGTAAAGTCCAAAAGAAGAAAAATAATTAAAAAGGTGTTATTTAAATTTTAACTAACTTAACCTTTATAAAAGGAGGTAGGGATGACAAAAGCAGAATTAATTGACAAGATGGCAAAAGACGCTGGTGTTTCAAAGGCAGCCGCAGGAAAAGCTTTAACTGCTTTTACCAAAGCTGTAGCAGGAGCGCTTAAAAAAGGGGATAGAATTGCTCTGATTGGGTTTGGCACCTTTTCAGTAGCCAAACGCAAAGCGAGAAAGGGCCGGAATCCCCAAACCGGAAAAGAGATAACTATTAAAGCGAAAAAGGTCGTTAAATTTAAGGCCGGCGCTGCATTGAAGAAATCAGTATAAAACCGCATCAATGCATCCTTTGTTTTAGGTGTATAGGTTCCAAAATAACCAACCCGTTCACCTAACGATTTTCTTCTCTTAATTAGACTCCAGTGTTACAATTAAAGGGTCTTTAAAAGCACCGCAAGCAGCTTTTAACGGCCCTTTTTAACTTAAACCTTCTTTATCATTTAAAGCTTCTCCAACAACGAAGACCGCCAAAAATATCATGGAGATTGTCCGTTAGTTGCATTAAAAATTCTTATCCTCTCTTCAAACCTTCGTCTAGCTGTTTTGTTCATTTAAACAACAAATAACAAAATAGTATCTTAAACCTATGCTATAATAAAAAAATGTAGTTTTATAATTGACCAAAACTATTATGGAATGTATTAATTCGCTCCATCTTTTTCGATTGCCTTCGGAAAAAGGGCCCCTCGAAAAACTAAAAAATTTAGCTATTGATGAGATAGCCCTCGAAAAGCCAGGCAAAGAAAACTATCTCCTGTGTCGGCAGTGTCTTCAGATTATCACCAGCACTTCCGAAATGATCGAGGTTTCCGGATTTCATCAGCACACGTTTGCAAATCCCGAAGGCATCATTTTTGAAATCGGTTGCTTTCGGAAAGCTATAGGCTGCTGGTATATAGGCCCTGCTACCGAAGAATTTACGTGGTTTAAAGGCTTTCAATGGAAGGTGGCGGTTTGCAGCCGTTGTTTAATCCATCTGGGGTGGCTTTATTATGGTAACGAAAGTTTTCATGGCCTGATTTTAGATCGTCTGGTGCGGTCAGCAGAAAATGACTAACGTGAAGAAGAACACTACTGATACCACGTTGCATTCAAAAACGGATCGAGTCAGGGACGATCAAAACGTGAAAAGTGAGACGTGAAGTGTGAAGTGTGAAGTGTTTTAACACCTGACGTTTAACTTTTTACGATTTACGAAAACTGACGAGGAGACAACAAAGATATGCAAATGAAGGCGACTTGGTATCAGACATGAATGAAGCCTTCCATATAGAGAACAGCTTTTCCGCCAATTTTTACCCGGTCCCCCAAATCCTCACAGAATAATTCGCCTCCACGCTTGGATAATTGCCAGGCAACTAATTTTTGTTTACCCAACCTCGTTGCCCAATACGGTATCAAGGTGCAATGGGCCGAACCGGTTACCGGGTCTTCAAGTACCCCAGCCCGAGGGGCAAAAAAGCGGGAAACAAAATCTACCTCCTCCCCTGGAGCAGTTACCATAATTCCCAAACAATCCAACTGTTCTAATGATTGCCAATCCGGCTTCAGTGATAAAATATCTTCGGCCTTAGAAAAAACCGCCAAGTAATCGCGGATGCTTTTGCCGACAACAACCGGTTGATGTCCCAAACCTTGAAGAAGGGCCTCGGGTGGCTCACAAAAAACAGGTGGCCGGGAAGGAAAATCAAGAATCAAAAGCTCCCCGGCTTTTTCTACACTCAATAAACCGCTTTTTGACTGAAAACGGACAGCCGGGTCTGCATATGCCAAATAGTTGTAAACCACAAACGCAGTTGCCAGGGTTGCATGCCCACAGAGGTCAACTTCAACAGATGGGGTAAACCAACGCAAGTCAAAGTGATCTTTTCTTTTTATCAGAAAAGCGGTCTCGGATAGTTTATTCTCAAAGGCAACTTTCTGGAGCGTCTCATTTGGCAACCATTTTTCAAGGATACAGACCCCTGCCGGGTTTCCTGAAAAACGGTTACTCACAAAAGCATCAATGTGAAAGTATGGTATCTTCGTAGGTAAAATTTTTTTACGGGGAGGTGTTCTTCCCACTAAACGACAAATTTTGATTTTGCCCCAGCCGGAGAAAAAGGGAAATGCCTTCTGCCTCCTCTCGCATTATCCCTTTAAACTCCGGCTGGGCTTTTAGCTTGTTACGTCACGATTAATAGACTCATTTTTTTCACTTAACATCCTTTACTACAAACTCTTATTTCCACGTTATCCGGGGTGGTTTGCGTAATGGAAGACGATGGTACGTGAATTTAGGATATCCGACCATCAGCGCTCCAAAAATACGGTGATCAGACGGTACCCCCAAGGCCTCAAACAAAGGCGCGTAGGAGTTGGCTGCCGGGTAAAAATAACCTGCCCAGCAGGTTCCCAGTCCCATCACGAAAGCAAATAACTCTATATAGGTTAAGGCGCTCGCGCAGTCTTCCGCAGCAAAAACCAGGTTTTTGTCCGCATGAACCATAATTAAATGAGGGGCTTCCCGGCAAATAGGATCTTTTCCTTTCTTCCAGGCGGCAACAACGCGGTGATAGGCTTTTTGCCGGGCAATCTCCGGTTTCTCTTTTATCAGCACGCGTATCCAATCCACCACCAATCCTGCCAAGCGCTTCACTTCGGCTGCGTCTTGGATAACCAGCCAATGCCACGGCTGCTCATTTTTTGCGGAAGGAGCATAGGTTCCAATCTCAAGGAGTTTATTTAATAAGCCTCGGCCTACCACTTCCTTTTTGAAATTGCGGATAGAACGCCGGGAGCGGAGAAACTGTTCGGCGTTTTCCGTCGTGAGATTAAAGCCTGTTTTAATTGATGGGCACGCTCCCGGGCTTAACCAGTCAAGACTTAATGCTTCGTGTGGACAGATCACCACGCAATGTCCGCAGGCTAAACAAAATTTTTCAAAGTCAGTTGTCGGTTCAGGATAATCGTCAGCGGATCGCTTTTTGATTACTCCTGCCGGGCAATCAGCAACACAGATGCCGTCGCGTCGGCACTTGTTTTGATCTATTGTAAACCCTTTCATAATTTATCCTCCTCGTTTTTATATACAACTTAACCCGTTAATTGTTTCACAACGCACCAAAACAACCGAGTTCAATCGATCTTCTTTCCTCCTGGACATCAAAAATCATTACTCTGCGCTTTGAGACTGTGTCACAATTCAAGATAGGTGGGGTAGCCGCAGCCTTTAGGCTGCGTAACATATTGAAATCACATGTCCAAGAAACGCAAGCCGTAGGGGCGAACGGCCGTTCTCCCCTACTTGTTTCCAAAATACGTATTACGACACAGTCTTTTTTATTCAGAATTTTAATAAAACCAAGACCAGTTTATCTAAAAACGTTCCCAAGTTAAAAGGGAAAAAATTTAAGACGGGGTGGTTTTTTAAAAAAGGCGAGAAAAAGAAAAACCCTCCGACAGGAAAGGCACGGAAGGTTTAAATGTTTTTTCTTTAAAAAAGTGTTTAAGCGTAAAAAAATAAAAAAGGGGGGTGAGAGATTGAAGTCTAAGATATTCAACTAAACCACCACAGGAGCACCCCCCTGCAGAATGAGATTATGAAGTGGATTGTGTGCGTTATGTTAAAAGAGCAAAGAAAAAGAACTTAAACCTTCTCTATTTGTTGTTTCTTCTGACCGAATAAACAATCAATATTCGTGCCAAGTAAAAACTAAAAGTAGTTATTAAAATAACTATAGTTTTTGATTCATAATCGGATACAGGGAAAGTCTAAAAAAACTCTATGTTTCTAAAAAGCAACAATTTTACAAATATTTGAAAATTAATAATAAATTTTGTCTCAACAATGAAATTTATTTGCAAGATTGCTCTACTAAAAAAGGTACCATGGTGGTTTGAGGTTGGCCTAAACTATGAAGGTTAATATTTTTCTGCAAACATTGTAGTTTTTCAATATGAGGATACAGTGGTTCTTGATTTTATTATTTTTATTGTTTACTATCAATATGTTGAAATCACAATAGTGTTGTTAGGTAATTTTTAAAAAAATTGTGGAACGATTGGAAGAAAATCCATGGAACGGAAAAATTTCCTTTGTTAACAGATTGGTTTCTTTAGAGGAAAGAGGAGAAGTTTGGTTAGGGAAAAAAAAATGTCAAATCTATTAAATTTATAGTATAAATAATGACGGTTTCGTAAAAAGTTCATCTGCGGCGTTGCCCCCTGTGCGTTGCACGGGGACAGGCGCTGCATCCTCAGTCATTGCGGCGTACAGGTAAGTACGCCTCATTCCGTCGGATTTGCGCGCCTTGCATCTGAAGCTTTTTACTGTGCCGTCTGATTTTCGACTTTTTACGGCATCATAAATAATAATTTTGATGAAGTAATCTTGCAATTTTATGCAAAGACTCTGGAGTAAACAGTTTTTAACCAGTAATAAACTAATCTTAGCTACTGATGAAAAATTTGATTGAAAAAGCAAATGTGCTCATGGAGGCGCTTCCCTATATCCGGCGGTTTTATCAGAAGACTTTTGTGATAAAATATGGCGGCCACGCTATGAAAGATGCCAAGCTCAAAGAATGCTTTGCCAAGGACGTGGTGCTTCTCAATTATATCGGGATAAGACCGGTTATTGTGCATGGAGGAGGTCCGCAGATCGGAAAAGTTTTAGACCAGATGGGGATAAAGTCATCTTTTGTTGATGGGTTAAGGGTGACGGATGGGGAAACCATGGATGTGGTGGAGATGGTTTTGGTGGGGAAGGTCAACAAGGAGATTGTTGCTCTCATTAATCATTATGGCGGAAACGCAGTTGGAGTGAGTGGAAAGGATGGTTTGCTTATCAAGGCAAAGCAATTGAAGCTTACCCGTCAGACCCTTCCTCAGCACCCACCAGAAATTATTGACATCGGGATGGTAGGAGATGTGGAAGCGATTGATACCCAGTTAGTAAAATCTTTGGAAGCTGAACGGTTTATTCCGGTCATTGCGCCGGTTGGTGTCGGTAAAGAGGGAGAAACGTATAATATTAATGCTGATACCGTAGCAGGCGCAATGGCTGCAGCCCTCCAGGCAGAAAAATTGATTCTTATGACTGATGTTGAGGGAGTAAAAGACAAACAAGACAGGCTCATCTCTACGTTGAATGCTAAGGAAGTAAAACGGTTATCCTCAACCAAGATTATCAAGGGGGGAATGTTGCCCAAGGTAAACTGTTGTCTTAATGCCCTCAAAGATGGTGTGGAAAAAGCCCACATTATTGACGGCCGGGTGGAACATGCGCTGCTTCTTGAAGTTTTTACGTCTGCCGGAGTGGGCACGGAGATTGTTCTTGAAGAAAGGGGAAATGAATCATGAGTTTAATGGACGAAACTGATAAATATATATTTTCTACCTATAAGCGATTTCCGATTGTTTTAGTCAAAGGAAAAGGGGCTCGGGTTTGGGACCAGGATGGAAAGGAATACCTTGACTTTTTTTCCGGACTGGCAGTCTGTAGCTTGGGGCATTGTCATCCGAAGGTGGTGGAGGCAATTGAAGTTCAGGCGAAAACCCTCCTTCATGTCTCGAATCTCTTCCATACAAAACCCCAGATTGAATTAGCCCGTTTATTGGTCGAGAATTCTTTCGCGGACAAGGTCTTTTTCTGCAACAGCGGGGCGGAGGCAAATGAGGGGGCAATAAAGCTTACCCGAAAATATATGCGGGATAAAAAGGAAGACCGTTTTGAAATCATTGCCATGCGCAACTCATTCCACGGCCGAACCTTAGCAACCATCACAGCCACCGGCCAGGAAAAATTTAAAGAAGGTTTTGATCCCCTTATGCCCGGCTTTGCGCATGTTCCTTTTGCTGATATGGATGCTGTTCAGAAGGCAGTTACGGAAAAAACTGCGGCAATTATGGTTGAGCCAGTTCAGGGTGAAGGTGGCGTCAACTGCCCCTCGGATAATTACCTTAAGGAACTGAGGGCTTTTTGTGACGAAAAGAAACTCCTTCTTATCTTTGACGAGATTCAGGTGGGGTTAGGACGAACCGGAAAGCTTTTCGCGTATGAGCACTATGGAATCACCCCGGATATAATGACCTTGGCTAAGGCTTTAGCAGGGGGATTGCCGATCGGCGCACTGCTTGCCCGGGATGAGGTGGCAAAAAGCTTTATTCCCGGAACCCATGCTTCAACTTTTGGGGGAAATCCCTTGGTCACTGCCGCAGGAATAGCTGCGTTTACCGCCCTGAAAGATCCGGTACTGCTGGAAAAGTGCTCCTCCATGGGAGCTTACTTTATGGATGAGCTTAATCGGTTAAAAAAGAAACATCCGGTCATTCGTGAGGTCCGGGGAAAAGGCCTCATTATTGCCATGGAACTTACTATGCCTGGAGCTGAGGTTGTTAATAAATGCCTGCAGAAGGGTGTGCTTATAAATTGTGTGCAGGACAATGTGATTCGGTTTCTTCCTCCTTTGATAGTAACCAAAGAGGAAGTGGATCATGTGGTCGCACTATTGGACGAGGTTTTACCCCGTTAGAAAGGCCGCGCTTGCCTTGTTAGATACTTGTTAGATATCAAATATCTAACAGGGTGAAAAAATACGGGGTAAATCTCCGTGTGAAAGCTTTCTAACCGGGGTTTACCAATGCCTTTTTTTAAAGCATGTTGTTGAGGAGTTGAACTATGGTTAAAAAAATTGTGCTGGCTTATTCGGGGGGGCTGGATACCTCGGTAATTCTCCGCTGGTTGGTTGATACGTATCACTGTGAGGTTATCGCTTTTGCTGCTGACCTGGGTCAGGAGGAAGAGCTTTCGGGCTTAAAGGAAAAAGCATTAGCCACGGGTGCGCGTAAGATATATATTGAAGATCTTAAAGAGGAATTTGTTCGTGACTTTATCTTTCCTGCGTTAAGGGCAAACGCTGTCTATGAAGGGGGCTATTTGATGGGCACCTCTCTTGCGCGGCCGCTCATCGCTAAAGCGCAAATGGAAATTGTTAAGCAAGAAGGCGCGGATGCTGTTGCGCATGGCGCTACCGGCAAAGGCAATGATCAGGTGCGCTTTGAGCTGACCTATTATAGTATGGATCCGAATATTAAAATTATTGCTCCGTGGCGGGAATGGGATTTTAAAGGCCGCAACGACCTGATTGCGTATGCGCGGGAAAAGCATATTCCGGTAACCGTTACCAAAGAGAAACCGTATTCATCTGACCGCAACCTTTTTCACATTAGTTTTGAGGGGGGGATTTTGGAAGATCCCTGGATGGAACCTCCGGAAGATATGTTTTGTTTAACGGTTTCTCCGGAAAAAGCTCCTGATGTACCGGCGCATATCGAGATAGAGTTTAACGACGGAAACCCGATTGGAGTGAACGGCGAACGCATGTCACCGCATCATCTCTTGTCGTATCTCAACCGGCTTGGCGGCGCTCACGGGATCGGTAGAGTAGATACGGTGGAGAATCGTTATGTGGGAATGAAATCGCGTGGTGTCTATGAAACGCCCGGGGGGACAATCTTGCTCAGCGCTCATCGGGCTATGGAATCGCTCACTATGGATCGAGAGGTTATGCATTTAAGAGACTCCTTGATCCCCCGCTATTCTGAACTTATTTATTACGGATATTGGTTTTCCCCGGAAATGAAGGTTTTACAGACAATGATCGATGAGACTCAGAAAGGAGTCACCGGTACCGTAAAGGTGAAGCTTTATAAAGGAAATTGTATGGTGGTGGGGCGCAAATCACCGTATTCTCTCTATCACGCAGACTATGCTTCTTTTGAAGCTGATCAGGTGTATAAACAAAAAGATGCGGAAGGTTTCATTCGCCTTAATGCTTTAAGGCTAAGGCTAAGGGCACTTACCGCTAAACATTCTTTTTAAGGGGATTATGAACCACTTTCATTTTTGTTGGCAAAAACTTTGTTTGTTTTTCTTTGTGTTGGTACTATCAATCGGCTGTGGAGTAAAAGCTTCACCGATAGTGCCGCGTTCTCCGGTTCCTCAACCTGTCAAAGACCTTGAAGTCTTTTCGCGAGGGGGGACAATTGTTCTTCAGTGGTCAATTCCCAAAAAAAATACTGAGGGTAAAAAACTTATTAATCTGGCTGGATTTCATATCTGGCGAAGGTTTGTTCCGATCGAAGAAAAAGGTTGCCGCACGTGTAAGCCTGATTTTGAGCTGTTCAATGAGATTGAATACGAAGTGCCTCTTGGGGGCGAGACCGAAGAAAAAATGGTCTATTGGGACAGCCGGGTAGAAAAAGAAGGCGCTTACTCCTATTACGTCAGTTCATATACTACCGTGTGGGTCGAAAGCACTGGTTCCAACGTACTAGATCTCACCTGGTCTCCTCCTCTTCCTCCGCCTGTTTCGGTAAAGGCGAACCCCGGTGACCGAGTGGTAGATTTAAACTGGGAAGTCCCCCCTTCACTCGCGGGGGAAAAGGGGTTTGTAGGAGTCAATATTTACCGTCGCGGCGCCGATGAGGGCTATGACGTTATCCCTCTTAATCCGAGTCCCATGCTTCAAAACCATTTTCAAGATATTGCGGTAACAAATGGAGAAAAATATTTTTATGTTATCCGTTCTCTTAAAACTATTGAAGAAGGCGCTATAGAAGGAAAGGATTCACCTGAAATAAACGTTACCCCGGAAGACCTTACTCCACCAGCAACGCCTTTGGCAACAATGGCTTTTCAATCTGCGGAAGGGATCGCGATTATTTGGGAGCCAAATATTGACTCTGATCTTGAAGGATACTATGTTTATCGGCGCGGAGAGAATGAGGCTCAACCAACCAGGATCTCTTCCCTGATTAAACAAGAGACTATGTATCTGGACAAAACCTTTGCTCCGGGAATCACGTATTATTATTCGGTGACGGCAATTGACCAATCTCCTCGGCATAATGAAAGTGATTTTTCCCAGGAGCTTAAAGTGGCGGCAAAGAAACCTTAAACAAAAATATACGGATGCACTACTTTAACTTTAAAGATAGCGATCTTTACTGTGAGGATACCTCCCTAAGAAGCCTGGCAGAAAAATGGGGTACCCCGCTTTACCTTTACAGTTACCGCACGCTGTGCCGCCACTTTGAGGTGTTTGATTCAGCCTTTGAACGCTACCCCCATTTGGTTTGTTTCTCAGTCAAAGCGAACAGTAACTTAGCGTTGTTAAAGATTTTTATCACTCAAGGAGGAGGAGCAGATGTGGTTTCCGGGGGGGAGCTTTTTCGGGTCTTGAAAGCGGGGATTGATCCGAGAAAGGTTGTTTATTCGGGGGTGGGAAAGACCGAGGAGGAGATTATTTTTGCTTTAGAAGCAGGAATACTCATGTTCAACATCGAATCTTCTGAGGAACTAAAGGTAATTAACCGGCAAGCAAAAGAGCTTCATACCAAAGCCCCGATTTCTATCCGCGTTAATCCGGATATAGATCCTAAAACTCACCCTTATATTTCCACGGGTTTAAAAAAAAATAAGTTTGGGATTGATCTTCCCCGCTCTCTGGAAGAGTACCGCTTTGCCCGAAGCTTGGAACACATTGAGATAATCGGTGTTGATTGTCATATCGGTTCTCAGATTACGGAAATAGGACCTTTTGTGGAAGCCCTTCGGAAAGTAAAAACATTGATTTCCGCACTTCGACAAGAAGGGATCGCCATCAAATACTTAGACCTTGGCGGTGGGTTGGGAATTACCTATGCTGAAGAAGTTCCTCCGCATCCCAATGAATATGCCCAGGCAATTTTAAATGAAATTCAAGGCCAAGTCCTTACCCTTATCTTAGAACCAGGCCGGGTAATTGTTGGAAATGCCGGCATACTGGTAACCAAAGTCCTCTATACTAAGGCTACTTCGGAAAAGAATTTCGTCATCGTGGACGCGGGAATGAATGACCTTATCCGGCCGAGTCTCTATAATGCTTATCAAGAAATTGTCCCGATTGCCAAAACAACTGAAGAGCATTATACTGCGGATGTTGTGGGCCCTATCTGTGAAAGCGGAGATTTTTTAGCCCGGGACCGGGTGATGACAAAAGTTCAAAAAGGAGATTTTTTGGCAATCATGAGTGCGGGAGCGTATGGATTCGCGATGTCCTCGAATTATAATTCCCGGCCGCGGCCCGCAGAGGTTCTTGTTGCCGGCAAAGACTCCTTTCTTATCCGGCAAAGAGAAAGTTTTGAAGACCTTATTCGCGGAGAAACAATCCCCGATTTCCTTTCTCATTGCTCCACGTCCCGGTCAGGATAGGGTAGGGAGATAATAATTTGAATGGCCTGATTATTATCAATAAACCTCCTGGAATAACATCCTATACTGTCGTCAAACGAGTAAAGAAAATTTTGAAAGTCCGTAAGGCCGGGCATACGGGAACCCTGGATCCTTTTGCGCAGGGAATCCTTGTGGTGTGTCTGAATGAAGGGACGAAACTCGCCCCCTTTTTGGTGGAAGATGATAAGGAGTACCAGGCGATACTCCGCTTAGGGATTGAAACCGATACTCAGGATATTACGGGCCGAATCATTAAAGACAACAGCCCGGTTCAGATTGCAAGTACGCAAATCGGATTGGCTTTTAAGAGTTTTCAAGGAAAAATAATGCAGGTACCCCCGATGTATTCAGCTTTAAAATATAGCGGGGTGCCGCTTTACCGATTGGCGCGGAAAGGTAAGGAAATCGAAAGAGCGCTAAGAGAGGTGGAAATAAAAGAGCTCTCTATCGTGAAAATTGAGTCACCCCGGGTATTTTTCCGCGTGGTCTGTTCTAAAGGGACCTATATCCGGACCCTCGCCAATGACCTGGGCAAATATTTGGGGTGTGGGGCCTGTCTGGAAATGCTGAACCGCACCCGCTCAGGGAGTTTTCCGCTCGAAGATTCGATCACATTGGAAAATTTAGAAAAAACTTCTCTGAAGGAGATAGCGGATAAGTGGATTGTTTCTCCTTCCCGCGCATTATCATCATTTCAGGAAATTATAGTTGATGAAGAAATTTCTCGAAAACTATATCAGGGAAAAACGATCAGCGGGGCAGAACTTAAGGAAAAAAAACAAACATTTCTTAACCTCAATGGAAAAATAAAAATTTTAACCCCCCGGGGAGACCTCATTGCTATAGCGGAAGCTAATAATTACATGACCCTTGATTTAGAACAACCTGTCTGGAAGCTTCTTCGGGTGTTTAACATTGAACGACACAAAGGATCTGATGGGGAAACGGGTTGAAGGGTATGGATGGTTTTGTTTATTAGGTAAATTATTTCAATGAGTTATTAATTTTAAAAAAATTTTTTAGGTAGAAAAAATAACTTTTTCGTTGCCTTTTCTTTACAAAGATGGATTTGTATGATAAAAATAAAAAATTTAAATATTTTAATCGTAAGGAGGTTTAAAAAATGCCACTCGCGGCGGAACAGAAAACAAATGTGATAAAAGAGTATCAAGTGAAGGAAAAAGATACCGGTTCTCCTGAAGTGCAAGTTGCGCTTCTGACAGAAAGAATTCAATATTTGACCGCGCACTTTAATACTCACAAAAAAGACCACCATTCTCGTCAGGGAATGCTAAAACTCGTAGGACAACGACGAAGGCTTCTCGACTATTTAAAGAAAAAGGATGTGGAACGATACCGGGCATTGATTGCTCGGCTGGGTTTACGAAGATAAACTTTATGGATTCATTTAAACGTTAACAAGGAGAATTACAAAGAAAATGTTCAAAAAAGTTGAAACTGAAATAGGAGGCCGGCTGTTCTCTATCGAGACCGGCCATATGGCGAAACAAGCTCACGGCGCGGCAATAGTGCGTTACGGAGACTCCATGGTACTGGTTACCGTAGTGACGCGTAAAAATACTAAGGAAGGAATGGATTATTTTCCCCTTACCGTTGATTACCAGGAGAAGACTTTTTCCGCAGGAAAGATTCCGGGTGGATTTTTCAAGCGAGAGGGTAAGTCGAGTGAGAAAGAGATAATCGCTTCCCGATGCATTGATCGCCCTGTTCGACCCCTCTTCCCGGAGGGTTTTTTCGATGAAGTACAAATCATTGCCACCCTTCTCTCGGCTGACCCGGAAATTGAAACCGATACTCTGGCAATTACCGGGGCATCAGCAGCGCTTGAGATTTCCGATATACCTTTTCAAGGACCAATTGCCGGCGTAAGGGTGGGAAGGGTTGATGGAAATTTTATTTGTAACCCCACGTTTCAGCAAATGAAACAAGGTGACCTGGAACTGATTGTAGCAGGAAGCCGTGATGCGGTGGTTATGGTTGAGGGGAGCGCGAAGGAGTTACCGGAGGAGACTTTTGTTGAGGCAATTGAATTCGCTCACCAGGCTATTCGAAAAATTCTCGACATCCAGGATGAATTGAAAACTGCAGTGGGAAAGCCAAAACGAGTGTTTAGTGTTCCTGAGATTAATGAAGCACTTGTCTTAAAAATTAAAGAAACAGCCTCTGCCAAAATAAAAGAGGCAGTCCAAATTCCTCAAAAACTGGATCGCTATAAGAGGCTTGATGAGATTGATGAGGAAGTGAAGGCGGCTCTTCTTCCTGAATTTGAAGGGGAAGAAAAAAGTATTGGTGACTCCTTATGGAAATTAAAGAAAGAGATCATCCGGAAGATGGTGATCGAAGAAAAACGAAGGCTTGACGGAAGAAGCACAACGGATATTCGACCCATAAGCTGCGAAGTCAGTGTTTTGCCAAGAACGCATGGATCTGCCTTGTTTACGCGGGGCGAAACCCAGGTGTTGGTAACCACCACTCTCGGCACCTCTGACGATGAGCAGCGTCTCGATTCCCTCATCGGAGAAACGTTCAAACGATTCATGCTTCACTACAATTTTCCACCTTTTTCAGTCGGGGAAGTAAAGTTTCTCCGGGGACCCAGCCGCAGGGATATCGGCCATGGGAACTTAGCGGAGCGGTCTATTATCCCCGTCCTGCCTCAAGATAACGAGTTTCCTTACACCATTCGGATCGTCTCCGAAGTCTTAGAGTCGAATGGCTCTTCCTCCATGGCGACTGTGTGCGGCTCATCTCTCGCATTAATGGATGGTGGAGTTCCGATAAAAACACCGGTGGCAGGGATAGCATTGGGTTTAATCAAAGAGGGTAACGAGGTTGCCATTCTTTCGGATATTTTAGGAGATGAAGACCACATTGGGGATATGGACTTCAAGGTTGCCGGAACCCGCAAAGGGATCACCGGTTTTCAGATGGATGTTAAGATCAAAGGGATTACTTCCGATATCTTGGGCAAGGCCCTTTATCAGGCTCGCGAGGGGAGACTGTTTATTCTGGATAAAATGGAAGCAGGCATCAGCCAACCGCGACCGGATATTTCGCCTTATGCCCCGCGCATTCAAACGATCAGGATCCCTCAGGAAAAGATCAAAGATGTCATTGGACCGGGAGGAAAAGTCATCCGGGGCATTGTTGAACAAACGGGAGCAAAAATAGATATTGAGGACTCAGGTGAAATTCATGTTGCGTCGGCAAATGTTGATTCCCTTAACAAAGCGATTAAACTGATCCAGGATTTAACGCGAAGCGCTGAGCCAGGAGAAATCTATATGGGTAAAGTGAAGAAAATTACCGATTTCGGAGCGTTCGTAGAAATTTTACCCGGCACGGATGGCTTAGTCCATATCTCCCAGCTTGATCATTCCCGCGTACAAAACGTTCGTGATATCCTCAATGAAGGGGATGAAGTCCTGGTGAAAGTTTTAGATATCGATCGTACTGGAAAGATCCGATTGAGCAGGAAAGAAGCATTGGGTGATGTACCGAAAGACCGTATTAAATAACGGGATTCGAATTGTTACCGAGCACATTCCCCACGTTCAATCCGTTTCCATTGGAATTTGGGTCAAGACCGGCTCCCGCGATGAAAATAAGGAAGAGAATGGCACCGCCCATTTTATTGAACACATGCTTTTTAAGGGGACTAAAAAACGGAGCGCTCTGCAGATAGCAAAAGAAATAGATGCTGTCGGCGGGATTCTCAATGCGGCGACCGGTCGTGAATACACAAATTTTTTCGCCAAAGTACTTGATAAAGACTTTGACCTCGCCATTGATCTGCTTTCTGATATTTTTCTCAATTCCCTTTTCCCCTCTCAAGAGGTGAAAAGGGAGCGTGGGGTTATTTTTCAGGAAATAAAAATGGTGGAGGATACTCCGGATGAATATGTTCAAGACCTTTTTAGCCAACATTTCTTCCCCAGACATCCTCTTGGTTACCCCATTTTGGGAAATTATGCTACCATTGCTAAGATAAACAGACCAAAACTGGCCGCATTTTTCCAAAACTATTACCTCAATCCCCTGCGGATAATTGTCTCGGTTGCAGGAAAGTTAAACCATGAGCAGGTCGTTGAAGCGATTGGCCGTACCCTGGGCAAAATAAAACCAAAGGCGGAAGTGCGGAGTTGGAGTCCTCCCGAAGCCTTTCCATGCATCAAAATTTTTAATAAAAACTTGGAGCAGGTCCATCTGTGTATGGGGTCTTTGGGTGTTTCTCAAACAAATCCTTCCCGCTATGCCGGATATATCCTCAATGCTATTTTGGGTGGGAGCATGAGTTCCCGGCTTTTTCAGGAAATCCGTGAAAAACGGGGGTTGGCGTATGCTGTTTTTTCTTACAATGCTTCTTTCCAAGACACAGGGATATTGACTATCTACGCAGGGACGGCCCGCGATAAATTAAAAAAAGTGATTGAACTCATTGTGAATGAGCTTCGAAAACTCAAAACCAAACCGTTAAGGAAAACCGAGCTAAGAAAAGCCAAGGATCAACTCAAGGGGAATATTCTTTTATTGTGGGAAAATACCGATGTTCGCATGAGCCGTTTAGCGACCGGTGAAATTTATTTCAAAAAATACATCCCGCTCAGACACGTCCTGACCACAATAGAGCGTGTTACGGTTGACGATGTTCAGTCCCTGAGCCAGGAACTATTTCAGAAAAAGTATTTTTCTCTGGTCGCCTTGGGAAAGGTCAACGAGAAGGATATTGCCCTTAACCTCCTTGACCTTTAAAGACTGTGTCACAATTTAAAAACAGGGGGTAGCCGCAGCCTTTAGGCTGCGTAATATATTGAAATCACATGTCCGAGAAACGCAAGCTAAAGCTTGCGGCTACCAAATATGTATTACGACACAGTCTCGGCAGTGGTGAAATAATTTTTTTAGGAAAAATTTTTTGGATTTGGTGAAAATAAAAATCAGCCGGGTTGGTTCACAAAACTGTGACGTCCCGCTTCCCCGGTATATGACGGAACTGTCATCAGGATTAGACCTCTTCGCGTCGATTTTAGAGGATATAGTTTTAAATCCAGGGGAAAGGAAACTCGTCTCTACGGGTATTGCGCTTTCTATCCCGCCCGGTTATGAAGCTCAGATCCGGCCCCGGAGCGGCTTGGCTCTTCATAATGGGATTACCTTGCTTAACGCACCCGGGACCATTGATGCTGACTATCGGGGGGAGATTGGGCTTATCCTTATCAATCATGGAGAAAAGCCTTTTGTGATCAAACGAGGAGAGAGGCTGGCGCAGATGGTCATTTGCAAGGTTTTTCGGGCGGATTTTCAGGAAGAAGAAACATTGGATGTTACCGCACGAAATTCCGGAGGGTTTGGACATACGGGAAAATAACTATCAACCGCATAATGACGGCTTCGAAAGAAGTCGAAGAGTCGCAGGGTCGAAAGGTCAAAAAGTTGTAGGGTGCGCTTCCCGAGCGCACCGGTTGCATATTGTATAATGAACGACATAAATAAAGAGGCATTCTTTTTTTGTCATGCCGTGACCCCGCTATTGTCATTCCGCACTTGATGCGGAATCCAGAAAGTACGGCAATGCGACCAAGAGCTTTTTGTATTAGTTCCTGTTACCCTCCCTCTGGATTCCCGTTTTCACGGGAATGACATGAGCGGTTATTTAATGCCGCGTCTCACCCGCGCAAACGGACAAAGTATTATAAAACTTTTGGGAATTAACGATGTTTAACGAGAAGGAAAAACTTCAAGAAATTATTCGGCTCAGTAGTGAAGTTACGAAAATCAATGACCTTGACCTTCTTTTGGAAAAAATTCTCGCGAAAGCGCGGGCGTTTGTGAATGCTGATGCCGGGTCAATTTATATCAGGGAAGGCGACCAGTTACGATTTAGTCACTCCCACAACGAAACGTTAAGTAAAAAGCTTCCTTCGGGGAAAAAGCTTATCTATACCTCATTTGCCTTACCGATAAACAACCATTCGATTGCCGGATACGTTGCCAATACCGGTGAGATTCTTAATATATCTGATGTCTACACGATTCCTTCTTATCTCCCTTACGATTTCAGCAAGAATTTTGACATTGTTTCCCACTACCGGTCGAAGTCAATGCTGACGGTCCCACTCAAGACCACGCGAGGAGATATTGCCGGGGTTTTACAAATGATTAACGCCCAAGATGACAAGGGGAACATCATTTCCTTTTCCAAGGAAGACGAACCCTTGATGTCTCATTTTGCTAATACGGCTACCATAGCGATCGAAAGAGCGCAGATGACCCGCGCGATCATTTTGCGAATGATCAGTATGGCTGAACTTCGTGATCCGATGGAAACGGGAGCGCATGTTAATCGCGTCGCCGGCTATTCAGTAGAAATCTTTGAAACCTGGGCGAAACAACAACATCTTTCCCCAAAAACAATAGATGAAAAAAAAGATATACTCCGCCTGGCCGCCATGCTTCACGATGTTGGAAAAGTTGCAATTTCTGACCTTATTTTAAAAAAGCCCGCTCGACTTAATGAGGATGAGTATGAGATAATGAAACAGCACACGTTTCTTGGCGCCCGGTTATTTGCTAATCCAAAATCTGACTTTGACGAAGCTGCTCTTGATGTGGCTTTAAACCACCACGAACACTGGGATGGAAAAGGTTATCCTGGTTTCTTGGACCTTGTAACGGGTAAGCCTTTGCCGGGCTTTAACGATGGAGAAAAGCCCCGTCCCAAAAAGGGAGAAGAAATTCCCGTGTTTGGTAGAGTTGTGGCATTAGCTGATGTTTATGACGCCTTATCCTCCTGCCGTTCTTATAAAGAGTCCTGGGATGAGGAAAAGGTGATAGACGTTATTCGGGGACAGTCCGGCAACCAGTTTGATCCGGCAATAGTAGAAGCCTTCTTTTCTTGTTTAGAGGTAATTCACCTTATCAAAAAACAATATCCTGACTAAGAATTTTGGTTTAGCCTTGATTTTTGATGGATTTGTAAAATTTTTAGAAGCCCTCGAATCCCGAGGAGATCTTGTCCGCGTTCAGTTTCCGGTGGATCCTTTCTTGGAAATAACGGAAATTGCTGATCGGGTCATGAAGAGCGGTGGTCCTGCCTTGTTGTTTGAAAAAGTAAAGGGTAGTTCATTTCCGCTGGCGATCAATTGCTTTGGTTCGCAGGAAAGGATTAAACTTGCGCTGGGGATAAATCGGCTTGAGGGGATCGGAGAAGATCTTTTCACACTCATTAAATCAATCCCGATGGCTTCTTCTCTTGGGGAAAAGGTGAAACTTCTTCTCAAACTCAACCGGATAAGGAATGTTTTTCCCAAGATCATTTCAGAAAAGGCTCCCTGCCAAGAAGTAATCATGGATAAACCCAATTTGGATCACTTACCCATCCTTACGTGCTGGCCTCAGGATGGTGGACCTTTTATCACCTTGCCTATCGTAATAACGAAAGATTTAGAGACGGGTTTGAGGAATTGCGGAATGTATCGGCTCCAAAAATTTTCTTCCACCACCACGGGGATGCATTGGCAACTTCATAAAGATGGAAGACGCATCTTTAACAAATACCAAACGATGGGTAAAAAAATAGAGATTGCGGTTGCTTTGGGGGGTGACCCCGTTTTAACGTACGCAGCCACGGCTCCCTTGCCGCCGGAAGTGGATGAAATGCTCTTTGCCGGTTATATTAAACAAAAGCCGGTAGAACTTGTTAAAGGCATCACGATCAACCTTGAAGTTCCAGCGCAAGCTGATTTTATTATCGAAGGCTATGTTGATCCAACGGAGACGTTTAAACCGGAAGGGCCCTTTGGTGATCATACGGGGTTTTATACTCCGGCGGAAGACTTTCCGATTTTTCATGTGACCTGCATTACCCATAGGAAGAATCCGATTTACCCAACAACGATTGTCGGTATACCACCTATGGAAGATGCCTATTTGGGGTGGGCCACTGAACGTATTTTTGTACCGTTTTTAAAGATGATGTATCCGGAAATTACGGATCTTCATTTGCCGATAGAAGGAGGTTTTCACAATTTGGCGGTGGTCTCCATCAAAAAGACTTACCCAGGACAGGGAACAAAAATTATGCAGTCTTTATGGGGGATGGGGCAAATGATGCTCACTAAATGTCTTATTGTTGTGGAAGACGACATTGATATTCATGACCTGAAGCAGCTGACGTGGTATGTTCTCAGTAATGTAGATCCCAAGCGGGATTTGGTTTTTTGGCAGGGGCCGTTGGATCAGCTTGACCATGCCGGTAATTTTCCTGCGTATGGCGGGAAAATTGGGATTGACGCCACGAAAAAATGGAAAGAGGAAGGTTACGCGCGACAATGGCCGGAAATGATTACCATGACACCTGAGGTGAAAAAGCGGATCAATGAAATTTGGGACAGTCTCGGAATCTCCATCTGATCGACTGAGGATTGTGTTAGTTTCTTACCTTAATACCTACCCGATTGTCTGGGGACTTAAAAAAATTGCGAACTATCAATCCGGCATTATTCTCGCTCCTCCTGCGCAATGTACTCAGGCATTACTTTTGGAGAAGGTTGGGGTGGGGCTTGTACCATCAATCACGTATTTACATTCCACCCTTGCCTTTGGACTATTGCCCTTTGGGATTGTGACGCATAAACAAATTGACACCGTACTGTTAGTCGGAAACCGGCCTTTTGAAGAATGGAAAACGGTTTTTTTAGATACAGACTCTTTAACATCTGTCCAATTAGCCAAAATCTTGTTTCGTTTAAAAAAGCTTTCTCCTCATTTTATTTCGGGCATCGAGGGAATTGAGCACCTTGGGGATCAGTCAGGAGCCTTGATCATTGGAGATAAATGTTTTACCTTGGCTTCCCGGTTTTCGATGGTGTATGATTTAAGCAAAGTGTGGTCTGAATTGACCGGACTTCCGTTTGTTTTCGCTTTATTTTTAGTTCATCCTCAATGTGAAAGGGCGAGGCTGCAGGAAGCTTATCTTATGATCAAAGAGGCGATTGAGGTGGGCATAAAAAGTCTTGACCGTGTCATTGAGGAATGGTGTAATGAAAATCCCCAGGAAAGAAATCAAAAAGATCATGCGTATTATTATGATTATCTGAAAAACAAAATTTCTTATTTTCTTACCCCTGAGGCACTCCTGGGAGTTAGAAAATTTTTTGAAAAATGCGAAGAACAGTTGCCTCCGAAAAAAAAAGCGCGTCTAACTCCGGAATATTTTCACGCGTTAGATATGACGGCTTGGTAAAAAATCGAAAGGTCGCAGGGTCGAAGAGTCGAAAAGTTAAACTGCCAGCTCATAGCTGATAGCAAAGAGCCATGAGCTAAGAGCTAACAGCTTAAATAAAAAAACTCAATAAACCCGATAAACCCAATAAACTGTAATTTTTTCATGAAATCAATTATCACGTTTGGTAATTTCGTCAAGTTTTCACATACAATTTTCGCACTCCCCTTTGTTTTAGCTACGATAGCGATTGTCAGCCTGGAAATTGATCTTAACGTCTGGCAGGTTGTGCTGGTTGTCGCGGCAATGGCAACCGCGCGTTCAGCCGCGATGGGAATCAACCGGATCATAGACCGAGATATTGACGCAAAAAACCTGCGCACCAAAAATCGGGAACTCATAACAGGGAAAATCAGCCTCCGCAGCGCAATGATGTTCGTGATCGTTAACTCGCTTCTTTTTCTCGCAATTGCCTCAACCTTTAACCGGATCACCACCATGTGCGCGCCTTTTGTTCTGATTCTTTTTTTTCTCTATCCTTTTTTTAAACGCTTTACGTGGCTTTCCCATTTGTTTCTGGGCTTCGTAGATGGGCTTGCTCCCACTGCAACCTGGATCGCCTTAACCGGCACGATTGCCTTGCCCGCAATTTTGTTAAGCTTTGCCATGATGTTCTGGATCGCCGGATTTGATATTCTTTATTCGCTTTTAGATATTGAATTTGACCGCCGTGCGAAACTCTTTTCTATGCCTGCTTATTTCGGGATTAAAGAGGCTTTGGCGCTCTCGGCGATCTTTCACGCTTTGACCTTAGTTTTTTTAGCCTTCGCTTTAAAAGGGACCCTTTACTTTCTTGGCCTTTTGATTTTATTGGTGGTCTTGGTGTATGAACATTGGATTGTGAAACCAAATGACCTTTCACGGGTAAATGCCGCTTTTTTTAATGTTAACGGTTTAGTGTCAATCGTTTATTTTCTTTTTACCTGGCTTCAGGTAGCAATGGCTTGAGATACTATGGAGAAACTGATTTTTTTAGCCGCAATTGCAGATGAATTTGTCCCTCTGCGGTTACGACTTAGGAACTTACGCCATGGCAAAGCAACAAGATTTGATTTTATTGAACTTGGCGTAGGAATGATAGACAGCATTATCACTTTGGAAAAGCACGCTAAAGTTTTATTAAAGAAGGATCGGGTTATTTTTTTAGGAACGGCTGGAATATTAGGAAAAGGATTTGTGCCCGGAGAAACTTTCAACGCTTCTTTTTTCCGCTGGACAAGCATTGGGTTAGCCCTCAAGAAGGGTTTCCTCCCGGGCTCATTCTATCAAGAAATTAAAGCTCAGAAATTTTTCGGCGGCTTACAAGGTCTGCCGGTTATCTCTACTCCTGAAATCACGTCGGATGATAAGACCGCTTTGGCTTTTCACAAACAAAACGGGCCTTGTTTAGAGAACTTAGAGGCATATGGTGTTGCCCGGTGGTTTAAAAGTAATAGCCGTTCTTTTTCCGCTTTGTTGAGTGTGACCAACCAGGTGGGCAAAAAAAGCCATCATCACTACCTCAAGTACCGAGAGCTGGCCTGGTTGAAACTGGCTGAGACCGTTTATCACGTTCTAATGCAGGAGAAAAATAGAGATTAAAAATATGATTTCGGCCAGCCCATCATTGATAACATTTTACTACAGTGCTGATTCTGACGATGCTTTCATGTACTGGGCCTTAAGGAGGAAAATCATTGATACGGGTCCTTTTATCTTTAACATTAAAACCGGCAATACTGAGGACCTCAATCAAGCGGCCCTCAGTGGGAAGCCTGATATTTGCGCGCTCTCTATTTATGCTTACGGCTTAATTTCTGACCAATATTTTCTTTTTCCGCATAGCGGATCAGTAGGAAGAAATTATGGGCCGGTGATTGTTGCCAAAAAACCATACACCCTTGATGATCTGCCGAATCTTACGGTGGCGACTCCCGGAGAAAACACAACCGCACATTGTCTCTTAAAGTTAATTTCTCCGCAGACCAAAACCAAGGTAATTCCCATCGTTCCCTTTGAGAGAATTCTTGAGGCCATTGACCATGGAGAGACAGATGCGGGTTTGCTTATCCATGAAGGCCTGCTCATGTACTCCCAGTTTGGACTTCATTTGGTGGGTGATGTGGGGAAATGGTGGTTTCAAAAAACCTCACTCCCGTTACCTTTAGGTGGAACCGTCATAAAAAAAGCACTCGGAAAAGAAGCGATCTCCTTTCTTTCTTTTTGCTTAAGAAGTTCGATCACGTATGCCCTATCCCACCGGGATAAGGTTCTGGAGAGCATTGTTCGAGAAGAAAAGAGAATGACTGCACATTTGCATGATCAAAAGCTTATTCATACGTATCTTTCTCTTTATGCTAATGAAGACACACTTGAATACGGAGAAGATGGACGAAAAGCGATTCAAATATTTTTAAATTTGACTTATGAGGCTGGATTGCTTCCTAAGCGAGTTAGGGTTGAGTTTACACCTTGATAAAAAGTTAGAAAGCTTTAAGTTTTAAGGTTTAAGGCTTAAGGAACGAGGATCGAGGAACAAGAAAAATCGTAAATCGTTAAAAGCAAGGCATAAGGCAGGGATTAGGGAGTAAGTTTTAAGCTTAAATCTTAACCCTTAACCCTTCGAATTCTTTTGTCGGGCAATGTGAACTATGTCAGAAGAAAAAAAAATTAAAACAATTGCAAAAAAAGTTGAAGAAGGAATCCCCCTCTCGCGCGACGAAGGGCTTATGCTTTTGCATTGCGAGGACATTTTTTTTCTCGGTGGGCTGGCAAACATTATTCGGGAAAAAAAGAACGGCAATTACACCCACTATAATATCAATGCGCATATTAATCCGAGTAATGTTTGTGTTAACGAGTGCCTTTTTTGCGCTTTTTATCGAAAACCAGGTGATCCGGAGGCCTATGATTTATCCATAGAAGACATTCTTGTTAACGCAGCGAAGATCATAACTCCCAGGACTACGGAGCTTCATATTGTCGGTGGTGTTCATCCCACCAAAGACTTGCGTTTCTACGGAGGTCTCCTTGCTGCTCTTAAGGAGCGGTATCCCTTGATCCAGCTTAAGGCTTTTACTGCAACGGAAATTAATCAGATGGCAAAATTATCCGGAGTTGGTATTGAAGATGCCTTAAAAGAACTCAGGGCCTCCGGATTGGTGAGTCTTCCTGGCGGGGGTGCCGAAATATTTTCTCCCCGGGTGAGAACGAAGGTTTGCCCTAAAAAAATAAGCGGGGAACGATGGTTGGAAATTCATCGGATTGCGCATTCATTAGGCATTAAAACCAATGCCACCATGCTCTATGGTCATATTGAAACCAATGAGGAGCGCGTGGATCATTTATTCCGCCTTCGCGAATTCCAAAAAGAGACGAATGGCTTTCAGGCATTTATTCCACTTCCCTTTCATCCCCAAAACAATCCTTTAGGCGGCGCGGAAACAACGGGTTTCTTAGATATCAAAATCCATGCCGTAAGCCGAATAATTTTGGATAACATTGACCATATCAAGGCCTACTGGGTGATGACCGGGATAGAGATGGCTCAGGTCCTACAGAACTTTGGTGTTGATGACTTGGACGGAACCGTGACGGAAGAAAAGATTACTCATGCTGCCGGGGCAAAAACCCCTTCCCACTTAGATGAAGATTTTATTCATTACCTCATTTCGTCTGCCGGAAGGGTGCCGGTTGAAAGAGATACCCTGTATAATCGCAGAGGATGGATAAAAACATAATCATGTCTGCACACAAAGACCACATAATAAAAATCTTGGAAAAAGCAGACAAGGGGGTGAGAATATCTCCTGATGAAGCTCGTGAGCTTTTTCAGTATCACGATCTGCTTTCTTTGGGACGTTCGGCAAATCTGATTGCTCGAAAAAAGAATGGAAAAGTGATTTCTTACGTTGTTGACCGAAACATCAATTATACTAATATTTGTATTGGCGGGTGCCATTTCTGCGCTTTCAGCCGAAAGCAGGATGCCTCTGATGCCTACCTTTTGACGTATGATGAAATCGAACAAAAAGTTTCTGAACTGGTATCAGTGGGTGGCACTCAGGTGCTTCTCCAGGGGGGGCTTCATCCGACGTTGCCGCTTCGATGGTATACTGAGCTTATTTCATCTATGAAAAAGAAGTTTCCCGACATTGTGTTTCATGCTTTTTCTCCTCCTGAAATCTTACACCTGGCCAAGATTTCCGGGTTGACGCCTTACGACATTATCACGGCCCTCAGAGAAGCAGGATGGGAATCAATGCCCGGAGGAGGAGCGGAAATTTTATCCGAAGAAGCCCGGCTTAAGATGGGGAAAACCAAGATAAGCACTAAAGAATGGCTTGATATTATGGAGCTCTGCCACCGGCAAGGGGTCGGTACCACCGCCACGATGATGTTTGGTCATGTAGAGACCACGGAAAATCGGGTCGAACATCTTAACCATATCCGCGCGCTCCAAGATCGTACGGGAGGGTTTCGCGCCTTTATACCCTGGATTTTTCAGCCGGGGAACAATCTTTTGGGCGAGAGGATTGTCCATAAAACTTCTGCGGTTGATTACCTCCAAACGCTTGCTATCTCCCGGATCTTTCTTGATAATGTTCGAAACATTCAAGGTTCTTGGGTTACCATGGGCAAAAAGATCGGCCAGCTCTCCCTTTTCTTTGGTGCCAATGATTTGGGCTCCACCATGCTCGAAGAGAATGTGGTGGCAGCGGCTGGCTGTGTAAACCAAATGGATGAAAAAGATATGATCCGCCTTATTAATGATGCCGGTTTTGTTTCCAAGAAACGCGATACCTTTTATTCTTTCCAGGGAGGCGATAATGTTAATTGATGCCCATATCCATATTTTTCCACCACGGATGCAGCACAACCGCCGTGATCTCCTCTCGCGGGACGAGGGCTTTCGGGTACTCTATCAGAATGAGAAGGCAAAGCTGGTAGGCGCAGAAGAAGTAATTGCGATGTTGGACAGTATGGGAATTGACCGGGCGGTGGTTTTTGGATTTCCCTGGCAGGATGTGGAGCTTTGTAAGCAGGGCAACGACTATGTGCTGGAGAGCATGATGAGGTTTCCGGACCGTTTTATCGGATTTATCACTCTTCCCTGGGGTGGTTCGGAGGAAGTACTTAAGGAATGTGAACGTGGCATAGCATCGGGCGCTCAAGGCGTTGGTGAATTGGCTTTTTATCATCAGCCTTTAAATCATACTATCCTTCTGCAGGGAGAACTCCTTGTCAAAATGGTTGAGCAAAAGGGGATCCCTCTTTTGCTTCATATAAACGAACCCGTAGGGCACAGCTATCCGGGAAAAGTGGACATTGATCTTAAGGCGCTCCAAGACTTTATTGCTTCTCACTCGGCGCTGACTATAATTCTTGCCCACTGGGGAGGAGGATTCTTTTTCTTTGAACTTATGCCGGAGATAAAAAAGATTACGAAAAATGTTTTTTACGATACTGCAGCGTCACCGCTTCTTTATCATCAGCAGATCTTCGAGGTGGCTTTAAAAATTGTGGGAGAGGAGCGAATCCTTTTCGGAAGTGATTTTCCTCTTCTTACTCCGCGAAAGTATTTTAAAGAAATGGGGATGGCTATCGCTTCGGAAGATATACTCAAGAAGATTAAGGGGGAAAACGCTCGACGACTCTTTGGACTATAGACTATTGCTCATGAGGATTTTTTGCTTTGAGCAGCCCTCTTTTCTCCAAATCTTTTTTCTTTTTTTCGGCAACTCCCTCTTTCACGCTTAACGTTTGCTGGCCGAAAAGGCCAAACTTAAGCCAGTCAAATCCCAGGAGTAAAAGTTCAACATCGTCGTACTTAATTACTTCTTTTCTTGGCTTTTCTAAGTCAAAGTAATTGAGAAAATTACTTTCAAAAACAAACTTTCTAAACTTATCCAGATTATAGGTAGCCATCTGGACCATCAGAAGTACATCCGGATTGGCAACCTCCAAGCCTTGAGCGCGCTCATGTTCTGTGATTGCCTGGTAAAGGCTTTCATACTTTTCAAAGACATTCATCTCCTGGTTAAATATCCAGTCTTCGACTCTCCAGGACTTTTTCTGTTCAAATCCCAAACATCCCTGCCGGTGTTTTAAGACAAAAAAGGTTTCTTCCTCATCACTTTCTTTTTTATCAAGGGGAAACATTCGGCACGCCCAGGGGCGGTCTTCATAGATCTGGCATCCTTCTTCACTTACAAAATAACACTGCTTTTTTTCATCGTCTCTCAACCTCAGGAGCACTACAGGGAAAATTCCTTTGTCCGGCCTTAATATGGTAGTATATTTTTGTAAAAACTCTTCCGAAGCAATTCCCAGATTATTTTTCATCCTGAGCACATCATACGGGGTAAGAAAAATGTTGACATTGGCACAGCAAGTATTAAAGCATTTGATCCCTTTTCGACATTCAAACTGAAAAAAATCATCTACCCCGAGTAATTTCGGCTGGGATTCTTCTTTTCTTTCCGCTTTTCCTTCCATCGATCAGTCCTTTCTTATTATTATTCTTTATCGAGCACTGCCGTAAAATTATGGAAACGCTCGTTTCCTTTTAGAAGACGATTTGCATAATCTAAGATTGCTTTATTTTTACACCTTATTTCCGTACACAGGCATTGCTTTTGGCATTTTCCACAATAAAAATCTTCAAGTAACGGATTTCCGCAAGCGCAATGCGGCTCCATAATCAACTCCCCCCCTTCTAAGGCGGCATAGAAGAAGTCTTTTTTTTGTTTTTCGGTGTCTTTCATGGTAATTGTTGCCGGTTGAAATGTTTTCTCAAGGAGTTTTCACCATTAAGGGAGTAGTGATGAAATGTCAAAAAAAATCGGTTGGATTTACCGCGTGACCGGGAAAACAATGCAATGGACAATATTTTTTCCAACTGACTTTTTTCAGGTAATATTTTAAATTTCCTCCAAATGCCTTAAAATGTCAAGGAAACTTTATTGGCGGGAATGCTTCTGTAAAAGACCTTGATCGAGAGGTTGAAAGAAGTCTTGACGAAGAATTTTTTCTGTTGTATTTATATATAAGTTCTGGAAACTAAATTATTAAACGCCGAGGAAAACTTTCTATGAAAAAAAAGGCACTCTTTGTTTTAATCCTTTTGGGGTTAGTGCTTGGGGGGTGGGCAGGATATTATTACTGGCAGGGTACTCCCCGGTGTTCTCTTTTTCGGATGGCCAAAGCGATAAAAAATAATGATCCGCAAACCTTCTTGCGTTATGTTGATGTTGATCAGGTATTTGAAGGTATCGTGGATTCAGCCATGAAAGATGCGAGGAAAAAAAAATCACCCGATTCCGACTCGACGGCATCAGAGCCGGAAGAGCCCTCCAAGGCAAACAAAAAGTTTGAAAAATTAATAGCTCAACTTGCCAAAGCTCTGAGACCGGCTGTGGAACAGCAAGCGATCAGGGCAATCAACAACATGGACCCGGAACAAAGAGACCGGATTTCCCCCTTCGCCGCTGCTTTTCTTTCTCAGGTCAAACGGGAAGGCGATAAAGCCCAGGTGATGGTGAAAGTTTCAAAAAAAGATACGTATCAAGGCACGATGGAAAAAACCCCGGAAGGGTTCTGGAAAATAGTCAAGCTTGATGTTGATTTTTTTAAGATGCTGAAAAAAGCGCGAAAGCACAAAGATAAAAACGATTAATCGAAATCGGTATCGGGATCGGTATCGAAATCGCTATCGGGTTCGAATTCCCCGGTTCCATCGGTTTCATAGGAGACTCAATCTTCCTTGACACAGTAGCCCCTGCCGCCCAATCGACTGAGCAAGGCGGTAAATATCCAGTTTTTCGTGTCCAAGTCCCATCTTTTTTCGATTTTGATAACGATCCCGATTTGGATTTAGATTTAGAATATCCTGACAATATTTATGATGGTTTTTTATCCCCAGAATATTCCTGTGACGTCTTCTTCAACAGCATTCAGCAATAAATGAAAGTCTTTCTCATGCTCCGTTTCAATATATGAATGCCATTTGTCATTTCTATCTGCGCAGAAGAGTTCCCACGTTCCATCAGATGGATCGTACTTGAATTTTGCAATCTTCATTTCGTACCAATCATTACTTCGAAATCTTGGTCTGGATTCAATGAGAAATACTGTGTTACCGTTAAATTTATAAGACAATTTTATTTGGTCTTGGTATTGCTTTGGAACTTTCGTTTCGCAATATTTCGCAAGCTTTTGTTCTACTATTTGTTTCACTAATGTAGGCAGTGCCATTGGGTGACTCCCTTTTATGGGGTTAACTGTTTAATGCTCTTCTCAAAAGATCAGAATTCCGTAGCCCGGATGAAGCTCGCTGCCAGGCGGAGAAAATCCGGGGCGTCTGCTTCCCAACTTTTCCTTTTTTGCATTATGAACCCCTCACCTTAATCCTCTCCCCGGTGGGGAGAGGAAATAACTAAAAATTTCCCTCGCCCTTGAGGGAGAGGGTCAGGGTGAGGGTGAATTTGAGGGTTTTCCTTTTTGTCAAATGTAGGGCGTGTTCCCCGAACACGCCGATTTGACTTTTATTCCGGACTGCTCGGGGAGCAGTCCCTACCTTTTCAATGACTCGTATCGAATGAATCCTTTTATTTAAAATGCTCTATCTTTCTCTTTCTTGATGGTGCGCCGGGCGCACCCCACGAGACTTAATGCTGTTGATATGCTTTTAGCTCATTTGCCCTTTCATGAGGTAGTGAATAAGTATATTGTCATAAATCGTAACTCGTTGAATAACTGCCGAAATCCATGCAACAAAACTGAATAACAAATTAGGTTCAATTTCCAAAGGACGCATTATTAATCCTGGGATTGACTTGCCTTGAGGATCCCTAAATTGAAATGAACCTTGTCCATCTCCAAAATTGATAATAGCCCCACGATCTAACAAAAACACAGCGTCAATTTGTTGTCTGATTTCTGGGCAATTTTGATTATTAAATTCTGAGATACTTTCAAAGACAGTATTAAGGGTTAACTGGGATTCAAATGCAAACAGGAAATAAGGTCTTTTTTCTATAAATCGTTTTGTATCTGAAGGATTCGAATGAATCATCATTCCTTTAGATAAGCGTAAGTTCAAGTTTTTATACTTCAGGCAGTTACTCAAAATTGTTTTGAGATCATCACTGGTTAAGATGCTCTTTACTTCTCCACCACATGCAATCCCTTCTATAAAATAAAGACTCGGCTGACTTAGATCATTAATATGAGGATGATATTCATTCGTCATTATCACATCTATCTGGCTCGATATTCCACCATCGCTGTCTATGATTTCGCCTTGGCCAATTCTGTTGTCTGAAGGAAAATAGACTTTCAGAAAGTCCCTGATTATTTGTTCAACATTCGAGCCTTTGTTACCCTTATGTTGATGAGTTTCCCTGATTTCATCTAATTTCAGCTGAAATTGTTTTTGAATAATGGAAAGTTTCTGAATCAACCTTTCACGTGACATTGTATCTCCTTAAGAGCATATCAATGATTATATTGATCCGTATAAGTCGCCAATACATCCCTCTCAAGAAGGGATTTTTCAATATTGATTGGGTGTAGGGGCACGGTGCGCCGTGCCCCTACTGATGTCCAAAGCAAAAAAGGCCCGTTACCTTTTGATCTGGTACTATGGCTTTGTTATTTTGTAGAAAAAACATTGTCCCTCAATCCTTACGGCTTCGTGAAAAGTCCATCTGCGGCGTTGCGCTACATTCTCAGTCATTGCGGCGTACAGGTAAGTACGCCTCATTCCCTCGAATTTGCGCGCCTTGCATCTGGAGCTTTTTTCTGTGCCGTCTAAATTTTGACTTTTTCCCGATTCATCAAATGTTAATCAACTCGTAATCCCTTTGACCCAGTCCAAGTTCCTGAGCATAGTGGAGCTGAATTGTCCAGTCAATTTCGGGAAACACGCCCCTCAATTTGTCTCCGCCTGGTTCCTGGCCGGATTTTAGTTTGGAAAGAGGATTTCCTGGCTGTTTGTTGACCAGGTCGGTTGATGCTTGGTCAATCGCTACCGGGTCAGTCGAAGCCACGATGCCCACATCCGGTACAATCGGAGCATCAGCAAAGGGATAGCAGTCACATGCGGGACTAACCTGCGTAATAAAATTAATGAAAATTGTTTTTTCATTTTTCCCCTTGATCACTCCGTAGGCATATTCAACCATTTTTTTCTGGAAGTTAGCCATGCTTTCATCCCACTGAAGATCGATCGCCCCTTGCTGACAGATACCAGGGCACTCCCCACAGCCTATACATCGTTTAGAATTTAATGTTGCTTTTTCATTTTTTAAAGATATCGCTGCACTGGGACACCACGCCACACAATCTCCACAACCGATACACAACTCACTATTAACTTTTGGAGCAAGGTTGGAATGCTGGCTAAGTTTGCCCTCCTTGGCCGCACACCCCATGCCGATGTTTTTCAAAGCTCCTCCAAAACCCGAAAGTTCGTGGCATTTATAATGAGCCACGCTTATGAGTGAATCTGCGTGATCAATTTCCGCAGCAATACTTACTTCTTTATAAATCTGCTGATTAATCTTAACTCGAACGAACGAATTTCCATAAATACCATCCGCAATAATCAAAGGCGCTCCCACCACAGAATAATCAAAGCCGTTTAAAATAGCGGTGGTAAGATGAGTTACTGCTTCACTTCGCGAACCTTTGTAAAGAGTAGTCGTATCGGTGAGAAAAGGAAGCCCCTTATACTCTTTGACTTTATCAACGATAACACGCAGAAAAATGGGACGGATAAACGTGGTATTTCCCCGTTCCCCAAAGTGGAGCTTAATTGCCACTGGCCGATTGGGCTTTGTCCGGGATTTGATTTTCGCCTTCTCTAACAGCTCTTCCAGCTTTTTGAAAAGGTTTCTTTGAGTTGTTGCCTTTAAGTCGGAAAAATAGACTTTGCTTTTCATACTGTTATAGGTGAGAGTTTTTTCTAGTCGCCAGCTTTAAAGCCACCCACTTTCCCAATCCCCTTAAGATAAAAGTCAAACATAATTTTTGTCTCTTTATCTCTCCCCTCGGTCTTTGGGAGCATGCGGTAAGAAATGACGGTGCCCCAGCATTGGGGGTGATAATCAATCCCGAAAAGGTTCTCAAGCGTTTTCGATTCGCGCAGGTTGTGACGGTTTTGAAAGAACAGGCTCGCAGATTGAGTGAGTACGAGCCTCACCCGAGAATCAAACTCCTCAACTCCATCAGTGAAAAATTGAGTGCCGGCTAATGTATCTATTTTTCCCATCCCGCCTTTTAAAAGTTCGATGCCCGCTAAATAGTTGGGTTGTGAAACGGTAAATCCGGTTTCTTCTGATTTGGTATAACGGTACTCAAGCTCAAGATAATCTTTTCTGGGGTCTTCGAACTTAATTAATCCATTTACCATGTCGAACTCCATATCATAAATATCATAGGCAAGATTGGACTTTAACCGCATCCACGATGTCGGCTGGCTCCTTAATTGCATAAAAAAATCCGAAAAAGGGTCATCCGAAGTAGTTAAGTCATAATACTGTCCTAAACGGAGAAACAAAATTTCTTTTATTGAGCTTATACCACCCGGAGAATAGACTTTACTCACCAGACGATTGGTGACTGCCAAAGCAAACCGGTGCTCTTCTTCGATACGGTCAAACTCATCGTAACGAGGTAAATCATTTTGGTTTCGGTCCGGAATATACGTGTAAAGCAACTCCGGTTCAATGGTGTGCCGGATTTTATTTCCGGCACCTTGATCGTAAATTTTCATAAACTTAGTCGAAAGGTCAGAGACAACATGGAATAAACCCCGGCTATCATTCAATCCTTTATCATCACTGGTATTGAAATATGAGGTTTGAAGAAATCCAGCCTCGGTCTGAAAAAAGAAACTCTTCATCACGCTAAGGGGTAACATGACGCGAGGATCAACCTCAAATCGGTTTCCCTGTTTGGTGAGCATTGGGTATACTATCCCGGACTTCTCGTGAAATTCTTGTCCTTCCTTTCGATAAAAATGGGAAAAATCAGAATCCAGGGAAAAATATAACGGGGTATGCGGAACCGGAATCGGGATCCCTGCCAACGTGATTTGTGGGTAACGCTGAAGGGTGAGGTCATTGTCCTTGCCGTTCAAAGGGTCATCAGCATCATTATGTTCTAAAAGGTCATAGTTATATTCGGTATCCCCTGTTAAGCTGAAATTTTCCCAATGTTTGGTAAGAAAAGCTGAAGATTGAGTCCTTTCTGCCGAACGGCGGTTTGTTTGGCTTCCGTAATCATGATAAAACTGCCGGTCACTTACCAGATCAAATTTTGCCCGGGCAAAAAATGTCGGATCAAAATCTTTTTTCCCCTCGTAGATAAAATTCCACCGATCTTTTTCCCTGTCTAACAGGTCAGAATATTTATCTTCTCGGTAGCTATCCTGCTCTTCAATGAAATATCCATAGAAACGCCCTCTGCTGGTTTCACTGGTAATGTAACGGTATTCCCCTCCCACCCCCACCCCTTTTTTAGTTGCTATATCTAAATAGAATGTGGCATCCGTATTGGGAGAGATTGCCCAGTAATACGCGTTGTCAATCCTTATTCCCTCAGTGCTTGAACTTCCGACTGAGGGCGTTAAAAACCCGCTCTGCCTTTTTATTTTTGCCGGATAGACGAGATAGGGGAAATAGGCGACCGGAATATTCTTGATTTTGAACTTGGCTCCTTTTGCCTTAGCTAGTCCTTCAACGGTAATGTCGACCTTTTTACAGGTAAATTTCCAAGGGGGATTTTTACCATCGCAGGTAGTGATTTTACCGTCTGTGATTCGATATTGATTCTCTCCGAGCTTTTCGAGATTCTTGCCGTTAAGATATAGGTTATCTTGCTGGTAAAAAAGCTTCCCTTCTTTGACGATGCCTTCCTTAGTCCCCATGTTCATTTCAAAGTAATTACATACCAGATTATCCCCTCCCTCTTCTTTATACACCACATGACCATTAGCCCGGGCTACCTGGGTATTATAGTTATATTCAACATAATCTGCCTTTAAGGTCTGATCAAGCTGCTTAATGACCACATTTCCTCGCGCGGTATAAACTCCGGTCTTATTATTATAGTTCATCGTATCAGCGACCAGACGGACAGGTGTTTTTCCAGGCTCAAATTTGGAACGTGGCCGAACATTGGTGGGTTCCTTTTTACGAGGCTGCAGATAGGGTGAGCGATATTCTGCATTAGCTTCGGAGCTCACTATAAAGAAAAAAAATATTAACCCAATATAAAGTAAAACTTTTCTTATATTAGATCTCAACCTTTGGAAAAAAAAGCTCACGAGCTTCTCCTATGGTAAATAACGAGCCGGTAACACAGATCAAATCATCTTTGTTTGCTAAGGATAGTGCCTTTTGTACTGCCTGTTTAACATCCTCAACAACCTCTCCTCTATTATTTAAAAACCGGGCGGCTTTGAGAAGAAAAAAGGGAGAGGCAGCTCGATCTGTCTTGGGTCGGGTGAAGATAATATGGTGTCCTAAAGCAACGATCCGTTTAAGGATGGGTTTAATTGATTTATCTTTCATGATCCCCATGACTAAGAAAAGCTTTCGATAGGAAAAAGTTTTCTTAAGCTCCCTCGTGAGCTTTTCTATTGCGGCTAAGTTGTGAGCGCCGTCTAATAAGATTTTTGGATTTTGATTAACTATCTCCATACGGCCGGGCCATTTCATCTTCAACAATCCTTCCCTGATTGCGTTTTCCGTTAGTTGATACCCCTGGTTTTTTAAAATTTCGGTTACTCCTACTGCTAACGCTGCATTGTGAGTTTGGTATTTGCCAAGGGCATTAATCTTAAGTTTTTTATAGCTGGTAAAAAGCCCCTGATAATCAAACGTTCCCCCGTTTTTTTCTTGAACGCCAATATGCTTCCCCAGTCGGTATACTATACTCCCCATTTGCTGACATTGGGAGCGAATTTTAGCAAAAAGTTGAGGTTGTGTGATTGCGGTAAGCAAGACCCCATTTTTTTTTATAATACCGGCTTTTTCTCCGGCAATTTCTACCAGAGTTTTTCCCAGATACTGCTGATGCTCTTTAGAGATATTGGTAATTACAGAGACTAATGGGTTTAGAACATTCGTGGCATCTAACCTGCCCCCCATCCCAACTTCAACTACAGCTAAGTCGACTTTTTTTTTAAGAAAATAGAAAAATGCCAGGAGAGTAGTAAACTCAAAAAAAGTCATACAGGTAACCGACGTTGGGTCACCCTTGGTGCCATCCTTCTTCTCAACCTCATATTGTTTTGTTCTAATTAAGCGGGTTAAATTTATGACCTCGTCATACGAAATTGGTTCTCCCTGTATCCTGATCCGTTCCGAAAAATCCAACAGATGTGGTGAGGTATATAGCCCGACCCGATACCCCGCTTTTTGAAAAATTTTGGCCACAAATGCTGCCACCGACCCTTTGCCATTAGAGCCTGCGATGTGGATAGCTTTCAGGTTTTGATGGGGGTTCCCGAAAGCTTTAAGCATCCGGACCATATTTTCCAAACCAAATTTTATTCCAAATCTTTGTAAACCAAAGAGAAAATCAATAGTGTCTTTGTATGATTTAAAGCACAATGTAGATTACCAACATGCATTTTCATTAAGCGTTATCAGGAAAATCATAATGGTTCAATATTCTTATGGATAGCCTAACAAGTCTACAAAATAATTTCAAACCTTTATTATTTTTTTGTCTCTATGATATGTATTTTACAATACTAAAAAATTAAATTAAATCAATGCTTAAGTAATTTTTATTGTTAAGTAAAAGAGAAAAGGAATAGGGACGGGTTATTTTTTAAGAAAAAAAGAATTGAAATCAGTCTTGAACCCGGCTAATATTTTAGTTATATTTATAAAGTGTTAATGGCAGCCTGCAGGTATTTGGATGCCCCAATCAATGAGGTAAAATAAACAAGGGAGAACAAAATTATGGTTAAGTCAGAATTGATTCAAAAATTATCGGAAAAAGGCAATATCAGTAAAACCTTAGCGGAAACGGTGGTAAACCTAATTTTTTCGAGCATGCTCCAGGAACTCAAAGAAGGAAAATCAATTGAAATAAGGGGGTTTGGAAGTTTCAGGGTGAGGAGTTATAAAGGATATACCGGCCGCAACCCTCGAACTGGTGAAAAAGTTGGAGTGATTTCCAAAAAACTTCCTTTTTTCAGGGTGGGAAAAGAGCTGAGAATTCGACTGAATAATAAATAATAAAACGATCTTCTTGCGGGGCTAATCCGAGTGATTAGCCCTCCTTTCTTTTGTTCTTTCCTTTGGGTACTTTTCTTAATGTTTTAATACTGCTACCGAGTCGCAATATTGATATTAAATATTTTTGCTTAATTTTTATATAATTATAAATAAAGTTGCATTTTTAATACAATATTATTTTTTTAGTATTTTTTTATCGAAAAAAATTTAATAAAAACGATATGATTTTTTAAAAAAATATTGGCACGATTATCGCTTAGTCTATAGGTGAAAATTTAGTTAACCAAGCTGCTTAAGCTTTTAAAAAATTTATTTCAACTTTTCTCCTCCTCTATCCTCCTCATAACGGCTGGTAAATTTTTACCAGCCGTTTTTTTATCAATAAATTTTCTTTGAGATGACTTATTTTTTTCATTGCTGCTTTTGGTTACGGAGATTATTTTTTTTAATCTCTGCAATAGACTTAAAAAAAATGAAGAAGATTATGGAAAAATTTTTCTAACTATTATAAACTTAATGAAAACCGGATTTTTTTATTCACCCCGTTAGAAATGCTCTGCTTGTTCTGTTAGATATCAATTATCTGACAGAGCAAAGAGGCATAGGGTAAAGTTAAAATTTTTACACTCTTTCAAACGGGGTTCACTGAGGGCACACCATGAAAAACCCATTGCTTGTACCAGAAATCAGAGAAATGCTTCTTTCGAAACAGATAGACGAGCTCCAGGATTTTTGTATTTCCACCGCCCCTTCAATTGTTGCGGATTTTTTGGGCGCTCTTTATCCCCAAGAAATAGAGGATATTTTATTAAACCTGCCCCAGGAGATTCGTTCTTCTATCTTCTTTTGTCTTGATGGCGATACAAAACTGCTTTTGATTGAGTTATTTAAGGAAGATGAACTCCTTGAAATTATTTCTTATATGTCCCCAGAAGAAAGATTTACTTTTCTCCAGGAATTACCCAACGAAATCAAAATTAAAATAAAAACCATTTTGCAGGAAACTCAGAGAGAAGATTTTATTAAATTAGCGGCTCAGATTGAGGCGGTTGCTGAGTTTAAAACACCTTCAGAATTTATTTACCAAGATTCATTAAAAATTGAAATTTACAAAACCATAGACAACAAACTGGAAAAAATTAACAAATTCGAAAATGATTGCTGGATAAATGTAACTAACCCGGGAAAAGAAGAATTAGATTTTTTTACCCAACGTTTTAATATTCCCTATGACTTTTTGACCGCCTCTCTCGATATGGACGAAATATCAAGAACGGAAACTGAGAATGATATTACTCTTATCATTTTAAAGGCCCCTTTTTTTGATGAAACTAATCTTGATGTTTTGTATTTTACCGTTCCTATCGGGATCATAGTGACTAACAATATAATCATTACGATTTGTCCGAAGGAAAGTGAGATAATTTTAGATTTCATTAAACACAAGGTAAAAAATTTTTCCACTGCCAAAAGAAATAGATTCGTCTTGCAACTGTTTCTTCGGGCAACCTTGCTTTTTCTTCAATACCTGAAGCAGATTAACAATGCGGCCGCGGTTATCCAGAAAAAACTCGAACAATCATCAAAGAACCAGCAGCTCATTAAACTTTTAAACATCGAAAAGAGTCTGGTTTATTTCACCACGTCTTTAAAATCAAATGCCTTCATGTTAGAACGGCTTCAAAAAATAGACATGTTGCAAATTAGTTCGGAAAACCAGGATCTCTTTGAAGACATTGCGATTGAAAGCAAGCAGGCAATTGAGATGGCAAATATTTACAGTGATATTTTGAGCGGGATGATGGACGCGTTCGCCTCCATCATCTCCAACAATTTAAACATCGTTATGAAAGTTTTAACCTCCATAGCGATAATCATTACCATTCCAGTTTTAATATCGAGTTTGTACGGGATGAATGTCAAACTACCATTGCAAGACTCACCTCACGCCTTTTTATTTGTCATCATTATTTCGGTTATCTTAGCGCTCATTGGCGTTGGTTTCTTTGCAAGGAAAAAATGGCTGGAGATGTAAAAGTGCAAACACGAACTGGGGAAATTTCGCAGGAGAAAAGCAAACAAAATTTTTTTGTCTTATCCAAAAAATGCTTGCATAAACAAATACTGTGCTATTACAATACGTCCCAATTCATTCACCAGGGAACGGACGAGGGATAGATAGCGTTTTAAAGGAAAGAGAGCGATGAGGAAAAGGATCCTATGTTTTGTAATGCTGGCAATGTTTCTGTGGGGATGTACGTGACCTTATGCGAAAAAGTATGCCGGGTGCACATCTAAGAAAGAATGTCGTGATGCTTCAAAAGCACAAAAAAATCCTTCTTCAGAAATAAAAATCAACTAAAGGTATCACTAACTTTTTATCTCTTGCCCAACGTGGCGTGTAATTTTGAAAGGATGCTCAACCAACGCTTCACGATTTCATTGCTCCCGTTCTTATCCGACTTCCAAAACCAATCTTAACAGAATATCACCTAAATGTTTTATCGGTCAGCGAATGGTTTTCCTATCCTTCCGTAACCTTTTTGACGGCATCAAAGGTAATCTCTGCGATCTTTTTTAATTCAGCCTTTGCAATACTCAACGGAGGCATAAGCACAATGACATCCCCGAGAGGACGAATAACCAGGCCGTTTTTTCGCGCCTCCTTAATTACCCGGATACCAACCTTTTCCTCCAGGGGAAAGGGTTCTTTTGTCGCGCGATTCAACACCAGTTCAATACCCGCCATAAAACCTTTCTGGCGAATCTCCCCCACGTGTTCCAGCCTCTCAAATTTTTGCAGCAGCTCAGTGAGTAAAACAATTTTATCCTGCAGCTTCTCTAAGGTCTTTTCTTTTTTAAAGACTGATAAATTAGCTAAAGCAGCGGCACAGGAAACGGGGTTACCCGTATAGGTGTGGCCATGATAAAATGTTTTAAACTCCCATAACTCACCCAAGAACGCGTTGTAAACCTCATCGGTCGTTAACGTGGCGGCAAGGGGCAAATATCCCCCGGTGATCCCTTTTCCCATAATCATAATATCCGGAGAGACATTTTCATGCTCGCACGCAAACATCCGACCGGTGCGGCCGAAACCAACCGCCACTTCGTCAGCAATAAGAAGGATTTCGTACTTGTCACAGAGATCCCTCACTCTCTTTAAATAACCGCGGGGAGCGATAATCATTCCGGCGGCACCCTGAACCAAAGGCTCAATAATAAAAGCCGCTATCTCCTTGTGGCGGGTCCGCATAATTTTTTCGAGTTCATCTACGCATTCCATCTTACAGGAAGTTTGATTTTTACCTAAAAAACATCGGTAACAGCACGGCGCGGAAACACGGATATGTTCAGTCAATAATGGGCGGTAGATTTTATGAAACAAGTCAATTCCTCCTACGCCCACTGCCCCCAGGGTGTCGCCATGGTAGGAATTTTGGAGATAAAGAAATTTGGTTTTTTGCGGCCGGGGGTTTTTCCGCTGCTGCCAGTATTGAAAAGCCATTTTCAATCCAATCTCTACTGCTGTTGCTCCACATTCTGAATAAAAAACTTTGTTGAGTCCCGGAGGGGATATTTTTACTAACTGCTGGGCGAGTTCAATCGCCGGAACATTACTAATCCCTAACAAGGTGGAATGGGAGATTTTTTTTACTTGAGCAACGATCGCCGCATTTATATCCGGATGCCGGTGACCATGCACCGTAACCCAGAGAGAGGATACCCCATCGAGATATTTTTCCCCCTTTATGTCAATTAAATGATTACCTTTTCCTTCAGCAATAATTAAGGGGTCGTCATTAAGAAAATCTTGCATTTGAGTAAAAGGATGCCAAAGATATTTTTTATCCACCTTCAAGAGGTGCAGAGAATTATTTTTCACCGGGACGATTGGTTTTTTAATATTTTTTTTCATTTTTTTCCTCATCGTTAAATGATTCCAAACTTCTTTCCTGCTTCTTCTAAGACCTGTAACCCAAAGTAAATATCCTCCCATTCATGCGTAGCCATGACCGCAATCCTTATTCGCGAAAGCCCCTCAGGTACCGTAGGGGGTCTGACTCCATAAGCTAACACTCCTCGGGAAAATAAATAGTGGAAAACCTTCATAGTCTTAACCGGATCGCCGATGATAACCGGGATAATCTGGGCTTCACTCGAAAACGTATTAAACCCCAACCTATTTAATTCGTTTCTAAAAAAAACAACTCGCTCCCAGAGTGCTTTTCTTAAGTCCAAACCATTTTCAACGAGTTCTAATGCGGCATGATTTACCGCCAGTACCGCGGGTGGAAGACCGGTGGTATAAATGAGGCTTCGACTTTTATTGATAAGAAAATCTATCAAATTTTTGCTTCCCGCCACGTACCCCCCGAGACTTCCTAATGCCTTACTAAAGGTACCCATGTGAATATCGATTCTCCGTTCAACTCCGAAATGCTCGGCTGTGCCTCGTCCCCGGTTTCCCAGAACTCCGGTGGCATGAGCCTCGTCCACCATCAGCCAGCATTCATAACGTTTGGCTAATTCCACCAGCCCGGGCAGAGGAGCGATCGTGCCATCCACACTAAAAACTCCATCAGTGATAATCATCCGATTTTTCATTTGAGACGCGGTGTCAATCAACTGCTCCAAAGCATCCAGATCACGGTGGGGATAGATGATAATCTTTGCCCCGCAGAGCCGGCAGCCGTCAACAATACTCGCATGGTTTAAGGCATCACTGAAAATGAGATCTTTTTCTCCCATGAGGGCGGAAATCGTGCCCACATTGGTCTGGTAGCCGGTGGGAAAGACAATGGCGGATTCAGTTCCCTTGAACTGCGCCAAATTTTTTTCCAGCTGCTCGTAGAGTTCGAGATTCCCGGCAATCAACCGGGATGCGCCGGTTCCAACCCCATATCGTTCAATTGCCTCGTGAGCAGCCTTTTTTAATGCCGGATGATTAGCCAGCCCTAAATAATTATTAGAAGAAAATTGAATCACTCTTTTTCCTCCGACAACTACCACCGGAGCTTGGGCGGTTTCAAGAGATTGGAGGGTACGGTATAATCCCTTTTGGTCAGTTTGTTTCAGGGAATTGAGTAAAAAATCTTTCATAGCGAAACTCTAAGGATAACTCTTTATTTTTTATTGAATTTTTACTTTATTAGCATTAGTATTGCAATAATTTTAAAAATGCAAACTGTTTATGAAGGGGTAGAATAAATACTTTTTTAAACTCAATAGCTTGAAGGGAGTATACCCATGATCCCGACTAACTTTCTCCAGAAATTTAAAAATAATTTGGCCCCTGGCAGGAAAGTCGTCAATCGGACTCGGCGGGAAAAACTCCTTTAAGTATAATATGCCTATCTTCAAAACTGAAATCAGCCAGAGAATCGCCCTGGCCCATTCCTTACTGTTTGGGAAAAACATCTTCCAGTTCCTTCCCTTTAGTGATTCCGCCTATGAATTTGAACAGCTCTACCAGGAAATAATCAGAATCCGCTGGTAATAGTTGGGGCAATAAAAAACCCCTTCTCATGGTAAAGGGGTTCTTTTTATTTTGGCAACTACGCCTGACAAACTTATACCAAGTCGCCTTCATTTGTATATCTTTGTTGGCTCCTCGTCATACTCCTCGACGTACTTAAATGTACGCCTGCGTCGATTTCTCGTCGCCGCCTCGATCTACTTTTGAATGCAACTTGGTATTAGCCTTAGATTGCACCAAAGATTATGGCTCACTTAATATTTTTTCATCTGAAATAAATTCCGGTTTTATCAATCCCTCTTCATTTCCCGGAAAAGGAGCGGAAACAATATCTACCACTCCTGAGCCGAACCTGCAGAAAGTCCAGCCAATACCGGTAACAATACCGGTCAAATAGCCGGCAAACTCGCCCGCCGGGCCGTTTCCCTCCTGGGCTTTTTTGATCATTTGTTTTGGAAGTTCAAAGGGCGCTGTTCCCACATTGACGAATCCACGGGAAAGTTTGTGCACATGAGGCTCTACTGCTTTCTCCGTTTTACTGTCAACCCTCTCCGCCCACGTATTGGAAACAATAAAGAACAAAGAGAGAATCAAGGCCAGAAAAAGTAAAAAATTTTTTTTCATCGCATGCCTCCTTTTTTAGTTTATCCCGTTAGAAATACCCTGCTTGCCCTGTTAGATTATTTAATATCTAACAGGGTGAAAAATCCTTCTAAAGGGGTTTACGTGCTTTTCTGATTTATTTTTTAGCATGTAGAGAAACAAAAGTCAAAATACCACCAAGGATTTATTTTTCATCATTTTTTATTACATACGGTTTATGAGTAGTGTTTAAAACCCCAAATCCTAATAATCCTGATAAACAATTAATAAAAATATCTTTAAGATCTCCAAAACGATGCGGGAGGGAGACTTGAAATAATTCATCAAGGGAACTAACCAGAATTACAATAATCATTCCCCACCCGTATAGATTTTCCTCGTGCAAATCGATAGCCAAGGCCTGGTAGATGAAATAACTTAAAACCCCGTACTCAAAAAGATGAAAACGTTCGACCGGATTTTTAGTGAAAATTACGAAAAGGATAATGTAGCCTGTTACAATGAAACTTAAAATCAAACTGATCTTCAACAGTTAAAAAAATAATATTTTGTAATTACAAATAGATAGGTGTGGTAAAAAAGTTCTTGGCACCACAAATTGTTTTTTGGCAACTGAGCTTACTGCGCATCAGATCTCCCGAATCG
>Ga0209164_1000770_pt1 | contig 57164 bp, 55 predicted proteins | sample MTBNYHSulfiMetaG_FD_187458 | JGI IMG/M metagenome (GOLD analysis project Ga0209164, IMG submission 187458) | Enrichment culture microbial communities from rom New York Harbor, USA that are MTBE-degrading - MTBE-NYH (New York Harbor Sulfidogenic)... | ecosystem: Environmental > Aquatic > Marine >... | reverse complement strand
ACCGTTGGCATAAACGAAGAAGTCATAAAAAGATACATTGAGTTTCAGGAAAAGATAGATAAAGGGCAACTGCAGCTGCCTTTTAATCTTTAGTGCCACGGGCGTGAGCCCGTGGGTATCTACTAAGACGGAATGATTCCTCGTTTGCCCAGAAGTTCAAAGGGAAGACCTATCACTTGGGCTGCGTCAGCGCACATTTTCTGGTTAAAGCTCTTGCTTTCGATTGACCGTATTTCCGGGGAAAAGAGACTGGTCGTTGATTCACGCGTCAGGATGTCAATATTCCCTTTGTAGAGTTTTACCTGATATTTTCCACTCACAACATTTTGGGTGGTTTTCAAGAAAGCATCCAGAGCGGCCCGTAACGGATGATATGCCATGCCATGATAAATAAGGTAGGCCCATTTCTGCTCCACCATTTTTTTATACTGGATCTCATCTTTGGTTAAGCAGAACTGCTCTAAGTCACGATGAAGCTTCAAGATAATCGTAGCTGCCGGTGCTTCGTAAATTTCCCGGCTTTTGAGATCCATAATTCCGTCCTCAAACATATCGATTTTACCGATCGCATTCCGACCGCCGATTATATTGAGCTCAAAGATTATCTGAGCTAAATTTTTTTTCTTGCCATTAACTGCAACCGGTACGCCTTCCTTAAAATCGAGCGAGATGACTTCAGGTTTATCCGGCGCTTTTTCTGGAGGGATGTACCACATCCAGACATCGTCAGGCAATTCCTGATTGAGGGTAATTGCGCCGCTCGCGATAGAACGGCACCACATAGTCTTATCGTCTCCACCCCGGATAGTCTCGGTTACTGGTACACCCCACTGGCGACAGAGCTCTTCTTCCTCCACGCGGGTTAAGTCAAAATCTCGAACCGGCACTAATATGGTGAGGTTGGGGGCAAAGGTTTTGAAAACATTATGCATTCGATATTGGTCATTTCCTTTTCCTGTGGAACCTTCGGCGATGGCGTCACATCCCTTTTCCACTGCGATTTCTGCAACTTTCTTTGCGATGATCTGCCTCGTCATGGACGTAGATACCGGATAACCTAAGTAATCCGAGTTGGCGTGGATGGCGCGGGTAAGCCAGTTTTGAGTAAATTCTTTTTTCATATCCACCATGATAGGCTCAATCTTAAGCACTTTGGCTTTGTTTTGGCTTTCGATTATTTCTTCCTTTCCCTGTCCGATATCCAAGGTTATGGGAACAATTTCTCTGGTTTTATACACTTTCCTGAGCAATGCTACCGCCAGAGAAGAATCCAAACCACCAGAATACGCCAGGGCTACTTTTTTAACTTTCGGCACTGGTGTGGCATTAATTTTTTCAAGTAGTTTTTTGATGCTCATCTGACTCTCCTTATTGTAAAATAAAGTTCGCGTTACTAATTTTCAGGAAAGCTTTGCTTTTAACAAAAGTTTTTTAATTTTGCAAGAAAAAATATCATAAACTCTTGAGCCAAGTCAAAGCTAAAGAGAATTCCTCTCTGGCGGAAACCCCCACTTTTGCGCGATCGAGTGATCAAGGGTTTCCCATAAACGCTCGTGAAGTTGGAGAAGACACTGAGGATCGAGCAAAAGTTCTTTTTTCTCTTTGGGGCTTAAGGTCTTAGGCCCCTGGGTGAGCGCTTTTTCCAGAAGTTCTTGGCGGCGCTTCATTATGGAAGGCATGAATTTTCGTTTTTTCCCGAGCAAGGATCGATGTAAGACATTTATATTAGGATCCACCACCGCCCTGGTAAAACCTTCCTTTGCGGCAATTGAAATGGGTGCAGATGAGGTTTCTTGGTTTTGCGTCATTGTTTGCAGGAGGTGGAGTTCCCGGGGAGGATTAATTTCCTCCGGGATGAGAAAGAGGCCTATCTTTTGAAAAACTTTGCCCACACTGGTGCTGCCGGACAATACCGAAAGCGGAATCGAAAGGATAAGCGGAACAATAATGGGTGTATTCCACCAAAAAAAAGACCGGTTAATAAAAAAAAGGGCTGTTCCCCAGAGTAATCCTAAAACCATCCCGGGTACATGAAAGCGAATCGCCTCGAGCCAGGACGTCTCGTGTTCGCTCCGCTGCTGCGAGGTCCAGCCAACCTGCCGTCCCACCAGAGTTATAAAAACGAATTTACTGTGGAAAAGCATTCTGAGCGGCGCAAACAGAAAAGAAAAAATTATCTCCGCCATAACACTCGAGAACAGTTTTATTATCCCCCCGAACTCGCGGGATCGTCTTTGTCTGAAAATTATTAAAAGTAAGCTCAAAAATTTCGGCAAAAATAAAATTATTCCGGTTGACGCTAAGAGGGTTAAAGCCCATTGCGGATGCCAAACCGGCCACGCGGGAAAGAGACTCCGCGTGACGGGAAAATAATCGGGCACACGAATTACTTCCACAATCGCTTCCGCAGTGCTTAAGCTCAGAAACAAAAACCAAAGGAGCGCGGATACATAAGCCATAGCGCCGTGAAGGAAAAGGGCTCGGTGGGCAGGGAACAAGCCTTTGGAGAAAAGCAGACGCATATGCTGAATATTTCCCTGACACCATCGCCGGTCGCGTTTCAACTCTTCCAGCAACGTTGGGGGCATCTCCTCATAACTGCCTTCAAGGTCGTAGGCTAACCATACCTCCCATCCAGCTCGGCGCATCAACGCTGCTTCTACAAAATCATGACTGAGAATATTTCCTCCGAGAGGGGGTTTGCCGGAAAGACGAGGAAGAGAGCAGTGTTTCATGAAAGGAGCAACCCGAATAACGGCATTGTGACCCCAGAAGTGAGAGTCTCCCAGCTGGATAAAATTCAGACCTGCTCCAAAAATTGGCCCGTAAACATGATTAGCAAATTGCTGGACCCGGGCAAGGACGCTTTCTCGGTTAACCCCAAGCGGGGCGGTCTGGAGGATACCAACGCTTTGATTTTGTTCCATCACCTGAACCATTCTGATCAGGCTGGGACCGGTCATCATGCTGTCCGCATCAAAAATAATCATATAATGATAGTTTTTGCCCCAACGCCGGCAAAAATCAGCAATATTGCCGCTTTTATATTTGAGATTAACCCTTCGGTGTCGGTAGAAAATTCGATTAACAGCTCCGAGCGTTTGACGTAACTCAGCCCAGGCAGCCTCTTCCTCAACCCAGGTATCAGGATCGGTCGAATCGCTGAGAATAAAGAAGTCGAAATCTTGCAGCTTTCCGGTTGCTTCAAGGGACTGGTAAGTAATCCGCAGACGGGTAAATAACCGTTCAACGTCTTCATTACAGATAGGGATTAGGATTGCGGTGCGGCCGGCGAGTTCCCCCCGGCGATTTTTCTCTAAGCAGGTAGACGTAATGGCAAAACGATCATACTTACGCATCAAAGTCACAAAACCCGCCGCTGCCATCCAGAACCCGATTGAGATCCAGGCAAATAAAGCCCCAAAAACCAGGACCATAGCAACCTCCAACCCGGTGGAGCCTTTATGGGGCAGAATATTAGACATAAACAAACAGGCAACAACAGTGGTAATAAGGATAAAGGTTATCAAGAAGATACGTCGTATTCGTGAAACCTTTTTCCAGGCGGCATTGGTAAATGGTTGATTCATGAGACTCCACTAATAGATTATTTCCAAAGGGTAAGAAGAACAAACAAAAGGGTAAGAAAGATAAAAAAGATCAAAAAAATTAATGGCCGGGAACCAATGGCAGCAGCCCTTTTTAAGGAACGGATGAGAAAAGTACGCCAGGGAATTAAATCAATCGCATCCGGAACCATAAAGCTCCGGTTAAGTGGCGGCATGGAGCTACTCCCGCTCAGATTTTCATAAAGGGACACCTCCTTTTGGATGAATGACTTTTTCCTTAAGAAGGGAAGTTGTTCAGCTAAAAGCTCGCGGAGAGCACGCATGGCTTCAGGGATGGAAGGGCTTCCGGCGCTATTTTTTTGGTTGTTGCCGGCAGTCTGTAGCGCTTCGCGAGCGATCTCCCCGGCTTTTTCTTCCGGGACATTGAGCGTTTGAAGATAAAGAAAAACTCGGTGAAATGCCTCCTGCCGGTCCGGGGAAATTAAGTCGGGTTTCCTCTCAGGGTGAATGGTGGGGTTGTCGGCGCCAAAACTATCGAGGAGAGACATTTTGTGACCTGCTGCTATTGGTTGTTTTATGGCTAATAGGCATAACTCCACGTTTCGGTAAGGACTTCATCACCATCTTTTAAGAAGGCTCGAAGCTCAAGCGCGGGTTTCTTACCCGTGAGGATTCGTTCCATCAAGCCTTCTTCTTCAAAACGGACTTGAAACACCAACCGCCATCCCTTGGTGACATCGTTTTTTATGAGCTGGTGTTCCACAAGTATCGCTCTCGGATCTACTGTAATCACCGCATCGAGTTTCTCTTTTGGAGGAAGCGACTCCAGCTTTCCTCCCGCAAAATCAATAATAAATTTTTTTGTAAGATCATCTTTCCCTCGTGCCGTTCGAGTTGCAGTGACTCGGCCATTCGGCGGACGGGTGCCTCCGGAGAAATGCCAATTTATCGTATAAGCAAAAGAAAGCTTTTGGCCTGGTTCTGTTTGAACCGAGGGAACCCAAGAAGCAATAATGTTGTTATTCCATTCATTATCCATCGGGATTTGGATGAGTTCGATATGGCCGTCACCCCATGAACCGATTGGGGTGATCCAGGTGCTGGGCCGCTTTTCATAGTGTACTTCAAGATCTTGATAGTGATCAAAGTCAAGATCGCGTTGCATAAGCCCAAAACCAATTGGGTTTGTAGCCATAAAGGAATTTATAAGAAGGGTTTGAGGATTTTTCAAAGGGCGCCAGAGCCATTCACCAGAGCGTAAAGCAATCATCAATCCATCGGAATCATGAATTTCAGGACGAAAATCATCAGCCAGCCTCATGCTGGTATTTTCTCCGTAAAAAAACATGCTGGTTAACGGGGCGATGCCGAGCTTTTCTACTTTTTGTCGCATAAACAGGGTGCTTTTTACCTGGATAGAGGTTTCTTTCCCGGGAACGATAATAAAAGTATACGCCCCGGTTAAGCTTGGACTGTCAAGCAATGCAAAGACCGTCATTTGCTTAGCACCAGGAGACGGTTTTACGAGCCAGAATTCTTTAAAGTAGGGGAATTCTTCTCCGTTAGGCAGCGCAGTGTTGATCGCAAGGCCTCGGGCGGACAGACCATAATTCTGGTTTTGAGCAACTGCGCGAAAATAGCTGGCACCAAGGAATACGACGATTTCATCATAATAAGTTTTAGTATTGATCGGGTAATGTAAACGAAACCCGGCAAACCCGAGGTGAGGAGGAACCTTATCTTGAAAATCGTTTTTGCCATAGTCAAACAAAGCGGGAGAAAACGGGACTTGCTTTACTCCTGAAGATGCGACGAGATTAATGGCAACAAGCCGGTTGTAATAAAAACCAGGATGAAAGAACTGAACAGTAAAGGGAAGTTTTTCTTTTTTCCAAAGAGCTGTTTCCGGTTTAAACCGGATGTCTCGCCAGGCGCTGTAATTGATTTTTAACAGAAACTCCGGGACCCCTTCCTTAGGGAGTTGAAATGACTGGCGGGCAAGATTACGGGCTTTGGCGACAACATTTTCAAAAGAAAAGGTTTTTTTTGCTTTGGGGGCCGTGGCAGATAATGTTGAACCTGGAAACATTAAAAACCAACTAAGGATAAAAACCATCGCTAAATAAAAGCAAAGGATATGGGAAATAGCACATTTTGATAGGAAATTTTTATAACATTGGGAAACACAACCCATCTTTTTTTCTCACTGTAAATTACAATCCACAAAACCAAAAAGGTCAGTTTTTGATTAATTTATTGTTTGCATGCAGTTTTGTTCGCTTTATTGTTTCGGCTATGAATTAAATTAATATAATTTCATGGTATTAGGATAAAATCAAGTAAGGCTCTGTGTAATTTTTTCAACACGTTGAAAAATGCAGTATTTTTAAGTATATCACCATATTATTGTCCACCACCCATATCTTGTTTTTTATTGCCCAGGGCAATAAAACGCCTTCTTAGGAATTATCATGAGCGCTTCTTTATCCGGAGAGTGCTTAAATTTATATTTTTTTAGCGGGAGGTAGGTGGTCGATGAGTATTTTTTGAAGCCAGTAGACAGTCCATCCAACAAGCATACCCAGAATAACCCCGCCTGCAATATCACCCGGGAAATGAGCGCCCAGGTATATCCGGCTGTAGGAAACCAAAAAAGCCCAGAGGAAAATTATTACGGTAAACCATTTTTTTTTCAATAGAAAGCTTGTAAACATCGCCACCCCAAAAACGTTGGCTGCATGTGAGGATACAAAGCCATACAGTCCGCCCCCTTTTTTACTCAGCGTATGAACCAGGTGAGAAATGGAAGGATCGTGACAGGGGCGTAGCCGGTGAAAAACTTCTTTGAAGGCGTGGAAAGACACCATGTCGGTAAGGGTTACACATAGTGCTATAAACAAAAGAACCCAGAACCCCTTCAAATGAAATTTTCTGAAAATCAAATACACGGTAAGGAGGTATAATGGTATCCATACCGACAATCCCGACATTCGGCTGAAATAGGGCATGATCGTGTCCCCAAAAGGGCAGTGAAGCCTATTCAATGACAGGAAAAGCTTAATATCAAGGTTATTCAGTAGTTCAAGCATTGACATAACAAATTCTAAACTCGAATATTCCAATTCTGACCTGTGGCAAGGGCTTCATTAACGACGACGGTCTACCACATAATCAGCAATTACCAGCAGCGCTTCCTTTTCATGAGAAGGGAGAAAGCTTTTTAGTTCTTTTTTTGCTTTAATCGCGTACTCTCTTGCTTTTTGTGCCGTATATTCCAATCCCTGATAGTGCTTTATTAAATTCAGAATTTTAGTAAGAAGCTTTTTGGTTAATTTTTCCTTTTTTAAGGCAGAAACAATAAACTCCCGGTCTTCCGGAACGCTTTTCTGCAAGGTGTGAATAAGCGGGAGGGTAATTTTTCCTTCTTCCAGGTCTTTTCCGATTGTCTTTCCAAACTCTTCTTCGGTTGAGACATAATCCAGGGTGTCATCCATAAGCTGATAGGCGATACCAAGGTTGTTACCGAAGTTCTTCATGGCCTTTTCTTTTTTTTGATCCACATTTCCTAAAATAGCGCCGACGTGGCAGGCGGCTTTGATCAAACTCGCGGTTTTATAGGTAATGGTGGTTAAATATCCCGCCTCATCACAAGCCAGATCGCCTTCTTGCACCAAATCTAATACTTCCCCTTGCGCTAATTGTGTGGTCGCTCCCGTCAATACCTTAAGTACCCGCCAATTCCGGGTTTGGGCGATCAGGGAAAATGACTGAGCAAAAAACAAATCTCCGATGAGGATACTTGCCTGGTTTCCCCATAGCGTGTTCGCTGACGTATTTCCTCTCCGGATATTCGCGTTATCGACCACATCGTCATGGAGAAGCGTGGCAGTGTGGATAAATTCCAAAATACAGGCGAGTTGGATGTGTCCCTTGCCTTTATATCCGCACAATCGGGCGGACAAGATAAGGAGCAAAGGACGAAAACGCTTGCCCCCGCTATTGAGAATATACCTCCCCATGGTTGGGACCAGAGCTATTTCCGATTGAATATTTTTATCCAGCTCTCGTTCTACCGCTTGAAGGTCTTGAGCAATCATCCTGTAAACCGACTCAATGTTCATTTCTTATCCTCTATAGTGCGCGGGCGATAACAAATCCATCTACTCGGGAAGCTCCGGATTTTTTCAAAGTCCGGGCGCATTCATTCATCGTTGCTCCCGTTGTGTACACATCATCAAGAAGGAGGATAGTTTTCCCTTCAACGGATCGTGGCTCTTTAACCTTAAAAGCGTTTCGCATATTAACCTTTCTTGCTTTAACGGGCAGGGTTACCTGAGGCAAGGTATGCGCTACTCTTTGCAGGGTAGTGGTGTGCAAGGACAGGTGGTATTTTTTCTTAAGGATATTGCCTAAAATTACTGCCTGGTTAAATCCTCTTTGCCGAAGACGGTCCCTATGAAGCGGTACGGGTATCATAAGGTCATAGGAGGAAAAGGTAATCGCATGGTTGCGCATATGATCAAGCAAGAAGTTAAAAAGGTTCACCATGGAAAATTTCTGTTTATATTTAAAATTATGAATGATTGTCTCCAGAGCGCCTTCATATCTGCCGAGCGCGCGAACGAGATTGAAGTAAGGTTTCTGAGTTAAACAATTGCCGCAGATATGATCACGAGTCGTTTCAGTCAAAAATGGCTTCCCACAGCGCACACAAACGGGGTGGGAAATAAAAGAAATTGAATTTAAGCAATCATTACATATAAGGCACCCTGCTTGGTATAAGTCCTTAGAGCCACAGAGTGAACAAACCGGAGGAAACAGGAAGTCGAGCGCTAAGGAAATTCCTTTATACCAAGTCGCCTTCATGTGCATATCTTTGTTGGCTCCTCGTCAATTTTCGTAAATCGTAAAAAGTTAAACGTAAGGTGTTAAAACACTTCACACTTCGCGTCTCACTTTTCACGTTTTGATCGTTGCCGCCTCGATCTGCTTTTGAATGCAACGTGGTATTAGCTGCTCCACCAGTCCAAAAGCGCGGCAATTGGTTTCTCTTCATCCACGTCAAGCCGGGGGGCATCAACCCAAAGGCGTTCAAGGTCATAGAACTCCCTAACCGGTTTTTGAAAGATATGAATGATAACATCGCCATAATCCATGAGGACCCAGTTGCCTTCTTGGTAACCTTCAATGCCGAGAGGGGCAAAGCCTGTTTTTTTCAATTTTTCTTCAATATTTCTGGCGATTCCTTGCACCTGTCGGCTTGAATCCCCATGACAAATAAGAAAATAATCAGCAAATGATGATATCTCTGCAACTTTTAAAACGACCAAATTTTTTGCTTTTTTATCGAGGGCGCTTTGAACGCAGAGAGGAAATTTTTTTTTGGAGTCTTTTGCGAGTTTTGTTTTTGAAATATTTCCCTCCTTGAATTTGTTTAGTTTTTTAATCTCATCCGACTTGTTTTTTTACAAAAAAGCTAATCCTGATAAAGGCCATGTTTTTTTATGTAATGCTCAATTACCGCAGGCACTAAATAGCGGATTGACCGCTTGCCCTTTAATCGGCTTCGAATTGCCCGGGATGAAAAATCTAACAATGTTATTTCTTGAAAAAACAGTTTATTGCCTGATGAATGAATATAATAATTTCCGTCAGGATTATAAGCAAAATTTTTATTTCCGTCAATGGGAAGCAAATCAGCGCTCGCTTTTTTGTGATACCCGGGCCGCGACATAATAATAAAATTTGTCAGAGAAAACAGTTGGGCAAAGTTTTTCCAGGTATCTATTTCGAGAAAAGCATCCATGCCCATTAAGAAGAAAAGAGAAGTATCGAAAGCAAATTTTTTTTGAAAATGCTCGATAGTTATGATTGAATAAGATTTCGAATTTCTTTGGATCTCAAAGTCAGAGATTTCAAAATAAGGATTGTCTTGGATAGCCAGTTTAACCATATTCAAACGGTGTTCCGGGACAATAATGGTTTTTTCCGTTTTATGGGGCGGAATTCGAGCGGGGATGAAAATGATTTTATCCAGATGAAAAAATTCTTGGACTTCTTCAGCTGCTCGAAGATGACCGAAGTGAATGGGATTGAAGGTGCCGCCAAAAAGGCCGATCCGCTCCTTTTCGGTTTCTAATTCCTCTGTTTTGTCCATGTCGCTTCCTTTTGCTTTCAATATCATTCTTTATTTTTTGCGTGTTAACGTGCGAAAAAAAATTTTCCCCGTTATGAGACTGTGTCACAATACATATTCTGGTAGCCGCAAGCTTTAGCTTGCGCTTCTCGGATATGTGATTTCAACATGTTACGCAGCCTAAAGGCTGCGGCTACCCCACCTATCTTGAATTGTGACACAGTCTCTATGTGGGGTAATAACAAGAGATTGTCTCTAACGGGGGTTACTCTCTAACCTGTCCTTCTCCAAAGACAATAAATTTAGTGGTCGTAAGTTCTTTAAGTCCCATGGGCCCGAAGGCATGGAGCTTGGTCGTGCTGATTCCCACTTCCGCGCCCAAGCCGAGCTGAAATCCATCGCTAAAACGAGTGGAAGCATTGACCAATACCGTTGAAGAATTTACCTCTTTAAGGAATTTCTGCGAATTTTCATAGGATTGGGTAATGATTGTTTCCGTATGGAGGGAGCCATAGGTTTCAATATGTTCAATCGCCTCGTCTATATTTTTTACTACTTTAACTGCTAAAATGAGAGCCAAGTATTCGGCATACCAGTCGCCTTCTGCGGCTTTGTTTAACCCTGGAAAAAGGGTTAGAGTTTGAGGACACCCTCGAATTTCCACTCCCGCTTTCTGGAGCCGTGATATAAGGGGGGGAAGGATCTGGGGTGCAATGTCCTGATGAACTAAAAGGGTTTCAACGGCATTACAAACCCCAGGCCTCTGACATTTCGCATTAAGAACGATTTTTTCGCTCATCTCTTCATCTGCCGTGCGATCGATAAAAATATGGCAGGTGCCTTTGTAGTGTTTTATGACGGGGATCTTAGATTTTTCTACTACGGCGCGGATAAGTTCTTCACCTCCCCGGGGAATAATCACATCAACCAAATCTTCTAATTGTAAAAGCGCGTACACTGCTTCCCGGTCAGTAATCGGAAGAAATGAAATAGCCTCGCGAGGGATGCCTTCTTGCTCGGCTTCCTTTTGGAGGATATCGGCTATGAAAAGATTTGAGTGAAACGCTTCGGACCCGCCTCGCAATATAACCGCGTTGCCTGATTTTAGACAAAGTCCGGCTGTATCCGCAGTAACATTTGGCCGGGCTTCGTAAATTATTCCGATTACCCCGAGCGGGATCCGCATTCTCCCTACCAAAAGATTATTCGGCCTTCGCCACATCCCGGTCACTTCTCCCACCGGGTCAGGAAGGTTCGCCACCTCCCTTAATCCTGAAGCAATCTCGGTTATGGTTTTATCGGTGATCAAGAGCCGGTCAATAAGCGCGCTGCTTAAAGCACTTTTTTGAGCAAGGCTTACATCTTTACTATTTTCTTCTTTTAGTCGAGCACCATTGTCAATCAGTGCCTCTGCCATCCGGCATAAGGCTTTATTTTTTTTCTCGGTGGAAAGACGGCCGACAATTCGCGAAGCTTTTTTTGCGTTTTGAGCAATAGTGAGGACTTGTTCTTGAATAGACGTCATAGAATTGTTCCTTATAAAACAACCAGGTCATCTCGGTTGATGACCTCATCATAATATTTATATCCCAATATTCGTTCAATCTCCTTGGTTGGCGCTCCCTTAATTCGTTTGATTTCTAAAGAGCTATAGTTTACCAGTCCGCGGGCAATCTCTTTCTGATGCTCATTCAGGATGCATACGGAATCACCAAACTGAAAATCGCCTTCTGCTTTGGTGACCCCGATGGCCAAAAGGCTCTTTCCCTTTTTGAGAATTGCTTCCTCTGCTCCATGATCGATAAAGATTTTACCCTTGGGCTTAAGAGTGAAGGCGATCCAGTGCTTTCGGCTTTTGAGTTTTGATGTTTGCGGAAGAAAAAGGGTGCCGACCTCTTTTCCCCGGAAAATTGCTTCCAGGATACCATGAGCCCGGCCATTTGCCATAACAACAGGAATTCCGTAGGTGGTGGCATTTTTTGCAGCGGCAATTTTTGTTTCCATTCCGCCCACACCGTGGGCGCTTTTCCTCGTGCTTGCTAAGGATTCAAGTTTTTTATCAATTTTTTTTACCAAGGGAATCAATCGGGCATCCTTATATGTTTGGGGGTCAGCCTCAAAAAGCCCATCCTGATCAGTGAGAATGATAAGGAGATCAGCTTCGACCAAGTTTGTGGTAATTGTGGCTAAGTTATCATTATCCCCAAGTTTAATTTCATCGACTACGACCGAATCATTTTCATTAATAATCGGGATGATTCCTAATTCAAGTAAAGCAAAAAGTGTATTACGGGCATTTAAAAACAAGGAACGTTCTTTGAGGATTAAGTTGGTAAGCAAAACCTGGCCGATTTTTAAATTCTTTTCTTTAAAAAACCGCTCATAATTTTCCATTAAACCTGACTGCCCTACCGCAGCCGCAGCTTGCTTAAGGGGAATGCTTTGGGGCCGTTGTTTAAGACCTATTTTTCGCATACCGATCGCGATAGCGCCCGAAGAGACAATAACCGGTTCAATCCCATTCTTTTTTATCCAGGCAATTTGATCAACAATGCCGGCAAAGGCATTAAAATTGATGGTGATCGCGGAGTCAGTCAAAACACTGCTTCCAATCTTGATGACTACTCTGCGAACTTTTTTCATGAGTTCCGCGCGCAGATTGTTCATGTTCATGGCTTTTGCTTTAACGTGCTTTTTACCAGGGTTAGTAATTTTTTTATTCCTTCTCCCGTGAGTGCGGAAAGAGAAACAAAAGGAACAGTAAGTTTTTTGTAATAAGACTCGATGGCATCAGGAAGCACAGGGGGGGAAAGTAAATCCAACTTATTCAAGGCAATAATTCGCGGTTTTTCCAAAAGGATAAAATTATAGCTTTCTAACTCAGTAAGAATAATGGCGTAATCTCTTCCTGGATCATCTTCATCAAGATGACTCACATCAAGCAAGAAGATTAAAAGGCATGTTCTTTCAATGTGTTTGAGGAACTTAAGCCCAAGGCCTGATCCGTTGTGAGCTCCCTTAATGAATCCCGGAATATCTGCTACCACAAAATTTTCAAAATTTTCACCCTGTACCACCCCCAGGTTAGGGGTTAAGGTGGTAAAAGGATAATCAGCAATTTTCGGATGGGCTGAGGATATTTTAGAAATGAGCGTTGATTTTCCTGCATTGGGAAGGCCAATAATACCAACATCAGCTAAAAGTTTAAGTTCCAGCTTAAGCCACGCGCTTTCGCCTTCCTGTCCTTCTTGAGCTATCCTGGGTGCCTGGTTGGTAGAAGATTTAAAAGTGGCATTGCCTCGTCCACCTCTCCCGCCTCGGGCAGCGATAAAGCGTTCTCCCTCTGAAACTAAGTCTTTGAGAATGTTGTTTGTTTGACTATCTCGAACTACTGTTCCTAACGGCACGTAAATCTCACAGTTTTCACCATTCTTGCCATGCTGCAACTTGCCTTTTCCGTGTTGCCCCCGCTTAGCCCGGTAATGCTGCTGAAGAGCGACATCCAACAGAGTTGGATGTTTGTTGGAGGCAACTAAAATTACATCTCCTCCTTTTCCTCCATTGCCGCCATCAGGACCGCCTCGAGGAACAAATTTTTCACGGCGAAAGCTTACACAACCTCGACCTCCATCGCCGGACTGTACCCAGATCTTGGCTTCATCCACGAACCGCATTTATTTGTGCGATAGGTTAGTTAGCGTAAACACTTACTTTTATTCGGTCTCGGCCAAGTCTTTCAAACTTTACTTTTCCTTCAATTTTGGCAAAGAGGGTGAAGTCTTTTCCCAACCCTACATTGTTCCCGGGATGAAATTTAGTGCCTACCTGGCGAGCCAGGATATTTCCTGCCTTTACCAACTGGCCGCCAAAGCGCTTAACTCCAAACCGCTGGCCTTGGCTGTCGCGACCATTTCGGGAGCTACCCTGTCCTTTTTTATGCGCCATCTTAATTTCTCCTTTACTTATGATACTTTATCTATTACGTTGTGCTTTTTACCCCGTTAGAAATACCCGCTTGTCCTGTTAAATATCAAATATTTTTTTCTTTATCTTTTAGATATCTTATACTTATTTATCTATGCTTAAAATTTGACCGGTAATTTTTTAATCTAATATAAAAATAATGTCAAGCGTATAGAAAAAAATTTAAAAAAGGGGTAAAATAAACATTCTTTTTTTTGCATGGCGGAAAAAGATATTTTTCAGAAGAACGAAAAAAAATAAATTTACTATCGGAAAGTTTACCATGCCGAAGAGGGGACTTGAACCCCTACGAGGCTACCCTCACTAGACCCTGAACCTAGCGCGTCTGCCAATTCCGCCACTTCGGCAGTTTCTTTTTAGAGGAAATTTTATAATAATTACGTTTTACAGTCAAGAGGTTTAAAACCTTGAACCTTTGAACCCTTAAACCCTTTAAACCCTTGAACCAAACATATGGAAGTCTTTGAAGGTTATAAAGATCTAAACCAAAAATTTCCGAGCCCGGTTGTGACCTTGGGTAATTTTGATGGAGTCCACTTGGGCCATCAGGAAATCTTTTTCCGCGTACGAGAAAGAGCAAAGGAGCTGCAAGGGACGTCTTTAGTCTACACTTTTCATCCTCATCCTCTCTCCGTTCTGAAACAGGGAAGAGAATTTTTAAATATTACCACATTAGAGGAAAAATTAAAGCTTATTGAGAAGGCCGGTATTGATGTAGTAATTTGTGAGCCTTTTACTTTAGAATTTTCCCGGCTCACGGCTGAAGAATTCGTAAAAAATATTCTCTGGAGTCACATCGGAACAAAAGAAATATTTGTGGGCGAGGATTACACGTTTGGGAGTAAGCGTCAGGGAAATATTCATTTTCTCAGAACTATGGGTAAAAGCCTCAATTTTCGGGTAAAAATTATTGAATCTCAGGTTAAGGACAATATTATAATAAAAAGCAGTAAAATTCGGGAATTTATCCGGCAGGGAGATATATCAACTGCCAATCGGCTTCTGGGAAGACATTTTAGTCTGAGCGGTAAGGTAATAAAGGGGAAAGGGAGGGGAGCCAATTTGGGTTTCCCGACTGCTAATATCAAACCTGATAAAATCCTTCATCCCGGGACAGGGGTTTATGCGGTGTGGTTAACCCTCCGCGATCAGCGATTCCCGGGGGCTATGAACATTGGATACAATCCTACCTTTAAAGATCGGGAAATCTCTTTGGAAGTGTATATCCTCGACTTTAATGAATCCATATACGGGGAGAAACTTGATATCACTTTTGTCGCGCGCATCAGAAAAGAAGAGACATTTCATTCGCCACAGGAACTTATCAACCAAATGCATCAAGATGTCATCAAGGCGAGAAAGATTTTGGGGAGCAATCGTGGTTGATGGCCTCGTAAAAAGTTCAAAATCTGTCACTCCGGGAGGGTCAATTTTTGCTTAGCAGGCTGTTGAAAAACTCGTAAAATATGCAAAAAGTCATACTGAACTTGTTTCAGCATCTAATAAAATTAATATGTTGCGAGACCCTGAAACGAATTCAGGGTGACAAAAAATTGTTTTTCAACAGCCTATTAGATGGTTGACTGCGGCGTGAGCTTTTCATAGCAATCAACGCCGGTTTTAATGTCTTTACCAAATAATTCAATAAAGTTAGTCTTCCGATAAAAACCATTTTTGATCGATGTGACAAAGATCCTCTCGAGAAAAGCCGATTGACCGTCAATTCTGGTCTCCCCGCGGTACACTCCCTCCACTTCATAGACCTTAATTGCCCGGGAACGCGCAGCCATAATCTCCACGATCGCGGAGTTGCTCACGGGATCGTATTTCGTCCTGATACCGTAAGTCCATTTTCTTTGGATGAAACTGAGTTCCCTTTTCCGTCCATCTTCAGCAAGGCGAATCCAGTAGGCGATGACCGGTTCCTTCTGATAGAGCTTGCCGTCAGAAGTCAACTGAACGTCGTACTGAACGATATTGGCGTTTTTGCTCCGTTCAATCTTAAAGAGATGCCTGGTCTCCAGGCCTTGGGATAAGGGCTGACTACCATAGACTATCGGAGCAGGTGCGAGTATCACAAAAAGAATGCTTAGTGAGAGAAAAATGCACGATCGAATCACTTTTGACATCATGGGATCATATGTTGCTGCTAAAATTACTTTCTTGCAGGTGAAACGGTCATCAATTTTGCAAAAAAGGAATTGCGGGTTCCCATTTATTTCTGCTCATTTGGGTACAGTATTAAGGAAGACTCCGTGATCATTCATTTCTTCAAGGCGGCAGCTCCAGACGAGTTTGCCGTCATGGACGGTAATATCGGGGCAGCTGTCACACATATCCTGTCGTCCGTCCATTTCAAAATTTACCGGTTGAATAATCATCAAACTTTGCAGAAAGGCGGGTCGAAAGAGATTCAACGGATTTGCAAGCATCCTCCCCACAATACTCATAAAGATGCTTCTCATTTTTTTGTCAACGATGCCCCCTAAAAAAGAGGCGAGTTTTCCCCGGGCTATGGCTTTGGGTTTCGAATAGGCCAGGTAGGTTCCGGTAAACAGGTGGGTGAATGTCTGCACCAGTTCCATGAAATTCGGAGATACATATCCGACTGTCTCATTGTTAAGCACGATTCGGCTCGCGAGAAGCCATTTCAATGAATCCGGTTTCGCGGTGCCGTTCAAGTAAGCGGCGGGTTCATAAACAGGGTCGGCTTCACGTATCTTTTCAACAGCATCTCCAGCCATAAGGGTTCTTGAGCCTCCCCAGGCTGTTTCTTTGTACGTTGCTCCAATATCAATTTTTTTTTCGTGGGCATAGAAATCAAAATCGCCCGTTAGGGTCGGTGAACGATACAAAATAAACACCATCGTGTGAACGATATCCGCGTGCTTTTGAGCCCAGTTCACCATGCTCGGGATCTCGTGGATGTTTTTTTCCGACACCGTCGCGTTAAAAGAACAGGAAAGTTCGCCCGCTCCAGCCAGCATTTCAGCGTAGTGTAACCGTGTTTCGTTGAGCTCATCCTCGGTGGTTGCGTGAACATTCGGTCGTTTCTGACTCATATCGATGTGAAAGGTAAATCCAAAAACCCCGGCCTTTTTCAAGTCTTCAAGAAGCGTTTCGTCAAGCGCCAGCCCATTGGTGTTGACAATCGGTTTCCACCCCATTTCTTTTACCATCTTTACCAGTTCCAGGATTTGCGGGTAAACCAGAGGGTCACCACCCGCGATGCTCATACAATCGCTCTTCCTCAATTTCCTGAACACTTCAAGGTCAGTCCGCACTTGTTCGAGGGTCTTATGTCCCGGACCATTTGCATCCCGATAACAACCTTCACAGCGAAGATTACATTTGGTAGTAGGCTCCAGCCAGGAAATGCCATTGTCCGCATAATTCCAGGGAAGCCGATAATATTTAAGATGGTCAAGCGTAGCAGCCATAGATCTGCTCCCAAAAATAGATTAATAATGATTTCAATCCAGAGATAATTGAGCACGAAGCAGTTACACTGCCGGTTTTGTTGTCACCCTGAACTCGTTTCAGGGTCTCATGAGATTCTGAACCACTACTGAAACAAGTTCAGCACAAGGTTCAGAATGACATGTTCAGGGTTCAGCACCTTATTCTTATCGCTGGATTGAGGTAATGCCTAAACGCGCACCGGCCTCTCATTCACCGCTATTGAACGGACTGTGAAGATGTGCCTGGAGTGCTGTTCGACACGGATGCTCTCGAACCGGTTCAACAGCCGGCCAAGCCTTTCTATCCGTTCCATAATCTCCTCAACCGATATAGCCGGAAAGCGGTGGTCATGGAAGGCGGCATTATTGCGGTGACCCGGACGCCGCATATTTATACGTTTGCTCAGTGTTCGCACCTTGGTGTTGAGCCAGCCCCGAATGTAATCGCTGCCGGACACGACGGGAGGTTGTTTTTTGTTATATCCGGCCGCCTCCAACACCTCTACCATCCGATCTGCGGCCAAAGGGCCGTCGAGCGCCGCTATGTGCTGATCCAGGATTTTCCGACGCACGGAGTGGTCCAGAGCGCCCAGCTCACCGGCGACTATGGCGCGGATTGTCGGGCAAAGCTCATTAACGGAAAATGCCCGCCGGCTGAGAGCGTTTGCCCAATCATCGTCAAATTCCTCCGACGTAACCGGCTGGTAAGCGACGGCCGGCGTGTCGAGGACCGCCGACTCTACCAGGGAGGTGCAGCCATTTGCAACCACTGCCTTCGCCGCCATCAGCCAGGGGATGATGTTGCCCTCATTGATCACCCGCAAATTGGGGCAGCTTTCTGCGATTCTTTTCCAGATTTCCTGATTTTCGGAAGGGTGCGGGCGAAGGACAACAGTGCGATCAGCAACCGCCGCGCACAGCGACGGCACCATTTCCTGAAAAAAATTGAAGAGGGATAGCTTATGACGCCCTTTTCCCTCATCGTAAGGATGCGCGGTGCCGGGCGTTTTTGATTCCGCTGCCTTCTTAAGATAACCGAGATTCGGATAGAAATGGTTGACCAAGCCGAAGTTCGTGTTTATCAACACGAAGTCTCCGTATCGTTTCCGGAGGGCAGCCACCTGCGATTGGAAGTATTCGCGAAGTTCAGGCCGCATGAGATCGATCCGTGGATTACCGGTGATATGAATCGGTGTATCATGGTACCCGGGATAGGCGCGAAAAACGCGGGCATTATCAGGACCCCATACAAAAAGTTGGGATGTTTGCGCCATTGTGATTGGAGACAACCGCTGCCGGTAATACTCTGCATCCGGCCAACGCAGGAGGCCTTCCTCATCCCAGGCAACTATTTCATGTCCCAGCTGGCGCAAAATCTTGAACATGCGAATGCTCAGCGTGCGCAGGCTTTTCGCCAAATACACTCCCCGCGGAAACGAATCGACCTGGTAATGGACATAAGCCCGGGAACCCATTATTACCGGAAAGCCACGTTCGGCGGCGACGCAGGACAAGAGGATCTTGGCATCCATCTCCCGCACCTGGGTTTCCACTGGAATAATAAGAGTCGAAGCTGAATTTTTCATAACGGCGATTTTTTACTACACTTGTAAAAATTATTGAGCACGAATCGGAAATAAAACAACACCTACGAGTCTGTCCGATAACCCCCTTGAATCGCTTTTTGTCATTCTGAACTCCTTTTAGAATCTCGTAGTTTCAATAGGTTACGTACCCACTAGATCCCGAAACAAGTTCGGGATGACAGTTATCGGCCAGGCTCCTACAACGCGTTTAACGCATTTTCTTTAACTAAAAGCATTAACACAAAAATCTTATTATTTTAATAAGTTATAAATTTTAACTCGCGTTTGATTTTTTGTTTGCCTGGCCTCCTCTCATTTTCCAGGGCCTGGTTTATGAGAGATTACTTCTAAAATTTTAAATTATAGGGGATTTGGGACGGTCTGTCAATTTTTTATCGACAACAGGTCATTACCAGTTTAATATATGGCCTCATATTGTACTATTTCTGTGATTTACCAATATAGATGAGTTCGTAAAAAGTCAAAATTCGCGTTTTTTGTCATGCTGAGCTTGTCGAAGCATGACGTAATATCAATTAATTTTGTTCACCCTTTGACAGGCTCAGGGTGACATCTCCGACTTTTTACGAATCCATCAATATAGGAGTCGGTTAAATGGCCCGGGTTTTTTCTCCAGGAATTTGGCGGTAAGAACATGCGATAACCTCTCCTCCCCGGCAAGTGCCACACGCGAAGATCTGGGCGTACTGTTGAGGATAAGCTATTAATGAAAAATATGGGTTTAAAGGAAAAAATAGAGAGATTAGCCGCACGGGTACTTACTTATTTTTTAATGATTATTGTTAAGTTGGTTCCCGAAGCAATGCTTTATCGTTTTTCTCACATTTTGGGCAACGCATATTTTCTTTTGTCCGAGAAAAGACGCAAACGCACGATAAAAAATCTGACTTTCGTCTACCAAGAAGAGAAGTCTTCGGAAGAAATCACCCGTCTGACCAAGCGAATCTTTTATGAAATCGCTGAAGCTGCCGTGGAAACCGTTATACGCCTTTTGAAAGACGCGGACCTGCAAAAGGGGTTATTACAGGACATTTCAATTGAAGGCGCTCAATACCTGGATGAAGCGCTGAAAACTAAGAAAGGTGTTATTTGTATAGGTACTCATCTTGGGAATTTTCTTTTCCTGGCATTCAGGCTATCCCTCATGGGTTATCCTTGTAACATCGTTATCAAAGATTCCGAGCATCCCGTCGCGGCTGAAATCTGGCACATTCTTATGAGAGGAGCGGGTATACAATGGATTCCCGCGCGGCCCAGAATCAAGGCGGTCTCGGATTCACTGAAATGGTTGAAGAAGGGGGGAATTCTTTTTCTCTTTGCCGATCAGAAAAAACGTGACGGCGTGAACGTAAAATTTTTCAATCACCAGGTGGGCACGGTTGAAGGCCCGGCAATATTGCACCTAAGAACCGGCGCCGAGATCCTCTGCGCCTTTATGATAAAGCTGGGCAGGAAAAAGCATAAGATTATTGTTACTCCCCCGATTACGGTTAAAAAATCCGGTGATCGCGAAGAGGATGTGTATCACATATCCCAATCTTTTACCGAAATAATTGAATCATTCGTTAGACAATATCCTGAACAATGGTGGTGGCCGTGGAGAAGGAAAATGAAAAGGGATCAAATAAACTGAAATGGGGTAATCATTAGTCCTTTTCCGGGTAGTCCTTTTGCCGCAGGATAAATTCGGCGAGTTTGAAATCAAGCTCAGTATCGATGTTCACCATGAATTCATCGATTACAACGAAAGACGTCCTTTCACCCTTAATGTTTTTCGTGTTGAGAATGCAATCTCTGGTCATGACATAGGCCACGCCGTTTTTGTGGTATACGGGAGAAAGCTGCTGTCTGGCAATGATTTTCGCCCCGGCCGGATCGTAAAAATCCAAGATGTCCTTTCGAATTATGAGCTGTTTTAAGGGATGTGCTTTGGAGTCAGTCTCACTTACAGTCCATACGGCATCGTATCCGCCCTTGATAAGCTTTTCCACTGCCGCGGTGACATGGTTGGGCGTGCGGAAGGGAGAAGTCGGTTGCAGCATTACCACAACGTCATATTTTCGGTTATCAATCCTTTCACATTCCATCAGGGCATGATGCAAGACCGGCCCATCCGCAACAGCGTCTCCGGACAGGTGGTCCGGTCGCATGAAGGGGACATCCAAACCTGATCCCCGGGCAATCGCTGCTATCTCAGGATGGTCGGTAGACACGACCGCCCGATCCACATAGGGAAGCTCTTTTACCACGTGTCCCACGAGGGCGACCAGGGGCACGCCATTTATGGTTCTGATGTTTTTAAGCCTCACTCCCTTGCTGCCGCCCCGCGCCGGCACCACCACCAGGATACTTTTTACTTCGAGCATTAGTTGGTTACCTTTCTTGTCCGGAGAAGAGTATCGTTCTTCGCATAGGTCACAAGTATCTGATCAATCTGCTCGAAAAAAAACTCTTCCGTAACATGAATGAACGGACATCCATTTTTTACTGCTGATTTCCTGTCGGATTCCCCATCGCCGACTACAAGCACTTCATCGCATCTTAACTTTTCTAAGGCCATGATACGCAGGAGAGTCTCGGACTTTTTATGCGGATAGCCGAATACCCCACGAAAATAACCGTCCCATTTTTTGAATTGAATGACCTCTTTTAAGCCGGCCTCGGGGGTAGTGGAGTTCACGTAAAGCCGGTACAGGGGCGCGAATTTCTTGAGGGCCTCTTCAGCCCCCGCCTTTTCCGGACACGCCTTTGCGCCTGCTAAAACAATGTTGTTGTATTGTTCGGCCAGTTTGCTGACCTCCCTCTTTAGGTACGTATGGTTTCCGGCTCCAAGCCGCCGAAGAATCTCTTCCAGAATGATGTAGCGGGTCTGCTCAAAGCTCCCGGAAAGAACCTCATGAATGATTCGGGCATAGCGTTCCTCGGCAGGAAAGAGTTTGAAATAAGCATCGTATTTCAACCGGTTTGAGTCGATAAGCGTTCCGTCAAAGTCAAAGACAATTGAGCGTATTTCCATTCTTTTATTATCGGTCAAACGAGGCGTTGACCTCTTTTTTTATAGATTTCATGCAAGCACTCCAGAAAGCCCTGCCCCATATCCAGGTAGCGGTGATTGACAAGTTTATGCCCTACCTTTGGTGTAAATGAATAGGGTGTATAGATGTAATGATCAGGGTTTTTTTTGGCTGAAAATTCTGTCTTGATATTTTTGCCCAGTATTTCCTGAATCATCAAGATCATCTCTTTAAATTTCATTGGGTGATGCCCGCTAATTATGATATATTGATTTTTATACGCATCATCCAGGATAAGTAAGCTCAAGCGGGCCGCATCACGAACATCTATATATTCCCGCATCTCTTCCCCGCTACCGCTGCACACCACACACCCGTTTTCCATAGCCTCCTGCAAGTACCGGTAGATGCTGTTTCGCTCATCTGCTCTTGGGCCATATAGCGTGCCATATCTGAGAATCGTAAAATCCAGAGCATATTTCCGGTTAATCTCTTCGATATAGGTTTCCGCGGCCTGTTTGCTGCAACGGTAGAAACCGCCCTTATCGCTGTATACATAAATTGTGCTGGCATAAACGAAGCGGTCGACGTCACTCCTGCGGCAAGCCTCCAGCATATTGGCATTGCCTTCAATATTTAGACGTATCGTGTCCACGGCCCGGGTGGTTGCGTCGTCCAGATCGGTAAGCCCTGCAAAATTATAAACAACATCGTGGCCCCTAACAGCATCTAAAACCTGTTCCGGGTTAAGAATATCTCCAACATACATCGACTGGTCGGACTGAAGATAGGGTGATGGTTTAATATCGAATATAGTTACGGCATGTCCCGCCTCGGTTAAATAATCCGCCACATGGCTCCCTAAAAAACCGGAACCGCCAAAAACAATAACCTTCATTAAGTCATCCTCCGTGAGCTGATTTTGCTTAGCGGTTTTCCCTGAGATTTTTTTGACAGCATGATTTTGTTGATGGTTTTTTCTAACTCGTGCATGCTGTTAATTTTAAATGGACAACCGGATAAGCGCTTGTCGCTAGAGGGCGAAATCCGTGCAATAAAACAGACTCCACTTTTCTTTGCCGCTTTTAAATCTGATTCGGCGTCGCCGACAAAAATAACCTCCGAAGCACGCCACGAATAGCGAGATAAAATATCTATAAGAATCTCCGGTTTTTTGCGAGGCGCACCGTGTATTTCTTTAAAATAATGTGAAATGCCTCGTTTCTTAGTTATATAATAAAGTTCTTCATCCGGTGTGCCGGAGGCTATGAAAAGCGAAATCTTTTTATGATATTTATCAAGGAAATCAAGCGCTCCGCCAACAAAAGGGGCTTTAAGAATCTTTTCCAATACTATCTGGGAAAATTTTTCTCCCAGTTCTATTTCTTCATCATTGGATAATTCCTTGCCCAGGATATTTTTATAAAAATAGCGAAACTTCACATAACGGGATATTCCCATGTTTTTTTTATGGTATTCAACTATTTCATGTACTTTGTCAGGATAAGTGGAAAAAAGCTGGCCAAACGCGTCGGTTTTTACTTCTGCTGATTCCACCAGCACCCCGTCAAAGTCGAAGATTACAGACTTAATCATCGAAAGAACCTATAGCTGTGCAAGGTGCGCTATCAACGCCCTCCACAAAAAGGGGTGCGACAAAAACCCTTGACAGTTTTGTTAAAGCAACAGACAAATCCATATCTTCAATCAACAGAACAGGTTCCTCCTTACCATCCGGATCTAAAAAGGCCCGGTGAGCCTTTCTACCCTCTTCCCGATGGGCAAAAGATGATACAGATATCCAATCGATCCCTACTGCCCTAACTGCACAATTCATACGGCGTAGTCCAATACCCACATCCGCATGAATTCCCGGATTTTCTTTCCAGTATAAGTCCGAGCCCCTCTTTTGACCCCATCCGGATTTCAAAAGAAGCAGATCAGTGTCGGCATCAATATGGCCGCCAATTGTCTCCCACTTCAACAATTCGCCAGGTTCAAGCCGGGCATTCAAAACCTGCGGACTGTCAAATATCCAGAAATCTGCGGGGTAATCTATAATCTTCCGGCCATTTGCAAAAAAATGGTTTGGTCCATCAACATGAGTGCCCCAGTGATTTTCAAGAGACATTCGCCAGGTATTGCATGAATCTCCCTTTTTGATCGCTTTTAAGGAACTCAATTCCGGCTTCGCAGAACCGCCATAAACCGGCATTGATTTGGTAATGGGATAAGAAAGGTAATGAAAAAGCATTTCAACGCCTATCCTCTATCTCCTATCTTCTCAGTCCTTCAATCAAATTCCTGGCTGCCTGCATCTCCATCTCCACCCTTGCTTCTTTAGCATAGGATCCAATGTGAGGGGTCAAAATAATATTCTCTAATTTTTTCAAAGGGCCGTTATACGGCTCTTTTTCAAATACATCCAGAGCAGCGCCTGCCAAACGCCCATTCTTCAAAGCATTTAAAAGCGCTTCTTCATCCACTACACCGCCCCGGGCTGCATTAACAAGCCACGTTCCTTTTTTCATCATCTCAATCTCTTTAGCACCCAATAAAGGCTTCTCGTATTTTCCTGAAACATGGATGGTTACGATATCACTTTCCCTTAAAAGCTCATCCATCTCCATCCTCTCAATCTTTAAAGCCTTCGATCCTGCGATCGTTATGCTGTCATAATAACCAATCTCACATCCAAAAGCCCTAAGCAGTTCCCCCGTCTTTTGCCCGATTCTCCCAAAACCGATGATCCCCACCCTTTTGCCGCGAAGAAGATTGCCCATGTGCTTTTTCCATATACCGGCCCTGATTTCGCGATCCATCAAGGTTATCTTTCGCAATAAATCCAATATCAACCCGACTGTCAATTCGGCAACGGCAAGGGTAGGACCAAACGGTGTATTAAACACCTTGATGTTTAATTTCTCTGCAGCCTCAAGATCAAGATTATCCATCCCCACGCCGCAACGGGAAATGATTCTTACAGACGACAGATTTTCTAAAATAAACCTATCAAGCGATTCTGTGCCGGCGATAAGACCCGCCGCACCCTCCGCAAGCTCAATAACTTCATCGCCAGTAAGCGTGCGCCCATAAGGATTTAAAGCAACATTATATCCTGAATTGTTTAGGAGTTGCAGCGGGCTGTTATCAAATTTTCCAAAAGACGTGGTCGTAATGACAATTTTCATTTATGATCTTTCCGCGTTTTAAATATAGCCATTATTTGGCATATCGCCTGATTAAGGAGTCTTTCTTGATTAATTTTTCCACTTTAGCCAGGTCCTCAGATTTATCCACGCTGTAGGTTTCGGTGTCGCTGAAAATCATCTTTACCTTGTAGCCATGCTCAATTACCCTCATCATGTCTACAGACTCAATGGTTTCAAGCGGCGTAGGATCCAGTTCATTAAATTTCAGCAGGAACTCTCTCTTAAAAGGAATAATGCAAACCTGTTTCATCATGGGCACATCCTTTTTGCCCTTTTTCCGGGACGGAATCGGTTCGCGGGAAAAATATACTGCATTGGATTGTAAATCAGTTACAACTTTGACTTCGTTGGGGTCTTCGAACTCTTCCACGGATTTTATCCGGGCCATCAGGTTAACAACTTGGATTGAAGAGTCTTTCAGCATGGGGACTACCGAGTACTCAATCATTTCCGGGGTTACCATCGGTTCATCCCCCTGAACCATAACCACAATATCCACTTTTCTACCTATCTCAGATTCGATCTTAAGCATGGCCTCAGCCGTTCGGTCGGAACAGCGCTCGTGGGTATCTGCGGTCATAACAGCCTTCCCGCCAATGGAAAGAATATAATCGAATATTTCCTGATCGCATGTAGCTACATATGTCTCATTCAGAAGTGGGCACATTTTAGTCCGAAAATAGACATGGCCTATCATGGGAATACCGTGAATCTTCGCCATAGGCTTTCCCGGGAATCGCGATGAGCCCATACGGGCAGGAATTATTGCAACAATACTTTTCTTTTTCATCTTTTCAACTTATTATAAAATTCAGTCCATTCCGGCATGCACAATCCAGCATCCTGATATCCAGGCTATACGCCACAAACCGATACCCCTGTTTTATCCTGCTTTTAAGTTCATCAGGCTTCGGCTCGACAACATGAATCCCTGGAACCTTGCCTGAATCTGCTCCGACCGTTTCAATCCGCTGCATTGCATTTTTCATCAATGGATGGTCAAACTCACCGGGAACACCGAGAGAACCTGAAAGATCGTATGGTCCGATAATAAAACCATCCACCCCTTCCACGGCAAGAATTACCTCCAGATTATTCACGGCTTCGATATGTTCTACCTGAACAATGACTAAAGGGCCTCTATCCACCCAATTAAGATACCGATCAAAACTTGTTCCATATCCTTGAGCCCTGGCCAGACCCACCCCGCGCCGACCCTTGGGAGGATAACGCACTGCAGCCACTGCCTGCTTAGCCTCTGCCGCCGAATTGACCATGGGGACAATTACTCCGTGAGCGCCAGCATCCATGACGCGCTTGATTTGTACGGGATCATTGGCCGAAAGGCGCACCAGGGGTGTAACACCACAAAGATCTATTATCCGGATCAGCTCTTCGGCCTCGCGAATCGTGAGCACGCTGTGCTCCATATCTACCGTCAGCCAGTCAAAGCCGGCCTTTGCCATGATCTCGGCAATGGCTGGATGGGCAAGGGTGATCCAAGATCCGATTGTACATCGACCATTTCTTAAATCATTGATTAAACCCTTTTCGGGTGCAGTTAAGCTCATTTCCTAAGCCTTTCTTGCCTGAAGATATGTTTGACCGGCACAATTTACAATGAACTCTTCATAATCCTTCAGTACGTCCCTTTCACCCCGTCCGCCATAGATAATCTCGGAAAGCCATCTATTTACATTTTCATCGGTATAGGGCACCTTTGTTTTTGTGTTTTTCAATGAAAGCAACGCATCCTGCAATTCATTGTCATCATGTATTATCCAGCAAGCTCCGAATTCTTCGTACTCCATGGTATTTTCGTGAAGGTACTTTAGGTAAAGAACAGGCTTGTTACGTTTTAGCGCTTCAACAATAATGCTCGAACCCACAACCAGCATAACATCAGCCCATTCACACAACTCTACGGAAGAAACATCGGAAACATTCGCGAGAGGCATATTCTTATACATGCCCACATCCTTACCGGTCCTGGTATGGGGTTTGACCAATACATCAATTTCATGCAACTTGGACAACATGTCAAACGTTCTTACCGTTCTGTCAACCATTACCCTGTATCGTGATCTTGTGGTCATAAAAACCACTTTCAGCTTTCCTGAATTTACGTCACTGGACTTCATTACTCGAGGCAGTATCTTTCTATATTGTTCCATCCACTCATTGCAATACCGGGCACTACCAAGCACAATTATTTTTTCGTTCTCAACACCGGATTTTGACATAACCTTCTTAAACAGATTGTTTTGCACCACAACCTGATCATAGCGATTGTATTTTTGACGTATCCGGTCTTCTGTCAAATCGACCTTTACCAACTCGTTAGTATATAGGTAAACGCCATGAGGCAACGCCAAAGCAGGTATAGATTTTTCTTTAGCTGCTCTCAATAATACCTCAACAACGTATCGTTCTGAACTTACCCAGTCAAAACACAAAACCTGAGCCCCGGTCTGCTCAAGAATATTGCGAGCCCAACGTAAATTGTAAAACTTTTTTTTTGTTAATTTATATAATTGTGTTGCGGTAATTAGAGCAAGAAATTGCAGATTATTCAGCAAGCTTGAAAATAACGCCCTGGAATCAACGGTAAGTTTTTTTTGAAGGGCATAACTTTTCTGGAAAAGAAACCGCATTGCTCGATGTAATAAACATAGATCCTGATCAAAATTGTTATAAATAGAACCAACTTTAACTCCTATATCCTTTAAAAAGTCGAGACGATAATCGTTCTGGATGTCATATTCCGGGCTTATACAATAGACGGCAACAGGATAATTGTCCCGGCTCATTTTCCATACTATCGGTGTAAGATGATCAACATCATTAAAAGATCTAATAAAAAACAAGTACATATTCTCTCCTTGGCCGTTTTTGTGAAGTTAATTCAAATGTTAGCAATAAACCTCCCAACTGTTTGAGGGATTCACAGAAAGTTGTCCGGAAATATATATTTTTCATCACGCTATATTTTCTTTTCCATTACATTCCAGTTGGCGATGACGGTTTTTCTCGATTCCCGGGCGAGCCTTGCTATCCGCTCATCCTCGTAGAACGAGTCATTATCGAAGTGGGTGGTGCTCACTTCCTCAAAAATTGCTCCGTCAAGGGTATGAAATTTGTGCCATTCGCCCGGTCTCACCAGAATGGTATCCCCTACCGGTGGCTTGATCCTTTTTCCGTCCAGTTCCACCTCCAAATCTCCGTACAACAACTGGAAGGTTTCCTCTTTGCTCTTGTGGAAATGGTACGGATGCTTCTGTCTCGGAAGCTGGACGATCAACTTTTTGCAATACTTCCGGTTGATGCAGTTCATGATGACCGCGCCAAACTCTCTGAATCGCTCAAGACCGTAATGGTGGGACAACTCAACGGAAGTGTCTTTGCCGATTTGTATCCTCGCATTGTTCAGCATACCCTTCACCTGAAGCAAAATATGGTAAATAATCTCTTCCGGCGGCAAGGGGAAGTTTGCCACAGTCTCATTGACAGGCTCGTTTGGGGTATAATCCCGGTCGGCTTTAATCCCGTCAAACCAGTCACCGCTCGGGAGTTGTCGGTCGTGCAGCGGCATCGCGAAAAATACTTTGTTCCTGTTCAGCGTATCACCTTTTTTGATTTGCTCTCTTGCGAATACCCCTCGCATGAGTGAACGTAAAGAGTCGATCTCATCAGGCGAGGCAGGAATGCGATGCTCTCCGCCACAGGCGGCCACGGCCTGCTTGTATGCCGTAATCCATTGGGCAATTTGTTCAGGTCTGGAGGAATAGCTGTTCAATGAATATTTTTTTGTTTCCATGCCTACATGCCTTTCAAAAAGCCTCGCCCCTTTTGCATAAGCGATTTGGACCGAGGCATAGTTATCCGGCTCCTCATGAGTGGAGAACCCGATGGTCACGTGGGGAAACCTTTCTTTGAGCACATTGATTTGATTCAATCCCAATTTGTCGTTTGGGGTGGGATAGATGGCCACACAGTGCGTCAAAGCGAAGTGCATGTTTTTTGATTCAAGAAAACTCACCAGCCGGTCGATTTTGTCCAAACTTAACCCTGCAGTTGAGACGATTACCGGTTTGTTCACCTGGGTGATCCGGTCGAGGAGTGGCCGGTCAGTAGCTGAGCAACTGGCCACCTTGATAATTTCTATGTCCAAATCAAGAATGGCGTCAACGGACTCCTCGTCAAACGGGGTGCACATGGTATGCAGGCCGTTCTTTATGACGGCCTCCGTGAGCACCTCGTATTGTTGTTTGGTCAAGGCCGTTTCCATGAATCGTGGAATATGTTTTACGTCTTTTCTCTGCTTGTAATCGGGGTGAATAAAGGTGTCCAATTGTCTGAATTGGAACTTGAGCGCGCCACGGACGGCGGCCTGCCGGTTCACATCGCCCATTGCGTTAATAATGGTGAGCGCGTGCTCCAGATCGCCTTGGTGGTTGTTGGCCAGGTCATACGTAAAAAGCCCGTTGAAATCAAAATCGTGCATGAAAATTTACCTCGTCATGTTAGAGTAATTCGATGGCTTCGGGTGTGTATCCCCGATCATAGTTTATTCTCACCGACCTCTTGTGCCGGCGAGAGATATGGGCGGCCGCGATGACCAGCATGGTCTCCAGCCCTCTTTCAATCGATATGGGCGAACCCGCTCGATCCCCTCCGTTGAGGATATGCTCAAGATGATCAACCTCGCCTTTGAAATCGTCAGGGCGTGTTTTTTCAATCAGTTCCTCCCTCACCTCGCCCTTCCCGCCCCAATAATACACGGCATCATGGCCGGCTTTGACATTGACAAACCATTCCAGAAAACCTTTCGTCCCTTGTATTCGCGCCGCCTTCTGCGCGGGCTCGGTGACCACGTCCTGAACGATATTCCCCACCAGACCGACCTCAGTCTTGACATTAATAAGACAAATTCGGTCATATTTAACGACGCCATCATCCACCATGTCCATCACGGCTGATACCTCAACGATCCGTCCCGCGCCGACAAGACGGGCAAAATGCTGCCAGATGTTTATGGCGTGAGAGTGCTCCCCGCTCGCGCCGCCTCCCCGTTCAAAAAATCCCAGGTACGTGTCCCCGGGGCCGCTGAGCCATGGATGGGCGGTGAAAATCCCACCCCAGTGTTCTCGAAAACGGGCGCTGATGGTGATCAAATCTCCAACCCAATTCTGTTGAAGAATTTGAGCCGCCCGACGGGAATTTTCGGTCAAGGTGTGATTATACCCGACAGCAACAAATGATCCGGTGGCCTTCTGAAGATCCACGATCTTTTGAACGCCGTCGAGAGAGGGGTTACACAAAGGTTTTTCAATAAGCACTACTTCGGGCGAGCTGTTTTTTAACACCTGGGTGGCCAGGCTCACGTGGGTATCGGGGGGAGTGCCGATGATGGCAACGTTAAAATATTCATTGGGGAGCGCGTCCATTCCCCTCAGCTGTATGCCAGGATCCCAGCTCCCATATCGGGACGGGTAAATATCTTCGCGTGTTCGTTTGAGGGCCTCATGGTCACTATCGGTCATGAGAACATCCCACCCCTTGTCACGGCAAGCATGGGCCAGATGGTTGCCGATAGAACCAGCGCCATAGATGATTACTTTGTACACCAACGTTTCTCCTTTTCTTTGATACCGATACGACGCAGGGCTAAACCTGAGATTTAATCTCGCTGTGCCGCCAGGACCTCCCAGCGGCCGGCAAATGCGTCAAACAGTTGATCATCGGCGGAAATAGCGCCAATTTCATGATTGAGCCGATACGAGCGGTCGGTCCAGTTAAAGCTGCCGAACATAACCCACCGTTGACTGCCTTTCTCCGCCAGCACGAACTTGTTGTGCATCGGGAGACCTTCCGGATGGGTGACACGCCGAAACGAGATTCCCGCCTGAGCCAGCATCTCCTCAACTTCGACCGGAACCCGTCTCAGGGTCGGTTCAGCCAGGATTTCCACGGCTGCACCCCGGTAAGCAAGTCCCGTTATGGCTTTGACGACGAATGTTCCTTTCAGGTGTGAAGCGGCAATGCGTATCCGCGCTTTCGCTCCGAGCCGGGAAAGAAACCGCAAGACCGGATGCGGCCGCACCCGCGGCCAAAAATGGATTACCGTGTCTTTTCCTCTCACCGCTTGGTTTGCGTTTTTCGAAAAACGGTACAACAGGATGCAGTGCGCTCGGTTTATCCACCGGGCGTGTTCAACCAGCCGCCTAACCAGTACGGGGTCCACAAGCCCGACAAGAACATTGTGCCCCCGGTCCTGATCACCGATTTCATCGATGATAGCACGATCGTCCCCAAAACCATCTCCGGACGGATTAAAGGAGCCGATAAAAGCTATGGGTCTCGGGTGTGAAAAGCAATAGAGCTTTTCGTGCACGTGCGGTTTCCATGTGCCTCCGAGAGCTTCTAACTCTCCCCACAAAGACAGGGTTCGGAACCCTGTTCCCAGACCGCTTAACATTCCAGACACAATTTCGTTGGCATGTGCGCTTCGAGGATTTTTCTCCAGCGTCACGGTGACCTTGACGCCTCGGCGGTGTGCTCTAAGCAAATCCTCGGCCAACCGTCGGTCGCGAAAATAATAGGTCACCCAATCAATAGCTCCGCCGGAAGGAACCGCGGCTATACGCTCTGCCAGCACGTCACGCAACCGGTATGCCGGTATATCAGGGCCACCGAAATGCACCTCGTCAAAGCGACTCTCTTCCTTATTGTTCATTTGGCAAAGCACTCCTGGTTGTTAGTTGTTAGCTCTTCGCCTTTCAACCGGTCGTTTTCTAATGTTGTATATCAGTAAAACGTTGTCATATCGACCATCGGGAGATATCTTGTACTCTTCAAAAATTATTAAGATTTCTCGCTTCGCGAGGGATAATGAACTGACGCGCACTCGCTACGCTTCGAAATGACATATTGTAATGCTGTTATTGAAACACTACACTATTTATTTCCCCTGGTTTTCGCGTTTTGCAAAAAATTTGCATACGCTTCTGCAGCTTCCTTCGGTCTTTCAAAAATTAACCCATGCCCGCAGTTTTTAATAATTACGGTTTCAGCCTGCGGGAAATAGCGCTGATAAACATCCACGCAGGAAATATGCATGATGCGGTCCTTGTCCCCCCAGAGCAGGAAGACCGGCGTCTGAATCTGAGGCAGTAGTTCGGTGGCATCTTGCCAATCTTTCCACATATCGTGCCACACTTTTTTTTCGAATTCATTCCGCTCAATACATTGACGCAAAATGACCGAACGCATCGGCCAGGGCGTAAAAGGTTTTTTGTAAAAAACCAGATTCATCATACGGTCGAAACTTTCTGCCGAGTCGACCTTGATCGGGTTCTCCCCGGTTGGCAATGCCAGTTGAAAATTAGTGGGTATAGGTGACAAAACACCCGCTGAAGCGAACAAACTTAATGTAATCAGCTTTTGGGGATGATCGGCGGCATAAAGCATAGCCACATATCCGCCCAGAGAATGGCCGGCCAGGTGAAAACGCTGCAGCCCTAACGATTCGATGGTGCGGGATAAAACATCCGTCATATAGCGCGCGTCATAGGTTACATTCATATTTCGGCTGTTGTCCCCATGCCCCAGCATATCAATGGCCACGATGTAGAACTTTTTGGGCATATAACGAACAAAACGAATCCAGGTATCTTTATTGGCCCCAAATCCGTGCAACAACACAATAGTATCGCCTTCTCCTTTTCGCTCCAAATAGGCAATGATTTGCCCGTCCACACGGGTGGTTCGAGGAACCAAACCGGAGCGTTGCCGCTCAATAGACAAGCCACAATCAAAGAGCTTCTGCTCGATCCTTGTACAGCTGCCCAATAAAAGAATTGTTAAAAAAATAATAGCGGCAGCCTTTATCCTTTTTGATGTCATTTTACAACTCTCATGCAGCAACAAGTTCCGAACGATACTCCCCTGAGCTTGCCTACGCCAAATCGGTTAACTTTGAGTCGCTCCAATGTGCTCCGAACCGACCTCGAAGTCCGCGCGGTTTACGGTTAAAACGGCTTTTCCATCTTGGATGCGGTACCCCCGGTCCGCGGCATTTATCAGGGCGGGTTGATGCGAAATAGCGAGAATCGTGAGCTTTCCCCGGAGTCCACGCAAGGTATCGCAGATGCGCGTTTCGCTTTCGGGATCCAGTCCGCTGGTCGCCTCATCCAGAATCAGCAGCGAGGGATTATGGACGAGCGCCCGTGCGATGGCGATCCGCTGCCGCTGACCGCCGGAAAGCTTCCCGCCCCGTTCGCCCACAGTGGTGTGCATCCCCTGCGGCATGGTCGCCACGAAGTCCCCTATGCCGGCCGCAACCAGAGCGTTTTTAACGTCCTTTTCGCTTAGCTCAGGGGCGCCGAGCGTCACATTTCTCATCACGGTATCGTGCAAAAGCAGGGTCTCCTGCGGGACATAACCGATCATCCGGCGCCAGCTTCTGATGTCGATTGTCGAAAGAGGCTGATCGTCAATCCATATCTGCCCTTTCTGAGGCCTAAGCAGCCCGATCAGAAGATCCGCCACCGTGGTTTTTCCTGTTCCTGATGATCCGGTAATAGCAGTAAAAAAACCTGCCGGGAATTCAAGTGACGCTTCCTGCAGTACCCAATGCTTTCCATATTTGAAATTGACGTTATCCAGACGAACGCTCCGTTCAAGCGATGGCGTGCTTGTTCCAAACACCTTTTCCTGCTCATGTTCGGCCTTCTTGATCTTTTCCTGCAACGACCAATAGGCGCTTTCATAAGTCACCATTTTCTGATACTCCTGCTGCACCTTGTTCAGCTTAGTCACCATGCTTGCAATGACAAATACCAAACCCATTATGGAAGCCAGCGGTAAGGCCAAAAAATCAAGCGCCACAAAAATTCCAAATGCCAGAAGACCGGTAAGCATCGGCTCCTGAAAAGATTTCAGCGCCTCTTTGCTGAACACATCCTTTTTCATAGCCTTGTTCAGGAGCTTGGTTTCAGTTACAAGAACAGCATCTGCCAGTTCCTCGCGCGCCATAGCCTTGAGCGGTTTTATTGATTGCAGGCTGTCAGTCATACGCGCGAGAGAGGACTGAAGCAGTGATGTTTGGCGGCTGCCGGCACGCCGAGACATTCGCACAAAATGGCTTAATCCATAAAGAATAATCACCCCGGCGGCCATGGAAGTGAGCATTGCTTTCCATGAGACGCTAAGGCCGATTATCAGATAGATTATTGCCTGTATGAGAAGCGCCGCCATTTTTGCGCCCGATTCATACGCCTGAGACGCGCGCGAAGCTTCAGTAGCGAATGAATTGGCAAGAGCGCCTACCGGTTGGCCAAGGTAGTATTCCCAGCGGGTGTTCAGGAGCGCGCGAAGCAACGCAAGACGCAAATCAGTGGCAACATGGGCAACCGTATAGCCGACCCGCTTGTTGGCCAACAGCATGAATACGCTTTTGACTACGAAACCAACGACCAACACCGCCAGAAGCACGCCGATCGTAGGGCTCAGGCCTAATGCGGCAAGAGCATTTGTCAAAAAATGCGCCAGGGGAAAAGAACCCCCCTTCGATAGCGAGTCCTTCAAAACCCCATTGCCGCCAATACTGCTCAGCAACGTAAGAATTCCGGTAATGCCGAAACCTTCCGCCGCACCGGCCAGCAGCAAAGCAAACAGCGTAATCACGCTATGGCGAGGGTACTTTCGGACGAAGGTTATCAGTAGGCGCATATGTATGAGTACCTCGTAATTTCAGGATGGCGCAATCGGCGAAGCCCGGCGTGGCAATCCTTTTCAGCTCATCAGTGGAGGCTCAGAAACATCCCGGAGAGAAGCAAATGCTTCACAGATTTGTTTCACCTGTTCGGGGGTATGTCCGGCGCTCACGCTGCAACGCAACAAAGGATTCCCGTCGGTCGTGGCGGGCGGCAATACCATGTTTACATATACCCCATGCTCCAAAAGCCTGCGCCAGAATGCCACGGCCTTTCTTTTGTCTTTCAGACGCACGGAAATAATGGGGCTTGGCGCCGGACCAAGAACAAAATCCATGTCCTTCAGGCGCTGATATAACGTCCGGGCGTTTTTCCAAAGCCGGCTGCGCAACTCAGGACGTGCGCGTACAATTTTCAGAGCTTCGCGGGTCGACGCGATGATTGAGGGAGAAGGAGATGCGGTAAATATGTATGGTCGGCTCGCGCAACGGATCAGTTCCAGCTGCGGATGATTACTGACACAAAAGCCTCCGATGGTGCCTAAACTCTTGCTGAAGGTTCCGACGATGAAATCAACGTTATCCTCAACGCCGGCCTCCTCCGCGAGACCTCGGCCCTGTTTGCCGAGAACCCCCAGGGAATGCGCTTCATCCACCAAAAGGCAGGCGCCGTAGTTCTTCTTTACCGCAGCGATATCGGACAGCATCGCACGATCGCCCAGCATGCTGTATATGCCTTCCACCACGATCAGGGTGTTTTCTGTCTGCTTGCCCAGCCGTCGTAAACGCTTCTCAAGATCACCGATGTCGTTGTGTTTAAAAAGCATGAATTGGGCTCCGGCCAAACGGCACCCATCATAGATGCTCGCGTGACAGTCGGAATCTATAAGGATAACATCCCCGGGTCCTGCCAAAGCCGTTATCATCCCAAGGATGGCCACATATCCGGTTGAAAATACAATGGCTCCGTTACGACCGAAAAATTTTGCCAATTCGCGTTCCAAAGCGATATGGCCGGCGTAATTCCCATTAGCCATTCGTGACCCGGTGGTGCCGGTGCCTTCTTGCTGAAGAGCCTCACACGCCGCCCGGATACATTCTTGATCAAAGGTAAGGCCCAAATAGTTGTTTGTGCCGGCAAGAACCGTGCGGCGGCCGTTTATCACCGCTTCAAAAGGAGCAGTAATACGTTCCATGACAACGTTGACAGAGTCCACCCCACAATTTTTTAGGTCTTGGAGCGCCGAGCTGATTGGATGTAATTTGTCGAAGATAGCCATTATGACCTTTCTGAGAGTAATCGTTGCAGTTGTTCCGCGAAATCCTTTATGGTGCGCACGTGAGGCAAAACGTTGAGGGGAATAGAAATATCGAAGCTGTCTTCAACCGTGACGAGCAGCTCCACTACTTTCAGGGAATCAAGCCCGAGATCCCCCGCCAGATCAGTCTCTTCATTCAGGTCAATGCCGTCCTTGTTGAAGGGCCGTATTATATCACAAAGCTTCACCACCAATTCTCGATAATCTTGCATAGAGATTTACCTCATTTTACCATCATTTTTCCTGCGATCTTCAATCCAATGTCAGTGTGCGCCGCAATCCTTCTTCCAGACGAACGCGGGGAATCCACCCGGTCTCACGAGTGAACAAGGTATTATCACATACCCAGTTTGAGTGCCGTAACTCGCGCACCTTGCCCGGCGTAAGCATCGGAGCGTACCCGGCCGCTCGCGCCGCCGCGAAATTGATCGCGGCCAAAAGCGACAAAAATGGGGCTGCAATCCTCACCTGGCGCACACGCCTACCCCTCACCCGGGCCATGGTCTTAATGAGATCGTCCCAGCTATAGCCGTCGGGCTGCCCGTCATGCACTTCAAACACTCGTTGCCGAGTGCTCACGCATTCCAGCCATTGCGCCACTGCCTCGGCAAGATCGTCTACATACAGCATCGAAAACCGGGCATCGTTCGGACCCAGCGCCAAGCCGACCCCCCGATACATCCATCGAAAAAGAGAAAGCAACTCTTTGTCTTCCGGCCCATAGACAACCGATGGCCGCAGCGCTGCCCATTGCATTTTACCTGCCCCGGCGGCAAGTTCTTCTTCCCCTTGTCGTTTGCTTGCTGCGTAGGACGAAAGGTGCGGCTCACGGGCGACAAGTGAAGAGATGAACAAAAAACAAGGCGCCGGCCACTGCTCGGTGGCTGCCTGCACCAGCCGCGACACCCCATGCCTGTTTACGCGTATAAAGTCATCAGAAGCCGCGCCCCGCACCGCTCCGGCACAGTGCACCACCGCATCTGCCCCCAGCACCAGACGGCGCAAGCTTTCCAGGTCACTAAGAGCGCCTTCTATCCAATGGAGGCCAAGACCGGCAAGATGGTCTCGTCTTGACGTGGGGCGGACCAGCGCTCTTATCTGCCAGTCTGCGGCTTTCAGCCGACGCGCTATGGCGCCGCCTATAAACCCTGTTGCTCCCGTGAGGGCTACGATGCGAGACATTTGGCCTGTCCGGTGATGACCGATCTGAACACTATCGCTCCAAAACCCAGGCTAACCGGTATAAACTGCCGGCTGATCCGAGCGCCGCGGCATCGTCGGCATTCCCGTTCAAGGTGTGTTTTTTGTGGCTTCTTCGGGATAATTGTTGGTCTTTCACGGGAGAGTCTGTTTACACTGCCTGTTCATAGATGTCCATGCTCGATTGCGTCAGCAGTTCTTTGCCGAATTGTTCGAGGAATCTTTGACGGGCTTGAAACCGGGACAGTTTACCCGATGTCGTGCGTGGTAACGTACTACGAGGGACAAGACAGATCAAACAGTCCAGTCCGAGCTCTTCAAGAAATATGGTCCGCAAACGTTCTATGATCTCAGCACGTTTTGCAGTGTCTGACTCGCGGCACTCGATCATGATTACCGCCTTTTCTCCCCCATCCGGACCAGAAATTGAGAAGGCGGCAGCATCACCCGATCTCACTTCCGGCTGCGCCTGCGCCAGATATTCCAGATCCTGCGGCCAAATATTACGGCCGTTAATGATGATGAGGTCTTTTTCCCGGCCCGTAATCACAATTTCGCCGGAAATCCGGTATGCCAAATCTCCGGTATTAAGCCAACCCTCAGAAGACAATACCGCATCGGTTTTTTCGGGATCGCCGAAATAGCCGCTCATGACGCTGGGCCCCCGCACAAAGAGGGTTCCACAATGTCGATCCGGCAAATCCCGCCCTTGTGAATCCCGCACGGCAATTTCATATTGCGGCAACGGAATACCGCACTTAACAAATCGTCTCACACGGGATTCTTCCTCCCCCCCGTTCACAGAATCAATAGGGACAGCCTTTCTGTCCCGGGCAAGGTAGTCAACATCGACGCAGTCAAACTCCAGCGCACAGCCAAGTCCGGCGAAGCTTATCGCGAGAGAGCATTCGGCCATGCCGTAGCTTGCGACAAACGCCTTCTCTTTAAAACCGCAAGGCGCGAAGACCCTGGCAAAATCTTCCAGCGGTCCGGGATGAATCATTTCCGCCCCAACGCCGGCAATACGCCAGTTGCTGAGGTCATACCCGGCAACATCCTCCGGCCTTATTCGGCGGGCGCACAGCTCGTAGCCAAACGGCGGGCTGAAAGCAATAGTACCCTTGTTTTGGCTCATCAAGGCTATCCACTGCCTGGGCCGCATAGCGAAATCAAAAGTGCTGGAATAATCTACAGACCGTTGAGATGCTACCGGAACCAACACCAGCCCCACAAGCCCCATGTCGTGATAAAAAGGGAGCCAGGACACGCAGCGATCTTCCCGCCGTATCTTAACCCCGTGATTGCTGATGTCCGCCAAATTGCTCATTAATGCGGTCTGGGTAATCATTACCCCGCGGGGGAAGCGGGTGCTTCCTGAAGTGTATTGCAGGTATGCCAGTTCATCACCGGCAAGAGGGCGCAGGGTGGTCGACTGTTCAGGAAGCTGCGCGAAGGTTTCGGGAGTACCCACAAAACGCAGATTCAGTCCTTCTGCCGCCTTATTGAGAAATTCGAAAAAGCCTCTGGGAGCGACGGCTATTTCCGCATCGCAGTTGATGAGCAGCCGCCGCAACTGGTCCACATAAGCTTTATGGCTGCCCAAATGGAAAAAAGCCGGCAGAGGTACGGGAACCAGTCCTGCGTACTGACAGGCGAAGAAAAAAATCATGAAATCAGGCTCGGTATCAGCCACCAGGCCAACCCGTCCTCCACGCTTTATCCCTAAACCGCAAAGACGGCGCGCAAGGATTCCGGCTTTTTCCCGTAATTTGGCGTACGGGAGAACAGCATGCAGTTTACCGCCGCGATAGAAATTGAACCCTGTTTCACCTTGTGCCGCGTAATCCAGCGCTTCTGCAAGGTTTGAAAAATCTGCCTGCCGTAACCGAAGGTCGTTTTTGGTCGGCGTAGCCTCCATAAGAGTAGACTCCTTGATGTTCAAAATGACTCCATTCATACAAGAACATTGTCCCACATTCTCACGTGGAACTTCATGAATTCCTTAGTATCTCTTCTCATAAATTATTTCCGGCTTTTTGTCAATCTGCTTTTTTATGACAATAGTGAGATTTTGGGACACAGTTATAAAATACAAATCTTTTAATGATCCGGGAAGAGGCTGTCCAATAACTGCCATCCCTAACTTGATTTGGGGCCCCTTTAGCATGTAACATATCGAAATTATAAGATTCTGAAACAAGTTCAGAATGACAAATTGCATAGTCAAGGGGTTATCGGATAGCCTCGTAACATTTGGTTTAAATTGAGTGACAGTAATTATTCTGTTTTTTTACAAATAGTGAACAAAAGGACAACAGAACGACATCACTAATTTAAAGTATAAAACAACGCAATATTTTTTAACACTTTGATATTATTAATAAAATAAAAAGCGTGAAAAGATATTCCTTATTCTTTCGTCATAAATAAAATGCATTAATTTTATATAATTAACACAAAATATTTACTTATTCAATCAAAAAAATAAGTCTGTCGTTTAAAAATTAGGTTTTTCTCCCGACTATTTGTAGAACGCCTGAAAAATTTTCAGTGTAAAGTAACGAAGACCTTCGGCCGTTGATAGTATTCGAGACCTAAACTGAGCGATTTTTGTTTGCTAAGATGCCAAAACCATATTAGGATAGACCGGAAATGCTTGTTGCCCAAATGCCAATTAAGAGCCTGTCCGATAACTATCATCCCGAACTTGTTTCGGGATCTAGTGGGTACGCAACCTATTGAAACTACGAGATTCTGAAACGAGTTCAGAATGACAAAAAGTGATTCAAGGGGGTTATTGGACAGACTCTTAAGGCTATTATGTTATGCTGAAGCCTTTACCTAAAGGCGAGGCGTTTTTCCCCATTCTCCGAAAGAAACAATTATTTGAGTGAGGCTGTTTATGAAAACAATTATTTTAAGCGCCGGACAGGGAAAACGATTGTTGCCGCTTACGGCTGAGACCCCGAAATGTCTCTTGCCGATTCAGGGGAAAAAATTGATTGAGTGGCAGATCGATGCACTGTTCGCCGCAGGGATAGACCGAGTAAGCGTGGTGGTCGGTTATGGCGCCGATCAGGTCGAGCGGCTTTTGACCCAGCGCTATGGGGTGGGTCGCATTACCCTTATCGACAACCCTAAGTTTGCCGAAACGGACAACCTCGTCAGTTGTTGGATCGCCCGGGAGGAAATGAATGAGGATTTTTTCCTGCTTAACGGGGACACGTTGTTCGAAATCGCGGTGGTGCGGCGGGTGCTGAATAGAGCCGCACACCCGGTGACCGTAGTGACCGCTCATAAGTCACACTACGATGCCGATGACATGAAAGTGACCTTGGAAGGACAAAGACTCATCAACATCGGCAAAGATCTCGATCCCGAAAAGACGGACGGCGAGTCAGTGGGGATGATCCTTTTTCGGGGTGAAGGCCCGGCTCTTTTCCGCCAAGGGCTCGAGAGGGCCATGGGCGATCCTTCGTCTTCCCGGAAATGGTACTTGTCCGTAATTCGAGATTTGTGTCCGACCATGAAGGTATGGACATGTTCAATTGAAGGTCTGCGGAGCTGTGAGGTCGATTACCCTGCGGATTTGAAGAGTGCGGCACACATGGTGAGTGCGTGCGCGTGCGCGGAAGAATCGGTCGCAGAGTGCAGGTAACGGGGACAGCCGCATCGCCCTCTGCGTGTGGCGGGATGCGGATCGTGCGGAGAAATTTCCGCCGGTGTGTCATGGGGTTGCCCCGCGCAGCGAGAGGATGATTCGTTACCCTCGGCCAGCGAGGATTTCTTCCGCCAAACGCCAATCGCTGACCGTGTCCACATCGACAGCGGCTTCGGGAAAAGGCATGATGATTACTCCCGCCTTGACGTTCATGCGGGCTGACAACCTTCTTAAGCCTTCCTCCAGGGACAGCGTTCCCAGCAAATATCGGATCACAACCTGCCAACCGATTACCCGCATCATTCGCCAGGGTTTCTTGCGGTTACGTTCGCATTTTTGCCAAAATTCTGCGGCCCTGCGTGCGCGTGGAGTCAAAAAGGCGAAGAGATTGCACGAGCAAAAGGCGCCGTCACGCAGCTTGGTGGCGGTCCTTTTGGTCTGAGGAAATGCGCGTATGACCGGCGCATAGGGGGCAAGACCGGCGACAACGTCACAACCGGTGGCGCGTGCCTTGCAACAAAAATAGTCAACTATTTTGGCGTTCAAGAATGCGTGATCCGCGGTGGTGACGAGCACCGGAGCGTCTGGGGAGAGCCCCTCCAACACGTGGTACGTGCTTGCGCTGGGCGTTGCCTGAGGGGGGATCCATCTGATCTTACCTGCGTTAATTCTGGAGAGCAGTTCAGGCTCACAGGGAAGCAGGGATTCAGAGGGACCGCAGACAATCAGGGAGTCAATTTCTCGGACCCCGGCAAGCGTGTCCAGCACGCGCAGCACCATAGGCGTTCCTCCCAAGGGAACAAAGGATTTACAGGGAGCGCCCGCTGTCCGGGCCAAGGGATCACCGGGACCGCGGTCCGCCGCAAGCACCACGCCGGTAAAGGTTTTTTCGGCTTCATTCATAATGAACTCGTAAAAAGTCGAATTTGGACGGCGAAGTAAAAAGCTCCAGATGCAAGGCGCGCAAATCCGAAAGAATGAGGCGTACTTACCGGTACGTCGCAATGACTGAGGATGCAGTGCAACGCAGCAGATGGATTTTTTACGATGCCGTCATTCATAAAGTTCTTTTCCATATATTCGATAGCGTTTGTATACTTTGCCACCGATGGATTCGATGATGTTTCGCATCCTCATATTGTCTTCAAGTATCCAGGACATCTCAACTTCCCGGATACCGCGCCTTGCGGCGGGAGCGCGAAGCGCATCTATAAGCATGAAGGCGAGCGCAGCTCCCAGCAAGCCCTCCTGATAGCGCCGACACACTCCCATAAGGGGGACACGCGCAGATGTGGGGTATCTCACCTTGAGACGCCACAGCAATTTCATCCAGCCGAAGGGAAAAAGCCGTCCGTTGAGATCTCGAATAAGTTCATTGATGTTTGGAAGCACCACGATCATCCCGGCGGGGTCTCCGTTTACTTCCGCGATCTGCACGAATTCCTTATCCACCAGGTGTTTAATATCCTGCCCCATATGTTGGAATTCCGCCTTCGTGAACGGGATAAAACCCCAGTTTTGGGACCACGCGTCATTGAAAATGCGCTGCAGAGTCTCCAACTCTTCGGTGAAACGGGACATGCACAGCGGTCGGAGACGCACGGCTTGTGTCACCCTTGCTGCAATTTTCTGTATCAAGGGAGGCCAATCAAATTCGGCGTCAACACGGTATGCGAGTAGGTCCTTTTCCTTGCGATACCCTTGCTCCTCGATCCGGGGGCCATAATAACGGCGCGCATGGCCCATCATGATTGAGGGGGGGGTGTCGAACCCTTCTATCAGCAACCCACCTTCCTGGTTTAGGGAAAGATTGAGGGGGCCGAGGACGCGGCGCATCCCCTTGCCGCGGAGCCACTGTTCAGCGGTATCAATGAGGGCCCGGAACGTCGTGGGGTCGTCTTCAGCCTCTATCATTCCGAAAAAGCCGGTGGCGTCTCGATGGTGCTGGATATGAAGTTCGTCCACTTGGGCGCTGATACGGCCCACGGGCCGCAAGCCACGGTATGCGAGCCAGGAACGGTATTGGGCGTGCGCGAAGTAAGGATTGCGGGGGGAAAGGTGCCGGCGCCGCTCAATGAGAAGCGGCGGGAGCCACATCGGGTCATCGCCATAGAGAGACCAGGGAAGGCGGATAAATTGACGAAAAGCGCTCCGTCCCTCAACTCGTGCGATCCGGAGTGATTGATCGGGCCGATCGTTTTGTTCGGCCGGAGGCTGGAGAGGATGCTTCACGGCAAAACCCGTTATTCCTTCAAGGTCAGCAGTCCGGGAGCTATAGCACTCTGTTAAAGCCTCGATGCCTTTCTCGACCGGGCAACCGCGCAAAGGGCGAAAACAGGAACCCTCTTGTGGGATATAAGAAGAGTATTTCAATTAAGCACCCAGAGCGTTTGTTCAGAATTGTGACCCCCGCCTTTCTTTGTGTTCCCACGAAGGCCAAGGTGGGGGGTTACCTTTTTCCATCATTTTACAACTAATCCGAATATCTACAAGAAAAATTTTCAACAACAGACAATCAAAATTTCTCCCCTCTATTGACATGATCTAAGCAGATATGCATAATGATATTTTTTATACATGTCCTCGCGAAAACCCGTTTCATTTCATTAACCATCAATCGGATAACGACCTTGATCATAAATCGTTACCTCATTGCCGAAATAATAAAGCCTCTGGCCAGTATGCTTGCGGTTCTGGTGATAATCTTCGCGGCATACAGCACGAATCGCTACTTTGCAGATGCAATATCCGGCCTTATGTCCATAAATACAATCATAATCCTTATTCTTCTCAAGATATTGATCGCTCTGGAGGTAGTTCTTCCCGCCAGCCTCTACCTTTCGGTCATAGTCGGTTTAGGGCGGCTCTATAATGATAACGAAATGACGGCGCTTTTTGCTTCCGGCGTGGCTCTTCGTCGGGTACTGGCAGTCGTTCTTGTTTTTTCTTTACCTGTCGCGCTCCTGGGGGGGAGCTTTTCGCTCGCCGTAAGGCCATGGGCCTACGAACAATTTTTCTGGTTAAAAGCCAAAGCAAAGGCCGAGTTTGACGTCAGCCGATTGCAAGCAGGTAAGTTCTATAAAATTGGCGAAGGAAACCGGGTTATCTTTATTGAGAAAATTGACCGCGCCCGGCAGAGAGCGGAGGGGGTCTTCCTGCAAAAAGATCAGAAGGGCGAAAACGACATGCTGGAAGTCTTATACGCGAAGGAGGCCTATCAGCGTCTTGACCCGGTTACCGGCAGACAGGTCATTCGCTTTCTGGGCGCCTGTTTTTATGAATTCCCTCGCACCGGAGAATGGAGCGGGCGGGCTATGGAATCATCGCAATACACGCTTTCTTTATGGCCCAAGGAAATTACACCTTTGGAATACAAGACAAAGGCCGCCTCTACGTTTCATCTGGCTCGTTCCGACAACCCGTCAGACATTGCTGAACTCCAGGGACGGGTTTCAGTGCCCCTTGCCACCATCCTCCTGGCGCTCCTCGGTGTGCCTCTGAGTCGGATAGAACCACGTAAGGGCAAACATGCCAACCTACCAATTGCCATAGTCATTTACGGATTCTATAACAGCATCGTCACCGTGGCCAAACTCGGGGTGGAACAAAGTCGGATACCCCCCTTGCTGGGTATTTGGTGGGTGCAGGTGTTGCTGGCCGGTGTCTTGTTTATCCTTTTGCGTAACCCTTCTCAGCAATGCTGGTATCCCCGGCGAGGACGGTGATCATGTTTTTGCGACCTTCTTTCGTGTGGATTTTTCCCATCATTTGGTATTGCGGGCGCTGTGATGAAAATAATTGATCTTTATATCGGCAAAAGCTTCACCTGGTGTTTTCTGCTTGTACTGTCCATATTGGGATTTCTGTTCAGCTTTTTTGAGTTTATCCTTGAAGTGGATGATGTGGGAAAAGGACATTATCAGGTTATGGATGCCCTTTTCTTTGTGCTTCTCACCCTGCCGGGCCGGATACTGGATCTGATGCCGCAAAGCTGCCTTCTGGGGGGGGTCATATCCCTTGGACTGCTGGCGGACAAATATGAACTCGTCGCCATGCAAGCCGGCGGCATATCGGTGCGCCGGATCTGCTGGGCAGTTCTTGCGGCTGCAACGCTTCCCATGCTGGCGTCGGGAATCCTGACAGAGTTTATCGTGCCGCCCCTGGAGCAACAAGCACGGACGGGACGTTTGGTGGCGCTCACAAATGCTGATATCACGTTTACCAAGGGTGGTTTTTGGGCGCGCAACGGGAAGGTCTTTATACACGTCAGCAAAATCCATCCCGGGGGTATTTCTGAAAACGTTGACATTTTTGAGTGGGACCAGGAGGGCCGTCTCCGCGTATTCACGCACGCCCAAAAGGCTGATGTCCCCGCACGTAACAGATGGGTTCTCACCGATGTTGAACAGAGGATCATCTCCAGGGAAGGTGTGACCAGCAGGCGTCTCCCCAAACTCACCCTTAAATCGTTTCTCAGTGCAGAGCACATGACAATCCAGGAGTTTCCGCCGGCAATGCAATCGCCCACTGACCTTTATCAATATATTCGGATACTGCGGGAGAGCGGCCAAAATTCCGATCAATATGACTTAGTTTTCTGGCAAAAGGTAAGTGCCCCGCTGTCTACAGCTGCCCTGGTTTTGCTCTCCCTTACTTTCGTGTTCGGAACAACCCGTGTGCATACCGCCGGATTCAGGATAATGGTCGGAGCAATCGTCGGGATTGTGCTGCATTTTCTCAACCAAATTCTTGGGAACCTCGGACTCGTTTTGGGTTTAAACCTGGCGCTCATCGTGATGGCGCCTATTGCGGCAATTCTCTATTTCGCTCTTTGGCGCTTATCACGCGGCCCATAGCCCAGTATTAGCGATGGCCAATCGAATTTCTCCCGGCTTTCCTTTTCGAAGCTGCGTCACAAGGGTATGACGTATCCTCGTCATAGTCCTCGACGTACTAAAACGTACGCCTGCGTCGATTCCTCGTCGCCGCCTTGATCTGCTTTTGAATGCAACTTGGTATCAGCCGGTCGGTTGAGGAAGCGGTATCCGCTGCTCGCTTTCCTCGACGAAGCGTTGTTCTGTTGGCGAGTAAACTCTTACTGCAAGGAGCATCTCCAGTCCACCCGCACTTCGCATTAGACGAAAAACATGGTATCGGGCCCGTCGATGTGCTGTTCGGCCAAGGGATGACGCTGACGGGACACCGATTGAAAAGACTCTACCCCAAGGCGTCTCAAGATGTCCTAAATACGTGCGATGGGTATGACCATGCAAAATGAGTTCGGCGCCATGACGCGATAGGAGTGCTTGAAATGCTGCCTGGTCCGTAAGTCGCTTCCGCCAGGAAACCGCCCCAGTAACCGGTGGATGGTGGATCAGCACCACTCTCAAAAGGCGTCTACGCCCTGTCTCGTCAAGGATATTTTCAAGCTTCTTCATCTGCGCTTTGCCGATGCTGCCTACAGCGAGAAACGGGGGGGTGGGGTAAGCTGTGGAAACACCGATGAGGGCTATGGCGCCGCGGACTCGTAAGGTGGGAAAAACAATGCGGTGATCCCTTCCCACCCCTGGGGAACCCTGGTCCGCATCGGAGGCCATGTAATCTGACCAGAGGCGAAACGTGCGCTCCCACGCTGTGGCAACATACGCGTCGTGATTGCCGGGTATTACCATTACCTTTGAAGGCGGCCCCAGGGACTGGAGCAATTCTCGCGCCTGACGAAACTCGCTCGGTAGACTCAGGTGTGTCAAATCCCCGGTGAGAACGATATGATCGGGTTTGGCAGACTGCATGTCTTTTAGCAAAGCGGCGAGAACCTCTTCGCGATGCTCAGAATGCCGGTGCAGGTGCCAGGAAAGATACGCGTACACTCTTTTATTCAGCAGTTCCCGTACCCGCACACCGCTTGTCGAAATCAAGTGGGGATCGGAAAGATGAACAAGCCTGAATATCTCGTGTTTGGGCGAAATCTTTTCCTCCACATTAAACCTGTTCACTATAATTGGTGCATAAAATATTTTCCGGAACCATCATTCAGAGTATATCTAAAAAAGAGATTTTTTGGATCGGAAAACCTCATAACATTCAAAAATACCTTTGATTTTAACCTCCACCGGATCTTTGATTGATGGGACTTTACAAAATTCATATTTTTATTATATAATATTTTTTTAGATTAATACCAGACTTTTTTGCGCCTGCCCTGGTTCAAGAAAGGATTGGGTGGCAGGTTTTTTTATGGGAGCTGCACTGATGCCGATCTACGCCTACATTTTTCGCAATAGCCCGATTCTTCTCTGGGGATTATCCCCACGCCAGCGCCTTGAGCGACTGCTCAGGCACGCGGGCGTTGTCGATTTTTTAGAAAATCTCGAATCCATTCCGGCTCAAAGTTCAGTACTATTAATCCGCGGCGATTACCTTTATGACGATCGGGTGATCAACGGTCTGATTGAGACGACCAATGCGCTGTTAAAGGTTGGTCCGGTTGATGCGCGAGTGCCGGTCGCTGCCAATGTTCCCTCGAACCGCGCGTTGCAAGCATGGAAACTCCTGAACGACCGATCCACTGAAACATCCTTGCCCGGCATGAGAACCGAAACCCCGGAGACCCTCTCTTCGTCATTTCAGGCGCGCCTTAAAAAGTCAGACCCGCCTTTTGTTCTGCCCGTTACCGAAACAAACCGTGGTGAGCTGGAACAGCGACTTTTTGCTTGGTCCTACAAGGGAGTGACCGACCTGGTGACCAAATGGGTATGGCCGCGTCCCGCTCAGTGGTGCACAAGAGTGTGCGTTCGTTTCGGCCTGAGTCCGAACCAGGTCACTTTCATAGGCTTCGTGCTGGTTATCATTGCGACCGTATTGTTCGCCCGCGGCCAATTCGGTTGGGGTTTGCTGGCCGGGTGGGTAATGACCTTTCTGGACACGGTTGACGGAAAATTGGCCCGGGTAACCATAACCTCCAGCCGGTTCGGGCATCTTTTTGATCATGTGATTGACCTCGTGCACCCGCCAATCTGGTACGTAGCCTGGGGCATCGGGCTGGGCGTTTCCCATGTGGGATTGCCGGAGATCTCATTGAATGCTACATTATGGGTGATCATCGTCGGCTACCTCGTGGGGCGTCTCGTTGAACTTGTTTTCACGCTGTGGTTGGGACCTTTTGTAATATTCTGCTGGCGCCCGGTGGACTCGTATTTCCGGCTCATTACCGCGAGACGTAACCCCAACCTAATCCTGTTGACGGCAGGCGCCGTTACCGGTCATTGTGACGTCGGTTTGTTGGCGGTGGCCTTCTGGACCGGGCTGACCAGTCTTTTTTTGATTATTCGCCTGGTTATGGCCGGTTTTACTCGGATAGCCTCCGGCCCTTTGCGCACCTGGCTGTTGGATAGTGACCAGGGGACCTATGATAAGTCTTTGGCGGCGAAGCTATTTACCCAACGACCGGCAAACCAGTCAACCGATAAGTATGAGTGACGATTCCAAAACCCTGCGAACAGATGGGTCTTTAAAACAGTTGTCTGAGTCGCGCATTTCTGTGCCGCGTCCTTTGAAACCCGGCAAAACGCTCGGCCTCGGTTTGATTAGCAATCCCCTGAGCGGCGGCAACCGGAAAGGTCTGCATATCATCCGGGAGGTCTTGGCCGGGCGACCACAGGCATACTATCTTGAGGCGAGTACACCCTCAGAGGTAAGTTCATCTCTGGCCGAATTCGCCCGGAAAAAACTGGACATCATTGCTGTAAACGGAGGTGACGGCACCATACACGCAGTCCTCACGGAGCTTTTCCGACAGCCGTCACCGGGGCCGCTCCCCTTACTCGCGCTTTTGCGTTCCGGCACGGCCAGCATGATCGCCAGAGATGTTGGGTTGAGCGGTTCTCGGCGAAGAGCGCTCAACCGGCTTCTAACCTGGATCAGCACCGGCCGTGGCAGCGCGTTCATTGTACAACGGACGCTATTAAAAGTAGAAGGTGTACCTGATCAGAAACCTCTCTACGGGATGTTTTTGGGAGCAGCCGGTATCTGCCAGGGAATTCAGTTCTGCCTTGATCGCGTGCACAGCAAGGGGGTGAGGGGCCAGCTGGCCGCGGGACTGACGTTAGGCCGATTTCTGTTAGCCGTAATGCGCAGGGACAAAAGCTTACTTTCCCCGGTGCTGGCCACCGTTGGCTTGGAGCGAGAACCCTCGGAACAACGGGAGTTTCTCTTAATTCTCATCAGCACACTTGAACGCCTGTTCCTTGGGATCCGGCCTTACTGGAGTACTGAAACCGGTCCCCTTTACTACACCGCGCTCGGAGCTCGTCCACGGCATTTGCTGCGGGCATTACCGGCTTTGCTGCGCGGTCAAAAAGACTGTTTCGCCACACCGGAGAATGGATATTTTAGCCGAAAAGTCCGGGAAGTAAGGCTCACACTTACCGGTGGCTTCACCCTCGACGGCGAACTTTATGCCTTGGATAATCAAACAACCAATCTCACCATCACCGAAGGTGGAAAAGTATCCTTTTTAAAATTATGACCATTACCGCGCCAGCAGGACTTATTACTATCCTCCGCCAAAAGACCTCAAGGGAGGCCCCTCCCGGGATAAAAGCCCTGATTGAAGAGATCCTTGCGCGTCACCGCGATGCTGTTCAGGCCATTCTCTGGTATGGATCCTGTTTCCGAACCGGTGACGATAGCAGCGGGATCAACGACTTCTATCTCGTGGTGGACACGTATCGCCACGCGTATCACCGACACTCCTATGCCTTTTTGAATAAGTTGTTGCCACCCAACGTCTTTTATCTCGAAGTCCCCCACGAAGGAGGCGTGAGACGCAGCAAATATACCATCTTTAGCTTCAAAGACTTTCAGCACGGGGCTACGATGCGCTGGTTTCGCTCGTATCTGTGGAGTCGGCTGGCACAGCCTATGGGTCTTGTATACGCTCGCAACAATCACGTGGCAGAGCAGGTGTACGCCACGATGGCCCATGCCCTGCTTACTTTTATCACTCGGGTGTTGCCCCTCATGCCCCGACAACAATTTACCAGCCGAGAATTGTGGTGCCGGGGGCTTGCACTCACTTACGCGGCTGAACTGAGAGCAGAACGGCGTGATAAGCTAACCGAGTTGTTTGACGCTGTCCCACGCTATTATGAAGAACTGACGCGGATTGCCATGGATGCCGTCCCGTATTCTGTAGAGGCTATGAGCGGCAATGATGCCTGGCGCTATCGGGCGAGCATTCCTCCTCTGACGCGCATTTCCAGCCGGGTTATGTGGGCTTTGCGCCGTCTCCAGGGAAAAACACTCTCACTACTGCTGCTCGTGAAAGGATTATATACCTTCCAGGGTGGCTTGGATTATGTTCTTTGGAAGATAGAACGGCATTCGGGTGTTAGGATCCAAATAGATCATCGTTTGAGACAGGTTCCGTTGGTGGGAGTGGTGGTACTTTTCTGGCGGCTTTACCGGCGTGGCGCTTTTCGTTAGGGAAATAACCGGAGGACGGCGGACCCGGGTAACATCCTGTTATCCAGGCCTGCCAAAATTTAATGAAAGGGACGCGATATTCCCTTTAACAGACCGCATAGGAACGTTTATATGAGAATTTTGTTAGTGGAAGATGATAAAAATGTAAGCCGTTTTATCGAAAAAGGGTTAAAAGAAAACTCTTTTAGTGTGGACATTGCGGAAAATGGCGAAGATGGTCTTCATCTGGCAACCCAAGAAAATTATGACCTCATTATTCTGGACATTATGCTCCCTCTTTTGAGCGGGGATAAAATTCTTCTTCATTTAAGAGAAAGGGGAAATACTACTCCCGTCATATTTCTCACTGCCAAAGACTCCGAGAGAAGCATAGTGAATGGATTAAATTTAGGAGCTGACGATTATATCGTTAAGCCCTTTTCTTTTCATGAACTGTTGGCGCGCATAAGGGCTATCCTTCGTCGGGGCAAAGAGGTCGTGTCTCCTGCTTTACAGTATGCTGATTTAACGTTGAATCAAATCAGCCGGGAGGTCCGGCGGGGGGATGCTCTTATTGACCTTACCCCCAAAGAATACGCTCTGCTCGAATATTTTATGAGGAATCCTGGCCAGGTTCTGACCCGCACCATGATTTCCGAACATATCTGGAATTATAATTTTGACACCATGACCAATGTCATTGATGTTCATATTAATCATCTCCGGGCTAAAATTGATAAAGACTTCTCCCCCAAACTAATTCATACCATTAAGGGTGTTGGGTATGTCTTCAAATGGAAAGATTAAGTTTTACAAACGACTCGATGTGAGGATGGCGTTATGGTACACGGTAACGTTTTTGACCATGATAATCCTTATCTTCGGATTCTTAGACTATCGCTTGCGTCGTAATCTCCTTAAGCAGATTGACCGGATGCTTGCAGACGAGGCGCAAGAAATCATAAAAGAGGGACCTAAAAATTCAGGATGTTTAAACGATCAGTTAAAAAAATATGAGAAGGTTGTCTCTAACCGCAGATATTACCCCATCGCTTTCCAGTTGCTCGATCAAAAGGGGAGGATCATTTTTTCCTCCTTAGCTTTACCGGGTCTTGCTTTTCCCAAAGTTTCCCTTGATCACAATAATTATCAAAAAACTGTTAATACAACGTTGGATGGTCCCCAAGGAGAAAGTCCTTTCCGCATCTGCACGTATTTCTATAGCGAAAATGGGAAATTAAAATATGTTGTTCAGATAGTAACCCATCTTCTGACCATGGAGAAAACTATTGAAAACTTTCGGGAACACCTCTTGACGGCGTTTCTTCTGGCCTTTATTTTCGGATCCATCGGAGGGTGGTTCTTATCCCGGAAATCTTTGCGCCCCATAGATAAAATTACGGAAATAACGAAACGAATATCGGCCAGGAATCTGAGCGAGCGACTACCTTTCCAAGGGAGTGACGATGATCTGGATAGGCTGGTCACGACTATCAATCAGATGATGGGACGTCTGGAAGAATCTTTTCAAAAACTCTCCCGGTTTACCGCTGATGCCGCTCATGAGTTGCGCACTCCGCTCGCTGCCCTTAAGGGGGAGACTGAAGTTTTGCTTTCCCGCAAACGGTCTTCGGAAGACTATCACGAGGCTCTGACCAATAACCTCGAACGGCTTGATTTCTTGACCAAGCTCGTTAATGATCTGCTCATTCTCTCTCAAGCAGACGAAGGCAAGGCAAGCCTCAAGATTGAAAATCTAAATTTTTCCGAACTGCTTAAAGAACTCTGGGAGGCTTTCATTCTTGTGGCAATGCAGAAAAAAATTAGTTTTACTTTTTCGGCACCCGAGAAGGTACTGATAAATGGCGACCGCGTAAAACTGCAACAACTTTTCAGCAACCTCATTGATAATGCGATAAAATATACCCCTGAGGGAGAGACTATTAGTCTTATAGTACAACCGGGAAAAGACCATGTAACAGTTGTCCTAAAAGACACGGGTATAGGAATACCCAGCGATGATTTGCCTCATATATTCGATCGATTTTACCGGGTAGATACATCCCGCTCCCGGCTAACAGGCGGGGTGGGTCTTGGCTTAAGTATTTGTCAATGGATTGTAAAGGCTCATCACGGAACCATTGATGTAAAAAGTACGCCACAGCAAGGGACGACCTTTACCATTAAACTGCCCACACAATCTGCCGGGATTTCGCCGATTATTAATTAGAATTAATTCTTCCTTAATCCTCACTTAATCTTGGAACAGATATAATTTTTGTTAAGGTTATTAAAAATATTCTCGCTGAAACTATTTGTAATCTGATTGTTTTATTTATTGAGCTTTTGAATTTTTATGATTTGGCGCTTGAGAGTACTCAGTTTGATTATCATTTGTTTGACCGGCTGTTCGGTTTACCGGCCGGTTCCGCTTGACCAGGCATCGGTGGATGTTGCCCTTAAACCACCCAGCATGGAAGCAGTGCGGCTCGAAGCTGGAAAGATTCAACATCCGTTGATCAAACCCTTGCTTTTCAATGATCGAGATGTGCTGTCCCCTGAGGAGGCTGCGGTGATGGCAGTAATTGTTAATCCCCGGTTGCGGGCGATACGGGACCAGCGGGGTCTTGCATCCGCGCAGCTTTTGCAGGCCAGCATCCTGCCCAACCCGCAAATTTCCTATAGCCTTGATTTTTCCTCCGGTGCTAACTCAGGCGGATTGGTGAATGCCTATGGATTAGGAATGAGCTGGGAAATAACTTCGCTCATCGCCCGGAGCGCTAAGATCAACGCCGCCAAGGCGCGCGTTACATCCGTAGACCTTGATATAGCCTGGCAAGAGTGGCAGGTGGCGCAAGCGGCTCGCCTTGATCCGAGCGGGACAAAACCGGATGAGACCGATTGCCGTGACTACGTTTGCCACCATTTTGGCGCTTCTGCCTCTGGCTTTGGCTTTTGGTCAAGGTTCAGCCATGCAACAACCTTTGGCGATTGCCATTGTTTCGGGCCTGATCGCCCAACTGCCTCTGGTGCTGGTTGTTCTTCCGGTTTTTCTGTCGAAACTTAAAGTCTTAGGCTCATCAGAAAAATAATTCACGAGGCAATTGGTGAAACGTTTTTCCTTTTTCACTCCCTGCTTTTTACACTCCTAAAACTGCCTTTTTATCTCTTAAATTAAATTTTCTTAATGGTGGGAACCTTTTTCATTAGTAATTGTCACTAAAGTATGCTGAGGTGGAGTCTTTTTTACTTTCTTCCTTTTGATTAAGGTGTTTGTGGAAACAATCTTTAAAAAGGTAAAAGACTTATTATGGGCTTGCCGTAAAAGGCGTACCTGGAATTACCTTGTCATTCACCGTCGCAAGCTTACCGAGAACCCTCCTGCTCTTATCCTTCCTCTGGTTTGTGGACACGTCAAAGGAAAATTAAGTTGCCCGCCGGAGTTGACCATACTCCTCGTCCATAATTATGAATATGAAACGCTCATGGAAAAAAGTCTCCCTTATGTGGGAATCGAGAATTTCACCGTGCTGAGGCCCACCCTTAACGGACCTTGGGCTCATACGATTAAAACTAGAGCTATTTTAAACTATCTTAAGAGTGGTGCTTGCAAAACCGAATATCTTCTTTATTGCGACAGTGACGACGCAGTTCTCAGGGATGATCCCAGGAAGGCAATCAGATATTTGGAAGAGGAAAACTGTGACTTACTGTTTTCAAAAACCAAATCTAAGAGAATCTATAAATACATGCCCCAGGTTAAATCCTGGACAGACCACATTGCCAAAGAAAATGGTTCCCCTGGTTGGTATATTAATGCGGGAGTTTTTGTGGCTCGGACTTCTTTTTTATGCGAAGTGTTAGAGGCAGCGATGGCTTATGTTACGGAAACCGATCTCCCTACCAAGGACTATAAATGGTTAAAACATAAAGGGAGGTTATGTGAACGTTTGCCTGAGTTTCCTGAGGGTTGCGGATGTGATCAGACAATCTTCCGTTTTCTTCACCCTCGGTTTTATCCGCGGATGAAACTTAACTACCGAGGTCAAATTGCTCTCCGCTAAGGGAGAACTGGTAGAATTAAAGTTTATTATCAAGTAATTTCAATTTACTTTATTGAAATCAGAAGTGATTATGACCTTTCTCATTAACCTTGATGATTCTTTCAGGCCGGACTATTATTATTATTATCTTTCATAAATCTCGAGCTACCTGAAATTTTAGGAGATAATATTGCATTATCATATCATCAACCACCTCAATAAGGATACTCCTATGGTTCCAAGGCTAAAAGGACCGGACTTTGTAGGGGTGGGAGTTCAGAGGGCCGGAACAACCTGGCTTGCTTTCGTCCTTGCTCAACATCCTGAAGTCCTGATAACGAAAAAAGAGATTGATTTCTTTGTCCGGAAGTTTCGTAAAGGATATCGTTGGTATCACAACTGGTTTAGAAATAAGAATGGCCGGATGGCTGGTGAAATTACCCCTAATTACATTATCTCACCCCGGCCTGACTCAACCCATAAAGAATTCTACCCAAAATGGAACCCGAGGCGGAAACTGCTTTTTTGGCAGAAGAAACTATCAGCCAGGGACGAGCTCAAAACCCACTATCCGGGTATCCGGGTTTTTGCTATTTTTCGTAATCCGGTTGACCGAGCGTGGTCTTATTACTGGTTTTGGAAACGCCGGAAAAATAAGCTTGGGAAACGGGTTATTCCGTTTGAGAGGATGTGGGCCGATGATGGCCGCTGGATTAAAACCCAAGGCCTTTATGCTCATCATTTAAGCTATTGGCGTGAGGTATTTCCGGATTTTGGCATTTTTTTTTACGATGACATACAGAAGGACCCAGTCGGTTTAGTCAAAGCAGTATACCGGTTTATTGGTGTTGATGATAATTTCATTCCTGAAACTAACCGTTGGGTAAATAAAGGAAAGTATGAACCAATGCCACCAGCAATTCGGGAAATGTTGGTGGATTTTTACCGGGAGCAAATCCTAAAGTTTTCAGCCATGACGTGCCGAAATCTTTCCCATTGGCTCAAGATTTAAAAATGTACCGCTGGTGTCGTAAAATCAACTATATAGCTCTTGAAAACTAATGCGTTTTTGAGCAAAAAGAAAGGGGTTACTCAGCAGAAAAGAAATCCTTCGGTCATTGTAAGCCTTACCACCATTCCCGAACGATTGTATAAAGTCCATTTATGTATTGAATCGTTACTGAGGTATTCAAGGGCCTTCTTTGCATCTTTTTCCAAATGGCATGGGGGGTGCTGTATCCTCCTCATTTTTTATCTGAAGAGGCACTCCATGAAGAAATTTTTATGCGGTTATCACCCTATCATGATGATGCCTGGCAAAATTACTTTCTGGTCTCTCAAGACAACTATGAAATGTTTTCGGCTTTAGGAAAGGATCAACTCATATTTGAAGTGGTCCTCAGGCATGAGTGTTTGGAAAAAAATAATGCCATACCTCTGCTTTTGGTGCATTTCGTAACTCGGAAGTAGGATGCCGGGAGAAAGGCATAACATAGATAAAAAAAAGATCGCGTTGGCTTTTTTAACCCCCGAAGGTAATCCAGAAAATTTTTCTTGCATAGTAACGGGCATCGGAATACCGAGCGATGACTTACCACATATATTCGAACGATTTTACCGGGTCGATACATCCCGCTCCCGTCACTCTGGGGGAGTGGGTCTTGGATTAAGCATTTGCCAATGGATTGTAAAAGCCCACCATGGAACCATTGCCGTAAAAAGCCAACCTCACCAGGGGACTACTTTTACCGTAATCCTTCCCGCCTGACTCTCCTGAATATCGTTTCCTCCTTAATAAAAGTTAATCCTAAATTAACCCTGGTTTAATATTCTTCAACCTATAATTTAAAACTACAGTTGAAAAAAGGAGGTATATGATAGTGACTCTGCAAGAAAATATGGAGAGTTCCGGAACTCGGCTTTTTCGGTGGAGGAGTTTTCTTCCTTTGCTTTTGATTGTCCCAGTCCTCATCGCTTTTAGGAACTTCGAATACCCTTATCAGAGTCATCATTTGGACCAGATATGGGAAATTGGGTGCTTAAGCATATCGCTTTTTGGTTTGGGGATTCGTTTTTTTACTGTTGGCTCAGTGCCTAAGGGAACATCGGGAAGGAATACTAAACGAGTGAAAGGAAATTTCTTAAATACTACCGGAATGTATTCTATTGTCAGGCACCCACTCTATTTGGGGAATTTTGTTATCAGTCTTGGAATATCGCTTTTTTTTCGATTGTGGTGGTTCACCGCGCAGTTTGTGCTTGCCTTCTGGCTTTATTATGAGCGTATTATCTTTGCTGAGGAGGAATTTTTGCGAAAAACGTTTAGGGAAAAATATCTGAAATGGGCTCACGAAACGCCAACTTTTTTACCAAGGCTAAAAAATTGGAAGCCACCAGAGTTAGCATTCTCTTTTTTAATTGCTCTCCGAAAGGAATACAATACGTTTATGGCGATAATTGCATCCTTTACTTTTTTAGAAATCCTGGGAGACTCATTTATCTATCAAAACGACGCTGAGGACCACGGGCGTAAGCCCGTGGGTGAAAGCGTCCCAGCCGAAGGCTGGTAAAAGGGTTCTGATATGATATGCTTAGAGCATGGAAATAAGGCTGAGTGCTCATGGAGCGTATCATCACGAATTTCATGTTGCCTGGATCCCAAAATATCGCAAAAAGATATTGAAAGGGGACCTGCAACGATTTGTTGAGAAGCATTTAGGAGACATTCAAAAGCATCATCCAGATATTGAGATTGAAAAATACAGCGTTCAAAAAGAC
>Ga0209164_1000768_pt1 | contig 57564 bp, 52 predicted proteins | sample MTBNYHSulfiMetaG_FD_187458 | JGI IMG/M metagenome (GOLD analysis project Ga0209164, IMG submission 187458) | Enrichment culture microbial communities from rom New York Harbor, USA that are MTBE-degrading - MTBE-NYH (New York Harbor Sulfidogenic)... | ecosystem: Environmental > Aquatic > Marine >... | reverse complement strand
GAAATTCTGCTCACGGGAAAGGCACTGGGAGTTGATTATTCGCTGACCCACAGCTGCTACGACCCCCAGGGCGACCTCGCCTGCGGCCGCTGCGATGCCTGCCGTCTGCGGCTCCGTGGATTCGCCGAGGCCGGATTTGCCGATCCCGTCCGCTATGCAAACGTTTAAGGGCTTTACCGGGGCCGGGAAAACTTAACCCGGCCGTCGACCAGGGTCATCACGGCCCGCCCCTGCATGGACCGGCCGAGGAAGGGAGTATTCCTGCTTTTGGACATCACGCTGTCGGCGGTGTAGACGAAATGCTCCGCCGGGTCGATCACCGAAACATCGGCCGGTCTGCCCGCGGAGAGCGAACCGCCGGGCACGTTCAGGATCCGGGCCGGGTTGACGGAAAGCAGCCGGACGAACTGCTGTTCATCAATCACTCCCTGGCGCACCAGTTCCAGGGTCAGGGGCACCGCCGTCTCCAGGCCGATGACCCCGTTTGCCGCCAGGTCGAATTCCACATCCTTCTCCAGGGTCGAATGGGGAGCGTGATCGGTGGCCACCGCATCAAGCGTTCCGTCGACGAGCCCCTGCAGAACGGCCCGGCGGTCGGCCTCCGACCGGAGCGGCGGATTCATCTTGGCATTGGTATTGTACCCCTGCACGGCTTCATCGGTCAGAGTGAAATAATGGGGGGTGGTTTCCGCCGTGACCTGTACTCCCCTGGCCTTGGCGGCCCGGATCAGGTCCGTGGCCATGGCCGTGCTGACATGGGCGATATGGACCGGACGGCCGGTATATTCGGCCAGGGCGATGTCACGGTACACCATGATCGCTTCCGCCGCCGCCGGGACGCCCTTGAGACCGAGCCGGGTGGAAACCGGCCCTTCGTTCATGACCCCGTGCCGGGACAGGGAGAGCTCTTCGCTGTGGGAAATGACCGTCAGCCGGTGATCGGCGGCATACTCCAGCGCCCGCCGCATAAGCTGGCTGTCCACCACCGGCATGCCGTCATCCGAGACGGCGACGGCCCCCGCCTCTTTCATTTCCCCGAAATCGGCCAGGCTTTCCCCCTTGCTGCCCCTGCTGATGGCACCGACCGGGTAGACCCGGGCGGAACCCCTGGTGGCCCGCTCAAGAATCAACGCCGTCACCGCCAGGCAGTCGTTGACCGGGCGGGTATTGGGCATACAGGCGACCGCAGTAAATCCCCCGGCCGCGGCGGCCCTGGTGCCGGTCTCTATATCCTCCTTATATTCCTCCCCCGGCTCCCGCAGGTGTACATGCATGTCGATGAGGCCGGGAACCACCCAGCAGCCGCCGACATCAACGGTCTGAACATCCTCGGGCGGAGGCGTGCCAACCGCGGCGATCCGGCCGCCGACGATGAGCAGGTCTCCCTGCCGGTCGACGCCGTTGTCCGGATCAATGATTCGTCCGTTCTGTAACATCAAGCTTTCCGCCATTGTTCCGTCCTGTTCGAAAGCGTATCAGGTATTTCCCATGACCAGATAAAGCAGCGCCATCCGCACCGCAACCCCATTGGTGACCTGGTCGAGAATAACCGAGCGGGGGCCGTCCGCCACATCGGGCATCAACTCCACCCCCCTGTTTATGGGGCCGGGATGCATGACGATGGCGTCGGGCCTGGCCCGATCGAGAATCCTCCTGTTTATGCCGTACTTCTGGGCATACTCGCGCAGGGAGGGGAACAAAGGATCCTTCTGCCGTTCCTTCTGGATGCGCAGGGTCATGACTACGTCGGCATCGGCAACCGCCTCTTCCAGGCTCGAGCAGACGGTGGCGCCCAGCTCTTCAAGTCCGGGCGGGATCATCGTCGCCGGCCCGTAAACAAAGACCCTGGCGCCCATCCTGGTAAAGCCGAGGAGATCGGAACGGGCCACACGGCTGTGCAGGATGTCTCCGACTATCGTCACCTTCAGTCCCTCAAGCCGTCCCTTGTGCTCGCGGACCGTCATCATATCGAGCAGTCCCTGGGACGGGTGCTCATGGGAGCCGTCGCCGGCGTTGATCACCGAGGCGTCAATATACCTGGTCAGCATTTCCGGAGCCCCGGCAAAAGAGTGCCGCATGATGATGATATCGGGCTTCATGGCCGAAATGTTTCTGGCCGTATCGATCAGGGTCTCACCCTTGACGGCGCTGCTGGTGGTGGCCGAGATATTGTAGGTGTCGGCGCTCATCCGCTTGGCGGCTATTTCAAACGAGAGGCGGGTCCTGGTGCTGGGCTCGAAGAACAGGTTGATAACCGTGAGGCCCCGCATGGTGGGCACTTTTTTGATCGCCCTGGTCGAGATCTCCTTGAAGGAATCCGCTGTTTTTAAAATAAAATCAATGTCATCGACGGAAAGATGATGAATGCCCAGGATATGTTTCTGCGTGAAATTGTATCCGGTGGTCATGCTGTGCCTGAAAGTCAATGAATGAGGTCCCCGATCCTGCTCCAGCGGATGGACTGCAGCCGGTCGAACGACAACAGCGGCTTTTCCACATCCCAGGACCAGTAGATGATTAAGGCCTTGCCGAGAATGGCCTTGTCATCGACAAATCCCCAGAACCGGCTGTCAAAGCTGTTGTCACGGTTATCGCCCATCACGAAGACTTTGCTTTCCGGTACGGTGACGGGGCCGAAATTGTCCCTCGGGCTGTTGCCGGCGTTCAAAGTGTTGCTGTCCAGGTGCACGGCGTATTTGTCATCGTAAGGCTCCCCGTTGACATAAATAACCTTGTCCCGGCCTTCCACCGTGTCCCCTCCCACGGCGACGACCCTTTTGATATAGTCAAGCCTGGGGTCGCGGGGAAATCTGAAGACGATGATATCGTTGCGCTGCACATCCTTGACGGGGATGATGACCGTGCCGGTGAAAGGCTCCCTGAAGCCGTACATGAACTTGTTGACCAGGAGATGGTCCCCTATCTGCAGGGTGGGCAGCATGGAGCCGGAGGGAATCTTGAAGGCCTGAATAATGAAGGTGCGGATGATGAGGGCGAGGATGAGGGCAATAATGATTGCCTCCGCATACTCCCGTACTGTTGATTTGGCACCCGTTTGCGTTTTTGCCACGATATTGTTTCCTGCAGGAAGGATTGATCAGAAGTTATTGTGGGAAAAACTACTTGAAAGTAAAAGAAAATTCAAGCGAATTTAACCTTGCCGCCCTGGCCCGACAGGCCAGGAATATACAAAATAAGCCAATTTTCACCGGCAAAATACCACATATTGTGCGAACTTGAGCCAACGCGGCCGATTACCCTGTGTAATTAAATGAAATAACATGGAAAAATTTTTCCGATTTTCTTGACAAAGCACTTTTTTTATGACCTTAATATTAAAACTGAAGTAAAATTTTTGTACTTTTCCCCTCCAAGCGTACAATAATTTAAATAAACTACAGAGGAAAGACGGACCAAGGCGAGAACCCTTTCATGGCAAAAAAAGAAAAACTCCTCGTTGGTGTTGATATCGGCTCGCATGCCGTAAAAGTCTGCCAGCTGCAGAAAACCGGCAGCGGATACAGCCTCATGGCACTGGGCAGCGCGACCCTGCCTCCCGGCTCCGTGGAAGACGGAGTGCTGCACGAGCCTGACCGGGTCGGAGAGGTTGTCACCAATCTCTTCAAAAATCTCAAATTACGAAAAAATACCCAGGTTGCCATCTCCATTTCCGGCTACTCGGTTATCGTCAAAAAAATCAAACTCGAGGTCATGGACGAAAACGAGCTTTCCCGCTACCTCGCCGAGGAGGCCGAGCAGTACATTCCGTTTGATATCGACGACGTTTATCTGGACTTTCAGGACCTGAAAACCGCCAGGGAGGAATTTGACCAGACCGATATCATGCTGGTGGCGGCCAAAAAGGATGTCGTCGACGGATATCTCGACATGCTCCGCCAGATCAAGCTTGTCCCGCTGCTGGTGGATGTCGATGGCTTTGCTCTCGAGAACATCTGGAGCACAACCCAGAAATCCAGGGAGAACATCGCCCTCATCGACATAGGGGCCGAAAAGATGAACATCAACATCATCATCAACGGCACCTCTGTGCTGGCAAGAGACATCGTTGTCGGCAGCCAGCAGTTGACCAACAAGATCGCCAACGCCTTCGGCATCAGCGAAGATGAGGCCGAAAAGCTGAAGCTCGGCCTCATCGAGGCGGGTGACCGGGAGAAGGAACTGAAGGAAATTTTCACCTCGGTCTGCACCAACTGGGTCTTTGAGGTGCAGAAGGCCATTGACCTCTACCGGTCAAAAAATCCGGACAAGCCGATTACAAAAATCGTGCTGAGCGGGGGCGGATCTAAAGTGCACGGCATAGCCGAGTTTATCAGCAGGGAGACCGGGATTGAAGTGGTGCGCTTCAATCCCTTCGCCGGGATGAAGATCAATGAAAAGAAAATTGACCGGGACTACATAGAGAGCATTGCCCCGGAAATGGCAATTGCCGCCGGTCTGGCAATACGACCGTCTGAGATTTGAAGATATGGTTTACATTAATTTATTACCGATCCGAGAGATTAAACGACGGGCAAACGCTGTCCGGCAGCTGACCCTCTTTGCTTTTGTCCTGGCCGCGGTGCTCATAGCCGTGGGAATTGTCGGCGTGTACCAGAAAAGCATCGCTTCCCAGCTGCAGAAGAACATAGCTGAGCTCAACAAGGAAAAACAGCATTATAACCAGGTTCTTGAGCAGATCAAGAAACTCGAGGAAGACAAAAAGGAAATTGAGAACAGAATAGCGGTGATCAAGGCGCTGAAAAAATCATCGGCCCTGACGGTCCGTGTCCTCGATGAAGTCGCCAGCCTGACCCCGACCAAACGCGTCTGGATCACTTCGCTGAACCAGTCGGGCTCGAGCCTGCAGCTCAACGGCATGGCCCTGGACAACCAGACCGTCGCTGGCTACATGGAGAGCTTGAAGTCGTCGAAATACGTAACGGATGTGAACCTGGTATCCAGTTCCCAGTCGGCCTATGCCGGCAGGAACCTGAAATCGTTTTCCCTTTCATGCGTCATAGCGGTTCCGGATACTGCCGAGCCTGTCACGGCCGCAGCAACTCCTCAGCAATAGAAGGCTTTATTTATGGCAGCTGATAAAAAAACACCAAAAAAGGCGTCCGGCTTCAACGCCTTTATCGACAAAAAGTACATCCCCCTTGACAATAAAATCAAAATTGTCATTGCTCTGGCCCTGATCATCGTTCCGATCGCGTTGTTCTATTTCCTTCTCTACTCGCCGACCGACAAACAGATCCAACAGCTCACCAAACAAAAAGAAAGTCTGCAGGGGGAAATCGCCAAGGCGAAAAAAGCGGCCGCTGAATTAAGCAAGATCGAGGCGGACAAAGCCAAAACAGAGGAGCTGTTCAAGGAAACTGCGACCCTGCTCCCCAAAACCAAGGAAATTCCGGCGCTGCTTCGCAATATATCCGATCTCGGCAAGGGAGCCGGGCTGGACTTCCTTTCCTTCAAGCCCGGCGCCGAGGTGCCCAAGGATTTCTATGCCGAAATCCCCATCGACATCCAGATCGACGGTCCCTACCATAACATGGGATATTTTCTCGACCAGGTGAGCAAACTGGAGCGGATCGTCACTGTTGATAATATTCAGATGAGCGGCGCCAGGAAGGAAGGGGCTGAGATGCTTCTCAAATCATCCTGCCGGCTCAAAACCTACCGATTCACCGGAGTGCAGCAAAAGGCTCCGGAGCAAAAGGGACGACGCAGGTAAACAATTACACAGACCGGCTACACAATGTTACGGAAAAAGATACCCCAACTATTTCTCGGCCTGCTGCTCATCAATTTCATTGTTCTCCTCTGGCCTGCTCCCCGGTGCCACGCCCAGGGTGCGGAACAGGCGGAGGGACCGGCCCCGGCGGCCCCGGACACGGGCAACAATGATTTCAACTACCTGCTTGAAGGCCGGCCTGATCCGTTCAAGCCGTTCATCGAACCCGAGGTGGCCACCAAGGTGGACCCCAATGAGATAATCGAGGAGGAAGTCGAGCTCACCGGGATGCAGCTCTTCGAGCCCGGCCAGCTGGCACTGGTCGCCGTCATGTTCGCCGGTGAAAAAAAAATTGCCATGGTCGAGGACGTAACGGGTAAGGGGTACGTCATCCACGAAGGCGTTCTCATCGGCCGGCACGGAGTGGTCAGCGAGATACGGGAAGACCAGGTCATCGTCACTGAAACGGCACGCACGCGTGCCGGCAATGAAATAGTCACCACGGTTGTCATGCGCCTGAAAAAAGAGGGAGACAAGTAAACCATGCGTCAATATTCCAGCAATAAAAGGAAACCCTGTTTCCTCAAGGTAAACCGGCTCATAGCAGTGTCCGCTCTTTTCACGCTTGCGGCTTTTGCCGCGTTCCCGGCCGCCGCTGCCAACATGATCAATTCCGTCACCGTGAACCCCCAGGGCTCAACGCATGCCATCAACATACATACCAGTGACGAGCCGGCCTACACCGTCTATGAACTCTTCAATCCGCCGCGAATCGTGGTCGACATCGCCGATATCGCCGCGGCTGACAGCGACAAGCTGAAACTGCCGGATGATCTTCCCTACTCGCTCTCGACCAGCACCATTTCCGATTCGGACCCGGCCCTGACCCGTCTGGAATTTACCTTTGCCAACGATTACGCGGGTTACAGCGTCCAGACCGTCGCCAACCAGATCGTTTTGACCGTCGATGTGGGAGAAGCGGCCATGGTTGAGAGCCAGCTGCCCCAGGTGAAGCTGCCCGCCGGCACCGATGCCGGCGCACCAACGGAGGCCGCTCCGCAGGCGAGCGGCGACTCGCTGCGGCGCAGCTTTACATTCGGGGGCTACGACAGGCAGAGGATATCGGTGGATTTCTACAAGATCGATTTGCACAATGTCTTCCGCCTGTTCCGCGAAATCAGCGACGTCAACATCGTGGTCGACGAATCGGTCAAAGGCTCCCTGACCCTTGCCCTCAATGACGTTCCCTGGGACTTTGCCCTCGACATCATTCTCAATCTCAAGGACCTGCAGAAGGAAGAACGGTTCAACACCATCGTCATCCTCCCCAAGAACAAGGAGTTTGCCTGGCCCGAGAGGACCGAGGACAACCTCAGCTTCGAGGCCGACGAAGACATTGCCATCCGGGAGGCCATCGTCATTCAGCAACAGATGAACATTCCGCCGGAGGTGGTCGAAGCCAAGAAAATTGTCCAGCAGGGCCGCGAACACGAGAAAAACGGCAACTTTGACGAGGCGATCCGCGCCTATACCGAAGCATTTGCAAAATGGCCCGACAATGACCGGCTGGCCAACAAAATTGCTTCCCTCTCCCTGGTCTACCTGAGGCAGAACGCCCAGGCGGCGCACTTCGCCAAACAGGCCCTGCAGATTAACGGGCAGAATGCCAGCGCCGCCCTCAACGCCGCCATTGCCCTGGCCAACATGCATGAATTCAGCGAGGCCCAGCAGTATTTCGATCAGAGCGTCAGCGTGGACACCCCTTCCCGGGAAGCCCTGCTCAGCTACTCGGTATTCAGCGAGGAGCAGAAGCAGTACGATGTCGCAATGAAGCTTCTCGATAAATTCGAGAGCATGTACGGCCGCAGTGTCGATTCCATGATCGCCGCTGCCCGCATCCTTGACAAACAGGGAAACCATGAGGCGGCGACGGAAAAATACAAGGCGATTTTGCTGTCCGGCTACCGGATTCCGCCGGACCTGACAAAATATATCCAAAGCCGCATAGCGCTCAAGCAGTCAATGTAATTCATCAGAGTCAAGCACAGAGGGAAACTCCATGAAACAAAATAATACCAGACTGGCGCTCATTCTCCTGGCCGTCATCCTGATGCTGACCCTTTCCTGCGCAAAGATGGAAACCCCGCCGCCGGCCAGCGAGGACATAACGAATCCTGCTCCGGCCGCCGCCGCGGCGAAAGAAGACGGTCCCGCACAGCTGCCGGTACGTTACCAGGTCCCGTCGTACTTTGCCCAGGATGAACTGGCCTCGGATATGCTGGAAGAGGATACCGAGGAGTATGAAATCAAGGTCGGGGCCAACATCACCTCGACCAGGGGGCCGCAGCCGCTATGGGACATTCTCAAGCGGCTGGCCAATCTCCGGGGCATGAATGTCAGCTGGTCCAGCGACGTTGACCAGAATGTCCTAGTCGACGTCGATATCAGCGCCGATGACAGCTTCTTCGGCGCCATCGACAACCTGCTGCGCCAGGTCGACTACTTCCATGAAGTCCAGGGCAATACCATTGTTGTCAAGTATCGTGAAACGAGGAAGTATCACATCGCCATCCCGTTCATGAAAGGGGAATACACTTCGACGGTGGGCGGCAACTTCCTGACCGATCGCGATGCCGCAACCGGCACGGAAGGCACGGTCAAGGTCAAAAGCGCAGAGAATAAGTTTGACGTCTGGGACAACATCACCACCAACCTTGACCTGATCCTGCAGGAATGGCGGACCCAGAAGACGGAACAGGAGGAAATCATTGCCACCGAGGAAACAAGAAGCGGCACTGCGGCCTCCTCCGAGGAAAGGGTGCAGCAGGCAACCCGGCGGGTTTCCCTGGGGCAGTCCTACTACACCGTCGACAGGAACATCGGTCTTGTCACCGTCAGCGCCCCGCGGCCCCTCCTCGAAAAGGTCGAACACTATATCGACACCTTGAAAAAGGAACTGTACCGCCAGGTCGTCATTGAAGCGAAAATCATTGAAGTTTTTCTCAGGGACAACTCCAAGATGGGGCTGGACTGGAGCCGGGTGCTCAAGGATTTCAACATCTCGGGCCTGGTCGAATTCGGCACCGGCGGCCTGCTGGGCCAGGTGTATCCGTGGAACCCCCCGGACGTACGCAAGCCCAATGCCAACTATCCGGATACCTTTCCCGACAGTTTTGTCTACCGGGTATCGCTGGAGGCCGTCCCCTTTACGGCCATTCTCAACGCCCTCAACGAGCAGGGCGACACCACGGTGCTGTCCAATCCCAAACTGACCGTCCTCAACGGCCAGCCGGCGGTCATCAGCGTCGGCACCGATATCGCCTATATCAAGGAAGTCAGCTCGGATGTGAACAATGAAACCGGCACCGTCACCTATACGGCCGAGACCGACAGCGTTGTCGAGGGCCTGGCCTTCGGGGTCCTGGCTTCGATCATCGACAACGATTCGGTTATCCTGCACCTGACGCCGGTGACCACCGATCTGGTCAACGACGTGATCGAATACCGGGAATTCGGCATCGGCCTCTCGGTTGGGCTGCCGCAGGTGCAGATCAGAGAGATGTCGACCATGGTGCAGGTGAACAACGGCGAGATGCTCATCATCGGCGGCCTGATCGATTCCATTGAGGCCAAGGACAGCGCCTTTGCTCCTCTCGTCGGCAATATTCCCCTGGTCAAATACCTGTTCGGCGTCGAGGAAAAGCGCATGGAGAAACGGGAGCTCGTTATTCTCCTGACACCCAAGATCATTTAACCAATCACAGGATCGTCAACTCATCCAGACATAACAGGAGAAGAAGTATGAAATACTGTCGCTATCTGCTTTACGGACTATTGGCCATGTTAGTCGGCGGCTGCGGACAGACGGTGAAGGAATCCCTGAAGGTGCCACCGGCGCTCAAGAGTACGGCAGGTGCTGAGAAATCCATAGTCATCCTGCCCTTTGCCGATTATTCGTACGGGGATGACCTGGAGACGGCCTATCGCCGCAACCTGTCCATCACCGAAAATCTGACCGACCAGCTGGTGAGCAACAGTTTTCGCGTCTCCGTCCAGGAGGATGTCTTCGGCTACCTGGTCAGCCAGAATATCATCAATGCCGTCGCCTACGAGGGAGGCAATACTTCCGTCATGGATGACGAATTGCAGGATGAGTGGTCGCCGACAATGAAGGCCCATCTGCAGCGCTACATGAACCTGAGCAAAAAAAGGGCAGGCAGCAAGCCGGTGCTGGACAGTCCGGGCACCCACGCCCTGACCCAGCAGGAAGTCGTCAAGATCGGCCGCTACTTCGAGGCTGACTATATCATCCGCGGGCGCATCGTCGAATACAAGACGCGCCAGGACCCCTCCTGGAGTCCGCTGAAAAAAGGCGTGCTCACCTTTATCTCCGGGGCGACCAGCAAGCTCGCCTGGGGGAACGCCAGCGCGGACAAATATGACATGTACGGCAGCATGATCGCCGGTGCCCTCTGGGGCGGCATCCTTGGCTCCAACGCCGAATGGCCGTGGGAACAGGACAAGGCTGACCAGACCATCCTCGGCATTTCCGGCGGCGACGACGCCAATACCATCTTCTGGGGGCTGGCCGGCGCGGAATTCGGCCGACTGGGGCACAAGAGCGGGGAAAATCCCCAGGCCGCCGTGCAGATGCGGGTGTGGGTGCAGGACGCCTATTCCGGCGACGTAATCTGGACCAACCGGGTCGATGTCAAGGTTTCATCGGAAACCGTGTTCGGAGACACCCAGCTTGACGCGCTCTTCGAAAGCGCCACCGAAAAAGCGATTGCCACCCTGATGGACAACTTCGTCACCCAGGCCTTGTAAGCGGAAGCTCTGACCGCACCAACAAAAAAGCCTGTCATTGCTGACAGGCTTTTTTGTTGGCTCTTCTGCGTCCTAAAAAATTATTGCTGCTTCTCCTGTCCCTGCCGTTGGGCATTTTCATACAAAGCAATAAAATTGATCGGCTCCATCAGGAAGGGCATGAATCCCCCCTCGACCGACACCTGGGAGACGACCTGCCTGGTGAAGGGAAAGAGCATGATCGGGCAATCCACCGCCAGGACCCGCCGCACGTGTTCGGCCGGAATGTTTTTCAGCAGGAAGACGCCGGCATGCTCAATCTCCACCACGAACATGACCGTGTCTCCGGCGTTCTTGTCCATGACCTTGGCGGTGATGCCCAGGGCGACTTCCCAATGGTCGTCGTCAATTTTCTTGCTGTTGACCTGCAGGTTGAAATCGACTTTCGGCTCCTGGTTCCGAACGAGGAAAATATTGGGGGCGTTTGGATTTTCAAACGAAAGATCCTTGATATACATTTTCTGCAGGCGGAAGACCGGAACTGCCTGTTTTGCTTCCTTCTCTTCAGTCATATTCATCCTTTCATTCTGAGGTCTCTGGTGCGGGCAACAGCCTTCTGTTTTACCCGAAAATGAAATCTGCGCAAGCGGAATTATCCCCGCTCCGCGCATTCCTTACGGCTGCAGGGTCTGCTTCAGGAACATGCCGGTATACGAATGGGCCGCCACGGCGACTTCCTCCGGGGTCCCGCTGACGACAATCAATCCGCCTCCGTCGCCTCCTTCCGGGCCCATGTCGATGATGTGATCCGCCGTTTTGATCACATCCAGGTTGTGCTCTATCACCACCACCGTATTGCCGGCATCCACCAGCCGGTTCAGGACGTTCAGCAAATGCTGGATATCGGCCGGGTGCAGCCCGGTTGTCGGTTCATCGAGGATGTAGAGGGTCCGACCGGTGCTCTGGCGGCTCAATTCCCGGGCCAGCTTTACCCGCTGCGCCTCCCCGCCGGACAGAGTGACCGACGACTGCCCAAGGGTTATGTAGCCCAGCCCGACATCAAAGACGGTCTGCAGCCGCCTTTTGATCGGGGGTATGTTCCGGAAGAACTCCAGCGCCTCCTCGACGGTCATGGCCAGGATCTCGGCGATGTTCCTGCCCCGGTACCCGATCTCCAGGGTCTCGCGATTGTAGCGGCTGCCCCTGCACTGTTCGCAGGTCACATAGATATCGGGGAGAAAATGCATGGCGATCCTGATCACGCCGTCACCCTCGCATGCCTCGCACCGGCCGCCCTTGATGTTGAAGCTGAACCGTCCGGGCTTGTACCCTCTCGCCCTGGCCTCGGGAAGCCGGGCAAAGAGTTCCCGGATCGGGGTCATGACGCCGGTATAAGTGGCCGGGTTGGACCGCGGAGTCCTGCCGATGGGGCTCTGATCGATATCTATCACCTTGTCGATGGCGCCGATCCCCGTCACGGAGCGGCTGTCCCTTTTCCCGGACCGGCGGTCGGCCAGGACGGCATATACCCGTTTATACAGGGTTTCAATGACCAGTGAACTCTTGCCGGAGCCCGAGACCCCGGTCACGCAGGTCATCACCCCCAGGGGAAAGGATACCGTCAGGTCCTTGAGATTGTTGGCATCGGCGTGGTGGATGGTCACCGATGACTTCGGCGATTTGCGGACCTTTCTTCTCTTGCCGGGAACCGCTATGGAGAGGCGCCCCGACAGGTAGCCGCCGGTCAGCGACTCAGGGCAGTCGAACAGCCCGGCCACATCGCCGGAATAGACGATCTCTCCACCGTGCACCCCGGCTCCGGGCCCCATGTCAAGCACGTGATCGGCCGAGGCTATGGTGTCGGTGTCATGCTCGACGACGATGACCGTATTGCCGAGATCCCGCAGGCTCAGCAGGGTCTTGATCAGCTTGGCGTTATCCCGCTGATGCAGGCCTATGCTCGGCTCGTCCAGGATATAGAGAACCCCCGCCAGCCTGGAGCCGATCTGCGAGGCAAGCCGGATGCGCTGCGCTTCTCCGCCTGAAAGGGTCCCGGCCCGGCGGTCGAGGGAGAGGTAGCCCAGGCCGACATCCCGCAGAAACCCGAGCCGGTCATCCACTTCCTTGAGAATGGGGCCGGCAATGAGCCGCTGCCGATCCGACAGGGCCAGCGTCCTGGTGGCGTCGATTATCCGGGTGATGGACAATCTGGTCAATTCTATGATGGACCAGGGTCCTACCCGCACGGCCAGGGCTTCCGGCTTCAACCGGGCCCCGTCGCACACCGGGCATGGCTGCTCGTTGATGTATCTGCCCAGTTCTTCGCGGATCATGGGGGAGGCGGTTTCATGGAAGCGGCGCTCAAGCTGCGGGATCACTCCCTCAAAAGGAGTGTGGGAAATGAGCTTGCGGCGGCCCTTGCGGTATTGAAACTCGATGGCCTCCCTGCCCGAACCATGCAGAATGATACGCTGCACCCGGGCGGGGAGCTGGTTGAACGGGGTGGCGAGGTCAAAGGAATAATGGTTCGCCAGGGCGGCCAGCATCTGGCCGCTGTAGCTTGACTGGGACCTGTACCCCCAGGGGGCTATCGCCCCGTCTTTCAGGCTGAGAGAGGGATCGGGCACGATCAGTGCCGGATCGAAGTACTGGCGGACTCCGAGTCCGCTGCATTCCGGGCAGGCGCCGAGGGGATTGTTGAAGGAAAAAAGCTGGGTGGTCAACTCCGGCACCGATATCCCGCAATGATGACAGGCGGCGGATTCGCTGAACAACTGTTCCCGCCCCGAATCCGGAAAATGCACGAGCAGGGACCCTTCACTCAGTCGCACGGCAGTGGCCGTTGACTCCTCGAGCCGCCGCCGTACCGACTTTTTGATCACCAGGCGGTCGACCACCGCTTCAATGGTATGATGCCTGTTTTTGTCCAGCGCAATTCCGGCCGCAAGGTCCTCAATTGTCCCGTCGACCCGCACCCTGACGAAACCCTCCCGGCGCAGCCGGTCAAAGAGTTTTTCATGCTGCCCTTTGCGGCGATGGACGAGGGGTGCCAGCAGAACGACCCGTTCGCCCTCGGGCAGCTGCAGCAGACCATTGACCATGTCCTCAATGGACTGGGCGCGGATCTCCCGGCCGCAGTCAGGACAATGGGGAATCCCGGCCCGGGCGAAGAGGAGGCGCAGGTAGTCGTAGATTTCCGTGACCGTCCCCACGGTTGATCGCGGATTCCGGCTGGTCGTCTTCTGCTCGATGGAAACCGCCGGGGACAATCCTTCCAGGGAATCGACGTCCGGCTTGTCCATCTGTCCCAGGAACTGCCGGGCATACGTCGACAGCGATTCCACGTAGCGGCGCTGCCCCTCGGCATACAGGGTATCAAAGGCCAGGGTCGATTTGCCCGATCCGGAAAGCCCGGTGAACACCACCAGCCTGTTGCGGGGCAGATCGATGCTGATATTTTTGAGATTATGCATCCGCGCCCCGCGGATACTTAAAAATTGGGGTTCCATGGAACTGTCAGCCGATGGAATTGCGGTGGTCTATCTGAATGCACCGGTCCATGATCACGGTGATGCCCTGCTGCTCCGCCAGTTCCGCCGCCTCCCGGTTGACTATGCCCTGCTGCATCCAGACCACCGGGATTTTTTTGTCGATCGCCTGCAGCACCACCGGCATGACCTGCTCGGACCGGCGGAAGATGTCGGCGATGTCGACCTTTCCCGGCACCGATTTCAGGTCCGGATAGCATGGCCGGCCGAGTATCGTTTCGTGCCCGGGATTGACGGGAACGACTTCGTAGCCGGCGTTGATGAGATAGGCCGCGACCCGGTGGCTTGGCCGGTCCGGCTTGGGCGAAAGACCGACCACGGCTATGCGCCGGCTCTGCTGTAATATTTCCTTGATTTTCTGAAGGGAAACAAGCTGCACCATGACGTCGATATCCTGAACAAAATCATTTACCCTGCCGGAATGCTATGGTAATTTATCAGATTACTGTATCCACGTTTTGCAAAGAATCAACTCGGAAGCGATTTTTTACCCATGTATTTTCAGGACATTATCAAGGAACTCAACAACTACTGGGCCTCCGCCGGCTGCGTCGTTCTCCAGCCCTATGACATGGAGGTCGGCGCTGGCACCTTTCACCCGGCCACCCTGCTGCGCTCCCTGGGACCGGAACCGTGGAAAGCCGCCTACGTGCAGCCTTCCAGGCGACCGACCGATGGACGGTATGGCGAAAACCCCAACCGGCTGCAGCACTACTACCAGTACCAGGTCGTGCTCAAGCCCTCGCCCCGGGAAGTACAGGATATGTACCTGGAAAGCCTGCGCCGTTTCGGACTGAACCTGCTTGAGCATGACGTCCGCTTCGTGGAGGACGACTGGGAGTCCCCGACGCTCGGGGCCTGGGGACTGGGATGGGAGGTCTGGCTCGACGGCATGGAAATCACCCAGTTCACGTACTTCCAGCAGGCCGGATCCATTGATCTGCGCCCCATTACCGTTGAAATCACCTACGGCCTGGAACGGATTGCCATGTACCTGCAAAAGGTTGACTCCGTCTACGACATCGCCTGGAACGAATCCGTCTCCTATGGCCAGATCTTTCACCAGGCGGAAAAGGAATTTTCCGCCTTTAATTTTGAAGAGGCCAATGTCCCCGATCTCACCCTCGCCTTTGACAACTATGAACGGGACGCTCTGCAGCTCATTGACAAAGGGCTGATCCTGCCCGGCTACGACTATTGCCTCAAGTGCTCGCACACGTTCAACCTGCTTGATGCCCGAAAGGCCATCAGCGTGGCCGAACGCACCAGATACATAGGCCGTATCCGGCATATCGCCCGGCAAGTCGCCCAGAACTATCTCGAACAGCGGGAAGCGATGGGGTTCCCCATGCTGGGCGGTACGGCGGAGAAGAAGAACAGGATCGAACAGGAGGCATGAAGATGGCGGAAGTGCATGGGAATCGAACCCACCCGCCAGGCTGTTCACCCGGCACACCGGATTTGAAGTCCGGGAGGGCCACCAGTGCCCTATCCACTTCCACCCGCGGATGAAGTTTAATAATTGTTGACCTGAAAAACAACTTATTATTAATGTCGGAAATCGGGAAACCCATTTACATACGCTTCTAACAACTTTTCAGGAGAGGACGGCCCCGTTCCGTAAACCCATGCAGTGTACTCATCTGATTCGTCTCATGAAAGACTGGTACCTTCACGTCAAGGAAGAAACCATGGCCCCTGCGCGCATGATGCAGTTTGCCGAGAGACATATCGGTCATTGCGAAGTGTGCCGGCAGGACTCCGGTCTCGCCGAAGAAATTGAAAAAATCCGCGATTTCGTGTTGCCTGAATCAAAAATCCCCAAGGCCGAGCGCGAGGAAGAGGAGGCCACCCCGGAAATCTCTCCAGATGAAGAAGAGGGAGTTGCGCGCGACGAGGACGAAGACGAGGATTTCGCCAATGACTTTGAAGAAGATGACGAGGTGTAGCTCGCCTCCCGCACCTGCTCCCCGGAACCCGGGACGAAAACCGGCGGGTCGATTTCCCCCAACCGCGATCCCGGTGCAGCCCTCCAGGGCCAGCTGCTCGTTGAACTGACGGAGCGCCCATCGGCCCCGGCCTGTTGACAGGGCCGGGAGAACCAGTTCCTACCAGGTGCGGAAGCGCCCGGTATCCAGATGGACAAAATCCGATTTGGGGTAGTACCCCACCCCGCCTTGTTTCAGGTGGAGTGCTATTCTGCTCAATTCCCTTGTCTTCAACCCCGTCATGCGGACGTCTATGGCCCGGCCCTCGAGGTGCAGACTGCGTCCGGCCACCCCGCTGCTTTTCCGGCGCAGCATGGCGTTGGTCGCGGGCGAACGGTAGCCGGAAATGACTTCAAACACTCCACGGCTGCCGCTCAGCCGCTGCACGTTGTACAGGAGATCCAGCAGCCGCGGGTCAATGGGATGAATATCCCCGGTTCGATGATCCCGGAGAAAACGGTTGACCCGCTGCAGGGCTTCATGATCATAGATCCGCTGCCGTACGTAGGTGATGTTCAGTTCTTCGGAGGTATGGGTGTGATACAGGGAAATGGTTCTTTTGCCGGGGACAGCGGCGGCATCCAGCGAAACGGGAGCGCTCAGCAAGAGGCAGGCGGCCATGGCCGCCCTGGCTGAATCCCAGAGAAAACGACGACGGTTTATCCTTTTTTCATGCTTCCAATAGTTCACTGTTCCTCATCGCGACGTATTTTGGTTGCCCGGTGCTGCCGGTTCCTGCAGCCTGTCTGGCGAACAGAGGATCAGTGCGGGCTGCTGAGGGACTCAGCCTTCTGTTCAGCCATTGTCGGCTGCTGTGAGGGGGATTGAACGGAACCGGCCCTGTGAAAATACCCTTTTGTACAGTACCGGCCGGTGCTTTGTCAACCATGAGGCCGCATTTTTCTCCTCAGCCGCCTCTTCCTCCTCTGAAAAAGAGGACCAGCATGGCCAGTCCGGCCACGCCGGCGGCCAGCAGCACGAAAACCATGGCTGTCCAGCCGGATCCCTTGAATATCAGCCCCGGCACGTATGTGCCCACTACCCCGCCCCCGTAATAGCTTGCCACGTAAATGCCGCTGGCAAGCCCCCTCCTGTTCCCGGCCCGGCCGTTGACCACGGCGGTTGCCACGCAGTGCACCAGAAACATTGCCCCGCAGAAGGGGAACAGGAGAAGGAACAGCGCCCAGGTCAGCGGGAGCAGCATGGCGAAGAGGAAGAGGAGAAAAACAAGGTAGGCCCCACACATGACCTTTGCTTCCGATCCGACCCGGCGAATAATTTTTCCGGCTCCCATGGAGGTGATGATGCCGCTCACATACCCGGCATACATGCTGCCTGTCAGCAGCCCGGACATGCTCCCGGAAAGCTCTATGGTCCGGAAGGGCAGATAGTTGAGGATGCCGCAGAAAACAAAAAACATCAGGAAAACCGCCAGGTAGACGGGCAGGCACAGGGTGAAGACATCCATCGATGCGGGATTGGCCTCCACCGGAGCCCCTTTTCTGGCCACCTCCGACGCGGTGGTCGTCGACCCGACCATGAAGAAGCACGCCAGAAGGAGAACGGCGAGGGCCAGGAAGTAGAGCCGCCAGTCCACAACCGTGGAACTCGCCCCGGCCAGGAGGCGGCCCAGAAAGCCGCCCGAAATGGTGGCGGCGACATAGAGGGACATCCTTCTCTGCAGGTTCCAGTCGGGCGATCTGCCCGGCTGGGCAAGAAACGCCATGACCGCCGTCAGGGAGGCGGGAATGATCATGCCCTGCAGGAACCGCACCGCCAGCATCTGCGGAAAGGTCTGGACCAGGGCCGTCAGGCCGGTGAACACAGCCAGCAGCAGCAGAGAGGCCCGCAACAGCCTGAGGGTCGGGATGTAACTCAGAATAAAGCCGTAGGAAAGGGGCGCCACCGCCAGCGGCAGCATGGTGGCGGTCATGATCAGGCCCGCGGTTGGCTCGCTGAGTTTGAACAGATCGGCATACAGCGGCAGCAGGGGCTGGGGTGAATAGAGGACAAAGATATTCAGCGCCGCGGCCGTCAGTATCCAGAAGCGTTCGAGCCCTTCCCTGCTCATGAAAATGAATTTCCCATCAGTAACGGTCCTGATGGACGAAATCGGCCAGCTCTTTCCGCCTGGGCGCTCCCGGGCTTTGGTCGGGAAATCCAAGGGGGATCAGAGTGACGACTTCGACCCCGTCGGGCACCCCGAGAATTTCCCCGGCCCGGCGATGATCAAAGGCGCCGACCACGACCGTTCCGAGTTTGTGGGAGGCGGCGGCCAGCAGCATATTCTGGGTGGCCAGGCCCAGATCATACAGTTTCCAGTCGCCCAATGCGGTGACCCTCCTGCCTTTATAGTATCCCGACACCTTGTTTTTCCCGCAGACGGCAAGCACCACCGGGGCGGCGGCAAAGGCGGGGCCGGCGGGATTCCTCGGGCTCAGGATCCCCTGCAGCTGCTCCTTGATCCCGGGGTCGCGGACCACAACTATTTCCCAGCATTGCGTATTTGCCCAGGACGGGGCCCATTGCGCCGCCGCCAGCACATCGTGCAGCATCTCCTCCGGGACATCCCGGGAGGTATACCGCCGTATGCTCCGGCGGCCGGTAATCAATTGCATGATGCCGTTCATCCGGCCTCCTCGTGCCTGCCTGCCTCCTGCAGGGATTAGCCGGGCAAGGCTACCATCTTCCGTCGATCGGCCCGCCGCATTCGGCGCATCCGCCGTCCCGCATGTGCAGGTCCCTGATGCTGAAGCCGAACCGGGTGATGACCCGTGCCCCGCAGGCAGGGCAGAGCGTGTCCTCGCCTCCCCTGCCGGGAATATTTCCTTCATAGACATACCGCAGCCCTTCCTCCAGGCCGATGGCCCGTGCCCGCTGCAGGGTTGCCGCCGGGGTGGGCTGCCGGTCCGTCATCCTGTAGGTCGGGCGAAAAGCAGTCACATGCCAGGGAATCGCCGGGTCGACCCCCTTGATAAAACGGGCTATTTCGCCCAGTTCCTCATCAGTGTCGTTCAGGCCGGGAATGATCAGGGTCGTCACCTCCACCCAGACCCCGAGTTCATGCATCAGGGAAACATTGTCCAGCACCGGCTGCAAACGGGCCTTGCACACCTTCTTGTAAAAATCGTCGGTGAAGGCCTTGACATCGATATTGATGGCGTCAAGCAGGGAGGCGACATCACGGGTCACTTCCGGGGTCATGTAGCCGTTGCTGACAAAAACATTTTTCAGTCCCCGTTCATGGGCCAGCACCGCGCAATCCCGGGCAAATTCATAAAAAATGGTCGGCTCCACGTAGGTATAGCTGATACTGCGGCACCCCATTCTTTCCGCCGCGGCGACAACTTCTTCGGCACTGCGCGGTTCTCCGGTCACCTGACCGCCATGGCTTTCGGGATACTGGGAAATATGATAATTCTGACAGTGGAGGCAATGAAAATTGCAGCCGACCGTGGAAATGGAATAGGACAGGCTGCCGGGCAGAAAATGAAACAGCGGTTTTTTTTCAATGGGATCCTCGTTCTCGGCCACCAGGAGCCCGTAAACGAGGGTGTACAGGACCCCGTCCCGGTTCTCCCGCACCTGGCAGATGCCGCGTTTGCCGGGCTTTATCCTGCAGCGGTGGCTGCACAGATTACACGTTACCCTGTTCTCTTCCTCAGCCTGATAAAACAACGCTTCCCGCATAACCACCTCCCCGTGTCGCGACAACCATTCCATGGACAGCCCCTTATATTTATCTATCACACCGCACCCCTTCCTTCAAGCGTCCAGGATTGTCCTCCCTCTCCCGAACTTGTAAAATTACCGAAAAGATGCTTTACTCCTGCCATGCAAAAAGGCCGGAACCGATATGCCGGACCGCCCCCCGGCGGCCGCCCTGCGCACCCCCCGAAAAAATGATCGGGGAAAACCGATGAACCGGAACGGAAAAGAGCGGGTGGGCTTTGTCTGCCTGCACTGCGGGTATGCGGCCGGCAAATGGCTGGGCAGATGCCCGGAATGCGGGGAGTGGGACAGCATGGCGGAGAGGAAGCAGCCTGGTCCGCGGCACTCCCCCGAAGACCGCGAGCCCGTGCTGCCCCTTATCCATGCCTCCCGGCCGGCCCTGTCCAGACTGGTCACCGGCATCGGCGAACTGGACCGGGTGCTGGGCGGCGGCATCGTACCGGGTTCGGTGGTGCTGGTCGGCGGCGACCCCGGGATCGGCAAATCAACCCTCATCCTGCAGCTACTGTCCGCCCTGGCGGCGGACAACCGCCGAGTCCTGTATGTGACCGGCGAAGAATCGGCCGAACAGATCAGGATGCGGGCCGATCGTCTCGCCATCGGCCAGGAGCAGATCTTCCTGGCCACGGAAAACCGGGTCGAAGCCATCGCCGACATGGCCGGAGAGCTCAAACCCGCCCTGCTGGCGGTTGATTCGATCCAGACCATGTACACCGGCGAAATCGCTTCCGCCCCGGGCGGCGTCACCCAGGTCCGGGAGTCCGCCGCCAGGCTGCTGGCCCTGGCCAAGGGCAGCGGGCTGCCCGTCATCCTCATCGGCCATGTGACCAAGGAGGGCGCCATCGCCGGACCAAGGGTGCTGGAACACATGGTCGACACCGTGCTCTATTTTGAAGGCGATCGCGGCCAGGTCTTCCGCATCCTGCGGACGGTCAAGAACCGCTTCGGCTCCACCAACGAAATCGGCGTCTTTGAAATGAAGGAAAGCGGACTGGCCGAGGTGGAAAATCCTTCCGCCCTGTTCCTCGCCGAGCGGCCGGTGAACGTCCCCGGCTCGGTTGTCCTGCCCAGCATCGAAGGGACCCGGCCGATCCTCGTTGAGGTCCAGGCCCTGGTCAGTCCCAGCAGCCTTGGCACGGCCCGCCGAACGGCCATCGGGGCCGATCACCAGCGTCTTGCCCTGCTCACCGCGGTGCTGGAAAAAAAAATCGGCGTCAGCCTGTACGATCACGACATTTTTCTCAACATCGTCGGCGGCATCCGGATCGACGAACCGGCCCTGGACCTCGGGGTGGTGGTCGCCCTGCTGTCGAGCCTGTATGAAAAAACCGTGGCCGCGGACACAGTGGTCTGCGGGGAAATCGGCCTGGCCGGGGAAGTGCGGGCCATCGGCCAGATGGACCTGCGCCTGCGCGAAGCGGAGCGGCTCGGGTTCACCACCTTTCTCATGCCGGACTCCAACCGGAAACGGCTTGAAAAGAAAAGCGCCCCGCACATGCGGGTCATCGGCGTGCAAACGGTTCAGGAACTGGTCGAGACGATTTTTCACCCCTGATCCGCATTGCGGACATCCCGCCCCGCCTCCCCCGGACAATCTGCCCACCGGCGGCAAACTTTATGAAAATGAAAACGCGGGGTTGCCGCCCTTGCAATGCCTCCCGCAAATACGTACAATCAAAAAAAATACAGAGAGGAGGATGGGCATGGATTTTAAGAAACTGCTTGAAGAAACCTGGCGGGTTTTCACCGGATTTCTGCCGGCCCTGCTGGTCAACACCCTTGCCCTGATCGGCATATCCCTCTTCACCCTCGGCATCCTGGCCCCTGTTGCCGCCGCCGGCTACATGCAGTCGCTGCTGCTGGCGGTGCGGGACCAGCGGAAGCCGGAAATCGGCGACCTGTTTTCCCAGATGCGGCTGTTCCTTCCCCTGCTCGGATTCACGGCGGCGGCGGTCATCGCCCTGATGCTGGGCTTCGCCATGCTGGTGCTGCCCGGCATTATCATGGCCCTGGCCCTGGTTTTTTTCTGCCTCTATATGCTGCCCCTGATGACCGACCGGCAGATGGGACTGATCGAGGCGGTCAAGGAAAGCAGCCGCATGGCCATGGAAGAGCCGGTGACCGAACACCTGGCCGTGGTGGCGATCTTCCTCGGCATCACCGCCATCGGCCAGTCCTTTATCCTCGGCACCCTCTTCACCCAGCCCTTTGCCACGATTTTCATCCTCCTGGTCTATGAGTGGAAAACCGGGACCGCCGCCGGCAAACCGGTGCCGCAGGAGGAAGCCCCCGCGGCTCCACCGGAAAGGGACAGCAGCGGGACCCCGGAGGGCACTCCATGAAAGCAGCCCGCAACCTCCGGCTTCTCATCAGGCTCTGATCATTTCCTCGGCCAGCAGCCGGTCGATATAGTCGAGGACAAAATTCCGCTGGGCCGGGGTCGCCCAGGCGGTGCAGGCGCAGCGCATGTTCTGGGAGCTGCGGACCAGAAACTCGCACCGCAGGGTCTTCTCCTCGAGAATCACCGAGAAGTAAAAGGGGCCGCACCCTTCATGCCCCATCTGCTCAGGACCGTACAGGTCGGGCGGCAACTCGAGCCAGAAAACCCCCTCGATGGGTCCCTGCTTGAGCGACCGCTTCAGGTAGCTTTCGATATTGTCCCGTTCCAGAAAGGAAATTTCATCAATCAGATACTGGCGCATACGGTTTGTTCCTTTTAATTTCAGATATCGCGGCAAGCGGGGAAAGACTGCTGCGTCCACCTCTGCTCAGGCTGCATGCCCGGCGCCGGCTTATTGTTATGAACGTTGGTGTCGGAACAAGGTATCTGGTGCTGACCGACAGTCCGCCCTGCTCCTCCGTGCCGGGCCGGATGGAAAACGGGCCGGGGTGTTACAGGTCGAGGAACGTGGCATCCCGGTTCAGAACCTCGCAGCCCGTTTCCCGGACCACCACCATGTTTTCCAGGCGGATGCCGCCCCACCCCGGCAGGTAGATCCCCGGCTCCACGGTGACGACCATGCCGGCCCGTAATTTTCCGCGGCTGCGGGAGGATAGGCGCGGCGCTTCGTGGACGTTGATGCCCACCCCGTGACCAAGGGCATGGCCGAAAAAATCGCCGTAGCCGGCCTCCCGGATGATCCTTCGGGCGGCCAGGTCGACCTCCCGGCAGGTGATGCCGGCGCGGATCGTCTCCATGGCCGCGAGCTGGGCACGGCGGACGACCCGGTGCCTGTCGGTGTAAACCGGGTCCGGCCGGCCGGCGACAAAGGTCCGGGACATATCCGAACAGTAGCCGTCAAGAACCAGTCCCATATCGACCAGCACCAGGTCGCCCCGGTTCAGGGTCGCCGATGAAGGGACCGCGTGGGGCTTGGCCGCATTGGCGCCGAAAGCGACGATGGTCTCGAAGCTCGGCGATTCCGCACCCATCTCACGCATCGCCGCCTCCAGGGCCAGGGCGGCGGCGGTCTCGCTCATGCCGGGCTTGATGGCCGGATAGACCCGGGCAAACACCCCCTCGTTCAGACGGACGGCGGCCCGTATTTTGTCGATCTCCACCTCAGATTTGACTATTCGCAGCCGCTCCACCAGGCCTGTCTGGGGGACGAGCTCCACGCCGAGCTTCCCCGCCAGGCCGACCAGTTTTCCGGCCGTTGCATGGAGGACGTAGTGGCTTTCAAAACCGAGGCGGGCCGCCCCAAGCTCGGGCAACAGCTTGCGCAGCAGGGCCATGAGGCCGGCGGCATACTCCCTGACCGTGAATCCTGCCGCCTCCTCCTCCGCCTGCAGGGTGAAGCGGGAATCGGTCAGCAGATACGGAGTGCCCCGGGCGGGGATGAGCAGCACGCCCGAACTTTCCTGGATGTCGTGGTCGGCCGCCGTGTAGCCGCTCAGATACCGGCGGTTGGCCGGGTGGGTGACAAGGAAGACGCTGATGTTCCTGCGCTTGAGAAGCGCCTGCAGTTTCGCCAGCCGTTCCGGGTAGTGCGGGGCCGCCATGATTTACAATCCCAGCCGCTGCTTGAACTCCATTTTCAGCTGATCCAGGGCCGCGCTGTACTGCCTGCCCAGCTCCCCTTCGATCCTGCTCCACTCCTCCTGAAATTTGGGCTGCAGGGTCGGATCGATCTTGATCCCCTCGGACCGGCCCCCCGTCTGCCTGACCAGCAGCTGCTCGTACTGCATGCGGATCTGCTCCTCAAGCTGGCCGCGGATCTGTTCCCGCTGGCGGCCATAGCCGTCGATGACCGTCTGCAATTCCCGGCAGATGGAGGCAACGTCGCCGGCGCCGCCGCTCAGATCGACGACTCCCTGCAGGGCCTTGTCAACCCGTTGCCGCTGGATCTCGTCGCGGGGGAGAAAAATATTGCGGAAAATGCTTTCCGCGGCCCCCTGACGGAGCTCCGCCTGATCCTCCCGGCTGTGGGCGTCGATCGCCGCCCGGACGTTGTCCAGCCTGCCTTCCAGAAAATCAACGGCGAGGAGCACCCCCTTTTTTTTCATTTCTTCCCGGCGCAATTCCTCCCTGGAAGCCTTGCCGATCCTGGCGGCCCGTTCCATGACCAGATCCATGGTGCTTTTGATTTCAGCCATTTGTCCCTCTCCCTGTTCAATGATAAGCAACGTCAGGGACTCTACAAAAAAAGTCCCTTTCCGACAAGGACGGAAAGCGGCCGGTCAGTGCCGGCGAACAAGGCGGGCGGCGAAAAATCCGTCCAGGCCGTCCGCCGGGGTCGAGCGGAAATATCCCGCGGCGTCGACGAGTTTCCTGGCCGGGGCGGGAACGGCATCGCCGCAGTCAGTGGCGGCAAATCCGGGATTGTCCCGGATAAAACTTTCGACCACCTGTTGATTTTCCTCCTCTTCCAGGCTGCAGGTCGCATAGACCAGGATCCCTCCGGGCAGCAGCAGTGAGGCGGCCCGGCGCAGAAGGTTCAGCTGCTGTTGCTGCAATACCGGCAGATCCGCGGGCTGCCTGTTCCAGCGTATATCCGGGTGACGCCCTATGACGCCGGTGCCGGAGCAGGGCGCGTCCACCACGATCCGGTGGAACGGCGGCGGCCCGGTTGCGGCGAAATCCTCCAGCCGGCCCTGGAACAGCCTGACCCGCTCAGTCAGGCGCAGGCGCCGGATATTCTCCTCCAGCAGCCGGAAACGATGCCGGTTGGGCTCGACGGCGGCCAGTTCCGCCTGCTCCCCAATCAGCTGGGCCAACTGACAGGTTTTTCCCCCCAGCCCGGCGCAGGCATCCAGGTTCCCGGCCTGCCGGTCAAACGGAGCCAGCAGCAGGGGCACCAGCTGCGCCGCCTCGTCCTGCACATGAAACAGGCCCTCCGCGTAGCCGGGAAGCTCGGCAACAGGGCCCGAAAATGATTCGACCACCAATGCCTGCGGCGCATACGTGCCCGGCCGCACTGCGTATCCTTTCTTCCGCAGCATGGCCGCAAGCCCTGCCGCCTCGGCCTGCAGGGTGTTGACCCGCAGGGTGAGCGGCGGCTCCCGGTTGTTGCGCCGGCAGATCGCCCGGGCCCTTTCCGGCCCGAACGCAGCCCGCCACCGGCTGACGAGCCACTCTGGATGATTGAGGACAGTGTCCTCCCGGGCCGCCTGCGAAAGAACGGCCCGGTTCCCGGCAACGGAGCGCAGGACCCCGTTGACGAAATTGATGAGCCAGCGGGGCTGATGCTCCTTCTTCAGGACCTGCACGGTTTCATTGACGGCGGCCGAGTCAGGCACGCGGTCGAGAAAGAGCAGCTGGTAGACCCCCACCCGGAGGGCCATGAGCGTCAGTGATTTCATCCTTGCCAGGGGAAAACTGGAATAGCTGGCGATGATCCCATCGAGGTCCTGCATCCGCCGAAGTACCCCGTTAACCAGCATCACCGCCAGATGGCGGTCATTGGCGGCCAGGGATGACCGGTAAATCAGGGACTCGATGCGGGGCTGGACGGCCCGCCTCTCCCCGTCCCAGACGGTCAGACACAAAACGGCCAGCCGCCGGGAATTCATGCCTGTTCCCATGCTTCCTCCTGTTCTCCTGTTCCTGGGACATCCGCTGTCAGCGCCGCCCCCGGATCATGCCCCGGCAGACCGGCGGTTTTTCCGCGGCGGGCGCCATCATATTGACAGCGGGCGAAGACCAATGGTACAATTTTTTTATGTTCGATAAAAGATGGACTCTCTTCATTGCGGTGACCATGATCCTGCTGGCCGGATCACCCGCTCCGTGCGCCTCGCCGCCCCCGCGGGATGCGGCCGGTCTGCGCCAGAGCGTCCTGGCCCTGGACAGTGCCTGGGACCGGGCCCGGAATGATCTCGAGCAGAAAATGCAGGCCGGCGTCCTCGGCGAAGCCGAACGCAGCGATTATGCCAGATTCATTACCTTTCTCAGCGACAGAATTCAACTGTATTGCCGCGAGCTGGCCGCCCTGGGGGGCCCTTCCGCTGTTCTCGATCTGCCCTGTCCCGACGAGGGTTCGCCGGGGATGGGGCTGCCCGCCGCCACTGCGCCGACAACCGGTGAACAGGTTGCCCGGCTGGACGATTCCTTCGCCCGGGCCCTTGGTGAGTTCGATGAAATGCTGCTCAAGGAGGAGCAGCGGATCGCCTCCCGCAGTCCGCGCCAGCGGGAAACGGGCGGAGAGGGCGGCAGCGGACGATACGGCGGCGGTTCAGCCGCCGGGGGCAGCGCGGGCACTGTGCCGGGCCGGGAGGGCGAGGGAGCCCAGGCCGGGGCGGAGGCTCAGCAGGGAAGCCGGGATGCCGGCGGTACGGCAGACGGGGACGCCGGGGGAACAACCGCTGCCGGCCGGGAGCAATCCGGCGGCTCCCGGACCGGCGGGGACGCAGGGGCAACCGGCGGCGGCGAAGGCGCCGGGAATGACCGGACGGTGAAGGCCGATGACCGGGGCGGCGCCATGCCGCCCATCCAATCGGGCTACGACGATATCGTTGCCCGCCAGCTCCGGGAAGCGGCGGAAAAGGAAACCGATCCGGAACTGAAGGAAAAACTCTGGGAAGAATACCGTCGGTACACGGAAGGCATACGCTGAGGGGAAATGGTATGGGATCGATCTGTCCTCCTGCTTTGAACCGTCCGGGGAGGCGCATTATGCAGCTCGGGTTGATAATACTGTTCCACTTCCTGGTCGCCGGCCTGCTGCAAGGCTGCGGCCCGGCCGTTCCCGGAACCCAGGTCCCGCACCGGGTGGCGCCGTTCATGGCCGGGCACGAACTGCCGGAAAGCGAACTGCTCAATGTCTCCATCGTGGTCTTCGATCCGGGCCGGCTGCCCGAGGATCCCGGCCGGCGCCGGGGACTGTCTCCGGAAATCCGCGAAGCCGAGGCCCGTTTCGTGCCGGTCCATCTCAAATACACCATGCAGCGCACCGGCTTCTGGGGAGCCGTGCGGGTGGTGCCCAACGAGGACAACGGGTCGGAAGTCCTGGTCAGGGGCAAAATTGAATATTCCGACGGGGAGAGCACGGCCCTGACGGTCGAGGCGGTCGACAGCCGCAACGTTCTCTGGTTTCGCAAGACCTATGCCCAAACAACCAAACCCGATGAGCATGTTGCCATCGAACCGGAAAAATCAGACACCTTTCAGGACCTGTTCAATACCGTCGCCAACGACCTGGCCATCCACCGCAGCCGTCTGCATCCCAGTGAAATCGAGGAAATCAGGCGGATCGCCGAGCTCCGTTTTGCCGCGGAAATGGTCCCGGACGTCTATTCCAGATACCTGGCCCCGGACAGGCAGGGCAGGTTTTCCATCACCCATCTGCCGGCGGCCGATGACCCCATGATGGAGCGGGTCAGGAGCATCCGGACCAGGGATGAAATGCTGGTTGACGCCATCAACGGCTATTACGAGACCTATTACCGCGATCTCTGGCTGCCCTACGCCAACTGGCGCAAATTCAGGACCGACGAAGTCGCGGTCATGCGGCGGCTGGAACGGGAAGCCCTCGGCCGGCAGGTTCTCGGGGTGGCGGCCATTGTCGGCGCCATCGCCCTCGGCGCCAGCGGCGACAGCGACACCCGGCTCCGTACCGGAACCCTGCAGGATGTCATGCTTGCCGGCGGCGCCTACTCTATTTACAGCGGCGTGCAGAAAAACAAGGAAACCGCCATCAACAAGGAAGTCATAGAGGAACTGGGGAACTCGTTCACTTCCGAGGCCGAGCCGCTGGTCATGGAGGTCGAGGGGGAAACCGTCCGGCTGACCGGTTCGGCGGAGCAGCAGTATGAGCGCTGGCGCACCCTGCTCAAGGAACTCTATGCCAGGGAAAGCGGTCTGACGGAATATGCCCCGCCCGCCGGCGGGGAGCAGCTTCCCCGTCAATGACCGGATGAACATCACCCAGCCGTCAGCGGACAGTTCTTCAGACAGGCCGCCGGTTGTTCTCAGGCCGCCCGGAGGTGCCCCGCCCCCCCGTCCAAACCGATTTCTCCTGCTCACCCTCTGTGTTGCCGGTTTCCTCGTTCTTCTCCTGCTGGCAGCCGCGGTAGTCTGGTATCTGCCCCGCCATCAGCCCACGGCCGCCGCCCCGGACCGGGCCGGGGCGCCCGCCCGGACCGCACAGCAAACCGCGGCCCCCTCCCTCGACCCCGGCGCCGGAGAAGCGGAGCGGCTGCTCGGGGAATGGCTCCGGCATCAGGCCCGGGCCGAGGCGGAACATATCCGCGCCTGGGGCGGGGACACCTATGGGGCAATTCTCGGCACCGCCGCGGAAGCAGACAGGCTGATGGGGCAGAAGCGGTTCACCGAGGCCCAGGACAAATACCGGCAGGCCGCCGCCGGGCTTGAGGAGCTCCTCGGCGCCCGGGGGGATCTGCTGCAGAGGGCGCTCGAACAGGGCACCCAGGCCCTGGAGCTGCTGGACGGCGAGACCGCCCGCAGCAACTTTGCCAGGGCGCTGGCCATCGATCCGGGCAACACAGCCGCGCAGCGGGGAACGCAGCGAGCCCGGAACCTGGAGCGGGTCCTCGCCCTCTATCATGAAGCCCTCCGGCATGAACAGGCCGATGACCTGGATCGGGCCGCCGTTCTACTGCGGGAGGCCCTGGACCTGGACAACGAACTGACGCCGGCGGCAGACGCGCTCGCCGATATCGAGACGCGGCTGACGGCCCGGCATTACCGGGAAGCAATGAGCATGGCCCTGGCAGCCCTGGCACGGCGCGACCCCGATGCCGCGGAAAAGGCGATTGGCGAGGCGCTCCGGCTCCGACCCGGCGACCCGGCCGGCATTGATGCCTCCGGGCGGCTCAAGGAACTCAAAAAAAGCGTGCAACTGCAGGAGCTGCGGCGGAAAGCGGAACAGGAGGAGAAGGCGGAAAACTGGACCGCCGCCCTGGATCTCTATGCCCGCGCCCTTGAAGTCGATCCCCAGGCCGCCTTTGCCGCCGCCGGCAAAGCCCAGGCCGAACTCCGCGTCAGGCTTGACCGGTCCATCAGGGAAGTGCTTGCCGCACCGGAAAGGCTGCAGGAGGACGATCCTCTGCGGGAAGCAAGGCAGGTCCTGGCCGGTGCTGAAAGCATCACCGCCCCCGGCCCGCTTCTTTCTGCCCAGATTGCCGAACTGTCGGCGCTGGTCGACAGGGCTTCCATGAAAATCGAGGTACTTATCCGTTCGGACAACATGACCATGATCGAAATATACCATGTCGGCCGTTTCCAGCCGTTCCGGGAATTGCGCCTTGCTCTCAGGCCCGGCTCCTATACCGTTGTCGGGCGGCGCCCAGGCTTCCGCGATACCCGGCAGACCCTGACCGTTACCCCCGAGCAGGCCGGCACCATGCCCCTCTTTACCGTCATCAGCAGGGAGCCGATATGAACCGGGTGGTGGAAATACATGACGGGCGGGGCAGCAGGAAGCTGTCGGAGCGGGAACTGCCGCTGGTCATCGGCGCCGGAGAAAAATCCGATATCCTGCTCCCCGCCGGCCGGGAAACCGAAGCGTATATCGGCATTGCCCGGGGACATCTTTTTTTGCAGCCGGCCGCGGATTCCTCACCTCTCTTTCATAATGACGTCCTGATCGACGAGTCGGTCTGGATCAAATCCGGCGACGTGACCAGGATCGGCGACCAGGCCCTGTCCTTTGCGATTTCAGGCGATCGGGTTGAAATCCGGCTTTCGGCAGCGGTTGCCGAATCGATCGTCCCCCCGGCCCCGCCTCCGGATCCGGCCGCCGCCCGGCCCCTGCCCCGGGTAACCGGAACAGCCTCAAACCATCCTGCCCGGAGCAGAATGCTGAGGAGCGCGGCGGCGCTCCTTGTCGTTCTGCTGCTGGCGGCCGTCTTCATGCTGGCCGCCCGGCCCCTGGTTGTTTCCATCCAGCCGGAACCCGACTCCATCTCCATTTCCCGCTTCCCGCCGGTTATCAAGATCGGCCAGCGCTATCTGGGACTCAAGGGCCGCTACACCCTGAAGGCCTCCAAACAAGGGTACGAGGATCTGGAAGAAGAGGTAGTCATCGCCGGCCGGACCACCAACGCCTATGCCTTTGCCCTGACCAGGCTCCCCGGGCGGATCGATCTGCATACCGGACCGGTGGAAGATGCCGAGGTCTTCATCGACGGCGCCGCCGCCGGCCGGACCCCGGTGCGCCAGATCCGGTTGCCGGCAGGAGAGCGCCGCCTCCTGATCCGCAAGGACCGCTATGTCGATTTGGCAACGACGATCACGGTGGAGGGGCTGGATCGCGAGCAGCGCTTTGATTTTGCCTTGACCCCGAACTGGTCGGCAGTCTCGCTGACCACTGATCCCGAGGGGGCCACGGTACTGATCGCCGGCGAGGAAAAGGGAGTCACCCCCGTTACCGTGGAGCTCCCCTCGGGCGTCCATCAAATCGTGTACCGCAGGGACGGCTACGCGCCCCTGGCCGCCGAAATCGACGTCCCGGCCGGCGGCAGCCTTGCCCCGCCTGCCGCAGTACTCCGTCCCGCTCCCGCCCTGCTCAGCCTGGACAGTTCCCCCTCCGGGGCGACGGTGACCGTTGACGGAGCCTTCCAGGGAACGACCCCCCTGGAACTGGAACTCAGCCCCGATGAGGAGCATACCCTGACCCTGAGCAAACAGGGCCATGCCAACATCGTCCGGGCCGTGCGCCTGGCCCCGGCCGAAAACGGCAGCCTGTCGCTGACGCTGCCGCCCGAGTCCGGCACGATTTTCCTCACCACCCAACCCCCCGACGCCGAGCTGTACATCGACGGCAAGCTGCACGGTCCGGCCACCGGCCGTCTTGCCCTCCCGGCCCGCACCCATATTCTGGAATTCCGGGCCGAAGGGTACAAACCCCTCAACCGCGAAATCACCCCGGCAGCGGGATACAGCCGTCAGCTCGAAATACGGCTGGAGCCGGAGGACTCCGCCGCCGCCGGGGGACCGAAGGAACTCAGCACCGGAGACGGCCGGCCGCTTGTCCGCATGGAGCCTGCGGTCTTCGAGATGGGCGCTTCCCGCCGCGATCCCGGGCGGCGAGCCAATGAACGGCTGCGCCGGGTGCAGATCACCCGTCCCTTTTACATCGGTGTTCATGAAGTAACCAACGGTGATTTCCGCCGCTTCAAGCCCGACCATTCTTCCGGGGGAATCGGCGGTTTTTCCCTGGATCATGACAACCAGCCCGTGATCAACGTCAGCTGGGAGGATGCGGTCCGCTACCTCAACTGGCTCAGCCTCCGGGAGGGGCTGGAGCCGTTTTACGTCGAGAAAAACGGTGCCATGGTCCCGGCCGAGCCGCCGACCACGGGCTACCGCCTGCCCTTTGAGGCCGAATGGTCTTTGGCCGCCCGGCAGGCCGGCAGGAGCAAGACGTCCCGTTATCCGTGGAGCGGTACTTTCCCCCCGCCGTCGAAAAGCGGCAACTTTGCCGATGAATCGGCTCGGGGGCTGCTGCCCATCGTCATTGAGGGCTACAACGACTCTTTTCCGGTCACCGCCCCGGTGGCCAGCTTTCCCCGCGACCCGGGCGGCCTCTTTGACACGGGGGGAAACGTGTCGGAATGGTGCCATGACTATTACAGCCCCTATGCCGGCCTGTCCGAGCAGACCGAAATCGATCCCACCGGGCCCGCGTCGGGCACCCACCATGTGGTCAGGGGATCAAGCTGGCGGGACGGCTCCATCACCGAGCTCCGCCTGAGCTACCGGACCTACAGCGACCGGGGCAGGGACTTCATCGGTTTTCGCATCGCCCGGTTTGCCCCATGAAATGGACGGAACTGACCATGGCGGTCCTTGTCGCGGCCGCGGCCCTGGCCCCGGCGCCGCCGGCTGCAGACCGGGACGGCGGAGCCCGGGCAGCCGGGCAGGACGCCGTGCCCGGGGAAGAAAGGTCCGTGTCCCCTGCTCCGGAAATCCCGGAGCAGGGGAGAGCCGACCTCGAAGCCTGGCCCAGGCCGTTCGTGCCGACGGAAAAAATCAACGCGGATTCGGCGGTTTCCTTTCCGGCCGATATATGACGGAGGACAGCGCATGCCCAGACAGCTCCCCTATGAACTGCTATTCCAGGTCTTCGCCCTGCTCATCGCCTTCATCCTCGTGCACGGTGCCTATGTCACCGTTATCCGCCCCCAGGCCGATATTTTCCTGACCGCCGAGCAGGCGGCCCTGGCCGATGATCCGCACCATGTTCCGCAGCGGAATTTTTATGTGGTCGTCAAGGATTACGAACAGGAAGCCTGCTTTATCCTGATGTTCTGGGCCGCGGCCATTCTCGGGTTCAAGGGGGTCGCCGCCTGGCGGCAGCGCGGTCTGCTGGATCAGGACCTTCTCCAACTGCCGCCCGACCTGCCCATCGGACCGGAGGACACCCGGGAGTTGAGCCGGCGGATCGATGAGCTCGGGCCGGGCCGCAGGAATTTCATCCTCCCCCGCGCCCTGCACACGGCGATCCGGCGTTTCGCCGCCACCCGCAATGTCCAGGATGCGGCCACCGCCGTCCGCGAGGTCTGCGAGGCCGAAGACGACCGCCTCGAATCGGAGCTCTCCATCATCCGCTACATTGCCTGGGCCATCCCCTCCATCGGCTTCATCGGCACGGTCAGGGGGATCGGCGCCGCCCTTTCCCTGGCCAACCGGGCCGTGGAAGGCGACATCACCGGCGTGACCCAGAACCTGGGTGTGGCGTTCAACTCGACGTTCATCGCCCTGGTCATCTCCATTGTCCTGATGTTTTTCATCCACCAGCTGCAATTGATGCAGGAACGGCTCGTTCTTGACGCCCGCTCCTGGTGCGACGCCAACCTGATCAGCCGGCTCCGGGTCCGTCCCCTTCCCTGAAAAGAACCCCCATGCGCCGCCGCACCGCCATTACTCCCTTCAACCTCTCTTTCCTCGACATCATGTTCTGCGGTTTCGGGGCCGTGGTGCTGCTTGTTCTGATTATCAACGCCAATACGGTCAGCCTCCGCAGGGAGAAGCACCAGGACCGGCGGGCCGAAGTCATGCGCCTCGAACTCGAAGTCAGGGCGGGCACGGAACACCTGGCAACCCTGAAAAACAGCCTGGAGCAAACCGATCGGGAAGTGAACCGGGCGCGCGGCCGGGCCGCGGAAGTGGAGGCGGCGATCACCGCGGCCGCGGAAGAACTGGCTGACCTGCGGCGGCAGACCCTGGCCGCCAGGGACCATGTCAACATCCTTCAGGCGGACCTGAAAAGCCTGGACACCGAACACCGGAGGCTTGGGGCCGAACAGGCGGCCGACCTCGACAGGGGCCGGAAGGTCCGCCGGTACGAGGGGGAAGGCAACCGCCAGTACCTCACCGGGCTGAAGCTGGGGGGCCGGCGGGTCCTGCTGCTGGTCGACGCCTCCGCCTCGATGCTGGATGAAACCATTGTCAACGTCATCCGCCGCCGCAACCTGGATGACGTTTCCAAAAGGCGGGCCCCCAAATGGCGCCGGGCCGTGCAGACGGCGGAATGGCTGATCGCCAACCTGCCCCCCGAATCTTCTCTCCAGACCTATGCCTTCAGCACCGGGGTCGTTCCCCTGGCCGCCGACCGGGCGGGAACCTGGGTCCCGGTCACCGATGCCGCGGCGGTGGGCGGGATGATCGCCGCCCTCAGGGCGACCGCCCCGGCCGGCGGCACCAGCCTGGAAAACGGCCTCGCCCTGATCCGGGACCTCAACCCCCCCCCGGACAACGTGCTGCTCATCACCGACGGTCTGCCGACCCAGGGTGCCAGACAAACCTCGAACACCACCGTTTCCGGAGAAAAGCGGCTTCAGCTTTTTGAACAGGCGGTCAAAACCCTGCCCCGGGGCATCCCCGTGAATACCATCCTCTTTCCCATGGAAGGGGACCCGATGGCCGCCGTCCTCTTCTGGCGGCTGGCGGTGGAGACCAACGGCTCCTTTCTTACTCCGACCAGGGACTGGCCATGAAAAAACGACGGCGGGAAATACAGGTCTTCAGCCTCTCTTTCCTCGACGTCGTCTCCTGCGGCTTCGGGGCGATCATCCTGCTGCTGGTCATCTCCAAATTCGCCGAGCCGCTGGTCGTGGAAAAAATGAGCCGCGACCTCTCGGGCCTGGCGGCTGCCATGGAACGCCAGCTCCATGAAATACGGGGGGAGACGCAGATCCTGAACCGTGAGTTGAAGGCCCGGCAGGAGCAGCTTGCCGGAGAGGAGGAACATATCGCCCGGCTGCAGGGAGACCTTTCAAGCCTGCGCGGCGAATTCCGGGCGGCCCGGACGGAACTCGAGGCCCAGACCACCATCGAACGGCAGTTGGAAACAGCCCGGCAGTCACTCACCGAGGAGATGAAGCGGCTGCAGGAGCAGACCGTTTACCGGGCGCCGGAGACCGACAGCGTCATCGGGGGAGTGCCGGTGGACAGCGAATACATCATTTTCATCATCGACACCTCCGGCTCCATGCAGCGTTTTGCCTGGCCGCTGGTGCGGCGCAAGATGGCGGAGATTCTCGAAATCTATCCGCGGGTGCAGGGGCTGCAGGTCATGAACGACATGGGCGACTACATGTTTTCCCAGTATGCCGGCCGCTGGATCCCGGACAGCCCGGCCCGCCGCCGCTCAATCCTGCAGCGGCTGGCCTCCTGGGCTCCCTTTTCCAATTCCAGCCCGGTGGAGGGGGTAACCAGTGCCATCCGCAGGTTCTATTCCCCGGACCATAACATCAGCCTCTATGTTCTGGGAGATGATTTTTCCCGCGGCTCCATCCAGGAGGTCCTCGATGAAGTGAGCCGGTACAACCGGTCGCAGGAGGACGGACGACGGCGGGTGCGCATCCATGCCGTCGGCTTTCCGGTCCTCTTCAACCAGCCGGCAGCAGGCATGAACGTCGCCCGCTTTGCCGCGCTCATGCGCCGTCTGGCCGAAGAAAACAACGGCAGCTTCGTCGGCCTCAACAGTCTGCGGTAGAACCGCGGCCGTCCCGTCCGGACCCGTCGCGGTTCCGGTTCCCTCTCCCCCGGAAAAGGTCAGGCCAGGTAATAGTACCTGAGCCAGACATAGATCATGGAAATGAACACGGTCAGCAGCATGATCGGCAGGCCGTAGGCGACAAACCGCATAAAGCTGATCCGTTTCCCCGCCCGTTCCGCCATGCCGACGACGATGACGTTGGCGGAGGCGCCGATGGGCGAGCCATTGCCGCCGAGACAGGCGCCAAGGGCCAGCGACCACCACAGGGGCATCAGGTCCGGATGCTGCAGCAGGGCCAGTCCTGTCTCCTCCGGCCAGAGCTGGCCGGCCATGTCGATGATCAGTGGATTCATGGTGGCCACGTACGGAATGTTGTCGATGATGGCCGAGGCGATGGCTGAGAACCACAGCAGCAGCATGCTCGTCCCCAGCAGGTTGCCCTGGGTGATCGCCAGCATCTCCAGCGACATCCATTTGATGAGCCCCACCTTGACCACTCCGCCGATGATGATGAACAGGCCGATGAAAAAGAACAGGGTCGGCCATTCGATTTCGGCCAGGATATGGTGGGGTTCCTTGGTCTTTGACAGCAGCAGCAGGAGTCCCGCGCCGAACAGGGCGACAGTCGCCGGTTCGTAATGCAGGGCCCCGTGAAAGACAAAGCCAAGGAGCACCAGGCCGAGCACGAACAGGGACTTTTTCAGCATCAGCGGATCGGTGATCGCTGCCTTCTCGTCCATGGCCATGACCCGCTGCCTGAGTTCCATGGTTGACTTCAGCCGCCGGCCGAAAACGACCTTGATCACCCCGATCAGGACAACCATCAGCACGATCACCACCGGAGACAGATGGTAGATGAAGTCCATGAAGGTGAGCTTGGCCTTGGAGGCGATCATGATATTGGGCGGATCGCCGATGAGGGTGGCGGTGCCGCCGACATTGGAAGCCACCGCCTCGATGATCAGGTAGGGGACGGGGTCGACATCGAGGGCGTCGGCGATGAACAGGGTGACCGGGGCCAGCAGCAGCACGGTGGTGACGTTGTCGAGTAAGGCGCTGAGCACGCCGGTCACCACGGCAAAGATCATCATGATCCTGAGCGGCTCGCCCTTGCCCATTTTCGCGCTCTTGATGGCGATGTACTCGAAGAAGCCCGTGGGCCGGATCAGGTTGATGATGGTCATCATGCCGATCAGCAGAAAAATGACGTTCCAGTCCACCCCGAACTCTTCGGCGTGAAATGCCTCGTGCTGGTCAAGAATATGCAGAATCAGCATGAGGGCCGCGCCGCAGATCGCCACCACCGTTTTGTGGATTTTTTCAGAAACGATCAGCACATAGGCAACGATGAAAATCAGGGTGGCGGTCCAGAAGGCCGGATTTACATCAAAATGAGGGGAGGAGGCGATGTCGGGACTCATAGCTTGCACTCCTCCTGATCGAGAAATATCTGGGAAATGACATTGAAAATGTCCCGGATATAGACAATGCCGACCACCTTGTTATCTTTGCCGATTACCGGCAGCCGCTGCATCTTTTCCTGAATGAGCAGATCGGCGCAGGTCATGAGCGGCGCCTCCTCGGACACTGTCAGCACCTTGGTCGACATGAACTCCTTTACCTTGCGGCAGGCTACTCTTCTGGCCATCTCTTCCAGCATCCCGTCCCAGGAGAACTTCGCCAGCTTGGTGTCCAGGTAGACCGGAATGGTGGCCCGCAGCACGTCCTTGATGGTCAGGATGCCGACCAGTTCGCCCACCTCGTTCAACACCACCAGGCCCTTGACGCCGGGAACCACAAGCCCTTTGACGCCGGGAATGTCCCGGCGTATGGATGTCCGCAGCTTGACGACCGCCCGCTGCAGGGTGTCTTCGGGGGAAAGGGAGTCGGTGATCGGGCTCATAACATTTTTCACTTTCATGGCTCTGCTCCGGCATCAGGGTGAAAACGATATACGACAACGCCGGCCGCTCGGAACCGTCACGGCTGCAACCGCGGCCTGTTTCCGCTTCCTGCCTGCCTGTACGTGCCATACCGAAATCTTCTTTCGCGCACTGTACAACGAAACAGGAAACTATCTACGGCAAAATTTGTATTTTGACCCTGTTCATGCAGATTTTTTCCTTGACATTTTCATCCTGTCTCAATATAAGACTATAAATATCTTATTTATCCTTTATATGGGCACCCCATGCGGCTGACACGGGCGGCGGAATACGCTATCCGCTGCGTCTTATATCTGGCGAAAATGGGGCCGGGAAGACTGGCCAGCAGGAAGGACATTGCCGAATATGCGGAAATCCCTCCCCCTTTCCTGGCCAAAATCGCCCAGGACCTGGCCCGGGCCGGCCTGATTGAAATCCGGCAGGGGGCGAAGGGCGGATTTGTTTTGCTCAAAGACCCCAAGGAGATAACCCTGCTCGAGGTGGTGGAAACAATGATCGGCGAAATTTATCTCAACGACTGCGTGGCCCGGCCGAGCTCCTGCAACGCCCTGGAGGCCTGCGGGGTGCACCGGGTATGGCTCCAGGCCCGAAACCAGCTGCGCGAGACCCTGCGGCGGGCGACATTCGACACGCTGGTCCGCGACCGGCTGTGCATTCGGATCAGCAACGGCCGCAAGGAAAACGGGGCCGACCCCAAGGGCCTGCTTGCGAACCATTAACCGTTTGCCCCAACGCGACGCCATGGAATCGACCGGCAGCAGACAACCATCACTTCCCGTCCGGATCTTCAGTCTCTACTCCGAGGGATTTCGGAACATGACCCTGGGCCGGACCCTCTGGAAGATCATTCTCATCAAGCTGATCATCATGTTCGGGGTCCTGAAGCTGTTCTTCTTTCCCGACTTTCTCAACACCCGTTTTGCCACCGATGCGCAGAAGGCCGATCATGTCCTGGAACAGATCACTTCAGCGGCCAAGGAGACAACCACTACAACTGGAGGTGAAAGCTTATGATTGAAAATGTGGACCTGAGCATGGTCAACTGGGCCCGGGCACAGTTTGCCCTGACCGCCATGTATCACTGGATATTCGTCCCCCTGACGCTCGGCCTGACCTGGCTGTGCGCCTTTTACGAAACGATTTATGTCAAGACCGGCAACGAGGAGTGGAAGCGGCTGGCCAAATTCTGGATGAAGCTCTTCGCCATCAACTTCGCCATCGGCGTGGCCACCGGCATCATCCTCGAGTTTGAGTTCGGCACCAACTGGTCCAACTACTCGTGGATGGTCGGCGACATCTTCGGGGCGCCGCTGGCCATCGAAGGCATCGTCGCCTTTTTCCTGGAGGCGACCTTCTTTGCCGTCATGTTCTTCGGCTGGGACAGGGTCTCCAAGGGATTCCACCTGTTTTCGACCTGGATGGTGGCGCTCGGCGCCAACCTGTCGGCCCTGTGGATCCTGGTGGCCAACGGCTGGATGCAGTATCCCGTGGGCCAGGACTTCAACCCCGAAACGGCCCGCTTTGAGATGCAGAACATCATGGAAGTCATCCTGTCGCCGGTCGCCGTGTCCAAGTTTACCCATGCCACCAGTTCCTCGATGCTGCTCGCCTCGCTGTTTGTCATCTCGGTGGCGTCCTGGTTCCTGCTCAAGAAAAGGCACGTCAGGATGGCAACCCGCTCCATCGTCGTGGCCGCCGTCTTCGGTCTGCTCTCCTCGGGGCTGACAGCCCTGACGGGAGATGAGCACGCCTACTCGAACGCCCGCTACCAGCCCATGAAGCTGGCGGCCTTTGAGGGGTTATACGACGGGGAGAGGGGAGCGGACCTCGTGGCCTTCGGCATCCTCAACCACGCCAAGCAGCCCGGCGACAACCTGGACCCCTTCGCCTTTGCCGTCAAGGTTCCGATACCGGGCATGCTGTCCCTGCTGGCCAACCGTTCATCCGGCACCTTTGTCCCGGGCATCAATGACCTGGTGTACGGCAACGCGGCAGAAAACATCATGGGCGCGGCCCAGAAAATCGAGCTGGGCCGGGTGGCCGTAGAGCAGCTGGCCCTGTACAAGCAGGCGAGCAAAAACGGCGACGGGGAGGATGCGGCCGCGGCCCTGGCCGTTTTCAACGACCACAAGGAATATCTCGGCTACGGCTACCTGGACAGGCCGGAGGATGCCGTTCCGCCGGTCGGCCTCACCTTCTACAGCTTTCATATCATGGTCATCCTGGGGGGTCTTTTTCCCCTCGTCTGCCTGGCCTTCCTCTACTTTGCCTATAAAAACACTCTGGCCGAAAAGCGCTGGCTGCTCGGGCTCGGCACCACCATGTTCTTTCTGGCCTTTGTCGCCTCGCAGGCCGGGTGGGTCGTCGCCGAGGTCGGCCGGCAGCCCTGGGCCATCCAGGGCCTGCTGCCCGTGACCGTGGCCAGGTCCAACCTGACGGCAGGGACGGTGATGGCGACGTTCATCATGTTTCTTGTCCTGTTCACCACCCTGCTGCTTGCTGAAATCAAAATCATGCTCAAACAGATATCCATCGGACCGGAGGAGGACTCAAAATGATCGGCAGCCTTGATTTGACAACCCTGCAGCAGCTCTGGTGGCTGCTCTGCTCAGTGGTCGGCTCCCTGTTCCTGTTCCTGACCTTCATCCAGGGAGGACAAACCCTGCTGTGGCAGGTGGCCAAAACCGATACCGAAAAAGCCATGGTCATCAACTCGCTGGGCCGCAAATGGGAGTTGACCTTTACCACCCTGGTACTGTTCGGCGGGGCGCTGTTCGCGGCCTTCCCGAAATTCTACGCCACCTCGTTCGGCGGCGCCTACTGGGTCTGGATCCTGATCCTGTTCACCTTTGTCCTGCAGGCGGTCAGCTTCGAGTATCGGAGCAAGCCGGCAAACCTGCTGGGAGAAAGGATCTTTGAACTGTTCCTGTTCATCAACGGCTCCGTCGGCATCCTGCTCATCGGCGCCGCGGTCGGCACCTTTTTCACCGGCTCGAACTTTCTCCTCAGCGAGTACAACCTGGTCACCTGGACCAACCCCCTGCGGGGCCTGGAAGCCGCGTTCAGCCTGTTCAACCTGTCGCTGGGCCTGTTCCTGGTCTTCAACGCCCGCACCCTGGGCGCCATGTACCTGGTCAACAACCTCGATTTCGCCGGACAGCCCGAACTGGAAGAGCGGCTGCGCAAGGCGGTCATGACCAACTTCATCTGCTCCCTGCCCTTTCTCCTCTACATCCTGGCCGGCCTTCTGCTCATGCAGGGTTTTGCGGTCGACGAACAGGGCGTGGTTTCCATGGCTGCCCGCAAGTATCTATCCAACCTGCTGGCCCTGCCATGGATCCCGGGGCTGCTGCTGGCCGGCCTGGCCCTGGTCATCCTGGCGGTGCTGCGAACCGCCCGCTCATCCGCCACCGGCGGTATCTGGTTCGCCGGCCTGGGGACGGTGCTGGTCGGCCTGGCGATTTTTTTCACCGCCGGCTACAACAACACCCCGTTCTACCCGTCCAAGGCGGACCTGCAGTCGAGCCTGACCATCTATAACGCCTCGAGCAGCCACTATACCCTGACGGCGATGACCTACGTGGCCCTGACCATTCCCTTTGTCCTGGCCTACATATTCTATGTCTGGCGGGCAATGGACAGCCGGAAGCTGACGTCCGAGGAGGCCACCCGCTACGGTTCGTACTGAGGTTGCGGCAAAGGCACAAACCCTATATCATACAGGAGTTCATCATGACTGCTTTTCTGTTCATCAGCTGGATCGCCCTCATAATTGTTTCGTACAAGGGATCGGTCCTGCTGCTTGATAAAATGAACCTGCTCTGAGCAGAGAAAATTCTTTCTTCAACTCCGGGAGGGGGCATGCCCCCTCCCTTCCTGTTTATTCCAGCCACAGGGAGGCCTGCCGTGGAGACGTTGCATCCCAAGATCCTGCTGCTCGGCTCAAACGTGATCATCAGGAATGTTCCGGTCAAGGAGGTCAGCCTCCTCGCCGAGGGCAGCCTGCCGGCCTACGGCTACAATCCAGGCGACAACATCGATCTGCTGGCCGGCCGGGTCAACACCGAACAGGGCCGGCTGGACCAGTGCCTCACCTGGCTCGCCTCCTACCTTGCCGAGTCCGAACTGACCCCGCGGCTCAACACCCTGACCTACGGCGAGGAAAAGGAAGTCTACCAGATCTTCCGCAAGCGCAGGAGCGCGCGGGCGGCCCGGGCGGATCACGGCTGGTTCATGATCAAACAGTACCTGCCTTCCTCCGGCCGGGGCAGTGAAAACGCCCCCTTTGTCATTTCCGACAACAACCTGCGGATCATCAGCGACAACAACGGCATGCTGCTCATCGACGATTCCGGAGTGCCGCCGCAAATCTGCGAGGACATGGTCCGCCTCAACCCCGATCTCTGGTGCATCGCCCTCGGCATCTCGGTGGCGTACTGGCATCAATGGGCCGCCATCCTCGGAGAGCGCTTCACCCTGTTCTGCCGCCTGTCCGACCTGGAAACCACCCGCATGGAAATGGACGCCTCGGTGAACTGGGAAACCATTGTCGCCATGTGCCTCCGGGCCCTGCGCAGCGATGAGGTCGGCATCTGGGACAGGGAGGGCAACAGGTTTCTCTGCCATGTCGTGGTGGAGATGTTTCCCCACGGCCTGCTGTATGTCGGGCCGAACGGCACCTATTTCCGCTACCGCCAGAACCACCTGCCGGAAAAAAGCGCCGCCCGCCAGCGCGGTTCGGTGCCCTGCTACGACACCATGGTCACCTCCATGCTGGCCATCGACGCCATGCGCTTCAACGGCTTCCAGTTCTGCCGGAATTATTTTTATGACTTTTCCAAGCGGGTGCTCCTCAACTGGCAGATTTTGAACGATAACGGCTACTTCTTCAATGACGGACTGGAATTTCCCAATCTCGACTTCTCCTCCACATTCCCCAACGGGTCGCCCTGCTCGTTCATCGACATAGCCACGCCCGACCCTTCCTTCATCATCCTGCCCCCGTTTTCTCCGGCCTTCGATGCCTCCCTGGAACTGGTCGCCGGGCAGGAGTGGAACTGCGCCAAGAAAAAGGCCATGCGCTCCTTTTTCCCCGCCCCGGCCGTGTACGGCGGGCAAGAAGTCAGCGCCGTCGATATCATCATCGGCGTCCTGCATGTCCTCAAGGAGGAGGTCAACCGGGGCTCCGGCTTCGCCCATCTGCCCGTATTCCAGGTCGGCCACCTGCGCACCACCGATCCGGCCGAAATCGACCCGGTCATAACCCTGCACAACGTCATGGATTCGTACGTCTCCAAGGAGAGCGTCCTGCGGCCCCTGTGCATCGGCGTCTTCGGCCCCCCGGGTTCGGGCAAATCCTTCGCGGTCAAGCAGGTCGCCGCCCAGATAGCCGGGAAATACGACGGCAACCCCTTTGACTTTTTTGAGTTCAACCTGACCCAGTTCGCCCGGCCGGAGGAGATCAATTCGGCCATCGACCCGGTCCGCGCCGCCGTGGCCCGGGGAAAGGTACCGGTCGCCTTCTGGGATGAATTCGACTGCCGCTACAATGACGACGAATTCGGCTACCTGCGGTATTTCCTGCCGGCCATGCAGGACGGGGTGACCTATGTGCACGGCATCCCCTATCACATCGGCCGGGCCATCTTTGTTTTTGCCGGCGGGGTCAAGTCGAGCTACGAAGGGATGGAGGCGCTCCTGCGGGAGGAGGATCCGGAAAAACTGCAGTTGATGAAGACCTTGAAAATTCCTGATTTCATGAGTCGTCTGCGGGTGGTCCTCGATATCGACGGGATAGAGATCGATGACCAGCTGTTCAGGGCGTCCTCCTCCGGCGACGACCTGGAGGAGCTGCGCCGCATCCTGCTGAAGCGGGCCTTTATCATCGCCCACCAGATGCAGACCCACTGGCGGACGGCCGCCCGCAAAACATCAGGCCTGCTGCTGCGGCTGCTGCTCGCCGACTACAAGTTCGGGGCCCGCTCCATCGAAGCGGTCATCGAGGCCAGCAGGGCCGCGGACAGGCTGGTGTACGGCCTGCCGGAATTGATCGCCCCTTCGGCGGCGCGCATCCATGCCCGGTGGCGGGTGGAGCTGGAACGAAAGGTTGACGCGGTCAGAAAAACCCACGGTCTGCGGGCTGTCTGGTAGGGCCCCGGCCCTCAGCGGCCGGTGGACTCGTGCAGCTCATCCTGCTGACAGCGGAGCAAAACGATCTGCATGACGATCGGGTAATCGAAGTAGATGTCGGGGTTGCCCCATTCATTGTAGCCGATGCCGGTCCAGTCCCCCTGCCTGGCCCAGTCATCGAAACCATATGTCCAGCCGGGCCAGTCACGGACCCGGTACTCCCGGTCCGGCCCGTAGTAGTCAAAGGCAAGGGAGTTTCCGGTCGTGCATTGCCGGGACTGGCCGACCAGCATCATGTCCGCCCCTCTGACGCGGGCCTCTTCGGCAACGGCGGCGGCAAAATCGCTGCCCCTGTAACCCGCCGGCATGGTGGCGAACAGGTGGGCGAAAACACGGCACGGGGCAGGGATCTGACTTTTCAGGAAAACCGTCTCCACCTTTTCCGTGGGCGGATATTCCTTCCCCCGGAACACTGCTTCATGGGAACCGCATCCCGTCATGATTATCAGCGCTGCCATTACCATGGCGCAAATCAATACGTCCTTGTCCATCTTTTCGGTCTCCGGTTGATTTGATCCAGGTGCTCCGGATGGTGCTTTCCTTCCGGTCCGGTAAGAATAATCCGTATTCTTCCCCAGGACAACAAAAGAATGGCCGCAGGAATGCGGTCCGATCACCCTTGATCGCGCTGCCGGAAGGCATGGACGATTTGACCGGAATACGGCATAATGATACAACAAACCGATCCCTGATTCGAACATCCCTCAGCCGGGAGAACCAGTCATGCTCCTGAAAGCCGCCGCCTTTGTTGTTATCGTGGCCGGGATTATGTCGGCCAAATCGCTGATCATCCCGTTTCTGCTGGCCGCGTTTCTGGCCGTTATCTGCGGTCCTCCCCTGTACTGGCTGCGCACCAGGGGCGTGCCCCCCCTGCTGACCATCATCCTCCTGGTCCTGGTGCTGATTGCTGTGGAGATGATCGTCGCCCGGCTGATCGGTTCATCCCTGGCCGATTTTTCCAGGAATCTTCCCCTGTACCAATCGCGCCTCAAGGAAATTCTGGCGGGAGGCATCCTCTGGCTGCAGGAGCACGGCATTGAAGTGACGGACGACGTTCTCGTCAGCCAGTTCGATCCGGGGAAAATAATGGGTCTTGCCGCCAACACCCTCAACCGGATGGGCGCCCTGCTGACCAATGCCTTCATGATCATCGTGACCCTTTTCTTCATCCTGCTCGAAGCCGCCGGTTTTCCGGATAAACTGCGGGCCATCGCCGGAGACCGCAATGCCTCCCTCGAGGACTACGCCGCCATGACCAGGGGCGTCAACCGCTACCTGGTCATCAAAACCTGCACCAGCATGGCAACCGGAGTTCTGGTGGCCGTCGCCCTGCGCTTCATCGGTGTCGATTTCGCCGGCATGTGGGGCCTGGTTGCCTTCATCTTCAATTTTGTCCCGACCATCGGCTCGATCCTGGCTGCCATCCCGGCCGTGCTGGTGGCGCTGGTGCAGCTGGGCCCGGGACCGGCCTTGACCACCGTCATCTTCTACCTGGTCATCAACCTGGTGATCAGCAATATCCTCGAACCGAGGATCATGGGCACGAGTGTCGGTCTGTCCCCCCTGGTGATTTTCGTTTCCATGGCCTTCTGGGGCTGGATTCTCGGGCCGGTGGGCATGCTGCTGTCGGTGCCGCTGACCATGGTTGTGAAAATCGCCCTCCAGAGCGACGAAAAGACAAGATCGTTCGCCCTGCTGCTCGGCTCCAACCGTGAGGCAAAGGCGGTGCTGCACCGCCAGCGGACAAACCCCGGAGAATGATGCTGCCACCCCCTTCTGCCTGAACCCGGCAGGCGGCTCTGCCAAACCTCCCCGCCGCCCGGGCATTCCGCCTGACATGGACTTCCGGTTTTCCCGTGCCCTTTCCCGTCATTCTCTCCCTCCTGCTTTGCCGGAAAATAATTCCCAGGACTTCTTTCATAGAAAATACCTATTTGACTTATCGGTTACAGTAAATAATAATACGGCCCAATTCAAGGCATCCCGCCATTCTGCCATCAAGGGGACAATCGCGATGGCGCAATGCCGCAGCCGGCGGATGGCCGGCGAAGCGCATGCAACGATGTATCTTTTCCAGCCCCGCCCTCCCATGGGCAGGGGAAACTCTGATGAAAAGGTCTCCGGAATTTTCACGCCCCGGATCGAGAAAATGCCCGCGGCAAAAAAGGAGGGCAAGCTGTTGTGGGAACGTTCCGCGTCTTTGTTCCAAAGCGCCCCTGGTACGACGATCCATGCCGGCGGATAGCATACAGGTCTTAAGGGGACACTCCCTGTCCCTCTGGCTGTACCGCCTGGTCCGCTGGACCCTGGCCGTTCTGTTTGTCTGGGCCGGAAGCATGAAGCTGGCGGACCCGCAGGCGTTCGCGGTGATCATCCGCGACTTCGGGCTCGTGCCCGGATGGAGCGTCATGCCCATCGCCATGATTCTCCCGGCCGTGGAGGTGATCGCGGCCCTCGGCCTCATATTTGACATGCGGGGCAGCCTGGCGGTCATTACCGGTCTGACGGCTTTCTTCATCGCCATCCTCCTCTACGGGATCCACCTGGGACTGGATATCGACTGCGGCTGCTTCGGGCCGGAAGATCCCGAGGCCAGGGCCTACCACGGCCTGCGCGCGGCGTTGTTCCGTGATCTGATAATGTTGGCGGGAATTCTCTTTCTCTACGGCTGGCGTTTGCGGAATTCGGCTGAGTATTCCTTTGCCGCCCGGGAGAAATAACTCAAGGAAGAACACAAAACGGAGGTACGCATGAAAAAAGGTATGACAGGGATCGCCATTCTGGTTGCCGGGCTGCTCGCATTCGGCTTTTCGACCTCGGCTTTCGGCTTCGGTCTTGGCGGCAACAAGTTTGAACAGGAGGTGGAAAAGGAAACCGAAGCGGTAAAACTGCTCCGGGAGGTACAGCGGGGCGGCTACGACATCATCACCACCGAGGAACTCAACAATCTGCTGGACTCCGGGCAGGATGTCCTGGTCATAGATTCCATGCCCTTCGAAGACAGCTACAAAAAACAGCACATCCCGGGCGCCAGGCAGTTTCTCTTTCCCATTCCGGACATGAACGAATGGGACACCAGTGAGACCGACGGCAAAACGCAGGAAGACTATGCCGCCCTGCTGGGTCCGGACAAAGACAAAACCATCGTCATTTACTGCGGTTTTGTCAAATGCACCCGCAGCCACAACGGCGCGGTCTGGGCCAGAAAACTCGGCTACAACAATGTCCTGCGCTACCCGGGCGGCATTTTCGCCTGGAAAGGCGCGGGCTATCCGACCGAAGGCACGGAAAAGTAACCGGGGCCGGGTACTCTCGGCACGGGACCTGCAGCCTGACAGAGGCCGATAGCCTGCCGCACGTCATTCCCCCTGCACATCCGCGGTCAAGGTCCGGATTGTTCCGCCGGACCTTGACCGCCCTACCTGTTTTCCATGCACCAGTCATAGGCATTGCAGAACATCCGCAGCCAGGGAGAGACTTCCAGGTCCTGCATCGTCCCGGGCAGCCAGTGGGCCTGCCACGGGAGAAAAACCCTTTCCGGATGAGGCATCATGGCCAGATGGCGGCCGTCCTCGGAACACAGTCCCGCCATGCCTCCCGGCGAGCCGTTGGGATTGAAGGGATAGGCCTCGGTGGGCTTGCCGGCGTCATCGACATAGACCACCGGCGCCAACCCCTTTGCCGTGACCTCGTCCCTGATCGCCGGATCGGGAAAATGGAGCCTGCCCTCCCCATGGTCGACATGGATGCCGAAGACCAGCCCCTCCATGCCCCTGAGCATGACCGCCCCGCTCTCCAGGACCCTGAGGGTCACCCAGCGTGATTCAAAACGGCCTGAGGTGTTGCGCACGAAGCGGGGCTGCCTCTCCGCCCCGATCCCCTGCCACGGCACCCAGCCCAACAGAGCGAAGAGCTGACAGCCGTTGCAGATCCCCAGGGTGAAGGTGTCGGGACGGTCATAAAACTCCTGGAACATTCCCTTCAGCCGGTCGTTGAACAGGATGGTGGCCGCCCAGCCCTTGGCCGACTCGGGAACGTCGGCATAGGAGAACCCTCCCACCGCGGCCAGACCGCGGAACATACTCAGATCGATCCTGCCCGCCAGCAGGTCGGTCATGGTCACATCCCAGGGCTCGAAGCCGGCCATGTAAAAGGCGGAGGTCATCTCGCGGTCGGAATTGGAGCCTTCGTCCCGCAGGATGACGACTTTGGGCCTGTCCGGCCTGGAGAGGCGTTCAACCGGCGGCAGGGTGGGCGTGAAGCTCAGATGATAGGCCGGCCCCCTGCGGTCATAGATGTTGCCGCGTTCCTCATCGGCGCACTCCGGGTTCATCTGCAGCCGCTCAAGCTGATAGGAGGTCTCCTCCCACCACTGGCGGAGGAGACGCATATCCTCGTCCAGGACGGTTTCATTGTTGAACCGTATCGTTATGTGCGGCTCCGGTGTCGTCAGGCCGATATTCTGATAGGGTGTCCCTGCTTCCCGAAGGACCTGCATCACCTGTTGCGCGTCCCGCTCCAGGCACTCGACCACCAGGCCGAGTTCCTCGGAAAAAAGGACCTCCAGCGCCGAATCGTCGCCGTCGATATAGAGGTCTAACCCGCAGTTGCCGCTGAAGGCCATTTCCAGGACCGTGGTGATGAGGCCGCCGTCGCTGCGGTCATGACCGGCGGAGATCAGGCCGCGGTCGATGAGTTCCTGGACGGCCAGAAAGGTCTTGCGGAGCAGAACCGGGTCATCGAGGTCGGGTGATTCGTTGCCCAGCCGGCCGAGGACGTGGGCCAGCGCCGTGCCGCCGAGCCGGTTCCGGCCGTAGGCGAGGTCGATGAAAATAAGATTGCTCCCGCCCGGATGCTTCAGGTCCGGGGTCACCACCCTGGTGACATCGCTCATGGCGGCATAGGCGGAAATGACCAGCTGGCGCGGCGACTTGACGGTCTCGTCGCCGACCCTGGTAGCCATGGACAGGCTGTCCTTGCCGCCGTCCACCGCCATGCCGACGGCAATCATGACGTCGCGCATGGCCAGGGCCGCGTCGTAGAGGGCAGCCCCCTCGCCCGGCAGCTTCGGGGCCCACATCCAGTTCGCCGAGCACTTGACCTGATCCAGATCATCGATCCTGGCCCAGACCAGGTTGGTCAGCGATTCGCCGACGGCCATCCTGGCCCCGGCCGCCGGATTGACCAGCATCTTGACGGGCTGTTCGCCGATGGCGGTGGCGGCCCCGCTTCTGCCGAAATGGCTCTGGGCGATGACGGCCACATCGCCGACGGTGAGCTGCAGCGGCCCGCAGCACTGCTGCCGGGCGACAAGGCCGCTCACCGCCCGGTCCACCTTGCTGGTCAAAAACCGTTTGGATCCCACCGACACCAGGCCCAGCACGTCACGCACGGCTTCGCGGACGCTGAGACTGTCGGGCAGCGACAGCGGCGCGGCCGGCATGGCGACCCGGTTGTCGGTAAAGGTCTTCTGCGGGATGTCTCCCAGGACCTCGGCCAGTTCCAGATCAACCGGCGTCGAACCGTCCAGTTCATCATGGACCACGAAACGGAGATCGCCGGTCACCTCGCCCAGGACCTCGCAGGCCACCTTTTCCCGCTCGCATATTTTTTGAAAATGATCGATATGTTCGGGGCGGATGAGCAGACCGTTGCGCTCCTGGTATTCGGCCACGTAAATCTCCAGCACCGACATGGTGGGATCGCCCACCCGGATGTTGCGGATCTCGATCCGCCCACCGGCCCGCTCCACCAGTTCCTTGAGCACATTGGCCGGTCCTCCGGCCCCCTGGTCATGGATCACTTCGATGAGGGTTTTGCCCCCCATCTCGATGCAGGCCCGGATGACCCGGTTCATCTTCTGCTCCATCTCCGCGTCACCGCGCTGCACCGCGTCGAAATCGAGCTCGGAGACGTTTTCCCCCTGGAGCATGGAGGAGGCCGCCCCGCCGCCGAAGCCGACGCGATAGGCCGGTCCCCCGATCTGGACGATCTTCATGCCCTTGAGCGCGTCTCCCTTGACCACATGACGGCTGTCTATCTGACCGATGCCGCCGGTGAACATGATCGGCTTGAGAAACCCCCAGCGCTCGCCGTTGTCCAGGCGCATGTCAAACGAACGAGTAAAGCCCTGGATGAGCGGCTCGCCGAATTTGTTGCCGTAATCGGACGCGCCGTTGCTGGCCTCTATTTCAATCTCCAGGGGCGAGGCCAGGTTGTCGGGGACGGCGAAGCGGTTTTCCCATTTGAGTCGATAGCCGGGGACATTGAGATTGCCGACGCAGTACCCGGCCGTGCCGGCCACGACCAGACCGCCCCGCCCGGTGGCCTGGATATCCCTGATCCGCCCGCCGGTTCCCGTTTCCGCCCCGGGGAAGGGGGCGACCCCGGTGGGAAAATTATGGGTTTCGGCGGTGAAAATGATGTGGTATTCGGCCGAGGCGGCCGTAAACCTGGACGGCCCGCCCGGGGTTTCGGGCAGGATGGTGCTGATCTCCCGTCCCCTGATGGCGCTTGAGTTGTCCCGGAAGGCGATGACGCTTCCCTTGGGATTGGCCGTCAGGGTGTCGGTTACCAGCTGGAAGAGGGTTTTCTCCTGCCCGGCGCCGTCTATGACCTGCCGGCCCCGGAAAAAACCGTGCCGCGAGTGTTCGCTGTTGGCGTTGTTGAGATCCATGATCTCAACGATGGTGGGATTGCGGTCCTGCCGGGTGACGAAATAGTCGTAATAAAAGCTCCGGTCCCACTCATCCATCGAGATCCCGGGGATTTCCAGCAGGGCATCGGGCCCCCGGCCCTTGAGGTCGATCTCGTAGACCGGCTCGGGCACCACCCCGGTCGCAAAGGTGGTCAACGGCTCAGGATACGGACATTCGGTCATCCGGTCATGGCTGGCGGCGATGAATTCCTCCGGATCCTGATCCTCCGGCACGACGTAGCGGCGCGACCGCTCGATCCGGCACACCCCTTCAAGTCCGATGGCGCGGCAGATGGACACCATGTTGGATGACCAGGCGGTGGCGAAGTTCAGGCGGGGCCCGAGTTCCACCACCCGCGGGCCGGTGAAGTGCGGATTTCCGGCAACGGTATCGACCAGCAGGCCCTCCGCCAGGACCAAGCGCAGATGGTGCCGCTCATCGTCCGTGAGCGCCCGGTCCGTTTCGATATTGAAGCAGTATTCCATGCCCGCATCTATCCGGCGGTAAAGCCGGGTGACTGTTTTTCCCATATTCCTGATCCTGTTCCCATTGAAAGCGTCCGCTGCCGCGGACAGGATGCAACCTGACGGTTCGAAAATAGCATTAATCGGAATTTTTTTCCGCACAAACTTGCCGGCCCGGCAAAAACCAGGAACCGCCGGGGCCGGATTCGAGGAGTCAGACGAGATCGGCCATAACCCGATTCGCCACCCGCAGCCCGAGCGCAGTGAGGCGGAGAAAACCCTCTTCAACGATGATCAGTTCCTGTTCTGCCAGGTGCCGCAGCGTCGGGCCGTAATAGGACGCCGGGTTGAGCCCGAACCGCCGCTCAAGCCCGCCGACCGAGACCCCGGCGGTCATCCGCAGCCCCATGATTACCGTTTCCCTGAAGCGGGCTTCCGGATCAAGTTCTTCCACCTCGTCCCAGGGTTCCAGACCGGCTTCCACCCTCCGGCAATACTCCTCGACATCCCGGACCGCCGCACAGCGGCGTCCCTCGATGTGGGAAACCGCCCCGGCGCCCAGGCCGACGTACACGCCATTGCGCCAGTAATTGATGTTATGCCGGCACTCCCGGCCCGGCCGGGCATAGTTGGAAATCTCGTAGCGGCGCATGCCGGCCCGGCCCGTTTCCTCGTCCGTCGCCGCCATCATCTCCAGCACCGCTTCCTCCGGGGGCAGATCCAGCCGCCCCCGGGCGGCGAGCCCGGCAAAGGGCGTGCCCTCTTCAACCGTCAGCTCATAGACGGCGAGATGCTCCGGGGCAAGATCCAGGGCGGCGCGCAGGGTTTCCCGAAAATCCGCCGCCGTCTGGGCCGGCAGACCGAACATCAGGTCGATGTTGATGTTGTCGAATCCCGCCTCGCGGGCGGCCCTGATAACGGCACGGGCGGCGGCCGCCGTGTGCGGGCGGCCGATGCGGGCCAGCTCTCCATCGGCAAAGGACTGAACGCCGACTGACAACCGGTTGAACCCGGCCCGGCGCAGCAGTTGCAGATCGGCGGCGGCGACCGTTGCCGGATTGACCTCGATGGAGATTTCACTGTCGGCGGCAACCCGGAAACGTGCCCGGCATTCCCGGAGCAGTCCGGCCAATTCGCGGGCCGGAAGCAGGGACGGGGTGCCGCCGCCGAAAAAAACGGTCGCCGCCGGCCGCCGGCCGGCCGCCCCCGCCGCCATCCGGCCAAGCTGGAGGATGAGGGCCGCCGCGTACCGCCTCATCAATCCAGGCCCTGCCGCCACCGAAAAAAAAGCGCAGTAGGGGCACTTGCGCAAACAAAAGGGCACATGCAGGTACAGGCCCTGCTCCGTGCCTGCGCAGAGACGGATATCAGCGGATGGATTCGAGCAGGGCATGGCAGTCATCGCGTATCCGCGACATGAGCCCGTGATCGGCGAAACTGAACACCCGGTCGCCGTCGCCGACAATAAGATGGTCCAGCAGGGTAATGTGCATGAAGGAGCAGACGAGGTGGAGGGTGCGGGTCAGATGTTCGTCCTGGGGCGAAGGATCGAGCCTGCCGGAAGGATGGTTGTGGGAGATGACCAGGGCGGCGGCATTGCGCGCCAGGGCGGCAAGGACGACCTCGCGCGGATAGACGGTGTTGACCGTTATCGTTCCCTCGGTCAGCACTTCGGAGTCGATGATCGCATGGGAGGCGTCGAGATACAGAACGGCGAACGCTTCGCGCTTCATCCCCCGCAGGAGATGAATCAGATAATCGGCCACATCGGCCGAGGAGGAAATGTAGTGCTTGCCGGTCAGCCTGCAGCGCAGGTAGCGGCGGGCCACGCCCTGGATGAACCGGAGGGCGAAAACGTTTTTCGGTCCGATTCCCCTGATGCCGCGCAGTTTCCCCGCGGGAGCGTCAAGAACACCCGCCAGGGAGCCGCATTCCCTGAGGGCGGTCCGGGCCGCCTGTTTGCAGTCGCTGCGGGGAGTGCCGAAAGTCAGCAGCAGTTCAATGATCTCGGCATCGGTGAAGGCGTCAATGCCCTGGTCCAGGAACCTGTCGCGCAAACGCTGCCGATGGCCGGCGCCCCTGTTCTGCCATTCGCTTTTGTCCACGGTCTTTCCGGCCGTCCCCTCCGGGCTATCCTCCCAGCTCTTTTTTGAACAGTTCGTTGGCCAGCTGCGGGTTCGCCTGCCCCCGTGTTTTTTTCATGAGCTGGCCGACGAAAAATCCCATGACCTTGGTCCTGCCCTCCCGATACTGTCGGACCTGCTCGGGGTTGGCCGCCATAATTTCCCGGACCAGCCGGACCAGTTCTCCCGCATCGCTCATCTGGACCAGGTTCCGTTCCCGGGCGATGTCATCCGGATCACCGCCGGAAGCAAGCATTTCGGCAAAGATCGTCTTGGCGATCCTGCCCGAGATGATCCCTTCATCCATCATGGTCAGCAGACGGGCCAGCTGCTCCGGGGCAACGGGGCAGCGGCCGATTTCCTCGGCTCCGAATTCGCGGAGCATCTCGGTGCCGATCCAGTTGCTCAGTTTCTTGGGGTTGGCGTACCCGGCGCAGGCCGCCTCGAAATAATCGGCCAGCTCGCGGGCCGAGGTAAGGAGGTCGCTGTCGTACTCCGACAGCCCGTACCGGCTGATAAAACGCTGCCGCCGTTGATCGGGCAGTTCCGGCAGCTCTTCCCTGATGCGGCGGATCCATTCCTCGTCGATGTGCACCGGCACCAGATCCGGATCGGGGAAATAACGGTAATCGTGGGCCTCTTCCTTGCCGCGCATGGATTCGGTGCACCCGCGGTCCGGGTTCCACAGCAGGGTTTCCTGGACAACGGCGCCGCCCTCCAGGAGAATGTCCCGCTGCCGGCGCTCCTCGTACTCGAGGGCCAGCTGCACGTTGCGGAACGAATTCATGTTCTTGAGTTCCGTCCGGGTGCCGAATTCCTCTCTGCCCGCCGGCCGCAGGGATATGTTGGCGTCACAGCGGAAACTGCCCTCCTGCATGTTGCCGTCGCTGATATCCAGATAACGGACAATGGCATGGATCTTTTTCAGATAGGCCACCGCTTCTTCCGGGGAGCGGATATCCGGCTCGCTGACGATCTCCAGCAGGGGGGTGCCGGTGCGATTGAGGTCGACATAGCTCTTCGGCTCCCGGTCATCGTGCACCAGTTTGCCGGCATCCTCCTCCATGTGCGCTCTGGTGATGCCGATAATTTTCCGGACGCCGCCCGCCTCGATCTCCACCCGGCCGTGCTCGGCGATGGGCAGCTCATACTGGGAAATCTGGTAGCCCTTGGGCAGATCGGGATAAAAATAATTCTTGCGGGCAAAACGGTTTTCGCGGTTGATGTGCGCGTCCGTCGCCAGGGCAAGGCGAATGGCATTTTCAACCACCTTCCTGTTCAGCACCGGCAGGACTCCCGGCATACCCAGGCAGACCGGACAGACCTGGGTGTTCGGCGGCGCTCCGAAATCGGTGGCGCAGCCGCAGAAAATTTTGCTTTTTGTCTTCATCTGGGCGTGGATTTCCAGCCCGATCACCGTTTCAAATTCCATTGTCATCCCATGGCGGCCGAGGTTGTCAGGCAATGTTGTGATGGATCCACCGGCGGACCTTCTCCAGTTCCGCCGGCCATTCGTCCGAAGTCCGGACCTGGATGAACATTCTGAACAGATCGTTGACCAGGCCGCTCAGGTCCTCGAACAGCGACAGCCGTTCCAGAATCCTCCCCTCCAGGGATTCCGGATCATCGCCTTCATCGGCGGCGGCGACGGTTTTGGGCACCCGGACATTGCGGAACTCAAGGGCCGCGGCGGTCAGGGTCACGGAGTATTCATAATCCCCCCGCGCCAGGCGGATCCGGGCCTGTTCAGGTTTCTTCCCCATCAGCAGCCCCGCCCGGGCCTCTTTCAGTTCGGTCTGCAGACCACGGCAGATAACCTTTTCGTTTGCATCGCCCTCGCCCAATTCCAGCAGCATATGCTTCTCGAAAACGACCGTGACGTCTCCGGTCCCCGGCAGCGCGATCGAACCGCCGCGCTCCTCGCTTTTGTACCAGAGCCAGGCAAGAAACTCCTGCCCCACAAAACGTTTTTCCTGCATCAGATCAACAAGGTCCATCAGCTCCCCGCGATTGTCCGTTCTTTTTCTTCGTTCATATCAATATCGTAGTCTTTTTCCATTTCGACAAAATCATCACCCCCGCCGGGGAGCTGAAAGAGGGCGAAAGCCCTCTCCTGGTAGAGTCCCGCTTTTTCTTCATCGCCCATTTCACCGTACAGCTCAGCCAGGTTGTTGAGGACAACGGCAAGGTTCGGGTGCTCCGGCCCCAGGGCTTTTTCCAGGATCTGCAGGGAACGGCGGAACATCGGCTCGGCCTGCTGGTGCCTGCCCTGCCGCCTGAGCAGGTTGGCCAGATGATTGAGAAGGGTGCCGACCTCGGGATGCTCCTGGCCCAGAACTCCTATCTGTATCTGCAGGGCCTTCTCATACAGCGGCCCGGACTTTTCCTCGAGCTCCATCTCTTCATACAGACCGGCCAGCCTGGCGTAGGTGGCGGCGAGATCCGGATGGTTCTCCGCCAACCGGTCTTCCCGCACGGCAAGGGCCCGCCGGTACAGGGGCTCGGCCTCCTCATACCTCCCTGAGCCTTCATAGAGGACGGCCAGGTCGTGGAGCATGGGGCCGAGCAGGGGGTGGTCGGCCCCCCGGCTCGCTTCCATGCCTGCCAGCGCCGCATGCAACAGGGGTTCAGCTTTTGCCTTATCACCTGTCCCGGCATGAACCCGGGCCAGCTCATGCTGCGCCAGGGCCTCAAGGACGCCGTCCTGCAGCCGGCCGCGGCCAAGTAGTTGTTCCAGAAGGCTGAGGGCCTCTTCTTCCTTGCCAAGGAGGCGGGCCATGCGGCCGGCATCGTACAGGCAGCGCGGATTATCGGCCGCCGCGGCCCCTGCCCGCCGATACAGGGTCAAGGCGGCGGCGAAATCCGCCTGGTGCTCGGCAAGGCATCCGTTGAGATGCAGGAGCCGGGCCCCTGGCGGCGCGGTCTCATCCAGTTGCGAAACCGCCACATCCAGGAGGACCCGTATCCCGGCAGCGTCTCCCTGCCGCAGGCGGCTGCGAACCGGTTCAGCCTGAAAGCCGGGCAGAGCCATCTGCAGGTCGGGAAGCGCTTCCTCAATGTCATCAAACAGTTTTTGCAGGTGGCTGAAACCGTTCCGGCTGTCGGCCAACCGCGCGCAAACGATGGACAGTTTCCTTTCCAGCCCTCTCAGCCTGGAGGCTTCCCTGTTCTCTAAGGCAGCGGTGAGTTCCCGGCGCAGAACCGTCTCCAGTTCCCGCAGTCCGGCTTCATATCCTTCCAGGGAGCGGTTTCCGCCCTCCTCCGGCCCGCCTTTCAGCGGCAGCTCCCCGGCCCTGGGAATTTCATCCGTTTCGGCCTGCTCTTCCTCGTCAACGGCAAAGAACAGGTCGAGCCGTTCCTCAAGGGCCTCCGGCGTCTCGTCGATAACCCGGCCGTCTTCCCGGGCAACGCCGTCCAGGGCGGGTGCCACGTCTTCTCCTGATTTTTCCTCCGGCCCCTCTTCCCCCTCAAGGATAAAGGGAATCCGCTCCTCCTCCGGGCCGGCCTGGGTCCCGCTGCCCGAGGCCGCCCCAGCCAGGGTGTCCCCGGCGGTGAACTCCGCCATTTTGTCAAACGCCAGGTCCAGCTCCTCCTCTTCAGCGTCTGTCCCGGTCACCGGGGGCTGCCGGCCGGAACCCGGTCCGCCCGCGGTCGTTTCAAAGGAAAGCTCCAGTTCCTCCTCTTCCGGCTTCAGGCTTTCCCCGCCGACCGCTCCGGCTGTGCGTGGTCCGGGCTCCCTTGCCGCCGCCGCTGCTTTCCCTTCGGCCACGACGGTTTCCGCTCCTTCCCGTCCATGGCTGCCAAGTTGCGGCCGCCTCTTGCGCTGCCGGGAATACAGCAGGATAATGAGCGCAATAATGACGAGTAGGGCAATGAGGACAAACAAAGCAGTCATGTCGTATCCTCCCCGCTTACGAGGTTTTCCTGTCTGAACAGGCGGCCCGGGAGCACTTTCTCCCTTGCTAAACCAGGATCTCCGGCCGCAGTTTCGGCAGCCCGGCCAGGCTCGCATCATCGCCGAGATGTTCGGCCGCGGTCCAGGGAATCTGCAGGATCAATGACAGGCCGAAAGTGGCCTTGAACAGTTCCTCAAGGTGGACCAGGGCTTTTTTACTGGTGGAAAAAAAGAGGACCGTATTGTCGGAAAGATTCCAGGCCAGATCGTACACCCCCGGGATCGGCACCGACTTTCGCACCAGCTCGCTGCGCACCCGTTCCTTGATTTCCATCATGGTGCTCCTGGCCAGCCGCGGTACCTGCCGTTCCCGCTTGATCCGCTCTTCCTCCTTGAGGGCGCACTTCTTCAACACCGCCGGGGATACTTTCCGTTCATCAATCCGCATGGAAAGGACGACATAATCCCCGGCGGCCAGAGGCGCCCGGGCAAAATCAGCGTCAAACATGCCGCCGACCGATACCCAGCCAATGGAAAATTCCTCCAGGGTGTCGTCAATGTCCTTGAAGGAATGGGCCCGGACCCGTTCGGCCACTTCCTCCCAGAACGGCTCGGGAAGCTGCCCCTCAACCGTGAACCGCATGAACGATGCCGCACCCGTTAGTAACCCCATGCCGTCCCCCAGAAATATTATGTGCCTTGATGAGTGAAAGGGAAAATTTTACTGTTCATATAGCAAACCTCAGCGTCATCAACAAGAAATTAAAAAAAACGGGGTCGGAGCCCCGGGAAATAAGCAGGTTAAGGTTGCGGAACACATTTTTTATTGACAGGGGCGTTATTCCAGTGTAGAAAATTTTTTCTTCAGCAGGGTCGTTAACTCAGTTGGTAGAGTATCTGCCTTTTAAGCAGAGAGTCGTTGGTTCGAGTCCAACACGACCCACCAAGCAAGAAAATACGTCCCCATCGTCTAGTCAGGTCCAGGACACCGGCCTTTCACGCCGGCAACACCGGTTCAAATCCGGTTGGGGACGCCA
>Ga0209164_1000767_pt1 | contig 57662 bp, 47 predicted proteins | sample MTBNYHSulfiMetaG_FD_187458 | JGI IMG/M metagenome (GOLD analysis project Ga0209164, IMG submission 187458) | Enrichment culture microbial communities from rom New York Harbor, USA that are MTBE-degrading - MTBE-NYH (New York Harbor Sulfidogenic)... | ecosystem: Environmental > Aquatic > Marine >... | reverse complement strand
TCCGGCAGTGGAGGTGGCGGTGGTGGTCGGGTAGCGATCTTCTACGATGTGATGACACTTCCAGTGGCGAACATCCTTGCACGAGGTGGATCGGTGGGCAACCCGGGGGCGGCCGGAACGATCTACTTGCTGGAGTTCGGCGCGCCCGCTGGGGCTCTGATCATCGACAACAACAGCATCGCATCAATCCGGCACACTCCCTTGCTCACGCAGGAAGACAACCTACTGGACGTGTTCGTCCGAAACCGTGGCACCCTCGGGGTCACAAAAACGGTAGATGTGCTCCGCGAATTCCGGGTCACTGCTAACGGAACGCTCAAGGCGGACTAGAGTGGCAGAATCGTGATGCGGGGATCTCGCGGAACTCAAGAAGCCTCTCGAACTCCCGCGTCTGGCGTCGGAGATCCTTGATATGAAGGATGGGCCGCAGGGTGCGTTCTGTCACAGGGGGGCGCCCGACTGTGGCTGGCATCGCCAGCAACCGTTCCTGGATGTCGGGAGCCAGACGGAGCATCTCCATGACCTGACCGACGCGTGCCCGGGTGATCCCCTCACGCCGGGATATCTCTGCCTGGGTGGGGGCCGCGCCTGACGAGAGAAGCTCCTGCCACGTGATGGCCTTCCTCAGCAACTCGGCCACCCGGGGCGTTCGGGGTGCTCTGGGGGGCCTGGACTTGGACCGGCGAGTGGGGCCTGCGGTCACCACCCGCGTTGGAGCAATGCGGCGCCTCAGGGCGCCAGCCCAGGAGTGCTTGAACGCTCCCTTGGGCCCGACGGCGACCTCGACCGTCTGTTCGCGGAACTCGTCTACCCGTAGGCCGTCACCGCCCGACACGGCGACGTGCAGAATCCGGAACCAGACCTCGGGCAGGGCGGCCAGGGAGTGGTTCGTAGACTGGCACAGTCGGGCCGCAGCACCTGGGAGTCCCCCGGCCGCGAAGCCGGGGGACACCGTTTCTGCCCGCCTATCCTTCTGGGTTGCCCGAGCCGGCCTTTTGCCCCAACCTGGCCAAGGTTCTGCCCGGCCCCCTCCTCATGGGCCGGTGGACGTCAAATCAAGCAGGGGGACATCATGAACTACTGCCACGCAAGGCTCCTTGTCATGAGCCAGGCCGTGTTGGCCCTCAGCGGCGTCACCATGGCCAAGGATATTCCTGAGCACCCTCTCATTCGGCCCTATCCCGGCTCCGTACTCGCGGAGAACATGTCGAAACAGAGCGACTTCGATGCGTTCGAGTTCGCGTATACTGACCCAGCGACCGGCAAGAAGGCGAAGAAGACGGTGAAGGGCAAGTACTGGCAGCTCCTCTACGAGCTCAGAACGCCTAGCGGTGAGCGCGTTAAAGACATATCCACGCTTCAGTTCCTGGAGAACTACAAGAATGCCGCGCTTGACAAGGGTGGGGAGATCGTCTTTGAAGAGAGTGCCATCATCGTCTTCACCCTGCCGCGGGAAGACGGCGGTTTGACATGGTGCCAGGTGAGGCCGCAGGGGAACCTCGGACAGCAGTACGTCAATATCGTCGATGAAGAAGGCCTTGAGCAGAAGATGTCTTTTGGGCCGGCCGAGATGATAGAGGCACTGGAGAGGGAGGGCCGGATCGCTCTCCACGGCATCCTCTTCGATCTGGACCAGGCCACCCTCAAGCAGGAATCGAGCCAGCAACTGCAGCACATCGTGACGCTGCTTCTCCAGTATCCCGACTTGCAGCTCGAAGTCCAGGGTCACACGGACGATCAGGGCGACGACGCCTACAACATGGACCTCTCGCAGAGGAGAGCCGAGGCAGTGCGGGACTATCTCCGCCTCTTTGGGATCGATGGGTCGCGGCTTACGCCAAAGGGTTACGGCGAGACCGCGCCAGTTGCCGCCAACGAAACCGAGGCAGGCAGGGCCGAGAACCGCCGCGTGGAGCTGGTCAAGAAGTAGGTGGAGGAGGACAAAGCCCGACACCCGTGCTTTCGTCGTCCGGAGCGTGCTGCGGTTTCCAGCCTCCAGATCGGCTATAATGCTCGAGGAGGCAGTTTCGGCCGGATGTGAGCCCCCCTGAGCCGGTCGCGGCAAGAGCTGGAGCCATCGCCATGCACTCGGCACGTCGACCCCTGATCGCGATTCTGGCCGCTGCGGCGCTCGGCTGGGCCGGATTCAGCGGTCTCCACGCCGAGGTGTTCGACTTCAACGCCGTGCCGGAGCCCGGACAGACCTACACGACCGCGCTCTTCCGCATCCATGTCCCTGACACGCCGGCGGTCGTGCGGGGCGTCTACTTCTATGTTGACCCCTTGAGTTGCGATTCGCGCTACATCGTGCAGAATGAGCACTTCCTGGGCTTGTGCGCCGAGCTGCAGTTCGCCCTGATGGGCGCCCTGCTCGACAACATGCACATGTCGTCGGGTATCGGCGAGGCGGTCCTGCGTGCCCTGACGGCCTTTGCCGACTCGAGCCACCACGCTGAGCTCGGCCAGAGCACGCTCTTCTTCGACGGCTATTCCTGGGGCGGCCAGTTCTCTTACCACTTCACCAAGTGGAATCCGGAGCGTGTGATCGGCTTCATGACCCAGAAGGGCGGCTACCACGACACGACCGCGGCGGGGAATGCCATCCTGGTGCCGGGCTACATGTTCATAGGCGAGCTGGATCTGCCCTATCGCATCACCAACCTCACCGGGATCTTTGAAGCCCATCGGCTACTGGGCGCGCGCTGGGCGCTGGCGATGCAGCCGGGCGCGGGACACGAACGCATCACGGACCGTGACCTTCTGGATCCCTATGTTCGCACGGTCGCAGGCCTACGGCTGCCCGCCGTCATCACGCCGGGTGAGCCGGTATCGCTGACGATCATTCCCGAGCCCGCGAGCTGGCTCGGCAATCGCGAGACGTTCCTGATCGGGTCGTACGAATGCTACGAGCTGGGGCGCGAGCGCGCGAGCTGGTGTCCGTCGCGCCCCACGGCGGAGGGCTGGCAAGCCTTCGTCTCGGACAGCACGGTGACCGACACGGTGGCCTGTGCGTCGGCGGTGACGGCTGAGCCCGCGCTGGGTGGACCGAGCAGCCGGCAGGAGGGCCTCGCCCTGCACGCCTGGCCCAATCCGAGCCGGTCCTCGGTGCTCTTCACCTGCGCGGCGCCGGCCGGATTGGCGACCCAGCTTGTCATCCGCAGTGCCGAGGGCCGCTTGATTCGGCGGATCGGCAGTTTGAGCAGCTCGGCCGCGGTCGCAACGATCGTGTGGGATGGAGTGGATCCTCGCGGTCGACCCGTGTGCGCTGGAGTCTACTACGCCTGCCTGGAGCACGGCGAAAGGGCGGCTGTCGTTCCGATCCTGCGCGTGGGCCGGCCGTAGGCGGCGAGCCCCGGCGCCGCGAGTGGACCGCCCGCGGGCGCTCGCGATCGCCCCCCATCGGCCGCGGCGGCCCTTAGACCGAGACCTCCTGGATCCGCAAGCGCGCCAGGTCCATCTCGCCGACGCCCATTTCATGGGCGATGCGAATGTAGTCGATCGACTCCGGCAGGCGCTCGAGATACCGGCAGGCGAAGGCGTCGACCGAGACCGGGTCTGTCCCGGCGACGACTTGACCCGGCGCCGCAACCTCGCCGGGCCCGCCGGGGCCGTTGCTCAGGAGCACATGGTTCGCATCCAGGATGACCAGATCGTGCCGCACGGCGCCGGCCAACTCCGCGATACAGCGGTGCAGATCGGTGCGATGAAAGCGGATGCGGTCCCAGTTCGTGCCCATCAGGTTCTTCATGGCGAAGGTGACTTCGGTCCCCCCGTGATGCTTGGCGATCGGCATGTTGATGAAGACATCCGCGTCGAGCACGTCGATCGCCACCAGCTCCCGGCCCAGGATTCGCCCGCGCGGGACGAGGACCTCGCGGAACTCCTCGCGCGCGCTCAGCGACTTGATCGCCCCGCCGGCGCCCGTGACGGCCGCGGCGGTGCCGTTGGCCTCCATGTTGCGCAGGCTGTCGAAGCTGACGACGAGGACCTCGCGCGCCCCGGCCTGGAGGCACGCGGCGGTGACTGCCCCCACCATATCAGGGTGGGTGTGAATCGCCTGCTCGGGCTGGCTCGTGCCGATCGGGTTGGGCTTGATGACGACGCGCTGCCCCGGCCGAACGAAGCGGGCAAAACCGCCCAGCGCCCCGACCGCCGCCAGGCAATTGGCGGCCGGGTCGCCGCCGGTCGCGACGGCGATGTCGGGAAGCTGCGCCCCCGTCCGGCCGTGGGCCTCGGCACTCGCGGTGCGCCGCAGGGCGCAGCCGAGCGGCCCCGCACCCAGGACGGCGCCCGCTCCGAGGAGCGCCGAGCACTCGATGAACCTCCGGCGGGAAACCCTACGCTTGCCGTTCACCTGGCCTCCTGTGTGGCGCCCGGCCCGTTCTGGCGGGAAGACCGGCGCGCTGCAGTCGCCGCGGCTAGCGGGCCGCGGCCCCCATTTCCCTCAAGGCCGATTCGGCCTGGGCGCAGCGCGGATCGCTGCCCCCGGTCAGCTCGATGAAGCGCTCGTAAGCGCCGATCGCCTGTTCGGCGCGGGTGAGCTGCTGGTACGCCTGGCCGAGCATGAAGTAGGAGTTCGTGAAGGACGGATCGAGGGCGACGGCCCGCTCGTACTCGGCCGCGGCTTCCTCCAGTCGCCCGGCGGTCAGATAGCCCTCGCCCAGGCTGTCGTGGGCGTTGGCATCGTCGGGGGCCAGCTCGGCGTAGCGCTGGAAGTAGGTGATCGCCCTCTGTGGATCGGTCTGGATCCACGCGTAGCCGATCAGGTTGAGCGCGTTGATATCGTTGGGATTGCGGGCCAAGTAGGCATCGTAGGCTGCCGCCGAGCGCTCGGTGTCCCCCAACCGCCCGTAGGCCTGGCCCAGGGCGAACTGGGCCTGGTCGTTCTGCGGATCCAAGGCCAGCGCTGCTTGCAGCTTTTCGACGGCCGGGGCCAGCGACCCTGCCTGCAGGTAGCGCTGGCCCAACTGCACCAGCACCCGCCCGTCTTGCGGCGCCTCGGCCGCCTCCGCCTCGAGACGGGCCGTCTCTTGGTACTGGGTGATGGTCTGTTCGATCTGCCGGGGCACCGCGGCGCGCGGCATGCGCCGGCGCAGGTTCTCGAGGCGGCGGGCGCCGGCGGTATAATCGCCCGCTGTGATTGTCTCGCCGATGATCCGGCAGTACTCCGCATGCTGCTTGAGGGGTTCGCTGGCCGCGCCGGCCAGGGTGGTCGTGCAGTGCTGCAGGCTGGCGGCGAAGTCGCGCTGGCGCAACGCTCGCAGGGCGCCCGCGAAGGCTTCGTAGGCATCCCAGTCCAACGGCTCGCGGGGCTCGATGGTGGCCCGCTTCTCCAAGGCCGTCGTGAATTCGGGGGCCAGGGGGTAGTTCTCGAGAAGTTCGCGATAGCGGCGCGCCGCCTGGGTGGAATCCCCGCTCTCCTCGTGGCATTGCCCGAGCCGGAAGAGCGTCGTGGCCCGCGCCTCGACCGGCAGGGATCCTGCCAGGGCGCGCTCGTAGGTCTCGACGACCTTCTGCCGGTCCCCGAGTTGGTAGAAGCAATTCGCCGCGGCCAGGGAGACCTCATTGATCCACGCTGCCGGGATCGCAACGGCGGCTCCATCATCGTTGCCCGCGGCCACCAGGTCGAGGGCCTGCCGGTAGGCCTCGCCCGCGGGGGCCCATTGTTGCTGCCCCTCGAAACACTCGCCCTTGCGACGCGCCGCCTCGCTGGCCCACGGGCTGGTCGGGTGGTCCGCGAGCACATGGTCATAGCTGGCGATGGCGCCGTTCGGGTCTGCCAGGGCCTCGCGGCGCAGATTCCCCGCTGCCAGAGCGGCCAGCGGCGCGAACTCACCCTGCGGCTGCGCGGCCAGGTAGGCCTCATAGACCGCGACAGCGCCTGGGACATCGCCGGCCACAAGGCGCGCGGTCGCGCCGGCGAACGCATCGGCCGCCCGGGTCGGACCCGGTTCAGCCAACAGGACCGCCACCGCGGTCAGGAACACCGCCGCCATCCGCGCCGGATGCGTCGTTGCGTGGAGCTGCATGCCGCCTCCTCGTGGTTTCTGGGCGGAGCGCTGGTTCGCGATTCCGGTAGCCGGGTGGGGGGGAGAACCGGGGGACCGGGCAGTGATCGACAGCCATGTCCGCACAGCAAGATTAGTCAAGGCCGGGGTCTCACGCAAGCGCCAGTCCGGCCAGCGCCAGCCCGGCCAGTAGACCTGCCACCTGCATGACGCGGGGTTGCGCAAGGCCCGGCCGGTCCGATACTCTGTCCCCAGATGGCGGGCCGCCTTCCTGGGCCCGCCACCACCTTCGGGTTGCGGGGAGGGTGCGGATGGCTTCCATACAGCGCCGGGCGGCGACAGCAGTGCACGTGCTGCCCCTCCCGGGCCGCCTTCCCACCGACCGATCGGTTCCCCTTCCATCAGCATGCGCCGGAGAGCGGGCCGAACGAGTCCGCCGCTTCCGGGACCGGGTCTTTCCTTCTCCAGGCGGCTACGCGTCCAGCAGAAGGATGGTTGCCATGACGCGCACAGCAGTTGTCCTTTGCCTCGGCCTTCTCGGGCTGCTCATCGCTGGGGCCTCGCCCGGCGGGGCCTTGATGCCACCCGCCGGCGTGATCGCCCGCGATACGCCCGGCGACGGCGGCGGCAGCATCACCGTTCGCTGGCAGCCGGTCGTTGACGCGGCCAGCTACCGCATCGAGGCTGCGGCCGATACCGCGGCCTTCGCCGCGGTGGGCGAGGTCGGGGCCGACGCTACGGAGTTCGAGCATGAGGGGGTTCGCGACGGCGAGGCCCACCGCTTCCGGGTCGTGGCCATCGACGCCGCCGGCAACGAAGCGGTTTCAGTGCCCAGTGCCCCCGTGGCCAGCCGACCCCAGTGGTTTGCGATCGATCTGATCGGTGTGGCCATCGCCATCATCGGACTCGTGGCCGTGGTTCTGTGGTACATCCGCCGGGCGCGGCGCGGCGAACACCTTTTCATCCGCCGCATCGCCGGCCTGGAGGCGGTGGACGAGGCGGTGGGTCGGGCGACCGAGATGGGTCGCCCGGTGCTCTACATTCCCGGGACCGGGTACATGTCGGACATCGGGACGGTGGCTTCCATGAACCTCCTCGGGGAGATCGCCAAGAAGACCGCCGAGTACAACACGCCCATCGTGGTCCCGGTGCGCGATCCGGTCGTCTACACCGTCGCACGCGAGGTGGTCAAGGGCGCCTATATCGCGGCCGGCCGGCCCGACGCCTACGACACCGGCAGCGTCTACTTCGTGGTGGAGCAGGCCCTGGCCTACGCGGCTGCCGTCAGCGGCACGATGGTGCGTGAGAAGCCGGCCACCAACTTCCTGATGGGTCCCTTCCATGCTGAGTCGCTGATTCTGGCCGAGACCGGCGCGGCGACCGGGGCGATCCAGATCGCCGGCACCGATATGGTTACCCAGCTGCCCTTCTTTGTGGTGGCCTGCGACTACACGCTGATGGGCGAGGAGCTCTACGCTGCCTCCGCCTACCTGGCCCGCGAACCGCTGATGCTGGGGGCGCTCAAGGGGCAGGACATGGGCAAGCTGGTCTTCATGGTCATTCTGGTCCTGGGGACGATCCTCTCGCTCCTCACCGGTCGTGACTTCACCAAGATTCTGTCGACGACCGGCTACTAGAACCAGGCGGCCCGGGGCCGCGGGTACCGGGTGACGGGGGCCAGGTCCGGGGACCGATCGGGGACGGAAACAGGGGACACTGGGAGTCCGAAGATGAGAGAGAAACTGCCGCTGGCGCTGCTGATCATCATGGGCCTCTTCGGCCTGGCCTACCGCTTCATGCCGCACCCGGGTGCGGAAGCGTTCAACTCCTACCTGCGAGACACGCTCCTGCGCATCATCTCGGCTTTCGCGCTGATCCTGGGCCTGGGGAACCTGCTCCTGCGCCATGCGCACCGGATCCAGAAGCGCGAGCAGGACTGGGTCCACTCCTGGGTGCTCATTCTGGGTTTCGGGCTGACCGCCATCATCGGGCTGCTGGGCGGCGTGGCCGGTGAAGGCTCCCTGCCCACCAAGGTCGGGAACTTCTCCTTCAACATCACCGACATCTATAACGGCCTGTTGATCCCGCTGGGCGCCTCCATGTTCTCACTGCTCGCCTTCTACATGGCCTCGGCGGCCTACCGTTCGTTCCGGGCGAAGACCTGGCTGGCGGCGGCGCTGCTGCTGTCCGCCTTTATCGTCATGCTGGGCCAGGTGCCCCTGGGCTACCAAATTTCGCCGGCCATCCCGCAGGTGACGCAGTGGATCATGGAGGTGCCGAACACCGCGGCCAAACGCGGCATCGAGTTAGGCATCACCCTGGGTGTGCTGGCAACCTTCCTCAAGATCCTGGCTGGGATCGAGAGAAGCTGGTTGGGGAGTGGGCGATGAACTGGGATCGCTTTGCTAGTCTGGATCGCAGGTACATCTTCTTGCTGATGGCCCTGGTCATCATCATCCCGATCCTCGTGCCCATGAACATCACCATGGGAACGATGCGGGTGACCCAGGACCTCTTCGACACGGTCGATGCGATCGACCGCACGAAGCAGGCCCTGATGATCTCATCCGACTACACGCCGCAAACCGAGGCCGAGAATCACCCGATGATCATCGCGCTGCTGCGACACGCCTTCGCGCGGCGGATCCCGGTGCTCATCAACGCGCTCTACGTGGAGGGTGCGCCGCTGCTGGATCAGGCGCTCAAGCAGGTCACGGCGGAGTTCAACGCGCGCGCCACGAGCCACGCTGACAGCATCATCTACGGCCGCGATGCGGTCTACTTGGGCTGGCAGCCGCCGCCGATCGTGCCGATCCTGTCGATGGGCCAGAGCATTCGGGGGATCTACCCGGTCGACTACTACGGGACGCGGACCGATTCCCTGGCCCTCACCCAGTGGACCCATAACTACGACCAGGTGGGCATTGTCGTGGCGATCACCTCGGGCACCTCCCCGCTCTGGTACGTGATGTACGCGCAGCCCAAGTATGGGGTCAAGGTGGGCGGCGGGTGCACGGCCGTCAATGCGCCCGACTTCTACCCCTACTGCGAAACGGGTCAGCTCTCGGGGATCATGGCGGGCATGAAGGGCGCGGCCGAGTACGAGGCCCTGGTGGCGGAGAAGTTCGATCTGGAGGATCGGCGCAAGGCGACCGAAGCGATGGCCTCCCAGTCGGCGGCCCACGTGCTGATGATGGTCTTGATCGTCATCGGCAACATCGCCTTCTTCGCCACCCGCGGGAGGAAGTCATGAGTCTGAGCACCGACATCTGGGTCTGGATCGGGGCCTTCCTGACCTTCTGCATCTACTCCTTCTTGTATAAGGACAATCCCCTCTACAAGTTCGGGGAGCACCTCTACGTCGGCGTGGCCAACGGCTGGAGTCTGGCCTTCATGTACCTGCGGGTGATCAAGCCCGTGATGGTCCAGCCCTTCGGCGAGGCCTGCCGGATCACTGCCCAGGAGGGCCTGCGCGCCGAGCTCTTCAATCCGATGGCGCCCGCGAACTTCCTGGTCATCATCCCGGGGCTGATCGGCTGCCTCTACTTCACGCGCTTCATTCCAGGCCAGGCCTGGCTGGTGCGCTTCCCGATCGGGATCTTCATGGGCTACTACACCGGCGTGGCGGTGCCGGCGGTGATCGAGGGCAGCATGTTCCCCCAGATGAAGGGCTCCATGGTGACGCTGGCCAAGTTCGATGCCGCCAGCGGGGGGGGCTTCTGGAGCGGGATCTTCGCGATCATCGTGCTCCTGGGTGTTCTGGCGACGCTGACCTACTTCTTCTTCTCCAAGGAGCACAAGGGCATCACCAAGGTGGGGGCCCAGACGGGCATCGTCTTCGTCATGATCGCCTTCGGGGCCTCATTCGGATTCACCGTGATGGCGCGCGTGTCGCTGGCCATCGGACGCATGGTCTTCCTGCTGCGGGACTGGCTGGGGATTGTGAGCTAGGCCGCGGAGCAATCGACATTGCCGAAGGCGGTTAGCGGCCCACGCCGGCCGCGGCCGTTGCCTTGGACGCCGGCGAGGCTGGTCGGTCGACCGGGCCCAGGCGCTTGACTCCGCGCGCAGGCGGGCGCAGAATCACTCTGGGTGTGGCGGTGGAAGCTCTTGTCTCCCTGCATGGCAGCCACCGTCTCGGCGCACCTGCGGCGCAATGACTGCGCTGCTCCCAACGGCATCAGGAGGAGACCCATGCGCAAGACGATCCTTTTCTCCGTCCTGGCTCTGAGCCTGCTCACGCCTGCGGTACTGGCCGAGAGATGGGCCAGCTCGGGCAATTTCCTGGTGGATCTGGACAACCTGCCCGAATACGCCATCGGCAGCGTGATCGCGGCGAGCGGGCGCAGCAATGTCCTGGTCAACGCCGACTTCGAGACCGGCGCTCTGGCGCCCTGGTACGGCTCGGGCTGGTCGATCTCGACCACGGACCCGCACGGCGGCATGTACTGCGCCTACGACGTCGGCAACAACGGAATCCGTCAGGACTTCACGCCGACGCCCGTGGGCGACGTGTTGTCGGTCGTGATCTGGGAGCGGCAGCCGGAAATGGCCATCAGCGCGATCGACTTCTTCTACAGCCCGTCGGACTACGACGAGTACCTGGTGTTTCTCACAGCAACGGGCTGGCAATCCTTCGACATGACCGGCTATCTGCGGGCGGTCGGTTCCCTGCAGGGCATCCGGATCTGGGGCTACTCCGGCGGCGGGCCGGAGCCCGACGAGACGTTCATCGATGACATCCTCATCGACATCACGGGCTGCACGCCGACCGAGACCACGACCTGGGGTCAGATCAAGGCCCTCTTCTAGCAGCCGGATCGAGTGACCGGGACATAGTGCGCCGGGCCTCCCGGGGGGCTCGGCGCTGCTTTCTTTTAGGCGATCACTTGACGGGATTGCCGATCTTCTCCAGCAGCGCCACCGGACGGATACGATGGCGGGTGAGCCCCACCTCGTCCGGGGAGAGCCCTTGCGCGAGCCCCAGGAGCTGGAAGTAGTAGACCGGCGGCACCTCGAGGTGCTCGCCCGTCTTGCGAGCGATGAGGAGCTGCCCCGTGTCGAAGGACGAAAAGCAGGTCGGGCAGATCATGCCCATGCAGTCGGCCTCGGTCCGCTTGACCGAGCGCAGCACGGTGGCGGTCATCTCCAGTGGCAGGTCGGGGTCCGTGCAGGCCTTTCCGCAACAGAGGAAGCGCTCATCGTGCTTCACGGGCTCGGCGCCGATCGCTTCGACGAGCTGATGCAGAATCATCGGTTCGTCCGGATCGTCCACCCTCATGATGGCCGACGGCTTCAGCAGATGGCAGCCGTAGTGGAGCGCTACGCGCACGCCGGTGAGCGGGCGCGTGACGCTCTGGCGCAGCACGTCGAGCCCCACCCGGTGGCGCAGAAGGGCGACCACGTGGCGCACCTCGATCGTGCCGCGATACTCCTTGCCGATGCGCGCCAGGCGGCGATTGACCCTGGCGCGCAGCGCCTCGTCCGTGCGCAGAATGTGGTTCGCCTCGCACAGGGTCGACGTGCACCCGCTGCAGATGGTAAAGACATCGTGGCCGGCGGCCTCCGCCACCGCCAGATTGCGGCCCGCCATGGTGAGCCAGCCCAGCTTGTCGGAGGCCTGGAAGAAGATCGGGTCGGGGCAACAGGTGAAGCCATCCAGGTCCACGATCTCGATATCGAGTCGCGGCAGGGTCCGGCGCACGGCGACCTCGAACTGCGGGTACTTGATCGGGATGAGACATCCGGGAAAGAAGGTCGCCTTCATGCCGACTCCTCCGGCGCGCTCGGCCCCGCGTCCTTCCGGGCGCCCTCCTCGGCCTCGTCGTCATCGGGGGCGAGGATCGCCGTGATTTCGGCGACGTCGATCCGGCTCAGGGGCGGTAGCCCGAGCGACTCGCGCTTGCGGTCGAGCGTGCCGATCACCGGGGCGCTGCGCCCGGTCTTCAGAATCGTCTCGTAGACGCCCCGCACCTGGGGGGGAGGGTCGCTCTCGAGGCGGGCCAGGTTCTTGAGCGCGATGATGACCTCGACGGGGCGGACATCCTGCGGGCAACGTTCGTAGCAGTTGTAGCAGTTCGAGCACTGCCAGATGACCGAGTCGGGTGCGATCAGTCGGTCGATGCCGCCCAACAGGGCGGTCAGCATGATCTCGCGCGGGTTGAAGCCGGGATAGAAGCGAGCGCTCGGGCAGTCGCCGACGCAGGCCCCGCACTGATAGCAGTAGCTCACGCCCCCGCTGCCAAGAATGGCGAGCAGGCGCTGGCGGGCCTGCCGGTTGATTTCGATCGGTTCGGGCTCGCGCTCGGTCGGGTCGGCCGGGCGATGCTTGTCTGCGTCGGGCATCGAACTACTTCCCCTTGTGGCCGCAGGGTGTCATCGGGCGGGCTGGCTCGGTCCCGCGGCCGGCGCCGGCTTGTCCTTCTTCAGGCGGATCGAGTTGCTGCGGCACTTCGGGCAGGTGCGCTCGACGAGCGCGCCGTCCTTCTTGTAGACCGCGGTGAACTCGTGGCCGCAGCGCAGGCACCGAAATGGCCGCGTCTCTTCCATCACGCCCCTCCCTACGAACTGGCGGGCGCGGCGGCCTTCTCTCGCGCCGCCCGCTCCTTCGCTTCCTTCCGGTGGCGCTCTTCAGCGAGCGCCTTCATCGCGTGGTCGATCTCCTGGGGCGTCACCGCCGCCCGTAGCGGCTCGAGGGCGCGCATCACCTCGGCAAACTTCTGCCCCTCGGCCGCGCTGATCCACTCGAGCTGCAGCCGCTCAGGCCGGATGCCGAGCTTCTCGAGCTTGTCCCAGACCCGCTCGACCCGCAGCACCGTCTGGCGGTTGGCGTTGATGTAGTGGCAGTCGGCGAAGTGGCACCCCGAGACGAGCACCATGGGCGCCCCTTGCTCGAAGGCGTAGAGGATCAGCTCCTCGGAGATGCGCGCGCTGCACATCGTGCGGATCAGGCGGGCGTGAGCCGGGAACTGCAGGCGCGCCGTGCCGGCCGTGTCGCCGCCGGCGTAGGAGCACCAGTTGCAGGCGAAGGTGATGAGCTTCTCGCGGGCGTGGTCGCGCAGGATGGCGTCGATTTGGGCCTTGAGCTGCTCGTCGGTGAAGTGCGTCATGGTGATCGCGTCGAACGGGCACTCGGCGGCGCAGCAACCGCACCCAGTACAGGCCGCGGCCACCACCTTCGCCACCTGGCCCTTCTCCCAGGTGATGGCGTGGAACGGGCAGACCTGCGCGCAGCGCCCGCACTTCTTGCACGCCTCTTCGAGGATCCGCGGCACAACGGCGTCGAGGGTGATCTGGCCGGCGTTGAGGAGGATCTGGGCGTGGGAAGCCGCCGCGCCCGCCTGCGTCACGCTGTCCTTGATGTCCTTGGGCGACTCCGAGCAGCCCGCGAAGTAGATGCCGCGCGTGGGGGCGTCGACCGGCTTGAGCTTGGGATGGGCCTCCATGAAAAAGCCGTCGCCGGTCTTGCTGAGCGTCAGAAGCCTTTGGATCACCGCCGAATCCTGGCGCGGGGTCACGCCCACCGACAGCACCACCAGGTCGAACTCGTGTTCCTCGAGCTCCCCGGTCAGCGTGTTCTCAACCCGGACGCGCAGGTTGCCCGTGGCCGGGTCCTCGAGGATTTCGCCGGGAATGCCCCGGACGTAGCGCACGCCCGCGGCCTTGCTGCGGGTGAAGAGGTCCTCGAATCCCTTGCCGAAGGCGCGGATGTCCATGTAGAAGACCCTGCTCTCGGTGTCGGGATAGTGGTCCGCCAAGAGCAGCGTGTCCTTGATCGTGTTCATGCAGCAGATGTTCGAGCAGTAGGGCGAGCCGTACTTCTCCGAGCGTGAGCCCACGCACTGGATGAAGCCGATCCGGCGGGGACGCTGCAGGTCCGACGGGCGCACGAAGTGGCCCTCGGTGGGCCCGCCGGCGCAGATCAGCCGTTCGAACTCCATGCTGGTGATCACGTTGCTGAAGCGAGCGTAACCGTACTCCTCGATTTCGGTCGGGTCGTAGACATCCATGCCGGTGGCGACGATGATCGCGCCGACCGGGAATTCGAGGATCTCATCCTGCATGTCGAACTCGATGCATTTCTTCTCGCAGACGTCGTAGCACTTGCCGCAGGCAATGGGGTTGTTGCCCAGGCAGGCGCTGGCGTCGATCAGGTACGCGCTCGGCACCGCCTGCGGGAAGGGAATGTAGATCGCCTTGCGCGACGAGAGGCCCATCTGGTAGCCGTCGGGCACGATGATGGGGCACACCTTGGCGCACTCGGCGCAGCTATTGCACAAGTCCTCGCGCACGAAGCGGGCCTTCTTGCGCACCGTGACCCGGAAGCTGCCCACCGCGCCGTCGACCGCTTCCACTTCGCTGTAGGCCAGAACCTTGATCTTGGGATGCCGACCGGCATCCATCATCTTGGGTCCCAGGATTCATATCGAGCAGTCCATCGTGGGGTAGGTCTTGTCGAGCTGCGCCATGATCCCCCCGATGGACGGCTCCTTCTCGACCAAGACGACCTCCAGGCCCCCCTCGGCGCAGTCGAGCGCCGCCTGGATGCCCGCCACGCCGCCGCCGATCACCAGCACGCGCTGGACGACTGGGATGACGGGTTCCTCCTGCGGCTGGAGCATCTGGGCCCGAGCGACGGCGCTGGCCACGAGATCCTTGGCCTTCTCCGTCGCGGCCTGGCGATCGTGGGCGTGCACCCACGAGCAATGCTCGCGCAGATTGGCCATCTCCATGAGGTAGTGGTTCATCCCCACGCTGGAGACGCAGGCGCGGAAGGTCGGCTCGTGCATGCGCGGTGTGCAGGAGGCCACCACCACCCGCTCGAGCCGATGCTCGACGATCGCCTTGCGAATCTCGTTCTGACCGGGGTCGGCGCAGGTGTACTTGTTGCGCACCACGCAGACGACCCCCGGCAGCGTCTCGGCGAACTCAGCCACCGCGGCGGTGTCGACCGATCCGGCGATGTTCAGCCCGCAGTCGCAGACGAACACTCCGGTCCTGGGCAGATCCTTGATCATCCTCGGACCTCCGAATTGCCGGGGGGCCCGGCCGTGGGTCCGGTTTCCGCTGCGGCGCGGAGGCCGGATCCGGCCGGGGCTCCCGAGGCTTCTGCGTCCACAGCGCAATCCAGCGCCTCGGCCAGCACACACCAGATATCCGCGATCGCGACGGGCGCGGGCCCCGTCTGGGAGGAGCCTCCCTGCGCGGCCGGCACCGCGGCCGTGGCTTGCCCAGCGGCCTCGCGCGCACAGCGCAGGTGGATGAAGCAGCCCGGGCAGGCGGTGATCAGCCGCGCGCTGCCGGTGGCCGCGGCTTCGGCCAGGCGCGCCGCTTGGAAGCGTTGCGTGCCGGCGTTGCAGTTCAGCCAGGCCGTGTTGCCGCAGCAGATCGCCCGCGCGCCGTGATGGGCCATCTCCACGAGTTCGACACCGGCGACATCGGTCAGCAGCTCACGCGGCGGATCGTAGAGGCCGCTCGCGCGTCCCAGGCGGCATGGGTCCTGGTAGGTGACCCGGCCAATGGGACTGGCCTGGTCGGCCTGGGTGCCCTGAGTGACCCGGTCGCCCTGCCCGGAGCCGGAGGGCTGGGGCCCACGTTGCGCCGTGAGCTGCTCGCGGTGCGCGGCCAGCACCTCGCTCAGGTGCACGACCTCGACGCCGGGCGTGCGCTGGGCCGCCAGGGCGCGCAGCGCGACCAGACACTCCGGACACAGCGCGATCACGCGGCGCGCTCCGCTCGCCCGGATCTGCTCGGCCACGAGGCCCTCGAGGCGCGCGGCTTCCGCTGCCTGGCCGGCGATCCGCAGGTGGTGGCCGCAGCAGCGTTCGTTCGCGAGGAGCGCGGGGCGGATGCCGGCGCGGTTGAGCAGCGCCACCGCCGAGCGCAGCATGCGCGTGAGCCCCACGCCGGTCTCGCCGCCGAAGTAAGCGGCGAAATACGGGCTGCAGCCGACGAAGAGCAGGTCACGACCCTCGCCCCGCTCGCCCTCCTCGAGCACCACCGCCTCGAGCTGCTCGGTCAGCCAGCCCAGTCGTTTCTGGCGCAGGGCGGGTCGCGTGTGCATGATGCTGATCTGCTCGAAGACGCCGCCGTGCGAGCAGGGCGCTATCTCGGCGGCCGGTCGCGAATCGGTCGCGCGCTGGTCGGTCGGTTGCCCATCGGTCGGTTGCCCATGGGTCGGCTGCAAATCGGCGGGTTGCAGACCGGCCGGTTGCAGCTGGGCGGCCACGGCCGCGGCGCGCGCCGCGAGCACGAAACCGGTGTAGTCGACCCCCGCCGGGCAGACCGCCGAGCAGCGCCCACAGGTCAGGCAGGTCCAGAGCGCGGGCTCGGCGGCCAGCCGCTCCAGCCCGGCGGCGACAAGCCGCGAGATGAGCCGGCGCGGGGAGAAGGTCTGGTAGGGGGCGACCGGGCAGACCGCGGTGCAACGTCCGCACTCGAGGCAGGAGAGCACGCGGGTGGCCGCCAGCACGGCGAACGCGGCGCCGGCGCCGGGGTCGGCCGGGCTCTCGGTGGGGCTCCCCGCGGGCGGGGTGACGTCGGCGGGCGAGGGTGCGAGCGGGCTGGGGCCCACGGCGCGCACCTGCTCGACGAACTCGTTCATGAGGTTCGCGAAGCGGATGCCCTCGGCTGCCGAAATCCACTCCAGGCGCAGCCGGGTCGCCTCGAGGCCGAGCATCGCGACCAGCGCCTCGGTCTTCTCGTACTGCTCGGCCGCGCGATAGTTGCCGAAGCGGTAGTGGCAGTCGCCGAAGTGGCAGCCGGAGACCATGACACCGTCGGCGCCGCGCGCGAAGGCGCGCAGAACGAACGATGGGTGAATGCGTCCCGAGCACATGACGCGCAGCAGGCGGAAGTGCGGTGTCTGGGGCAGGCGCGCCGTGCCCGCCGTGTCCGCCCCAGCGTACGAGCACCAGTTGCAGGCGAACACCAGCACCCGCGGGTCGTAGGTGCCCGCCGTGCTGGGCTTGTCCGTCTGGGTCTTGGCCATCACACCCCCCGCCCGCAGAAGAGGCTGTCGATCATCGACGTGATCTGTTGATCCGTGAAGTGCTGCGCTTCGATGGCGCCGGTGGGACACCACACGGCACAGGTCCCGCAGCCCTTGCACAGGGCTGGGTTGATGCTGGCCACGCGCTGCCCGCTCGCGGTCAGCACGAGCTCGGGCGCGTGGAACTCGCACAGCGAGACACACAGGCCGCACGCCCGGCAGCGCGACGCATCGACCCGGCTGACGGCCGGGTCCAGGCGCAGCTTGCCCTTGCCCAGGATCGCGGCCGCCTTGGCCGCCGCCGCCGCCGCCTGCGCCAGCGAATCGGGCAGGTCCTTGGGCCCTTGCGCGGCGCCGCAGACAACGACGCCGTCGACGCAGGTTTCCACCGGGCCCAGCTCGGGGTGCCGCTCGAGGAAGAACCCGTCCGAGCCCTTGGGCGTCTTGAGCAGCTCCTGGATGCGCGCGGCTTCGCGGACGCGCGGCACGAGCCCCACGGCGAGCACGACCAGGTCCACCGCGGCGCGCACGTCGGTGTGCAGCAACGTGTCGTGGACGACAACCGCTTCCGCGCGGCCGCCGGGCGATCCCTCGACGCGCGGCGGGTGGTCTTCGTCGAAGCGCAGGAAGACGGTGCCGGTGGCGCGGGCTTGCCGGTAAATCTCCTCCGCGCCGGACCCCACCATCCGCATGTCGCGATACAGGATGACCGTGGGAATAGCCCGGCGCTCGAGCTCGAGCGCCTGCTTGACGCTGGTCGGGCAGCAGATACGCGAGCAGCCCGGGTAGGTGGCCCGTCCATCGACCGGTGCCTGGCGCACGCGCGAGCCGACGCACTGGATGAAGGCGGCGGCGCTCACCCCCGGCAGGGCCTCCGGGTGCTGGCGCAGGCGCCGTTCGAGCTCGACGGACGTGATGACGTTCTGGTGGAGGCCATAACCGTACTCGCCGCGGGCGGGCTCGTAGGCGTCCGCGCCGATGGCCAGGACGATCGCGCCGACTTCGAGCTGCTCGACGCCGGCCTCACCAGCCGACGGAGCAGGCTCGGCGCGCGTTGGCCCCAGCGAAATCCTGAAGTTCCCCACGAACCCCGAGACCTCATAGATCTCGGTCTTGAGGCGCAGGTCCACGCCGGCCGCGGCCATCCGCTCCGTCAAACGCGCGATCGACCGCCTTGGGTCGCGCCCGTCGGGGTAGAGCGCCTGGAGGTCGTTCAGCAGGCCACCGAGCTGCGGGCGGCGCTCGATCAGCGTGACCCCGAAACCCAGGGCCGCCAGGTCGCTGGCCGCCTTCATGCCCGGCAGACCGCCGCCCACGACCAACACGCGCCGGGTCACGTCGACCTCCGTCGGCTCGAGCGGCGCCAGGCGCGCGGCGCGCGCGCAGGCCATGCGCAGGAGGTCGACCGCCTTGTCAGTGGCCGCCGCGGGCTCATCCGCGTGCACCCACGCGCACTGGTCGCGGATGTTGACCATCTCGACCAGGTAGGGGTTCAGGCCGGCGGCCCGGCAGTTCTCGCGGAAGATCGGCTCGTGCGTGCGCGGCGTGCAGGCGGCCACGACCACGCGATTCAGGCGGTGTTCGGCGATCGCGGTCTGGATGGCGGTCTGCGATGTGCTGGAGCAGGCGAAGAGCTCCTCGGCGGCGTGCACGACCCCGGGCAGGGCGAGCGCCCGCTCGAGCAACGTGGGCATGTCCAGCGTGCCCGCGATGTTGATGCCGCAGTGGCAGAGAAAGACGCCGATGCGCGGCGGCCCATCCGCGATCTCATCCGGGCGGCGCCCGGCGTCCGCCTCTGGCCCGGCGCCATCCGCGCCGCGCGCCCGCGCCGGCTCTGCGCGGGGGGTCGCCGGAGGCTCGCCGAACGCCGCGCGCCAATCGGCGGCCGAGCGCAGCGCCGTCCCGGCCGGCAGCTCGCGGCTCCAGGCGGGGCCTTCGTGCGCCTCCGGTCGCGTGCGAGCGGGACTGGTCACGACCTCGGGGCCGCGCTCGACCCTCTCGCCGGCCCCCTCCAGCGACGTACCAAGGCTGGGGGTGGATTCCTGCTCGGCGGGCTGATCGCCCCCCGCGCCCGCGGCGCGCAGGACGATGGCCGCCTCGGTCGCGGCCGCCGACCCCTGCGCCACGCACTCGGGGATCACCTGCGGGCCCATCGCGCTGCCGCACACGAAGACGCCGGCGCGCGCCGTGCGCAGCGGCAAGTCTCCAGGCTCTGTGGCGATGAATCCCATGGCGTTCGTGCGGATGCCCAGATTGGCGGCCAGTTCCCGCGTGCCCGCCGAGGGCGATCCGGCGCACGAGAGCACCACCATGTCGGCGGTGAGCTTCAGCGGCTGGCCGCTCTCGGTGTCTTCGACCAGCACGACGAGGTCGTGGTTCTCCTCGTGCTGATCGATCCGCGCGGGTCGCCCGCGCAGGAAGCGGATCCACGGACTGCGGCGCGCGCGCTCGTAGAACTCCTCGAAGCCCTTGCCGAAGGCGCGGATGTCGGTGTAGAGGATCGTCACCGACTCGACATCCGGGTCGTGCTGCTTGAGCAGCAGACCATCCTTGACGGCGTTCATGCAGCAGAAGCGCGAGCAGTAGGAGCGCCCCGCCTCACCACGCGCGCCGACGCACTGCACGTAGATGAGATTGCGCGGCGGTCGTTGGTCCGATGGCCGGTGCACATGACCCAACGTGGGCCCCGAGGCGTTCAAGAGCCGCTCGAGCTCCAGGCTCGTGAGCACGTTCGGGTAGACCGAGTAGCCGTAGCGACGCAAGGGGCGCGGGTCGAACTCCTCGAAGCCGGTCGCCACGATGACCGCTCCCACGTCGAGCGTGATCTCCTTGGGCGTGCGATCGGGGATGGCAGCGCCGGTGGGGCAGGCCTTCATGCAGCGCTCGCAGCGGATGATCTGCGCCTCATTCAGGCACAGGTCGGGGTCCACCGTGTAATGCGAGGGCACCGCCTGGGGGAACGGGCGAAAGATCGCCTTGCGCGTGCCCAGCCCCAAGTCGAACGAGTTGGGGGCCTTGACCGGGCACACCTTGGCGCACTCCCCGCAGCCGGTGCACAGCTCGGGGATGACGCCCAGCGGACGGCGCAGCACGGTCGCGCTGAACGCGCCCGCCTCGCCCGCCAGGGCGGTCACCTCGGCGCTGGTCAAGATCTCGATCCGCGGATGCCGACCGGCATCCATCATCTTGGGTCCCAAGATTCAGATCGAGCAGTCCATCGTCGGGAAGGTCTTGTCGAGCTGGGCCATGCGGCCACCCAGTGTCGCGCTGCGCTCCACCAGGTAGACCTTGTGCCCGGCCTCGGCCAGATCGAGCGAGGCCTGGATGCCCGCAATCCCCCCGCCGATGACCAGCACGGCTCCGGCGTGTAGGTTCTCCTCCATGATGACTCCCGCTAGGGTCCACTCCTGCGCGGGCCTTGGGCTCCGCGAGGGATCTTAGGCTTTGCTCTGGGCGGCCAGGGCTTCCTGCGCGTAGGTCATGCCGCTCTCGAGCGCGGCCAGGTTGAAGTCCTCGGTGCCGTGGGGCACCGAGGAGCGCACGGCTTGCTTCATCGCCTCGGCCGTCACGATGCCCGTACAGCCCGTGAGGAAGCCGAGCATGACGATGTTGGCCGCCATGCGCCGGCCCATCTTCTCCGCCGCCCGCGTGGCCGGCACCGAAGCCACTAGCTGGGCGCCGGCCGGCAGCTCGCCGGTCTCGACCAGGTCGCGGTCGAAGAGCAACGTGCCGCCCGGCATGAGCTCGCGGATGAAGATGTCGTAGCCCTCCTGCGACAGGGCACACAAGATCTCCTGGCGGCGCACGTAGGGGTCGTGGATCTTGCCATCGGCGATGACGACCTGGGCGGCGCAGGCGCTGCCGCGCGCCTCGGGGCCGTAGGATTGGACCATCGTGGCCTGCTTGCCGTCGAAGACGCAGGCGGCCTTGCCGAGGATGTAACCGGCCAGGATCACGCCCTGACCGCCAAATCCCGTGATGCGGATCTCTCTTCTCATCGCTCCAGCCTCCTAGTGCTTGGCCTGGCCGGCCTGGATGCGGTCCAGGAAGGTCGGCTTCTCGATATCGACGAACTTGCCGACCGTGATCTTGGTCTGGAAGCCGATGTCGAGCTCGGAGGTATCGGCGCCGTGCTGCACCTCGCAGTTGTCGTGATAGAACTTCATCAGGTCGTAGCCCGTGCCGAGCCGGTTCTTGCGGGCGTAGAGCGTCGAGCAAGGCGCGATGATCTCGACGAACGAGAACCCGCGTTTCTGAATCGCCTCCAGCATGGCCCGCTTCATCCGCCGGACGTGGAGCGCCGTCCAGCGCGCGACGTACACGGCGCCGCACGAGGCCACCAGGTGGGGCACATTGAAGGGGTACTCGTAGTTGCCGTAGGGCGAGGTGGTCGTGCGCGCGTCGTGGGGCGTCGTCGGTGCGAGCTGCCCGCCGGTCATGCCATAGATGAAGTTGTTGACGCAAATGACGGTGATGTCGATGTTGCGCCGGGCCGCATGGATCAGATGGTTGCCGCCGATTGCGACCAGGTCGCCGTCGCCGCTGAAGACAATCACCTTCAGGTCGGGTCGCGTGATGTGGAGGCCCGTGGCGAAGGGAATCGCGCGTCCATGGGTGGTGTGGAATGAGTCGAGCTTGACGTAGCCCGCCACCCGGCCGGTGCAGCCGATGCCCGAAACGATCGCGAACTGCTCCTCGGGGATGCCCGACTCGTGCACCGCCTCGACGAAGCTGTTGACGCAGGTGCCGATGCCGCAGGTGGGGCACCAGATGTGGGGGAGCCGATCCTGGCGCAAGAGCCAGTCCCGCGGGTGCTGCTGGGCCGGGCGCACGATGCCCGGCTCGGGCGGGGCGGTCTGGGTCTTGCTTCCGCTGTCGCTCATCGCAGCACCTCCTCGATCGACTTCAGGATGTCGGCCGGATCGTGCACGGAGCCGCCGGCGTTGGCGACGTGCAGAGTCCGGGCCTGGCCCGCGGCGCAGCGCTCGACCTCGCGGACCATCTGCCCGAGGTTGATCTCGGGCACCACGAAACCCTTGATTTGCGACGCCAGCTCGCGGATGCGCGCCTCGGGGAAGGGCCAGACGACGATCAGCCGCAGGTGGCCGATCTTGAGGCCCCGTTCCCGGGCCTGCTCGACCGCCATCAGCGCGACGCGCGAGGTGATGCCGTAGGAGATGACCACCACGTCGGCGCCCGCGATGCCATCCTCTTCGTAGCGGACGATCTGGGGCGCGTTGTGGCGGATCTTCTCCACCAGGCGCGGCACCATCCGCTGCTGCACGGGGGCGGTGACGGCCGGGTACCCGCGCTCGTCGTGGGTGAGGCCGGTGATGTGAATGCGATAGCCCTTGCCCACCTCGACCATGGATGGCACCAGGTCCTGGCCGGTCTCGTAGGGCTTGTACTCGCTGGGCGGCCGGTCGGTCAGCCGCCGCGGCGCCAGCTTGATCTTCTCAGGTCCGGGGATCGAGACCCGCTCGGTCATGTGGCCGACCACTTCATCCATCATCATCAGCACCGGCAGCCGGTAAGTCTCGGAGAGGTTGAACGCGTCGATCGCCAGATCGAAGCACTCCTGCGGGGAGTTGGGCGCCAGAGCGATGATCTCGTAGTCCCCGTGCGAGCCCCAGCGTGCCTGCATCATGTCCTGCTGGCCCACCAGCGTGGGCAGGCCCGTCGAGGGGCCACCCCGCTGGACATTGACCAGCACGCAGGGCGTCTCGGTCATGAGCCCCAGCCCGAGGTTTTCCATCATCAAGCTGAAGCCGGGGCCGGAGGTCGCGGTCATCGACTTCTGGCCGCCCCACGAACCGCCCAGGATCGCGCCCATCGAGGCGATCTCATCCTCCATCTGGATGAAGATCCCGCCCACGTCGGGCATTCGCTCGGCCATCCGCTCGGAGACCTCGGTTGCCGGCGTGATCGGGTAGCCGGCGAAGAAGGTGCAGCCGGCGGCCAGCGCACCCTCGGCGACCGCGACATCGCCGTTCATGAAGTGCTCGCCGGTCAGGAGCGCTCCGCGTGCCTTGCTCACCCTTGCACCTCCTTCCCGTTGTCGGCCGGGCTCTCTTCCACGCGCTCGGAGTAGATCGCGAACTCGGGGCAGATGCTCTCGCACAGGTCGCAGTCCACGCAGGCGTCTTCCTTGATCGCCTCGGGGTAGTGGTAACCCTTCTTGTTGAACTTCTCAGAGATCTGCAAGACACCCCGCGGGCAGTACTCGACGCAGAAGCCGCAGCCTTTGCAGCGCTCGATGATGATGTGGATGCGCCCGTGTGGGGTGGTGAACTTCCCGTGGTCGAGCGGCGTCCTCCAGAAACGCATAGGCGGGTTCCTCGCGGCGGCGAGTCAGGCTCGCGGCGCCGGGCTGATGGTTCTAGGTTCGCAGCGACATGATCAGCAGGTTGTGCTTGTTCCCCATGATGTCTTTCACGAAGTTCTTCAGGACCCCCTCGGGCTCGAAGCCCAGGCGTTCAGCGCTGCGCACCGCGCGCCGGTCTTCTTCCATCATGCAGGCCTCGATCTTCTCGACGTCCATCATGATGGCGTGGGCGAAGATCTGGCGGCCCAGATAGGTCGCCAGGCCACTGCCGCGGAAGTCCGGGGCAACCAGCAGCCGCATCTCGGCGACGTGGGACTCGAAGCCGTAGGTTCGGCGGGCGACCGAACATTCGGCGATGACGCGGTCGCCGAAGACGCCGATCAGACGCACAACCTCCCAGTGCGGTTGGGGCATCATGCGGCGGCGCATGACATCCCGCTGGGTGACGTCCGTGCGAAGGTGCAGGCGGTCCTGCTCGGGCAGGCTGATGAAGAACTCCAGCAGCGCGTTGACATCGTCCGCCGTGGCGGGACGGACGACCACCACGCGACCGTCATTGGCCCGGAAGACCTTGGGGTAGCGGATCATCCCTCGGCCCTTCCCCCTGGGTAGAATTCCTGTCCGTGGCCGTCCATGGCCTGCATCATGTCCTCGAGTCGGTCCCAGGCGTCGCTGATGCTGCAGGTCATGATCCAGACATCGTGCAGGTCGCCGTGCAGCGTCCGCTGGTGACTGCGGCGCACCGCCTCACGCTTGAATCCCAGGCCTTCCATGATCCGGATGGCCGCGGTCTGGGCGGCCGCCACCTTGCCGAACAGGATCTCCACGCCCTGGCGGGTCGCTTCCTGGAAGAGCTCGTGCAGAAGGATCTTGGCCAGCCCCTGATCCTGGAGCTCGCGGGCCACCACGCAGCGCAGCTCGCCGGTGTGTTGGGCCCAACCGTACTGGGGTCGCAGCAGGGCCGCCTGACCCACGATCCGATCGCCCAGCGTGGTGACGAAGCGCGTGCGCTCCTCGGCGTCGCTGTCCTCCATCTGCATCTTCACGATTTCCAGGGCGCGGACGTCGGAGCGCAGGTAGAGGCGGTCTTCCTCGGGCAGGTTGAGATAGAACTGGTGGAGCGCGGCGAGGTCACCCTTCTCTAAGGGTCTCAGGATGACCGCGGTGCCGTTCTTCAGGTGAACCGTCTTCGGGTACGGGCCCATGGTGCGTCCCTGTGACGGATGATCGCCGACAACGTAAACCGCTCATCTATTGTCAGATCCCCGGTTTCGAGTTTGGGGGGTGACCCCGGGGACGACACTTTCCAGAGGGTAGCGGATGGAGAGAGAGATGGCAACGGCAAAGGGGCGTCCTCACCCCGCGGGATGCTCCTCCCGGAACCGGCGCAGCCGCTCCTCGACCAGCGGATACTGCGATTCATCCACGAACGAGACGCAGGCCCGCAGCCCCTCGGTGCGGTTCGAGCCGGTCGACTCGAGCGTGATGGCGCTCACGCCGAAATGGAGCAGCTCCAAAAGGAGCTGCGCGCCGGTGAAACCGGGGTAGCTGAAGGTAAAGTAGAAGCCGTCGGCCAGCGGTTCGCCCAGGTCGTTGTCGTAGACGATCCGGAAGCCATGGCGCTGGAAGATCCCTTTCAGGACAGCCGCGCGGCGGCCATATTCGCGCGTCGTTTCCACGAAGTTGAGCTGCCCCGAGTTGGCCGCGCGCATCAGACCCAGCAAGCCCCACTGCGAGGCCTGCGGTACGCCCGAGGTGGTGCAGTAGACGCCGCCGTGGACGAAGGCGTGGCCGACATTCTCGGTCCCGAACTTCGCCACCAGGCCGGGGGCCTTCATCTTCAGGAAGGCGGGTGAAAAGGCCGCAATCCCGATGCGCCCGCCCGCGAAGCTGAAGATCTTGGAGCTCGAGATGAGCATGAAGTAGTTCTGCGTGTGTTTCGCGATGGTCGGCTGATACGGCGGGCGCCCGGGGCGGCCGTAGTCCTCGCGGAAATCCATGCACAGGTAGGCGAGGTCTTCGATGGCCAGGACCCCGTAGCGCGTGCACAGCTCGCCGAGCCCCTTGAGCTCTTCCTCCTTCAAGACGATCCAGGCGGGGTTGTTCGGGTTCGAGTAGATCATCCCGCCGATCCGCCCGTCCTGGAACCGGCGCTCCACCTCCCGCACCAGATCCGGGCCGCGGTAATCGCCCATCTCGACCGATTCGGGGGTGAGGCCAAGGAAGCGCGTCTGGCGCTTGCTGACCGGGAAGGAGGGTTCGAGGAAGAGGATCGTGTCATGCCCGGGCAGCCGATTGCCGGCGATCGCTTGCGCGATGAACCCGCCCTGCATGGAGCCGACTGTCGGGATGCAGCACTCGGGCGGGATCTCCACGTCGAGGAAGTTTTCGATGAACCGCGCGGCCTCCTGCTTGAGCTCGGGGATTCCGTCAAAGGGTGGGTACCGGCGGCTGGCCATCTGCTCGGTCTCAGCGCGGCAGATCCCCTCGGCCGCGACCGGGTCATAGGGGAGGTTGGGGATGCCGAACTCCATGCGCACGAACTTCACGCCGAGGTCCTGTTCGATCAGCGTGACGAGCCGGTTGGCCTCGCGGATCGAAAGGTTGTCGGGGTCGTAACCGGTGCGCTCGATGATCGACTGGATCCTCGTCCGATCGAAGGGGACCGTCGTCGTGGCCACGTGCATCACCTCCAACCTCCTGGGCCTCAGGGCCGCGGGGCCGGCCAGATCGCCGACCCCGAAGCTCGCCTCCACCGCGAAAGTATACCCGCTCGCAGCCGGCTCCGCGACGCCAACTTGGCCCGGCGACTCAGCGCGGCGGGCGTCCTAGCCGCCCAGCGTCCGCGGCAAGTCCTGGAACAGGAACTGGAAGCGCCCGATGAGAAGACTCACCCGGCCCATGACGGTGTAGCCGAACGATGCGCCGAAACCGACCATCAGGAACGTGATCCCGATCTGCGAGATGCGGCCCAGGACGCCCGTATGCGGAGCGCTGAAGTAGAAGTAGATCAGGATCGACACCACACCCACGAGGATGATGAATGCTCCCAGAAACGCGCCGAAACCGGCGCCTGACAGCGCGGGCGGCAACGTGGCGCCGACCTGCGTCAGGACCCGCTCCTGGATCGTCGACGGAATGAGGTATCCGGACCAGGCTGCCACGTAGAAGGCGATCGCATAGCGGCTGATCCACTGCGTGCGCCGGGCGAGCCGAAACAGGATCAGGAGGCCCAGCAGGCCGCCCGGCAGCAGCCAGAGATCGCCCTGCCGGAACACGGGCACATAGAACTTGCGAATCACCCCCGAGGAGAAGTACTGCACGAGGTAGTAGCCGGCCGAGACCCCGACCAGCAGATGCTCCGCGGCGCGATAGAACGGATTGTCGCGGTAGAGGAGCGAGAAGACGGCCAGCGTCAGCGCGGCGGCGACCCACATCCCCAAGATGCTCCAGTCCACGCGCGCCTCCCCCTAGCCGGCCGATCCGGCGCGCCCGGCGGCGTCGCCGCGCGCGCGGAGCTTCTGCATCACGAGGCCAACGTTGCCCAGGACGATGAAGCAGACGATCAAGAGGTGCGCCATCGACTGGGCGTCCATGCCGCGCAGGCCGGCGCCCTCGTGCTCGATCAGCTTCTCATACTCGGCGGCCCCTTTGAGCCCGCCCAGGAACCCGCTGAGCTGGCGCGAATCGTAGTAGGGGTAGATCAGGACCGCCTGGATGGCGCTGTTGCCGGCGATGATGCGTTGGCCGTAGTTGCCCCCGGCCCAGATGATCCAGTACTCCGTCAGGGCGCTGGCGGAGATCGACACCAGCAGCTCGATGTCGGCGTAGCGGTCGATTCCCTGGAGGAGCGCGAGCGAGTCCGCCGGCGTGCCGAAGTGGTCGGTGGGGAAGGTGGCCTGGATGCTCTCCCCCATGCGCAGGATCGTGGCCGAGTAATCGGGGTTGTAGCCCAGGAAGACGTAGTCGGTGCCGTACTGCTGGCCGAACTCGGCGGCGGTCTCACCGAGAACCCGCAGCGCGATGCCCGGCCCGCCGGCGTACGTGGTCAGCGCGATCACGCTCAGCCGCTTGCGAAAGGCGTGGCGCAGGGTGGCGTAGCTCATGGGATCGAGCTCGGCCATCGTGTCGGGCTCGTAGTCGAAGCTGAGGATGATCTGGTCACCGGGCTGCAGGCGCTCGATCTCGTCGAAGTAGGCGCGCGCCTCGGGCGAGATCTGCACCGGCAGGTGGAGCGGGAAGACGAGCGGTAGGGCCACCGCCGCGGCGATGACCAGAAAGATCACCCGCCGGTCGACGTTCATCAGCAGGTCGTAAAACGGCCGCCGGCCCGCTCGTCCCCGCGTGTCTGGCCGCGCCCGCATCAGGCCCCCTTGCCCAGGTACGTGCGCTCGATGCCCAGGATGATCTTGATGGCGGTGGCCACAATGCCGAGCTGCACGCCGATCAGCACACCGCGCTTGGCCGCCACGTTGGGGTAGTTGAGGACCCAGTCGGAGATGGTGGCGAGCGAGTAGTAGCGCTCGCCGGCGTGGAAGCCGAGCATCTCGCCCAGCGGGACCCGGCCCAGCATGACGATCACCCCGGCCGTCAAGAGCAGGGCGGCGTGGAAACCCCGGGCGCGGAAGGCGCGGTACGAGGCGCTGGCGACGTAGAAGGCGAGCAGCGCGAACATGGTCGATTGCATGGGCGACTGCACGTGGTCGAACATCCAGAGGTAAGGTCCGGCGTTCTGACCGCGCCAGACCGCGGCCGCGATCATGAAGATCAGGCCCGCGATCGTGATGACCGAGTAGCCCCAGCCCTTCTGGCGCTGCTCGATCTTGCGCCAGTGGAAGAGCACCAGGCTCAGGACCCCGAGCATCAACGTGATGCCGAAGACGACCTGCTTCCAGTCGAGCACGTTGTTATAGCGGGCCTGGATCCAGGGATTGGGCGTGAAGTACTGGATCAGCATCAGCATGCCGACCAGAAAGCCGAAGACGACCGGGCCGGTTTTCCTCATCCGCCGCCCCCGGAAGCGGCGCCAATGCCCAGGATCGGTCGAATGTCGATGCCGGCGAGCGCCAAGAGCGTGCCGATGAGGAGGACCGCCAGCAGGATCAGCTTGGCGACGTCCTGCCCTTTCAGGGCCCCGAGCAGCAAGGGCTCGCGCGACAGGTACACGCTGCCGGCGTAGAGCTCCTCGCCGATCAGCGTGTAGTCGCAGGCGCAGATGAAGAAGGGCAGCTGCGAGTCGGAGTCGGTGCCCGCAATCTGAATCGCGCCGGTCGCGTTGCCCGTCTCGGCCAGCACGAGGCTCTCGGCGTAGAAGTGGCCAATGAAGAAGTTGGTGGCCGGCTTCTCGCGCATCATCGTGCCGCACACCGCGGCGGCGTAGCCGAACTGGCTCTGGGTCGTGTAGTAGATGTCATGGGAATCGTACAGGTCCGGACGGCCCACCTCCGTGTAGGCCTCGCGCACGACTTCCTGGGCCACCGTCATCACGATCGCGTCGCGGTTGGGCATGATCAGACGCGTCTCGTACTGCCCGGCCCGGCGGGCCACCTGCGCCAGGATGTTGATGCTGGCGACGGTGGCGACCTCCTCCATGGGATCGAGACCGGGGGAGTAGAGGATCGGCCGGCCCATCTCGGTCGCGCGTCCGACCGCCTCATCGACCGCTTCCAGGCCGGCGATGCGCCGGATGTAGAGTGGCCGGCCCTGGCGGGCGGCGCGGATGAAGTAGATCAGGACCGCGCCGAAGATCAGCGTCGCCAGCGCCGCCGGGAGCCGATCGGCGTTGAACCACCCCGTCAGTTCGCCTCCCATTCCACCGTCTCTCCGCTGGCGAGCACCTCGACGTCCAACTCGCCGATGCGGGCGTCGGGGAAGATGCAGCAGTTGCGGCCGATGCGACAGCGGCGGGGGATGGTCGCGGCCTTGCCGATCACCGTGATGCCCTGGTCCAGATGGCCCGGGAACATGCGGTTCTTCTCGTCACCTAGCTCGGGGTCGCCCAGGCGGGCCTCGCGGCCGATGACCACGCGCTTATCGGCCACCACGCTATCGACTAGCGCGCCCGACTCAACGACCGAATCGTGCATCAGGATCGAGTTGCGCACGACCGCGCCCTCGGCGACGACGACCCCGGGCGAAAGGATGCTCGACTCGACCGTGCCCAGGATCCGCGCCCCGCGGGCGAGGGTGGCGTGGCGCACGCGCGCACCCTTGGCGATGAAGGCCGGTGGGCGGTCGCCGAGCGCGTCCTCGGCCAGATTGGTGCGCACGCCCCAGCGCGGCAGATCGAGGGGCGACTGCGGCTTGAGCAGCTCCATATTCGTGTCGAAGTAGGCCTTGATCGTGCCCACATCCTGCCAGTAGCCGCCGAACCGGTAGGCGAACAGCGGCTCGCGCTCGAGCATGAAGGGAAAGACGTGCTTGCCGAAGTCGGTCTCGCGGCGCACGCCACAAACCTCCTCAAGGCTCCGGATCAACGCTTCGGTGCTGAAGACGTAGATCCCCAGCGAGATCAGATTGCTGCGTGGCTTGGCGGGCTTTTCGTCGAACTCGATGATCCGGTCGTTCTCATCGGCGATCACCGTTCCGAACTCGGAGCACTGCTCGATGGGGATGGGCATCACCGCCACCGTCGCGCTGGCGCCGGTGCGGATGTGGTGCTCGATCAGCGCCACGTAGTCCATGTAGTAGATGTGGTCGCCCGAGAGCAACAGCACCATCTCGGGGTCGTGGCGGTCCACGTAGCCCAGGTTGCGGAAGACCGCGTCGGCCGTGCCCTTGTACCAGTCGGACTCGCGGGTGCCGGTGTGGGGCGGCAGGATGCGCACCTCGCGGCTACGGCCGACCATGCCCCAGCCGTCGCCGCGCCCCAGGTGCTTCGAGAGGCTGTAGGGCATGTACTGGGTCAGGACGCCGGCGCGTTCAATCCCTGAGTTCATGACGTTACTCAAGGCGAAGTCGATGATGCGGTAGACGCCCCCGAAGGGCACGGCCGGCTTGGCGCGGCGATGCACGAGAACGTTCAAGCGGCTGCCAACCCCGCCGGCCAGGATGAGCGCCAGCGTGTTGCGCAGGTCGTATGTCTGTCGCCCCGTGAGGGCCATGGTCCACCGCTCCTGGTGATGCTGCCGAGCCGCCGCCCCGCGCTAGTCGTACTCCATGCGATCGGACGGGCTCACGATGCCGCCGGCGGGCACGGTCGCTCCGGCCGCTATCCGGACCCCCTTGCCAATCAGCGCGATGCCGCGCCGCGATACGACCGGCCCGTCTCGGCTGGGCCGCTCGCCCTTGCCTCCGAGCACGGCCCCGCGGCCGATCAAGGCGCGCTTGTCGACGATTGCCTTGCGCACCTGCGCGTCCTCCTCGACCACGACGTCGTTGAACAAGATGCTGGCCTCGACCACCGCACCCTTGCGAACGCGCACGCCCGGTCCCAGGACGCTGTCCTGAACCCGGCCCTCCACGATGCAGCCTTCGCTGATCAGGGAATTCTCCGCTTCGGTCCACGAACGAAAGATGGGGGGCGTCTGGCGCACCAGCGTGCTGTCCTCGTGGTTGGTGCGCACACTCCAGCGCTGGAGGTCGATCTTGCCGTCCAGCAGGTCCTCGTGGGCTTCGTAGTAGGCATCGACGGTCCGCGTGTAGGCCCAGTAGCTGTCGAAGATGTAGGCGTACACGCGGAAGTCGGCGAGCATGGCCGGAATGACGTCCCGGCCGAATTCGATCGAGTCGTGGTCCCGCATCGCCCCCAACACCTGACTCAGCACTTTCATGTTGAAGACGTAGATCGTCAGGGAGGCCAGGTTAGACGCCGGCTTGGCCGGCTTCTCCTCGTAGCTGATCAAGCGTCCGTCCTTGTCGATCTGTCCGAAACCGAAGCGGCGGTCGGGGTGGGCGAAGCGCTTGAACGCGATCGTCAGGTCGGCGCTCTTCTCGAGGTGATAGAGGATCAACTCGCGGTAGTCCATCGTGTAGATGTGGTCGCCCGAGAGGATCAGCGCGATCTCGGTCTCGCGCTCACGCAGGTAACGCAGGTTCTGCAGGACGGCGTCGGCGTTGCCCCGATACCAATCGCTGCCCTCGGCCGCGTGATAGGGGGGCAGGATCTTCGCGCCGCGCCCATAGCCGATCAGGTCCCAGCTGGCCCCGACGCCGATGTGGTCGATGAGCGACGCCGGGCGGTATTGCGAGAGGATGCCGGCGTTCTGGATCCCCGCCCGCGCGACGTTGCTCAGGGGGAAATCGATGATGCGGAAATAGCCGGCGAAGGGCAGGGCTGACTTCGGGCGGTCGAGCGTCAGCACCGACAGCTCGCCCACGCGACCGCCCGCCAGGATCATGGCCGTCGTCTGCGGCAGTTTGATGCTGGGCACCATCCTTGGCCTCGACCTCCCCAGTAGCTCGAGAGCGCGCGGTTCGGATTCGACCGTACAGTTGCATACTTTCTGGTGGGTCGTACGATGTCAAACCCTTTCATCCTATATCGCTGTATCGAAGACCGTCGATGCTTCGTGCCTGGGCAGAGCAGCACAGGTCGGACGAGGGTAGGTGCTGGTGGCGGCTGAGGGGCCCTGGGACGCAGCCCGCCGGGCGGCAGGGCTGAAGAACGCCGACTCGAGCCAGAACTCAAGTGCATGAAATAAAAGGAATTAGCAGCAATTGACGTCGCCGCGCGCAGAGCTGTGCACCGCCTGGAGCGGGGCGAAGAAAAATCAGGCGTGGAGGGATTCGAACCCCCGACCTACGGTTTTGGAGACCGTTGCTCTGCCAACTGAGCTACACGCCTAATCTGATCCACCTATCGGTCCGCCGACCCACAGGCTGAGCGATACTTATAAGGCAAGCGCTCGGCCACGCGCAACCCGTTTTCAGGCCGTCTGGCGGCTGCCGAGTGGGGCAGCGTTGTAGGGGCCCCGTGGGCTTCCTCCGTCGTTGCGTTTCCCCCTCGGAATGGGGCAAGGTCATGCGCATGAATCTGAGCACTGCTGGGCACGCCGCCCAGCCACAGGAGGAGCACTTGCGGTCGCTGCGGGACCGGATCGAGGAGATCTGGACCCATCAGGACCGAACCATGGTCGCGGAGGACGCCGCCGCCGTCCACGAGGCCGTGCAGCTTCTCGACCAGGGCCAGGTCCGTGTCGCCGAACCCGGCCCCGACGGCTGGCAGGTCAACGGCTGGCTCCAGATGGCGGTTCTGCTCTACTTCCGGCTGACCGACCCGACCCCCAGCCGGGCAGGACCGCTGCGTTTCCGGGACAAGATTCCGGTCAAGGCCGATTTGGAGGCCCGTCAGGTGCGCGTCGTGCCGCCCGGCACCGCCCGCTATGGCAGCTTCCTCGAGCCCGGCGTCGTCTTGATGCCCGGGTACGTGAACATCGGGGCCTACGTGGGGGCCGGCACCATGATCGACACCTGGGCGACCGTGGGCAGCGGCGCCCAGGTCGGCCGGGACGTGCACCTCTCGGGGGGCGTTGGCGTCGGGGGCGTGCTCGAACCCCCGCAAGCCATGCCGGTCATCATCGAGGATGGCGCCTTCATCGGCTCACGGTGCGTGGTGGTCGAGGGCGTGCGGGTGGCGGAGCGGGCCGTGCTGGGCGCGGGCTGCATCCTCACCGCTTCAACCCCGATCGTGGACGTGCGCGGCAGCCGACCGGTGGTGACGCGCGGACTGGTCCCCGCCGGCTGTGTGGTCATCCCGGGCATGTGGCCCCGGCGGTTTCCGGCCGGCGAATACGCAACCCCCTGCGTGCTCTTGATCGGCGAGCGGAAGGCTTCGACCGACGCCAAGACGATGCTCAACGACATGCTGCGTGAATTGCCCGGCGAGCAGAGTTCCGTCGCGCGAGCGGCGGCCTCGCCTTCACCTGAGGAGGAGGCGCCCCGATGAGTTCCCGCAAGTCCGGCAAGTCGCCCACGCCCCGCAGCCGCGCGGCGGGCAGTGCTCGCAAGACCCCGGCCCGCAGCGCGGCTGCCAAGACCTCGGCGGCGCGGGTCCCGGCGCCCGCGCGCGGCGGGCTGGCCGCGCCCGGACGTGCCACTGACATCTCGCGGTTTGGGCTGTCGGCCAAGGATCTCGCCTGGCGCTGTGACCTCTCGGACTGTGGTTTCGACAGCACCGCCGAGGTTCCGGACTTCGAGGGCATCATCGGCCAGGACCGCGCGATCGCGGCCCTCGAGCTGGGACTGAAGATGCGCTCGAAGGGCTACAACATCTACGTGGCGGGCGTGCCCGGTACCGGCAAGATGACCACGGTCAAGCATCTGCTCGCCACGCTCGACACCGGCCGCGGGGTGCCGCCGGACATCGTTTACGTCAACAACTTCACCGATCCCGACCGGCCGCGGGCGATCCACCTCCCGTCGGGGCAAGCCCGGCGCCTGAAGCGCGACATGGAGATGCTGGTCATCAACATGCGGCGCAACATCGTCCAGATCTACGAGAGCGACGTGTTCAAGGACCGGATGAAGGCCCTGGTCGAGGACTTCAAAGAGCGTGAGAAGGCGCTCTTGCGCGCGTTCGAGGACCGCATCCGCCGCGAGAGTTTCACGCTGATCCAGGTTCAGATGGGGCCGTTCTCGAAGCCTGAGATCGCTCCGGTCATCGCCGGCGAACCAGTTCAGATCGAGAAGCTGGAGAGCTTGACGCATCAGCAGAAGTTCAGCCAGGAGGAGTTCAATCGGTTGAAGCTGAAATACGAAGAGCTCACCGCCGAGATGGAGCGGGCCTTCAAGTCAGCTCGTGACCTGAAGCGCGAACTGCGCGACGCCATGGCCAAGATCCAGAAGCAATTCGGATCGCCGGCCGTCACCGATTACATCAAGGACCTCAAGGCTGTCTACGATCATCCGGAGGTGCTCGACTACCTGACCGAGGTGCAGGAGGCCATCCTGGACAACATGGAGCGCTTCACCGAGGATGGTGAGACGGACGAGGAGAAGCAGGCCAAGGAAGGCGGTGAAAAGCGCGAGTCCCGCTTCCGCGACTTCACCGTCAATGTCCTGGTGGACAACTCGAAGACGACCAAGCCGCCGGTCGTCATCGAGACAACCCCCAACTACCGCAACCTGTTCGGCACGATCGAGCGCACCGTCGAACGGACGGGACACTGGGTGAGCGATTTTACCAAGATCAAGGCCGGCAGCTTCCTGCTGGCCAACGGCGGCGTGCTGGTGATCAATCTGATGGATGCGATCGTGGAACCGGGCGTCTGGGTCACGCTGAAAAGGGCGCTGAAGCACCGCAAGATCGATATCCAGACGTTTGACCCCTTCTACGTGCTGTCGGTCTCCGCACTCAAGCCCGAGCCGATCGATCTGGATGTGAAGGTCGTCGTGCTGGGCGATCGTTTGGCCTACCACATCTTGTACAACATGGATGAAGACTTCCGTAAGATCTTCAAGGTCAAGGCGGAGTTCGACACGCTCATGCCCCGCACCAAGAACGGCGTGGACAAGTATATCAACTTCGCTCGCAAGATCACCTCCGAGGAGGGGCTCCTGCCCTTGGAGACGAGTGGGGTCGCGCGGCTGGTCGAATACGGCGTACGCCTGGCTGGCCGCCGCACGAAGCTTTCGACGCAGTTCAGCGTGATCGCCGACGTGATTCGTGAGGCCGATCTGTGGGCCCGCGAGAGTGGCGCGTCGATGAGCGGGGTCGCCCACGTGGAGCGCGCCCTTACGGGCCGGCGCGAGCGGCTCAACCTGGTGCAAGAGCGGATTCGTGAGGCGTTGGAGGAGGGCCTCATCTTCGTTGATACCGATGGCGCCAAGGTCGGACAGGTCAACGGGCTGTCGGTGGCCGATCTGGGCGACTTCGCGTTTGGCCAGCCCGCGCGCATCACGGTCAAGGTGTCGCTTGGCCGCGACGGGATCGTCAACATCGAGCGTGAGGCGGAGCTCTCGGGTAAGACCCACAACAAGGGCGTGCTGATCCTGGAGGGTTATGTCCGCAGCCTGTTCGCGCAGAACAAACCGCTGGCGCTCAACGCCAGCATCTGCTTCGAGCAGAACTACGGTGGCATCGACGGCGACAGCGCCTCCTCGACCGAGATCTACGGGCTGCTGTCGGCGCTAGCCGAGATCCCGTTGCGCCAGGACGTGGCCGTGACGGGGAGCGTCGATCAACACGGGGAGATCCAGCCGATTGGCGGTGTGAACGAGAAGATCGAGGCGTTCTTCGATCTGTGCGCCCAGCGCGGCCTGACAGGGCGCCAGGGGGTGATGATCCCGGCCGCCAACGTCGAAGACCTCATGCTGCGCGAGGAGGTAGTCGCGGCGGTGGGTGACGGACGCTTCCATGTGTGGGCCATCCGGCGGATCGAGGAGGGGATCGAGATTCTCACCGGGATGGCGGCCGGCGCCCGCGATGGCGACGGCGGCTATCCGGAGGACACCGTCTTCGGAGCGGCCGATCGGCGGATCGACGAGTTCGCGCGCATGCTCAGGGAATTCAGCGTGAAGCAAGAGGGACGCAAGTCCTAACCCCCAGCTTTTACAGCCAGGGGTCCGGGTCGAGCCCGCGCTCGCGCAGGGCACCCGCCAGGTCCGCCGGCAGCGGACAACGCAGCTCGAGCGCATCCCCGGTCGCGGGGTGTTGCAGCCGCAGGCGGTAGGCGTGGAGCGCCTGGCGACTGAGACCCAGGGCGGCCTGCTCGGCGGGCGCCAGCGGTTCGCCGGCAATGAACCGCAGGAAGAATTCCTCGTTCAATCCGTACACTTTGTCGCCCAGGATCGGTAGTTTCGCGTGGCGCAGGTGAACGCGGATCTGGTGCAGGCGGCCGGTGCGCGGATGCGCTTCGAGCAGAGCCCACCCCATGCCCCGATGAAGCACGCGGATGTCGGTGCGCGCCGGCACGCCGTCAGCGCGCACGCCGACGGCCTTGCGGATCCGGCTGTCCTGGGCCGGCCCCAGCGGCGCATCGATCGTGAAGGCATCGTCAGCCGGAGCTCCATGCACGATGGCCAGGTAGCGCTTCTCCACGCTGCGGCGCCGGAATTGGATCGCGACGCTTTCGGTGGCCGCCCGCGTGCGGCCGAAGACGACGATCCCGCTCGTCTCGCGATCGAGGCGGTGAATGACCCGCAGCGTTCCCCACTCCGGGTGGGTCTCCGCCAACAGGTGGATCAGCGTGTTGCGGAAGTAGGCCCCCGAGGGGTGCATGGGCAGATTGCCGCTCTTCGCCACCGCGACGAGCTGGTCATCGACGTGCAGGACAGTGACCCGGCGATCGACCTCGGGTTCCTCGCGCTGCAGCGGCACGTAGGCGATGACATCCTCGGCCCGGAGGGTCCGCGCCGGGCGCACGCCGCGCCCGTTGACGGTGATGCGACCTTCCGCGATGAGCCGGCACCACTGCGTGCGTGACCGGTAGGTGAAGCGGCCGGCCAGGTAGCGATCGAGACGCGTGCCCGCCTGGTGCGGGTCGATGCGGGCCTCCCCGCGCCGCACCCAGCGGCGGACAACGTCCAGCGTCGCCTCCTGCGGGTCCTTCTGTGGGTCCATCGTTTCAGACTCTCCTGGGCGCGCTCCCGATCGGGCCGGCGCCCGCCATGGTACGCGCCCGCCGGTGGGTAGGGAACCGCGGACCGCTGCAACTCGGGTCTCCCTGGACTCGGCCGGGCGCCCATGGGAAGCTATCATGAGGGTGCCGGAGGCCGGCCCGCTGGGGATTGGACCGGTTCGGCTTGGGGGAGTTTCGCGCTTGTCCGCAACGGAGCGAGAAGTGCTGGCGGGGACGGTGGTGGCGATCCGACCGCGCCGCGCGGTGGTGCGCGTGGGGGAGCGCGAGTACGGTTGCGATCTGCGGCGGGGACTGCTCCAGGGCGCGCGCCACGAGCGCAATCGATTCGTTGTCGGTGACCGGGTCCGCATTGTGGCGGAGCAGGATGATGAAGCGGTCCTGCGTGAGATCCTGCCGCGCGACACGAAGATCTCGCGCGTCGACTCGGTGCGCCCCCTGCGTGAGCACGTCATCGCCGCGAACATCGACTTGCTCGTCGCCCTCCAGGCGGTCGACGATCCGCCCTTCAACCCCCGGGTGCTGGACCGTCTGCTGGTTGTCGGCGAGGTCGGTGGCGCCCGGTGCATGATCGTTCTGAACAAGATCGATCTGGGCCGCCTGGATGAAATCGAACGGTTGATCGCGGGGTATCGGCGCATCGGGTATCCGGTCGCGCTAACCTGCGCGATCAGCGGCAAAGGGCTCGACGATCTGACCCGGCACCTGACGGGCCAGACTTCCATCCTGCTGGGAGCGAGCGGGGTGGGCAAGTCGACGTTGCTCAATCGACTCATTCCCGGTCTGCAGCTGCGCACGGGGGAGATCAGCGCTGCCAGCGGCCGCGGCATTCACACGACCACGCGCGTCGATCACGTCGACTTGCCGGGTGGGGGCGTCGTGCTGGACACTCCGGGCCTGCGGGCCATCCAGCCTTGGACGCGACCGGAGGCGCTGGCCACGCAGTTTCCCGAGATGCGCCCGCATCTCGGGGCGTGTCGCTTTCGCGATTGCCTGCACCGCAGCGAACCAGGTTGCGCCGTGCGCGCGGCGGTGGCCAGCGGCGAGATCGCCGCGGCTCGGCATGAGAGCTACGTACGCATTCTCGATGGGCTAATGATGAGCGACGTGGGAGAAATCCCGGATGTGGAGTCCGAGAGCGAGTGACGGCGAAGACTCGGCGACCGGCGAGGGCAGGCGGGCGATCAAGACCTGGCGGCGACCCCAAGTCACAGCCTGACAAGAATCCTCGAACCAGATGTCGGCCCGGTTGGTCCAACGTGGGTGCATAGTATCCTGGACAATGAAGAGGCCGACGCCGGGGATCACCGCGCCGTCGCCGAAATCGAAAGGTGCATCCGGTGTAAAAGTGCGCAGCAGATCACGCGAGAGCGCCAGGCAACCAGGGCCCACGAGCGTCATCGATGCCGTCAAGTTGGGCGTCGAATCGGTTTGCGCGACGGTGCTGGAATAGCCGGTCACGATCACCGGGTGAAAGACGAGCGCGTCATCATCGGGCATGGGCAGCGAGATCGACGCGGCCAGCGAGCCATCTGACTGTGACTGGGCGGCGGTGTCGGCGGACAGCTCGACTACATTCAGGGCCTCGTCGCCATCAGCCTCGGACCGGTCCCGGGTCTCGGCTTGGTTCCTGGCCCCGGCCTGGTCGCTGGCGGCCGGATCGGTCCCGCCGATCCTGAGCGTCACCAGCGCCCCGGCCAAGAGCACCAGGATCCCGGCAGCGAGCCGGAAGTGCCGAGTCGAGCGTTGCAAGCGCCTAGACCTCCTGTCCGATTGGAGCCAAATACTTCATTTTGCTTGATTTATGGATATCGCCGCGCCGGACCAAAGCGTTTCGTTGTATCGGACCTTGGAGATTCCGCCGGCCGCGGTTGGGCCCTGGTGGCGGAACGTCCGGTGGCGCGCAGCGACAATCGGCTGGTACCAAAGAAAAGTATACCGGTTCCCGCCCCCCTCCGGCAAGGGCTAGTTCCTGAATCTGTAATCTATATATCCGTCAGTGTTTTAGACGGTTTGGCCGCACCCCATGGTCGGCGTTGCTGGCCCCCAGGACCGCCCCCGCCGAAACCCGCCGGCGCCGGCGGCGGCCGTGATCCTCCTGCGCTCGTGCCGGTTGCGTCGTCCCGATTGCCCCGCGGGCCGATCGCCTCTACGCTGCCGGGCTGGGGGTGGGCGGAATGACCGGCCCGCCTCGTGGGGGGGAACGCCAGGGCCCTGCGGCCCTGCGCCGGGTTGGCGAACAGGGGGCAATGCCATGCAAGATCTGCCCGCGGCGCTGGCCTTCCTGGGAGTTCAGGATGCCTTCGAGCAGGCTTCGGTCGGGGTGCTCCCTGTGCCCTACGACCTCACGACGACCTACCAGCCTGGTGCGCGGTTCGGGCCGCGCGCCTTGTTGACCGCATCGCTCAATGTCGAGCTGTTCGACGAGGAGTTGCGCTGGGACGCGAGCCGCGTCGGTCTCCACACGTTGGCGGCGCTCGAGCCGGTGGCGACCGGTCCGGAAGCGATGATGCCGAACATCAGCCAGGCGATCGGCGCGCTGTTCCGGGCGGGCAAGCTGCCGGTGATGATCGGCGGAGACCACTCGGTGACGATCGGTGCCTTCGCCGCGCTCAATCAATCCTGGGAGCAGATGAGCGTCCTGCAATTCGACGCCCATGCCGATCTGCGTGAAAGCTATCAGGGCAGCGTCTACAGCCACGCCAGCGTGATGGCCCGCGCCATGGAATCCTTCGAGTGCGCCCAGGTCGGCCTGCGGAGCTGGAGCGAGGAGGAGGATGCGGCCGTTACGGCGGCCGGCGATCGCATCATCACCGCGGCCCAGGTCGGTCGCGACCTCGAGGGGGCCTGCGACCAGCTTCTATCCGTGCTCGGCGATCCGGTCTACGTGACGATCGACCTCGATTGCCTCGATCCCTCCATCATGCCGGCCACCGGCACGCCCGAACCGGGCGGGTTGAGCTGGCAGGCGCTGACCCATCTGCTCCGGGCAGTGGCGCAGGAGCGCCACGTGGTCGGCTTCGATGTCGTGGAGCTCTGTCCAATCCCCGGTCTGGTGGCGCCGGATTTCCTGGCGGCTCGCCTGACGTACAAGATGATCTCGTACGTCTTTCATGCCCGCCGGGGGCTGGACTGATCGTCCTCGGTCTTGGCGCGCTGCCAGGCCGCCTCCATCGTTATCAGATCGGCCGCGCCCGGCGGGTGACCTTCGCGCGCCAGGATCGTTGCCATGCGCGCGAAGCGACCCTGAAACTTGCGGGTGGCCCGCTTGAGGATCTGCTCCGGGTCGCCGCGCAGGTGGCGGGCCAGGTTGACGAGGGTGAAGAGCAGGTCGCCGACCTCCTCGTGGGTCCGCTCAGCGTCGCGCTCCGCCAGGGCGTCGCCCAGTTCTTTCTGTTCCTCGTGCAGCTTGTCGACGACGCCGGCGACATCCGGCCAGTCGAAGCCGAAGCCGGCTGCCTTTTCCTGGACCCGAAACGCCTCGATGAGGGCCGGCAGCCCGCGGGCGCCGACGTCCAGACGCGCTGGGGCAGGCGCGGTCCCCCCCTGGAATTCCGCATCCGCACCCGCCGTCGTGGGGCCCACCGTGCCCTGCGTCTCACGCCGCTTGATCTGTTCCCAGGATGCCCGCGCCTGGGCGGCCGAGGCGTCGCCGGCCTCGCCGGCCTCGCTGCCGAAGACGTGCGGGTGGCGCCGAATCAGCTTGGCGATGATGCCGCGGGCCACGCTCTCACCATCGAAGCGGCCCTCTTCCTCGGCGATCGTCAGCACGAAGACGATCAGGTAGAGCAGGTCGCCCAACTCCTCGGCCGCCGCGCGATCATCGCCGTTCGCCAGGGCCTCGATCAGCTCGTGCGTTTCCTCCAGCAGGTAGGGTGTCAGGGTGGCCAGGGTCTGCGCGCGGTCCCAGCGGCAACCGCCCGGGGCCCGCAGGGTCCGGCACAGCCCGCGTAGCCCCTCCCAGTCGTATGTGACTTGCGCATCCATGCCGCGACGCTACCATGGCGGCGGTCCACGGCTCAACCGGCCGTGGGCGCAAGGAGGATCGAGCGTGGAGCCTTGGGCAGACGACTGCGAAGATCTGGTGCGGCTCGCGCGGGCGGCCCAGGCGCGGGCGCACGCGCCGTACTCACGCTTCCCGGTGGGTGCCGCGCTGGAGGTTGAGGGCGCCGGCCCCGTCGCAGGCTGCAACCTCGAGAACGCCTCGCTGGGGTTGGGCATCTGCGCCGAACGCGTGGCCCTGTGCGCGGCCTGGGCGCAGGGGCTGCGGCCGGGCCGCCGGCTGGTGATCGTCACTGCAGCGGATGACCCGACGCCGCCGTGCGGCGCCTGCCGCGACGCCCTGCGGCGCATGGCGCCTGGCACCGAGGTCATCTCGGTCAGCGCGGCCGGCCGCTCGCAACGTTGGTCACCGGGAGAGCTGCTACCCGCCGCGCAGGTCGTGCGCGCCGGGCCGCGCCTCAATCCGCGCGCCACGATCGCCCGCAAGCGCGACGGGTTCGTCCTCGACACCGGCGAGATCGACGCGCTCATCCAGGGATTGGTCGCGGGGGAAGTCGAACCCTATCAGATGGCTGCCTTCATGATGGCGGTCTACCTGCGGGGCATGGACCGGCGGGAGACGTGTGATCTGACGCGCGCCATGCTGGCGTCCGGGGCGCGCCTCGATCTGGGGGGATTGACAGGCCCCCGGATCGACAAGCACTCGACCGGCGGGGTGGGCGACAAGGTCTCGATTCCCCTTGTGCCGCTGGCCATGTCGGTCGGGATTTGCGTGCCGATGATCTCGGGCCGCGGCCTGGGACACACCGGCGGCACGCTGGACAAGCTGGATGCCATTCCCGGCTTCCGCACGCGACTGCCCGTGACGGCGTTGGCAGCCCTGGCCCGTGATCCGGGGGCCTTCATCGCCGGGCAGACCGACGAGCTCGTGCCGGCTGATCGGGTCATGTATGCCCTGCGAGATGTGTCCGCCACGATCGAGTCGGTGCCGCTCATCGTCAGCAGCATTCTGAGCAAGAAGCTCGCCGCGGGTCTCACCGGCCTGGTCCTCGACGTGAAGGTGGGCAGCGGAGCCTTTATGCCGGATCGCGCGCGAGCTGAAGAACTGGCCTGGGTCCTCGTGACCGTTGCGGGCGAACTCGGACTGCCCGCGGTCGCGCTCCTCACGCGGATGGAGGAGCCCCTCGGTTGGAGCGTCGGCAATGCCCTCGAAGTGCGCGAGAGCCTGATGATGCTGCGCGATGGCGAGCCCGCGGCGGAGCTGGCCCAGGTGACGCTGGCCCTCGGGGGACTCATGGCCGTGCTGGCGGGACAAGCGCGGACCATGCGAGCCGGCGCGGGGTTACTGGAAGAGCGCCTCCGGTCCGGCGAGGCCGCCGCCTGCTGCCGGCGCTGGCTGACAGCTCAGGGGGGCGACCCCGCCGTGGTCGACGATCCAGAGCACATCGCTGTTGCGGATCAGCAGCGTACGATCGCGGCGCCGCGCGACGGGTATGTCGCCGCCATCGACGGACGTCTGGCGGGCGATGTGTGTGTGGAGCTGGGCGGGGGGCGCCGGCGCATGGAGGATCCGATCGATCCGCGCGTGGGGCTCGTTTTCCATCGGCGCCGGGGCGATCGAGTGAAGGCTGGCGAACCGCTCGTCACGCTCTATCTGCCTGACGGTGCCCGGGGGGACCAGCCCGTGGCAGGCGAAGACCGGCTCGTGGCTCTCTCGGACGGCCCCCCGCCCCCGCAACCGATGCTGCTCGCCCTGGTGACGCCCAGGGGGATCTTCTCAGACCCGTGGGATGTGCCGTGCGCGGAACACCTGAGCTGAGCCCGTGCCCCGGCCTGGCGAGCGTGACTTCTCCCCGGCGGCGCCTCGGCGGCGCGGCCTCAACGCCCCCCAGCAGTTCCAGGCCATGCATCGCGCCGAAGCATGTCGCGATCGAGCTGATGGAAGTCGTCGCTGGGCGCGATCGGATCGCTGGGACTGGCTTGCGCGCCGTGGGCGTGGCAGTACTGGGTCGGGGCGGTTCCGGGCAGGTAGACATCCTCGATGGGATGGGGGCAGGACGGCGTCGCCAGCAGACCCGTCTCGAGGCAGGTGGTGACCTTTACGATCCGTTCCGGAACGGCGAAGTCCGGCGTTCCGTAGCGCTCCGCGGCGGCATTCATGACCTGCGCCCAGATGGGCAGCGCGGCCGCTGACCCCGTGCCCGTGCGCGCATCCCCGATCGGAATCTTCACGTCGAAACCCACCCAGACGCCGACGGCGAGGTTGGGCGTGTAACCGATGTACCAGGCATCGGTGTAGTCATCGTTGGTGCCGGTCTTGCCGGCGGCAGGAGCGCGGAAGCCGTACACGGACCGGGCCGTGTGACCCGTGCCCCGATCAAGGGCCGATTGCAGCATGTGAGTGATGATGTAGCTGGTGCGCTCGTCCAGCGCCTGCTCAGAGTGCATTTCGTGCGCTTGGAGCTGGTGACCGCGTTGGTCGAGCACGCTGGTGATGAAATAGGGCTCGACCCGGATGCCATGGTTGGCAAACGCGGAATAGGCGCTCGTGAGCTCGATCAGGCGCGCCTCGCCGGTGCCGGTGGCCAGGGAGAGCACCTCCGGCAGCGGGCCGCTGATGCCCAACCGGTGGGCCAGCTCTGTGACCGGTCGCGGCTTGAGCTCCGCGAGCAGGCGCGCGGTCGGAACATTGATCGACTTCATCAAGGCGTAGCGCATCGTTACCGGGCCCAGGTAGCCCTGGTCGAAGTTCTTCGGGCGCCAGATCGCGTTGGCCGGTGTGGCGCCACGAATGTTGAACTCGACCGGCGCGTCGAGCAGGAGATGGTTCGTCCGGTAGCCACGCCGGATGGCCTCGGCGTAGATGAAGGGTTTGAACGCTGAGGCGGGCTGGCGCGGCGCCTGCACGGCGCGGTTGAATTCGCTCTCGGTGAAATCGCGCCCGCCGATGAGAGCCCGCACGGCGCCCGTGGCCGGCTCGATCGCCACCAGCGCGGCTTGCAGCCGCAGGGGCGCCTTCAGGGAGTCTTGGGCCGGCAGGCCGTAGCGACGCAGCAGCAAGTCGGGTCGACCTTGAAGGTAGGGGTAGTTGTTGACCGACTCGATGTGGCGCAGGTGATCTTCGACGATGCGCTCGGCGGCCTTCTGCAGATCCAGATCGAGCGTGGTCTCGACGGTGAGTCCCAGGTGATAGATGTTGGTCGACCCGTAGGTGCCGGCCAGCTCGCGCCGCACAGCCTCGGTGAAGTAGGCCCCGTACTGGCTGTCGGCGCCCTCGGCCTTCAGCCCGAGGGGCAGCTGCATGAGGCTGTCGCTCGTGGACGGATCCAGACTGCCGTTCGTGACCATGGCGTGCAGCACCAGATTCCGCCGGCGCAAGCAGGTCTCCGGATGACGCCGTGGTGAGAAGGCGGCCGGGTTGCCGACCATGCCGGCCAGCATGGCGCATTGGTCGGTTGTCAGATCGCTTGCGCCGGCGCCGCAGAATCTGCGCGCGGCGGCCTCGATGCCGTAGGCGCCCTCACCGAAGTAGATTTGGTTCGAATACAGCTCCAGGATCTCGTCCTTGCTGAAGGCCCGCTCGATGCGCAGGGCGAGCACGGCCTCCTGAATTTTGCGCTTCCAGGTGCGGCGATGGTGGAGAAACAGATTGCGGGCCAGCTGCTGAGTGATCGTCGAGGCGCCCTCGCGCACTTCGAGTTGCACGATATCTCGCTGCGCCGCGCGCAGGACGCGCACCGGATCGAGTCCCCAATGACGGTAGAACCGCCGATCCTCGATGGCGATGATCGCGTTCAGAAAGTCGGCTGGAATCTGCGTGAACGCCAGCAACACGCGATCTTCGACGAAGAGCTCGTCAACCAGTCGTCCGTCGGCGTCGAGAAGGCGTGTGGAGACGCTTTGATTAATATCATGGTGACCGTGGGGCGAAGCCAGGTCTTCCCCCAGGGAGGTCATGATCGCGAAGAACAGGGCTGCCAACAGCAAAGCCGTGATCATGAATGCGAGCGCAAAATACTTCACGCTGGGATACTCCCTGCTGCTGCCGGGACAGTCAAGGCGGTGCGTCCACGTGGCGTGGCCGCCCGGCACCGGGGGCTGATACCCCAAGACGGGCCGCCGCGCTCCCACCAGCGAATCGGCGGTCCGCAGCACGCACTGCGATGTCGGCGAGACGTGGCGCTAAGAGCCCGTCCGGGCGCATTTCGCACCCGGCGCCGGCAGCCAGGCGGGTGCAGCGCGGGGCAGATTGATCGCATGGTACACGTAAAATGAAACATTGCAAGCACTTACGGCCACGAAGAAAAAGCATCACCGTGCGAAAAAACCTGTTGAACTTCGATAGGGGGCCGATGTTTAATCGGCGCTCGCGGTTGAGAGACCCCCGTTCCGGGGGCGACCCACCTGCCCTGTAGGAAAAGGATAAAAATGTGTTTGACCTTCAGGGCGGTGTTACGTAGACTGCGAGTTCGTGCCTCTTTTTGAATGTGCCTCTTCGAGAGGCCCCAAGGTTGGTCTTTGACAACGGAATTGCGAAGGCGTGTGAGCCCTTCGTCGTTGAGATCCGGACACTCGGTGCCGGATCGCATTGGCGATCAAGAAAACAGGTCAATGATCCTCTCTGCTCATGAGAGAGGCTCCGAGGTTTTATTACCACGGAGGGTTTGATCCTGGCTCAGAACGAACGTTGGCGGCGTGGATTAGGCATGCAAGTCGTACGAGAAAACTCCCTTCGGGGAGCGAGTAAAGTGGCGAACGGGTGAGTAACACGTGGGGAACCTGCCCTCGAGTTGGGGATAACATTCCTAACGGAGTGCTAATACCGAATGACACGTTTGGGTCGCATGGCCCGAACGTCAAAGCTGGCCTCTACATGTAAGCTAGCACTTGAGGATGGCCCCGCGGCCCATTAGCTAGTTGGTGGGGTAATGGCCCACCAAGGCTGCGATGGGTAGCTGGTCTGAGAGGATGGTCAGCCACACTGGGACTGAGATACGGCCCAGACTCCTACGGGAGGCAGCAGTCGAGAGGCTTCGTCAATGGGGGCAACCCTGAACGAGCGACGCCGCGTGGGTGATGAAGGCCTTACGGTCGTAAAGCCCTGTCAGAGGGGAAGAAACGCCATGGTGCTAATACCATCGTGGTTTGACGTTACCCTCAAAGGAAGCTCCGGCTAACTCCGTGCCAGCAGCCGCGGTAACACGGGGGGAGCGAACGTTGTTCGGAATCACTGGGCGTAAAGGGCGCGCAGGCGGCCTGGTAAGTGGGATGTGAAAGCCCCTGGCTCAATCAGGGAACTGCATCTCAGACTGCCGGGCTTGAGGACGGGAGAGGAAACGGGAATTCCCGGTGTAGCGGTGACATGCACTGATATCGGGAGGAACACCAGTGGCGAAGGCGCGTTTCTGGCCCGCTCCTGACGCTCAGGCGCGAAAGCTGGGGGAGCAAACAGGATTAGATACCCTGGTAGTCCCAGCCGTAAACGGTGGACACTAGGTGTGGGGGGCATCGACCCCTTCCGTGCCGTAGCTAACGCATTAAGTGTCCCGCCTGGGGAGTACGATCGCAAGGTTGAAACTCAAAGGAATTGACGGGGGCCCGCACAAGCGGTGGAGCATGTGGTTCAATTCGATGCAACGCGAAGAACCTTACCCAGACTTGACATGCATCGGACAGGTGTGGAAACACACCCTCCCTTCGGGGTCGGTGCACAGGTGCTGCATGGCTGTCGTCAGCTCGTGTCGTGAGATGTTGGGTTAAGTCCCGCAACGAGCGCAACCCTTGCCCTTAGTTGCCAGCATGCAAGATGGGCACTCTAAGGGGACTGCCGGCGATGAGCCGGAGGAAGGTGGGGATGACGTCAAGTCCTCATGGTCCTTATGTCTGGGGCTACACACGTGCTACAATGGCCGGTACAAAGGGTTGCGATGCCGCGAGGTGGAGCTAATCCCAAAAAGCCGGTCTCAGTTCGGATTGCAGTCTGCAACTCGACTGCATGAAGTCGGAATCGCTAGTAATCGCTGATCAGCAGGCAGCGGTGAATATGTTCCCGGGCCTTGTACACACCGCCCGTCAAGCCACGAAAGTCGGCAGTACCCGAAGTCGCTGAACCAACCGCAAGGGGGAAGGCGCCTAAGGTAAGGCCGGTGATTGGGGCTAAGTCGTAACAAGGTAGCCGTACCGGAAGGTGCGGCTGGATCACCTCCTTTCTAAGGAGAACGGCGGCTTCGTTCGGCGCGCTGTGGCCTCGTGTCACACGCGGTGGCGGAGACGTCCACTCCAGGTCGATGCGGCGCTGGGTTCGCCGCCTTCGCATTCCGTTGTTTAGGTTTCGGCTCGGCCGCAGGCGCGGAGGACGCATATCCCCGCGGCTTGCGTCATGAGGGCCTATAGCTCAGTTGGTTAGAGCGCACGCCTGATAAGCGTGAGGTCGCTAGTTCAACTCTAGCTAGGCCCACCGGCAGGCACCCGGCACGTCGCCGATGCTGCCGGGAGGAGTCCGAAGCGATGCTGGAGCGGGTTTGAACGCCTGGGGGGCATAGCTCAACTGGGAGAGCGCCGCCTTTGCACGGCGGAGGTTACCGGTTCGAGCCCGGTTGTCTCCAGGTCCTTTCGGAACGAAGCCGAGAGATACTTCACCGGTTTGACCTCGTCAGCGAGGTCCATGTTTGCTCTTTGACAACTGGGAAAGACGATGCGGGATGCTGATTCGTCGAAGGATCAGTCTCTTAGACGAGGCTGATCGGACCAGAAATGGTCCATCGTGCACCTAGGTGTTCGACCAAGCTACTAAGGGCGAATGGTGGATGCCTTGGCGTCGGAAGGCGATGAAGGACGTGGTAAGCTGCGATAAGCTCCGGTGAGGTGCAAACAACCCGTGAACCGGAGATTTCCGAATGGGGAAACCCGACGGGGGTCATGCCCCGTCACTCTCGGCTGAATCCATAGGCTGAGTAGAGCTAACCGGGGGAACTGAAACATCTCAGTACCCCGAGGAAGAGAAAGCAACCGCGATTCCCCAAGTAGCGGCGAGCGAACGGGGAAGAGCCCAAACCGCTGGCATGTTCAAGCCCGCGTGCGTTGTGCCGGTGGGGTTGTGGGGCCTGTCTTCACTGGAATGCGGTCCAAGTGGGGGCTCGGAGGGAATCCTAGCAGAACAGCTCTGGAAAGGCTGGCCAGAGAAGGTGATAGCCCTGTAAGCGAAAGGAAACCCTCTCCCTTCTGACAGGTACCCAAGTACTGCGGGACACGTGAAATCCTGTAGGAATCTGGGAGGCCCACCTCCCAAGGCTAAATACTCTCCGACGACCGATAGCGGACAAGTACCGTGAGGGAAAGGTGAAAAGGACCCCTGGCGGGGAGTGAAATAGAACCTGAAACCATTTGCCTACAAGCGGTCGGAGGCGACCCGGGGCTTCGGCTCCGGTTAGCTAACGGCGTGCCTTTTGCATAATGAGCCGGCGAGTTACTGGATGCGGCAAGGTTAAGCGTCTTAGACGCGGAGCCGTAGCGAAAGCGAGTCTGAATAGGGCGACCTGAGTCGCATTCAGTAGACCCGAAGCCAGGTGATCTATCCATGGCCAGGCTGAAGCGCCTGTAAAAGGGCGTGGAGGGCCGAACCCACTTAGGTTGAAAACTGAGGGGATGAGCTGTGGATGGGGGTGAAAGGCCAATCAAACCTGGAGATAGCTGGTTCTCCCCGAAATGCCTTTAGGGGCAGCCTCGGGAATTGTGTGACGGAGGTAGAGCACTGATTGGGCTAGGGGCCCTACCAGGCTACCAAACCCATTCAAACTCCGAATGCCGTTTACATGGACCCCGGGAGTGAGGCTGTGGGGGATAAGCTCCACAACCGAGAGGGAAACAACCCAGATCACCAGCTAAGGCCCCTAAGTCTAGGCTAAGTGTACAATAAGGATGTGGGACTGTTGAAACAGCCAGGATGTTGGCTTAGAAGCAGCCATCATTTAAAGAGTGCGTAATTGCTCACTGGTCTAATGGTTCTGCGCCGCTAATTCTCGGGACTCAAGCCTAGCGCCGAAGCTGTGAACTCTCAGCGCAAGCTGAGATTGGTAGGGGAGCGTTCTGCTGTAGGTCGAAGCGGAATCGGTAAGGTTCCGTGGACGAACCAGAAGTGAGAATGCCGGCACGAGTAGCGATAAAACAGGTGAGAAACCTGTTCACCGAAAACCTAAGGTTTCCTGAGGAAGGTTAATCCGCTCAGGGTTAGTCGGGCCCTAAGCCGAGGCCGAAAGGCGTAGGCGATGGAAAACAGGTCAATATTCCTGTACCACTCAGAGGGTGTTTGAGCTATGGGGTGACGCAGGAGCGTAGGACCCGCGTACTATCGGATGTGCGTCTAAGCCCGTAGGGGGAGGAGCCAGGAAAATCCGGTTCCTCGTTATCCCCGAGAGGCGATAGTGAGCTCCGTATGGGGCGAAGTGGTCTCAAGCCAGCTGCCAAGAAAAACCTCTATGCGAATTCTCTGGGTGTCCGTACCGTAAACCGACACAGGTAGGTGAGGTGAGTAACCTAAGGTGCTCGAGTGAGTTCTCGGGAAGGAACTCGGCAAAATTACCCCGTAACTTCGGAAGAAGGGGTGCCTCCAAAGAATAGCTCCTCGCGGGCGAAGGTATGGAGGCCGCAGAGAATCGGCCCAAGCGACTGTTTACTAAAAACACAGGACTCTGCTAAGCCGATGAGGCGATGTATAGGGTCTGACACCTGCCCGGTGCCGGAAGGTTAAGGGGAGGGGTTAGCCGCAAGGCGAAGCTCCGAACCGAAGCCCCGGTAAACGGCGGCCGTAACTATAACGGTCCTAAGGTTAACATACGCTAGCCTTAGTAAAACTGAACCATATGCGGGAAAACCCTCAAGGGTCACTTGGCCTCGATGGTCATTTGGCCTCCAACAGCCGTCTGGTACTCGCCGGCCGCTCAGGCTGGCAGTAAGAATCCAGCGGACATGGGGGCAATCCGCAGGGAAGGCCTGCTTGCGCGAAGTGATCGCGCGATCAGGAACCCTCAGAGACTTGATGTTCGGGGTTGGCAATGGATTTGAGTGCTGAATGGATCACGGGATTTGTCGACGGCGAAGGCTGCTTCCATGTGGGGATCTACACCAGACCCGACATGGAGAGCGGCTATCAGGTACTGCCTGAGTTCACCGTCGTTCAGCACGAGCGGGATGCCAAGGTGCTCTACGCGCTCAAGGCCCACTTCGGTTGTGGAGTCGTTCGCACGAACCACGGCCGGCGGTTGGCCTACCGCGTGCGGGGGCACAAGCACCTGCTCGAGCGAGTCATTCCGTTCTTCGAGAAGCACCAGCTCAAGACGACCAAGCGACGGGACTTCCTGAAGTTCCGGCGCGTGGTGCGTCTGATGGCGGGCGGGGAGCACCTGACCGCGCGGGGTGTGGAGAGAATCCGCACGATCGCCGGGCAGATGAACCGCGGGCGGCCTGAGTAGCTGGCGCAATCGAAGCTGATCTGGGTACTGCCAATCAAGGTAAAGTCCGGCCTGCCTGGAAACAGGTGGGAGAATCCGAGCGAAATTCCTTGTCGGGTAAGTTCCGACCTGCACGAATGGTGTAACGATTTGGGCGCTGTCTCCCCGAGAAGCTCGGCGAAACTGAAGCGGCGGTGAAGATACCGTCTACCCGCGACTGGACAGAAAGACCCCGTGGACCTTTACTGCAGCTTGACATTGGGTTTTGGCGTTGCATGTGTAGGATAGGTGGGAGGCTTTGAAGCGTGGGCGCTAGCCTGCGTGGAGCCAACCTTGAAATACCACCCTTGTGGCGTCGGGATTCTAACCTGGTGCCGTGAATCCGGCTCAGGAACAGTGTCTGGTGGGCAGTTTGACTGGGGCGGTCGCCTCCAAAACTGTAACGGAGGCGCACAAAGGTTCCCTCAGCGCGGTCGGTAATCGCGCGTGGAGTGCAAAGGCAGAAGGGAGCTTGACTGCGAGACCGACGGGTCGAGCAGGTGGGAAACCAGGTCTTAGTGATCCGGCGACTCCGCGTGGAAGGGTCGTTGCTCAACGGACAAAAGGTACCCCGGGGATAACAGGCTGATCCCTGCCGAGAGTTCACATCGACGCGGGGGTTTGGCACCTCGATGTCGGCTCATCGCATCCTGGGGCTGGAGAAGGTCCCAAGGGTTTGGCTGTTCGCCAATTAAAGCGGTACGTGAGCTGGGTTTAGAACGTCGTGAGACAGTTCGGTCCCTATCCATCGTGGGCGTAGGAGACTTGAGGGAAGCTGTCCCTCGTACGAGAGGACTGGGACGGACCAACCTCTAGTGTACCGGTTGTCGCGCCAGCGGCATCGCCGGGTAGCTATGTTGGGCCGGGATAAGCGCTGAAAGCATATAAGCGCGAAGCCCCTCCCAAGATGAGGTCTCCCGAGCGTAAGCTCCTAAAGACCCCTTCGAGACTAGGAGGTTGATAGGCCGTAGGTGTAAGCACAGTAATGTGTTCAGCCGAGCGGTACTAATCGGTCGTGAGGCTTGGTCGGACGTCTATTGCACGGTCTCGAGGATCACGCAATTCCGCATCGTCAACCCCAGTTGTCAGGCTATGAGGCGCCGCGAGCCGGGTGCAACCGGAGCGGCAGCCGGTAATTTTCCGGTGGCGATGGCGGTGGGGAAACACCCGTTCCCATTCCGAACACGGTCGTTAAGCCCTCCTGCGCCGATGGTACTACGTGGGAGACTGCGTGGGAGAGTAGGACGCCGCCGGGGAGCCTTTGAGGAAGGGCGCTGGTCATGCCAGCGCCCTTCTTTTTTGCGGTGCGCGGAGCGCCGATTGCGTCACGCGCGCCGCTCTGGTATCTTCCGCCAATGTTGTTAAATGGGCCTTTGTCGCTCTAGGGGCACGGATCGGCGAGAAGTCCTGCGCCTGCCGGCGTTTGGCTTGCGCCGCATGGTCGTGGTGATCATGACAAGGGAGTGGGGGACGTGAAGACGTACGATTCGGCGAAAATCCGCAACGTGGTGCTGTTGGGCCAAGGGGGTACGGGCAAGACCTCGCTGGCCGAGGCGATCTTGTTCAAGACCGGGGCCACATCGCGCCGCGGTCAGCCAGCCGATGGCACCTCGGTGCTCGACTGTAGCCCGGAAGAAATCAAACGCCGAATGACGATCACCATGGGCTTTGCGCCAGTGGAATGGAATGGCTACAAGATCAACCTGCTCGACGCGCCCGGGTTCGCCGATTTCGTGGGCGAAGCGGAAGCGGCGTTGTATGCGGCGGATCTGGCGGTGATCCTGATCAACGGCACCGCGGGCGTTGAACCGGACACAGAGCGCTTTTACGAGATGGCCCAGGAAGCCGGCAAGCCGATTGTCTTTCTCGTCAATCAGTTGGACAAGGAAGGCGCCAACTACCAGGGCGCCGTCGAAGGCCTGCGGCGGGAGTTCTCGCCGAACGCCGTGCCGTTCATCATGCCGGTGGGGGCAGCGGCCAGCTTCAAGGGCGTGGTTGACGTGGTCGCCGGCAAGGCGTACTTCGATGCCGAGAAGGGCGACAGCCGGCCCGGGGACATCCCGGCCGACGTCGGGGCGAACGTGGAGGAGATGCGCGGCTCGCTGTCGGAGGCGGCCGCGGAGAGCGATGACGCCCTGCTCGAGAAGTACCTGGAGCAAGGCGCGCTGAGTCCGGAGGAGATCCAGTCGGGTCTGCGGGCCGGCGTGCACAAGGGCAAGGCGTTTCCCGTCCTGGCGGTGTCTGCTGAGACGATGGTGGGCCTCGATCGCTTCCTCGATTTTCTCACGACCTGGGGACCATCGCCCCTGGATGCTCCCGCCCCGCTGGCGCTGCGCGAAGGCCAGAGCGAGCCTGTGCGCTACGAGAGCCGCAACGACGGCCCGCCGGTGGCCTTCGTCTTCAAGACCTACAGCGACGAACGCTTGGGTGAGTACACCTGCCTGCGCTGTTACTCAGGCAAATTCGGGCCGGGTGATTACTACAATCCCCGCAAGCAGACCTCGGTGCGCACCGGCGCGCTGTACGCTTTGCGCGGCAAGGAGCGGGTCGACCTCGAAGCGCTGGTCTATGGGGACATCGGCGCCACGTCGCGCATCAAGGGCACCGAGACCAACGATACGATCGGCACGAAGGACAACCGCGTGCTGATTCAGCCGATACAATTCTCGACGCCGCTCCACACGGTCGCGGTCTCCGCTCCCAACCGGGCGGATATGGAAAAGGTGGCCGGCGGCTTCAATCGCCAGGTCGAATTCGACCCCACGTTGCGGGTGACAGTCGATTCCGCGCTCAAGCAGACACTCCTGAGCGGCATGGGCGACCAACACATCGACGTGCAGGTCGAGCGGCTCAAGGCGCGCACCAAGGTCGAGACGGTCGTGACGAAGCCGCGCATCCCCTACCGTGAGACGATTCAGGGCGTCATCGAGGACATCCAGGGCCGGTACAAGAAGCAGACCGGCGGACGCGGGCAATACGGCGATGTGCACTTGAAGCTCGAGCCCCTGCCGCGCGGCGGCGGCTTCGAGTTCGTCGACGCCATCGTCGGCGGGGTGGTTCCGTCGCGGTTCATCCCGGCCGTCGAGAAGGGCATCCGCGAGACGATGGAGCGCGGGGTCCTGGTCGGCTATCCCGTGGTCGACGTGCGGGCTTCATTGCACTTCGGCTCCTATCACGACGTCGACTCCTCCGAAGCGGCTTTCAAGATGGCCGGCACGATCGCCTTCAAGGAGGGCTTCATGAAGTGCACCCCGGTGCTGCTCGAGCCGATCATGAAGCTGGCGATCACCGTCCCGGAGGCCTTCACCGGTGATATCATGGGGGACATGAGCAGCCGGCGCGGGCGCATCCAGGGCATGGAGCAGAAGCACAAGAAGCAGATCATCCGGGCCGAGGCCCCGATGGCCGAGCTCTTCGGCTATGTGGCTGGTCTGCGTTCGATGACCCAGGGGCGTGGCCGCTTCACGATGGAGGTCTCGCACTACGAAGAGGTGCCGCGCGATGTTCTGGGTAGGCTGGTCGAGACATTGAAGAAGGAAATGGAAGAGGCAGAGTCCTGATCGGCGCGAGTGGCAGCCCCTCGAACGCCGCCAGGCGGCCAACCGGGGGAGCCCCGCCAGCGAGGTCGTCATGAGCGGACATTCCAAGTGGAGCACGATCAAGCGCAAGAAGGGCAAGGCGGATGCGGAGCGCGGCAGGATCTTCACGCGCCTGATTCGGGAGATCACCCAGTCGGCCCGGCAGGGTGGGGGGGATCCGGCCGGCAATCCGCGCCTGCGCACGGCGATCGCCGCGGCCAAGGCGGCCAACATGCCGGCCAAGAACATCGAGAACGCCATCAAGAAGGGCACGGGCGAACTGCCGGGGACCGTCTACGAGGAGAACAACTACGAGGGCTATGGGCAGGCGGGCGTGGCCATCCTGGTCGAGGTCCTGACCGACAACAAGAACCGCACGACCGCGGAGATCCGCCACATCTTCAGCAAGTACGGCGGCAATCTCGGCGAGAACGGCTGTGTCTCGTGGCTGTTTGAGCCCAAGGGCGTCATTACCATCTCCAAGGAGGCGGCCGCCGAGGAGCAGCTCTTCGAGCTAGCCGTCGAGGCCGGGGCCGAAGACGTCAACACCGAAGCCGAGGACGCCTTCGAGGTCTACACCACCGTGCCCAATCTGGCGCAGGTTTCGCAGGCTTTGGAAGCCGCCGGCGTTGCCATGCTCTCCGCGGAGATCGCGCGCATTCCGCAGAACACCGTGATGCTGGGTGAGGAAGAGGCGATCAAGCTCAATCGCCTGATCGAATTCCTCGAAGACAACGACGACGTTCAGAAGGTCTACCACAACGCCGACGTGCCGCCCGAGGTGATGGAGAAGCTCGCGGCGTCCGAGTAGAGGCTGCAGCGCTGCCGCCCCAGCCGCCAGCCGATTGCGGCGCTGCCGGGCGGGGTCTACGATGGGGCTGGGTCGCGCGACCTGGCCCTTGATGCGTCCGGTGCGTTGCGGCGCGCGGTGCGTGTGGTGGCGTTCGGGGGTGATCGCGCGGGGAGGCGCCATGATTATCGTCGGGCTCGATCCGGGCTCGCTGCGCACCGGCTATGCGGTCGTCGCCGCCACGGGCAGCCGTCTCACCTGGCTGGACGGCGGCACCTGGCGCCCGCGCGCCGGCGAACCCCTGGGCCAGCGACTGCAGCTGCTCCACGGTGCGCTGGGTGAGCTGCTGGCGCGCGTCCAGCCCGATGCGGTGGCGATGGAGGCGTGCTTCATGGGCCGCCACGCGCGCGCGGCGCTCGTCCTGGGTCACGCGCGGGGCGCGCTCATGGTCGCGGCCCTCGCGCGCGGGGTGGGGCTCTTCGAGTACGCTCCCCGGCTGGTCAAGCTGGCGGTGACCGGCAACGGTGGCGCCTCCAAGGAGCAGGTTCAGACGATGGTGAGGCGTCTGGTGGCCGGGACGCCTGAAGACCTGGGTCCGGATACCGCCGATGCCCTGGCGGTCGCCATTTGCCACACGCACCGGGCGCATTTGGCGCGGGCGCGCGAGATCGCGGGCGAAGCGCTGGGCTAGGAGCGCCATGCTGAGGTGATCATCTAACCGGCCTGACGGCCCAGGTGATCCCACGAGAGAGGTGCAACCGTGATCGAGAGCATCCGTGGTCGCGTGACGCGCGTCGCCGCGGATCACGTCATCGTGGAGGTGGCCGGTCTGGCTCTGCGGGTGCAAGCCCCGGCCGGCGTGTGCGCCGAGCTGGGGCGCCTCGAGCTCGCCTCGGCTGATGCGGCTGAGGTGACCCTGGCCACCCATTTGCTCATTCGGGCGGACAACTGGCAGCTCTTCGGCTTCCGCGAAGAGGCCCAGCGCAATGCCTTCCGCGTGCTCATCGGAATCACGGGCATCGGGCCGCGGCTGGCCCTGAGTCTGCTGTCGCACCTGACGCTGCCCGAGCTGGTGGCGGCCGCCGAATCCAACGATCAACGCCGCTTCCAGATGGTGCCGGGCATCGGCAAGCGAATGGCCGCACGCATCGCCGTGGAGCTGGCCGGCAAGCTGGGCGCCGCCCCGGGGCCGGCTGGGCTGATCGCGGGGGCGGGCACGGCGGCCACGGACGCCACGGATGCCCTGGTGGCCCTGGGGTTGGCGCCCAGTGAGGCGGCCAGCCTGGTGCAGGCGATCACCGGGGGCGCCGATGCGCCGGCCGACACGGCCGGTATCGTGGCGGCCGCCCTGTCGCGGCGTGCGGTTCGCGGCTGAAGAATCCTGGCAAGAAACTGGCCACCGCGGATCAAGGCCCTGGTCGCTTCCGTCCACCTAAATTGTCTTGAAGTAATCGCTTAGCCTGTTCAGGCGGGCTTGTTTACGCGCCTCGAATGGGGTACAATCTTCTCTACTGGCTCCGGCCTGGTCCCGCGTCGACCCGGCCAGGGGGTCTCGGTGCACTCAACTCTGGTCACGAGCAGGAGCTACCCATGTCGCCAATCGCAGACCCGGCCCGCGGCCGGTTGCGCGGGGCTGTGGCGGCCGCCCTGGCCCTGGGCATGCTCGGCCCGGCGATGGCGAGGGCCGGTCAGTGGCCTGCGCTCGGCGCGGCGGAGCAGCGCCCCGCAACCCGTGCGCTCGAGGCCGGCGGCAGCGGGGCCGCGCTTTCGCCGGAGCTGGCCCACGAGCTCGCTCGCGCCGGGGCCGGGGAACAGGTCGACTTCATCGCCGTGCTCCATCGCCAGGCCGACCCGCAGGTGCTGCGGATCGAAACCGACCGGCTCACCCGCACCGCGGGCCGGCGAGCGGCGCGCGCGCACGGGTGCGAGGCGCTCAAGCACATTGCGCGCGCCAGCCAGGCGCGGCCGCTGGCCTATCTGGAGCAGCGCGCCTGGCTCGGCGAGGTCGCGGAGCATCGCGGTCTCTGGATCGCCAATGCGATCGCCGGGCGGGCCACGCCTGAGGCCATCACCGGTTTGGCCGCGTTGCCTGAGATCGCACGCATCATCTGGAACCCGACCGTCGACGTCGCGCAGCAGACTGACGAGGTGATCCCGCCGGAGGGATTGCGGGCGAAACCCGGCGTTTCGGAGGGCAATGCGGGTCTGCGGCCCGAGATTGCCTGGCACCTGGAGCTGGTGGGGGCGCCCGAGGTGTGGGCGCAGGGCTACACCGGCGACGGCGTGGTGGTGGGCGTGATCGACACCGGGGTCGACTACACGCATCCCGATCTGGCCAGTCACCTGTGGGTCAACGAGGACGAGGTTCCCTGGAACAGCTTGGACGACGACTTCAACGGCTACGTCGATGACACCCTCGGCTGGAACTTCGTTGTGGGCAACAACGATCCGATGGGCTCCGGCACGACCGATCACGGCACGCGCGCGGCCGGCATCGTGGCGGGCGACGGCACGAGCGGCACCGTCACGGGCGTGGCCCCGCAAGCCCGGATCATGTCGCTGCGCGCCGCCGGGGCGGACTGGAGCCGGGTCGTCGAAGCAATTCAGTACGCCTGCGACAACGGCGCCGACGTCATCTCCATGTCGATGACCCAGAAGTGGAGCTTCACGCCCAAGCCCGACTACGCCTTCTGGCGCCAGGTGACTGACAACGAGCTGGCGGTCGGCATGCTGCACGCCAACTCGATCGGCAATAGCGGCGATGAGCTCAACGTCAACCCGATCCCGTTCAATATCGGCGTGCCCGGCTCGTGTCCCTCCGCGTGGGTGCATCCCGACCAATACCTGGCCGGCGGGGTGAGCGCGATTACCGCCGTCGGATCGGTTGACTCCTCCGTGGTGCTGTCCAACTTCTCGAGCCGGGGCCCCTTCGCCTGGGAAGACATCCGCGCCACCTGGCCGCAATAC